>Ga0209169_10002603_pt1 | contig 10845 bp, 8 predicted proteins | sample HubBroMetageWRM4_FD_188346 | JGI IMG/M metagenome (GOLD analysis project Ga0209169, IMG submission 188346) | Warmed soil microbial communities from the Hubbard Brook experimental Forest, New Hampshire - Hubbard Brook CCASE Soil Metagenome WRM 4... | ecosystem: Environmental > Terrestrial > Soil...
CCGCCATGTTCCGAACCGCCTCGCGCACATGGCGCTCGATGGCATGCGGGTGCGCGTCAATACGCTCGACGCCGTGGGGGACTACATCCATTCGGAAGATGTGGCGGACGCCATCATTTCCCTGCTGCGCGCGCCGCGGCTGCGCTACAGCGCCTACAACGTCGCCGCCGGCGAGGCGGCGACGGTCGGCGATCTGGTGCGCTGGATCGCCGAAAAGGTACCGGGATTCCGCGCGGAGGTCACCGCCCCTGAGGAGGCTGACATCCTGCAAGATGCCACCCTCACCGGCGGCATGTGGGGCGCCTACGATGTATCGCGCATCACTTGCGAAACGGGCTGGAAACCCCGGCCGGTGCGCGAGGCACTGCACGCGTACTTGGATTGGATCGCCGCCGAGCGGCGCGCGGGCCTATGAATCCCCACAATCCCTATCCGCGAGATCTCGTCGGCTATGGCGCAACACCGCCCCATCCTCACTGGCCGCACGAGGCCAAGATCGCGGTCTCAATCGTGCTGAACTACGAGGAAGGCGGCGAAAGCAACGTGCTGCACGGCGATGCCTCCTCGGAATCGGTATTGACGGATGTGGGGGGCGATGCGGTCCAGGGCGCGCGCAACCTGAACGTCGAGTCGACTTTTGAATACGGCAGCCGCGTTGGATTCTGGGAAATCATGCGGCTGCTCAAGAAGTACGGCGTCGATGCGACGATTTACGCGGTCGGCATGGCGTTGGAACGCAATCCGGAGGCTGCCGCGGAGATCGCACGCAGCGGCCTGGAAGTTGCCTGTCACGGACAGCGCTGGATCGACTATCAGTTCGTTGCCGAGGACATCGAGCGCACGCACATCGCGCGCAATGTCGAGATCATCACGCGCATGATCGGGCAGCCGCCGCTCGGCTGGTACTCGGGGCGGCCGAGTCCCAATACCCGTCGACTGGTGGTGGAGAGCGGCGGATTCCTGTACGACAGCGATGCTTACAACGATGATTTACCGTATTGGACGCGGGTCGGCGGCCGCCCGCATCTGGTGATACCGCATACCTTCGATGCCAATGACAGCCGCTTGCAGCGCGGCGGCGACTTCGCGACCGCCGAGGATTTCTTCGTCTATTGCCGAGACGCCTTCGACTGGTTGTACCGCAAGGGCGCGCAGGGGCAGCCGCGCATGATGACCATCAGTTTGCATGGTCGCATCATCGGCCGCCCAGGACGTATCCAGGCATTGGAACGCATCCTCGAGCACCTTCGCCGACATGACGGCGTCTGGCTCTGCAATCGCGCCGGCATTGCCCGGCATTGGCTCGCACACCACGCGCCGGGCTAAAACGCGGCACTCAGAACTTAAAGCCGATCCTGCCCTCGATCGTCCGGGGCCGCGTGATGGTCTCGGCCGGTATGAACTGATTCGTCGAGGTGTACGTGCTCTTTATCACATTGGTCAAGTTCTCAATATAGACTCCCGCCGTCCAGGCGTCCTTCGCGACGCCCACCGAGGCGTCAAACTGCGAAATCGGCGGATTCTCGAACCGGAGCAGCGTGGTGCTCACGTTTCCTCCCGAAGAGAGCGTCGGGTTGGCGCTCGACTGGGTGAACGAATGCGCGGTGTGCGTTGCACCCAATTGCACGAAGGAGTTGTAGGAGTTCATCGTCCATTGGTAGCGCACGCGCGCGTTGAACTGCATGGGCGGTGAGTTCGCGCTCGGACCGCCGGCGGGACCGTAAGGATTGTCGACGGCGGTAATCGGTTGTCCGAATTCCGCCTTACCCGCCGGAGTTGCGAGCAGCGCCGGATTGTTCGCGATCAGGAAGGGCGAGTTGGTTTGCTTGCTCGTGTTCCACGCAGCCCCACCCTGCGCGGTCAGCCCTTCGGTAATGACGGCGACGAAGGTTGTCTCCAATCCGTGAATGCGATAATTCGGTCCGTTTGTCCCGAAGCCCACGTTCCCGAGGACGCCCGGATCGAAGAAGGCGACCTGCACGTTGTTCCAGTCCTCGCGGTAAACAGCGCCGTTCCATTGCAGCCGATGGTCGAAGAATTCGGTTTTCCAGCCAATCTCGTTGTTGGTCAGGTTGTCGGAAGCATAGGCGAGCGGCGAGCAGTACTGGTTGACCCCCTGTGCGTTGGGGATGTAGCAGCCGGAGCTGCGGTTGAAAGCGCCCGGCCGAAAGCCCTGCGACCACGTGTAATAGACGAGCGCGTCCGGCAGGAAGTGCCACGTCACATTGCCGCGGCTCTTGGCTCCCTGAAAAGTCGTATGCAGGTTTTCCTGATCGATATTGGTCGCGGAGGCGTAGCACGGTCCTGGACCCGCCTCGTAGCAGCCGAAGCTGCCGACGACCGCGCCCTTCTCGTCATTGACGAAACGGTAATAGCGCGTGCCGGCGGTAACGGTCAGCACTTTGGGGATGATATCGAAATCGAGCGATGTGAAAAATGCCGTCTGCCGATAGCCGCGCTGCACGTCATTGAAGAAAGCCGTGTTGTCATTGCGCACGCCGGGGTTGTTGACGCTCGTGCCCGGCGGAGTGCCTACATTCGTCAAGCAGCCGTACACCACGGAATCGGTACAAGCCGGTAAGGTCTTGTAGAGCCAGTTGAGCTGGTCATCGATCTGCAACTCCTCCCAGAAGGCGCCGAGGATACCGCGCAGGCGCCAGTCGTCAGGCGTGCTCACGCGAAGCTCATGACTCTGATGGGTGTTGCGCTCGGTCTCATTCCACGTCGTGCTCGGCGAAAAGCAAGTCGCAGCCAGGCCGTGCGTCGGCTCCGCACCGTGACATTGGTAATAGTCCGAATAGAGCCCTCGCGAGTAATTGGTGTAGTCCTGCTCCTGGGTGATATTGCGCACCAGATAGGCGCCGGCATAGACCACCTTCAAATCGCTGATGCGCCCATTAATGGTCAAGGCCGTATTCTCGAACTTGTCCTTGTTGTACGACGGGTTGAACAGGGTGACCGACTGCGGAGCCAACGGTACGCCATCCGAGCTCTTCGGCGTCTGATAAAACACGCCGTCGGCATCGATGCTCTGGTAGCTTTGAACCAGCAGCGCATTCCAGTCGCTATTGATGTCCCAGAGACCGGACACCCGGATGCCTTGGTAGGTCACCGGGTTGATCGCGTTGGCCACGAGGGCTGCGTTGTTGAGCGATGGGCTGCCGGGCGGCACGCAGTAGCCGGCATTTGGCGGAGGACTGGGCGGCTGACCATTCGGACACGCTCCGCCGGTCGCCGGATAGTTCGCATAGTGAATGCCGAGATCGTTGTTGTTACGAGTGAACGTGCCCGCCACGTTGTTGATGTAACCGCCGCGGGTGTCATCGTAAATCACTCCGCGGATCGCGAGAGTGTGGTCAATCAGCGGTACATTGAGGACCGCAGTCACATCGGTGTTCGGATCGCCGCCCGCCGTGACCCCGTACCCGGCGGTGACATTCCCCTCGGTCACGTCGAGTTTCGGCTTGTTCGTGATGTAGCGTATGACGCCCGCCTGAGCACCCGCGCCGAACAGGGTTCCCTGGGGCCCTTCCAGAACTTCGACGCGTTCCAGGTCTGCCGCGTACACATCGAGATTACGTCCCGGGAGCTGGCCCGACTGCTCGTCCAGATAAATGGCGACGTTTGGAAACCCGTTGATCGAGCCGCCCGATTGGGTCCCTTGATTCCCGACGCTCAAGCCGCGCATGAAGATTTGCGATTGACCGGGCCCTGCCGACGAAGCCGTCACATTGGGCAAGTATTTGACTAAATCGTCGAAATTGGTGACGTTCAGCTGAGTCAGGGTCTCGCCGGTGAGCGCCTGGATCGCGATCGGCACGTTTTGTATGTTTTCAGTGCGCCGCTGCGCGGTCACAATGATTTCTTGAATCTGATCGTTGGCCGCATTCGTGTCCGACGTATCGGCTGAAAACGCAGTGGTGCACGCGCCGCTTCCTAGAATAGCGGCGATCGCGCAAGACAGCTTCGAGTGTAAATCCATAGTCCATCCCGTCTTTATATGATTATCGCGTGATCGAAGGGTCGTCGCGGAGAGTTTGTTGAGCTGACTGCAGCTGGTTGTTTTTCACCCCGCTTTACATTGGTACGCCTGCACAGTTACCACAAAAATAACTGTTATGGAAGAAGCCGCGTCTTCGCTAGGGGCGTTGCGGCGGCGCCGCGCCCGGGATCCACGAGGTACCCGCCAGCGGCACGCCGGCCATCGCGGCCGCCTCCACGGTGAGCGCGACCAGATCCTCTTTTTCCAGATGATGCACGTCCTGCTTGCCGCAGGCACGGGCGATGGTGGTGAGCTCCATGGTCACGGTCTTCAAGTAATTCTTCAGCCGTTTCGCGCCCACCGCCGGCTCGAGCCGCATCTCGAGCTCGGCGTCCTGGGTGGTGATGCCGACCGGGCACTTGCCCGTGTGGCAGTGATGGCAAAACCCCGGCGCAGTGCCCAGGCGCGCATAGTCATCGAGCGCCGCAACGTGCTCGCCGCCGGCCACGTAGGTTTCGCTGTTGCAGCCGAGCGCGAACAACACGCCCTGCCCGATCGCCACGGCGTCCGCGCCCATCGCGAGCGCCTTGGCGACATCTGCACCGCTGCGGATGCCGCCGGAAATCACGAGCTGCACCGTGCCCCGCATGTTGAGGTCATCGAGCGCGTCGACCGCTTGGCGCAGCGCCGCCAACGTCGGGATGCCGACGTGCTCGATGAACACGGTTTGCGTCGCCGCCGTGCCGCCTTGCATGCCGTCGACCACGATTACGTCCGCGCCGGCGTGCACGGCGAGCTTGACGTCGTTGAACACGCGTGTAGCGCCGACCTTGACGTAGATCGGCTTCTCCCAATCGGTGATCTCGCGCAGCTCCGCGATCTTGATCACGAGATCGTCGGGGCCCGTCCAGTCCGGGTGGCGCGAGGCGGAGCGCTGGTCGACTCCCTCGGGGAGCGTGCGCATGCGCGCGACGCGCGGGTTCACCTTCTGCCCGAGCAGCATCCCCCCGCCGCCGGGCTTTGCGCCCTGGCCGATGACGATCTCGATGGCGTCGGCGCGCCGCACATCGTCCGGGTTGAAGCCATAGCGCGAGGGCAGACACTGGTAGATCAGAGTCTTGGAGGAGGCTCTTTCTTCTTGCGTCATGCCACCATCGCCGGTCGTGGTCGAGGTGCCCGTCTCGGTCGCGGCGCGGCCGAGCGCCTCCTTGACCCGCGACGACAGTGCGCCGAAGCTCATGCCGGCGACGGTCACCGGAGTCGCGAGCTCGATGGGCCGGGACGCGAAGCGGGTACCGAGCACGGTCTTGGTCGCGCAGCGCTCGCGGTAGCCCTCGAGGGGGTAGCGCGACAGCGAGGCGGCGAGGAAGAGCAGGTCATCGAAGCTCGGCACCCGGCGCTTCGCGCCCAGTCCGCGAATCTCATACAGGCCGCTTGCCGCCGCGCGCTGAATGTAATCGATGGTCGAGCGGTCGAAGCCCGCCGATTCCTCTCGCTGAATGCCGCTCATATTCAGTACTCCTGATCGGCGTCCGCATGCCAGTGGTATAGGCTCTTCGCGGAGGCGACGCGCTTGAATTCGTTCGGATCGTGGTCGTGCCCTGCCGCGGCGAGCAGGCTCTTCAGCGCGGCGCGGTCCCGTTCGCTCATCGCCTCGAAGCGGGCGTCGGCGCCGAGCGAGCGCACGCTGCCGCGCACATAAATGACTGCCTCGTAAAGCGAATCGCCGAGCGCATCGCCCGCATCGCCGCAGATGACGATCCGGCCCGCCTGCGCCATGAACGCCGAGAAACTGCCGACGCTGCCGCCCACCACGATGTCGGCGCCTTTCAGAGAGATCCCGCAGCGCAGGGAGGCGTCGCCGTCGATGACGAGGAGCCCGCCGTGCGCCGAGGCGCCGGCGGCCATGGAAGCGAATCCCTTCACGTGCACTCTCCCCGACATCATGTTTTCCGCCGCGCCGGGTCCCGCGTTGCCGTGCACGGTCACCGTGGCGTGCTTGTTCATTCCCGCCACGTAGTAGCCGACGTGCCCGTGAATCTGCACGTCGAGATCGGCGTCGAGGCCGCAGGCGATCGAATGAGCGCCATCGGGATTGTGCACGCGGATCTGCGACACGCCTTCCGCGGCCGCTTGCCTGTGGAGGAAGAGATTCAGGGCGCGAAGCGGCTCGCGGGCAAGGTCGAACTCGCGCATCGAGGGCAGCGGCTTCAGATTCGCCACGTGTAAATCTCCTCCGGCTTGGGCTCGAACAAGGAGGCGTGCCCGATGTGCGGCAGGTGCGCAAGTGAGCGGAACTCCGAGGCGATGGCCACGTAGTCGTCGCTCTCGGCCACCACGGCGGGCTTGCAGGCAAAGGCATCGCGCACGATGAGCAGCTCCTGATCGGTGCCCATCAAGAACGTATAGAACCCGTCGAGCACGCTGAAGCCCCGCTCGACCGCGGTTTCGAGCGCATCTCCCTCGCGCAGGCGCCACTCGAAGAAGCGGCAAGCCGCCTCCGTGTCGTTGTCGGTCTCGAACTCGATGCCGAGCGGCTCCAGGTGCTTGCGCACCAAATGCGGGTTCGACAGCGAGCCGTTGTGCACCAGGCAGAAATCCCTGCCGGCGGTGAAGGGGTGCGCATGCGCGGGCGTCACCGCGGACTCGGTGGCCATGCGCGTGTGCGCGACCAGGTGCGTGCCCTTGAGCGCGTCGAACCGGTAGCGCCGCGCGATGTCGGCGGGCGCGCCCACGTCCTTGTAAAGATCGATCGAGCGTCCGACCGACAGCACCGCCACCTCGGGCGCATGCCGCAGGATCCACTCGGTCACCGCGTCGGGGTCCGATGCCGTCACGAGCACCGCGTGGTTGCCCTCGACCACGAGCTCCTGCGCCGCGCCGAGCTCCGCGCGCAGATCCTGCAACAAGCGCCGAAAGTCGACGGCATGCGCGCCGCTGTAGAGGCTCAGCTTGCAGTGCCGGTCGGGAGCCGGGGTGGTGTACACGGCGAGCCCCGCCGAATCGGGGCCGCGCTCGGTCATGCCCACCAGCATCGGCACCATCATGGCTCCCAGCTGGTCGCGAAGCTCCGCCTTCTTCACCAAAAGACCCACGATTCCGCACATGCGAGACCCTCCGTGTCAGAAGAATTCAAGGTAGCGCCGTGTCTCCCAATCAGAAACATGGCGCGAGTATTCCGTCCATTCCATGCGCTTCAGGCGCAAGAACTCGCGCGCGAGATCGGCGCCGAGACCCTTCGTCACGACCTCGTCCTCTTCGAGCGCATCGAGCGCCTCGTGCAGGGATTGCGGCAAGAGCTTGATGCCCTTGTCGGCGAGCTCTTCGGCGCTGAGCTCGTACAGGTTCACGTTCTGCGGCGGACCGGGATCGAGCTTTCGATCGATGCCATCGAGCCCCGCCGCGATCAGGGCCGCCGAGACCAGGTACGGATTGCACCCTGAATCGGGCAGTCTCACCTCGAGGCGCCCGTGGGGGATGCGCACGCACGCCGTGCGGTTGTTGTCGCCATAGGTGATGTACGCAGGCGCCCAGGTGGCGCCCGAGAGCGAGCGACCCACGACCAGGCGCTTGTAGGAATTCACGGTCGGCGCCGCAACGGCGCACAGCGCGCGCGCATGCGCGAGCACGCCGGCGAGGAACTGATAGGCGAGCGTCGACAATCCCATCCCCGACTTGTCGTTCGGATCGTGAAAGGCATTCTTCTGCGCCGCGGATCCGAGCGAGACGTGAAAGTGCGCGCCGCTCCCCGTGCGGTTGGAGAACGGCTTCGGCATGAAGGTGGCAATCATGCCGTGCTTGTGCGCGATCTCGCTCGCGGCCATTTTCACGAAAGTGAAATTGTCCGCGGATTTGAGCGCATCGGCATAGGTGAAATTGATCTCGAACTGACCGTTGCCGTCCTCGTGATCGATCTGGTACACATCGATTCCGACGGCCCGCAGCCCGGCCACCATCTCATCGAGCGCCTCGCGCGTTCGGTACAGGCCCTTGTAGTCGTAGCAAGGCTTGTCGAGGTCATCGGTGGGATCGGCCGGTCCCAAGGTTCCGTCGGCGCGGCGCGCGAGCAGCATGAACTCGGGCTCGATGCCGGTGAACAGCGTGAGGCCGCGCTCCTTGAGCCGCGCGATCTGCGCCTGCAGCGCGACGCGCGAGCAATAGGGATAGGACTTCCGATTGACGACGCCGTTGCAGATGACGCGCGCGTAGCCCGGCATCCAGGGAATGAGCGATAGAGTCGACAGATCGCCGACCGCCATGTAATCGGGCCCTTCGGGGCCCATGCCGAAGCCCCAGAGTGCGAACCCGGCGAATCCCGCGCCATCCGTGAGCACCATGTCGAGATGCTCGACCGGCACGGCCTTCGCCTTGGCCGCACCGTGAATGTCGACGAACTGCGCCAGCACGTAGCGGATATCGTGGTCCGCCAAGAACTTCTGAGCCTGGTCCCGATTCATGCCGATTCTCCTGTGATTGTTCCCCCGTACTCGACGATGAGCGCGCCGAGCGTCTCGCTCAATGACGGACCGAAGGTCGGATCGCACCAGAATCGGTATTGCCGTGCGTCGTTCCTCCCGTCGGGAACGGCCAGCACCGCAACGCCGATCATGAGCGTCATGATCACCGGCTGCGCCTCGAGATCGAGCCCCGCGAAATCCACGTTGCAGACCTGCGCGAGCACATCATGCACCCCCGTGCCGCTCAATCGAAAGGCAAAATCCTCCCGCAGCACCGGATAGACGCCGGCGGGCTCTGCCGCCAAGGCCGCGGCGAGCGAGGCAAGCGCGCCTTGATCGTGCGCCTCGAGAAAAAACTCGCTGGCGCCGAGCCGGGCGACGAGTAACGCCGGACCGGCGGGCGGGCAGCTCCAGGTATTGGCCCGCGCCGGCGCGGCAACGCCCGCGGCCGTCAACCATTCGGCCGCGCGCGGACCCTTCAGCCCGAGCCGCGCGGCGGTATCGGCGACGTCCAGGCACAGCGCGCTCATGCGGCTCGTCCGGCGCGCTGGCGCAGATTGCCCGGATCGTAGAACGGCACGGCGACCACACGCGCGGCGAGCATCTCGCCGCCCTCGGCGCGAATGCGGATCTCGCTCCCCGGCTCGGCGAGCGGCGGCGCGAGCATGGCGAGCCCGATCGTCTTGCCGAGCGTGCGCGAGCGCGCCACGCTCGTGACCCGGCCGGCGATGGCGCCGCGATCGATCACCAGGTGGCATTCCTTCGGCGCACGCGCGGCATCGAGCACTTCGATGCCCGCGAGCTTCTGCCGGGGCCCCCGCGACTCGAGAATCTTCAGGCTCCGCTGCCCCACGAAGAAGGGCTTTTTCATGCTCACCGCCCAGCGCGCGCCGGCCTCGAAGGGATCGGTGAGCCCGTCGGTGTCCTGTCCCACGATGAGGTGCCCTTTCTCCAGGCGCAGCAACCGCTGCGCCTCGACCCCGAAGGGACGCAGGCCGTGCGGCCGCCCCGCCTCGTACAGGACTTGCCACACGTGCGCGGCGCCGGACGCCGGCACGTGGATCTCATAGCCGAGCTCGCCCACGAATCCCACGCGCAGCACCCGCGCCTGCACGCCCGCGATCGATCCCTCGCGCGCCGCGAGATAGGGGAACGAGGCCTCCCCGAGGTCGAGGTCGGTGAGGCTCTGCAGGATCTCGCGGCTCGCAGGTCCGGCAAAGTTGAAGGCAGCCCGATGGCCGGTCACGTTGACCAGCGCGCAGTCGAGCCCCCACAGCGCATTGAGGCGCAAGAGCTCGCGAAATACGGTCGCGGAGCCGCCGGTGGTGGTGGTGAAATAAAATCTCTCGGCTCCCGGCCGGGCGATCACGCCATCATCGACAATGACGCCCGATTCATCCAGCATGAGGCCGTAGCGCGTCATGCCCACCTTGAGATTTGCGTAGCTGCCGGCGTACGCCCGGTCGAGGAATGTGCCGGCCTGCGGGCCGTACAGCTCGATTTTCCCGAGCGTGCTCACATCGATGAGTCCGACTTGGGTGCGCACCGCCTCGACCTCGGCCTCGATGCTCTGCTCACGGCTCTCGCCCGCGACGGTGTAGTACTCGGGGCGGCGCCAGTTGCCGGCCGGCATCCATACGGCGCCGAGCGCGCGGTGCCGCGCATCGAGCGGCGTGCGCCGCTCGATGTTGAAACCGCGGCCCGCAAGGAGCTTGAGCGGAACCGGATGATACATGGGCCGAAACGTGGTGAGCCCGAGCTCCTCGACGCGGACGCGGCGCACGCGCGCGAGGATCCGCAGTCCGTTCATGTGCGAGTGCTTGCCCTGTGAGGGACCCATGCCGAGCGTGCTGAAGCGCTTCAGCAGCTCGCTCGAGTCGAAGCCCTCCTGTGCGGCGTTCTCGAGGTCCTTGACCTGCAGATCCTCGTCGAAGTCGACGAAATTCTTGCCCGCCGGATGTGCGAAGATCGGGAACGGATGCGAGGGGCGGCGCGTGCTGCGCTCGATGGGCGCAGCCGAGCCTGCGCCGAAGCTGGTCTCCGATCTCATTCTCGAAGCGAAGGGTGAAAAATCCCGCGCCGAGGCTAAGCTTACGGCCGCGACGACCATCGTTGCCGTGCGGCCTGAGCCGACACCTGGGGTCAAATCGATCGAGGTCTTGGCGCGCAAACCCGATGGGGGAACGGTAGTGCTGCTGTTCGCCAAAGACTTCAATCCGGACTGGCCGACGCCCTACATCCTGAAAGATCCCGTCGCGCTTCCGGCCGGGACGGAACTATCGGTCACTGCCTACTTCGCGAATGCAGCCGGCGGAATCCGCCTCACCGTGAGCAAATACGGCAAGTAACCATGCACCTTTGGTGGGGCGGCCAATACTGGCCGCCGCCGCGTTTCTACGCGGCGCA
>Ga0209169_10002604_pt1 | contig 10844 bp, 7 predicted proteins | sample HubBroMetageWRM4_FD_188346 | JGI IMG/M metagenome (GOLD analysis project Ga0209169, IMG submission 188346) | Warmed soil microbial communities from the Hubbard Brook experimental Forest, New Hampshire - Hubbard Brook CCASE Soil Metagenome WRM 4... | ecosystem: Environmental > Terrestrial > Soil...
CCACCAAGAACAAGAAACCGATTGTTTAGCGCAAAATCGACGATCCGTCGAATCATTGCCCCTCCAGCGTCGCTTCCAACTGGAGTACGTTTAAGACCACCCGCTCGCCGGGTGTAATGCCGGAGAGAATCTCTTGCCGGTTCCCAGGCAGCATTTGCCCACCATGAATTTCAACCCGGCGAAACTTGTTATCGTCAGCAGGAACAAAGACCCAATCCCGATCATGCAGGTGCAATACTGCAGATGCAGGCACAACGGCGTGGTCTGCCAGCGCCTTGCTCTGAAACGTCGCAGTGACAAACATCCCAACTTTGAGAAAGCCAGGATTGTGAACCTCAATGCGGACCTTCGCTGTCCGAAGGTTCGGATCGAGGACTGGTTGGATATCGGAAATTCGTCCGGTCAGAGGTTTGTCCGGATAGGCGTCCGCATGGATGGTCGCCGATTGTCCTAACGCGATCTTAGGGAGGTCGTTTTCGTAGACATCACAGAGTATCCAGACCACAGATAGATCCGCGATGGTGAACAGTGTGGACGAACCTGAAAAGGTCACACCCGCAGCCGCCGCATTGGTGACATTCTGGCTGATAATGACGCCAGAAATCGGGGCATAGACCGGAACAATGCTCGACGGATGATCTTTCTTTATCCCGAGAGTGTTGAGCTGTTCCTCGGCTGCATTCAGATCGGCTTTAGCGTCCTTTTCAGTGTCTTCGGCTTGCTCCAATATGCCGAGTGAAATTGCGCCGTGTTCGTAGAGATCTTTTGATCGCGTGTAGGCTTTATTTGCGAGTTGCTCGTCGTTTACGGCTTTCAGGTAGGTGTCAAAGGCGTTCGTGACGTCTGGACTTTGCACCTTCAAGAGCAAATCACCTTTTTTTACGTCATCTCCGAGGCGTGCTTTTATGTCGACCACTCGGCCGCTGGCAAGCGAGATGACGGGCACTTCGCGAGCAATATCGGAGTTGACCACGCCAGTGACTCTCAATTCCGTAGGAGCTTCAATCTGATCTGCTCGAACCAGTGGAAACTGATCCGGCTTATCGACTGTAACCAGGCTCATGTCGCCCGTTTGCACACTCTGCGCAGGCGGCGGCGCGCCATCCGCAGGGTTGAACTTCTTCTCACATGCCGTTAGCGAAATACATGCAGCGAGACAGCAAACAGATTTCAGAAAGGACTTGCTTGTCATTGAATTACCTCGCGCCCTACGGCAAGATTCAACTGGCTGGCGGCGGTCAGGTAGGAGCCGATTAGTTGCAGATACGTCATCTGCACATTGCGGTAATCACTCTGCGCATTCAGAAAATCCATAAGCGAGGCGCCACCGTGTTGATAGGCATACGTGACCGTCTCGCGTACGCGCGCCGCCTGCGCCAGATACCTATCCTTATACGGCCGCAACAGAATCAAATTGCTGTTCACCTGCGCGTATGCGGAATCCACATCGCCGAATACCTGAGCTCGCGTCGCATCCGTGAGTTGCTGATTACGACCAATATCCAGTTGTGTGCGCTGTTTTTCACCCTGATTGCGATCGAAGATGCGCAAAGGAACGCTCACACTGAGCCCGAGCGTTTGGTTGTCGTAAGGATTGTTGAATGACGGGTTGTATGTATACCAGGCGCCAAATGTTGGATCGGTCGACCCATTCGCGACAGCCAGCTTGTGGTTGGTGTTTGCCTGCTGAACGGACTCCAGCGCTGCTCTCAGGTCAGGCCGGCTATCAAGGGCGATTTGACGGAATGTTTCAAGCGGCTGTAGCTGGTCAGCAAAATCAAAAGGCGCCTGAACATCGAACTGATCGACCGGCGTACGCTCATTCAGCAACTGCAACAACTGAATCTTCGAGGTCCGCAGATTTACTTCTGCCGTCTGCAAGTCAGATAGATACTGCACGCGCTGCAGTTCAATTCTGTCCAGGTCGATCTGCGCAAGATCACCTGATTTAAAGCGTGCGCGGCTGATGTCAATGATGTGGTCGTAGTAGTCCAACTCCTGACGAGCCAGGTTAAGGACTGCCTTTGCTTGAAGCGTCTGTACGAATACCGACCTAAGGTTGAATAGTAGATTGCGTTCAAGATCTTCGTGTTGCGATTGGGCGATTTGCGTACCCTCTTTCGCAGTCTCCAAACGCAATTCCCTCTTGTGGTCGCGTTCATGCAGATAACTGAAGTTTGCTTGATACTGAGTGCCGGCAAGCGGTTGCCAGACTCCTTTGTAGGGAGCGATCTGCGTTCCATCCGTTGACAGAGTGAGCCCGGGATTCGGGCGAAGATACGCCGTGATTTCTTCGGCCTGCATCTCCTGCACATTGATGGCGTCCGCTTTCAATGTGGGATTCGCCGCTTCGAACTTCGTCTTGATCTGATCCCACGTAAGACTCTGTTGGGCCGAAGCGGGAAGGCACAGGGCCAGCAGAAACCCCAAAATGGCGAAGCCGCAGGGGATCTTAAAGACAGATTTTGTAATTTGCATTCGAGAACTCTTAGTACTGCCGAACAAACCCAGAGCACGCTATGCAAAGCGCAAAACGCCGCCCATGGCAGATACTTCTCAGCATAGGGCGTTGAGAAGTGTCCGTGGCTCTATCTTTCAGTCTCGAATCGCATCTTTCGGCACATTGAGCCTATCTTTTGGTTAATCTTGTTTCACGCTGAATCGTTCGGTGCGTGAAAGCATCGCAGTCTATCTAGAATAGACTTAACATTGCCGCACATCGGGGCGGCATGGTGGGAGCGCATGTACGCGGCATTGTTCAAGGGAGACAAGCGGTCCGTTCTGATCAGAGCGGGAATCATGATCGTGGTGATCGCTGCGTTGGACTGGTGGATTGTTGGAGAGATCCCCCTGGGGTTTCTCTACCTGCTTCCCATGCTGACGGTTGGGATTGCTCTGAACGCCTGGCAGATCGGTGCTAGCGCTATCCTGTGCACGGCTTTGGCGGAATTCTTCGATGATCTGTCGTGGAATCTGCGGACAGGAATGTCTCGCGATGTCCTTTATTTCGCGGCCTTTCTTGGAGCGGGCTTATATGTTCGTACCGTAAGCCTCAATCGCAGAGCTGCGCTGGAGCACCTTCATGAAATCGAAAGTCAGAGAGACGCACGCCGCGAAGCGGAAGAGCAGTTGAGCGTCTTGATCGAGAGTAGCCCCGCGGCGATTGTTACAACGAATGCTGATGGCAGCGTATTGATGGCGAATGAAGCTGCGCATCGCATGCTGGGCATTCCGCAAGGGGAGCTTCAAGGGAAAGTGATTTATCGCTATCTGCCCTCGCTGACGAACGTCACCAGGCATGAAGCCTCGCAGCAGCACTTTCGCACCGTGATGCAGGCGCGCGGACAGCGCGATGATGGCGAGACCTTTCTTGCCGACATTTGCTTCTCCACCTATCACACAAATGCCGGCTCGCGCCTTGCCGCCATGGTGCTCGACACTTCCGAAGATTTCAGAACGCATGAGGTATCTGGCCTGCACCAACTGCTTGCCGGGTCCAGAATCGCAATCGGGGCAGTTTCCCACGAGATTCGTAATGTGTCGGGCGCCATCGCCGCTGTTCATCAGAATCTCGCGCATTGCGGATTGCTGATTGGAAATAAGGATTTCGAGGCACTCGGCAACCTTGTCTCTGCACTCGAACGCATCGCCAGCGTCAATCTCAGACAATCCAGCGATCAAGCTTCCGAGATCGATCTCGCTGCTTTGCTCGATGAGTTGAAAATAGTAGTTGCCCCCTCATTGCAGGAGGAGGACATCGTGTCACATTGGACTATTGAACCAGGTTTACGACTAGTGTGGGCTGATCGGCCGAGCCTCATGCAGGTATTTCTGAACCTGATTACCAACAGTGTTCGGGCACTTTCGAAGAAGGGAAATCGGGTCCTATATGTCACTGCCAAAAACGATGGCAACCAGGTCCTGGTGGAGTTCGTCGACAATGGCGGCGGAGTAGCCCATCCAGAAGACCTCTTCCGTCCATTCCAGGCTGGGGCAACAGCAACCGGTCTCGGGCTCTATCTATCTCGCGCCTTTATGCGCTCATTTGGTGGAGAATTGCATTACCAGTCAATTCCCGATGGCGCATGCTTTGTGGTCAACTTGACCCCGGCATTATCGTCTGGACAGGGCTAGGTCGATGGACTCGATTCGCATACTCATGGTGGACGATCATAGTTTGTTTCGAGAAAGTTTGAGTAGGCTTCTCGAAACAAATCCCGCTTTCCACGTGGTCGGTCAGTGTGGAACGGTAAGCGAGGCCATTGCTGTATATTCCGAGACTCCAACCGATATTATTCTGCTCGACTACGATCTTGGCGAGGAACAAGGGTCGCGCTTACTTCCTGAATTAAAGAGCCATCTCGGCACCGCGAAAGTTCTCATGGTGACGGCAGGTATGTCCGACGCAATTACTCTCCAGGCTATGGAGGCTGGCGCTTCAGGAGTCTTCTTGAAGCATAGCAACCTCGACCAGTTGGTAACCGCCATCCATCAGGTTGTGCGAGGAGAGATTTGGCTGGACACGGGAGTCGCACATTCTCTCTTCAAGGGAAGAAGCACCCAGAGAGAGGAGCGCTTCGAACGCACACAGCCTATAACCTCCCGCCAAAGCGAAGTGTTGAGAGGCATTCTTGACGGGCTCACGAATAAAGAGATTGCCTGGAATCTTAAGGTCTCAGAAAGCTCGGTGAAAGCTGTCATTCAGGAGTTGTTTCACAAGGCAGGAGTGAGAACGAGGAGTCAGTTAGTGAGAATCGCCATCGAAAGACATTCTTCTGATTGGTTGCGATCCGAAACGAAAGACTAAGATCGTCACTGGATTGCGCGAATCGTTTGTACCGGCGAATTGTTAGTGTAGCGCGTTATCTTTATATTCAGATAGCTGCCGTCTGGGGTGTGGAGAAGTGGGAGGCGCGAAGCGGTTTCCACTTCTCCACACCCTTTGTTGTTTGCAGTCAGCCGTGTCTTTGGCGCTGCGGTCTGTAGCCCTGCGCACATCCGCTACGAAGTTGAGTTGTCAGTGAGTGGCCATGTTGTGTGAGCGCAGGTAGGTGGCAAGCTCTCCAGGCAGATTTGTCTGAATGCCGTCTGCGCCTTGATCGATCGCCTTCTGCCATGTTTCGGGATTATCGGCATCGCCTAATCTGTCGACATAAATCTGAGCATTGCCTTCTTTGGCGCAGTTGATGACCGGCTCCTTGAAGTCGTTGACATCAAACGCCAGAACCTGCGGCTGCATGGCGCGGACAAACAGTTTGCATATATCCGGGCTAAGCGCTTCCGGCATGATCTTCAACGTTGGGCGAATCTTACGCACCTCATACAAGAAGAAAGGATTGCCGTAGATGACTACGTGATCCTGCATGTCGTGATGCACGATGGTATCAACCAACTGCTGCGGGTCAGCGTATTTTGTGTCCACGTAGACGTTGATCTTTCCGTGTGCCAGATCGAAGGCCTCGTCGAGCGTGGGTACTTTTGTGCCAGCGAAAGCAGGAGAGAACTTTGCTCCGGCATCCAGTGCGCGAATCTCATCGAAGGTGTGCTTGTAAACTTCTCCGGTACCGTTGGTAGTGCGGTCCAACGTGCTGTCGTGCATGAGCACAAATTTGCCGTCGGAGGTGGTGCGCACATCCAGCTCGAAATAATCTGCTCCCGCGTCGATGGCTGCCTGAAATGCGGGTAGTGTGTTTTCCGGGTGCTTCAGGTGTTCGCCGCGATGAGCGATGACCATGATCTTCTTCGGCGTTTCCGATGAGGGAGATGCAGGCGCTGTCTGCGCAAAAGCGACGGCACCTGTAAGGGAAGAGACAACAAGGAACTTCAGGATGAACCTCTGCATTTTTTCTCTGTCCTTCTTGAATGAGTGCTTCTGTTAACTTGCTTCAGAATCGAAAACGTCCGACGATCAGCAGCATGCGCGGATCCTGGGCGCCTGTGACTGTCCCAAAGGTCTTTGCGTTGGTCAGGGATGTTCCGAGTCCGGAAAACTGGGGGTGATTGAAGGCGTTGTGTGCATCGGCGCGGAAGGTGAAGGTAGCACGTTCTCCCAATGGCACATCACGCATGAGGCCGATGTCCCATACATTCTGGCCAGGGCCGTAGAGCGACGCGCGCGGCGCATTGCCAAGAGTGTTCGGAGGCGTGGTCGCAAAGGCATCGGTGTTAAACCACTTCTGCACCGTGCGTGAACCGCGTGAGATGCTGGGATTTCCGACCTTAGTGACATACTGGCCGCCGGAGAAAATTCCGAGCCCGTCTCCCTGAGACATGTTGTAGGGATAGCCCGTCTGAAACTGAGCTACCGTGCTGACCTTCCAGTGCCCGATGACCTGCGAGAGAACCGCTGTGTCATGAAGATATCTTCCGCCAGCTCCAAGCGGTAGAGCGTAGACACCGGAGAGAGAAAAGCGCTGCGGGATGTTGGTCATTGCCGTTCCCCATTGCGCATGCAGGTTGTAAACGTTCTGGATGGGAGTAGCATCGGCACGCGCGGGCGCATCGACATCGTTCAGCGCATGTGCCCAGGTATACGCTGCACGTACAGAGATGCCGTTGGTCCAGCGATGTGTCAATGTTGCGAGCAGGGCGGCGTATTCTGATGCACCACCATTAGTGAGTGCGCTGATGGTAAGGAACTGCGGATATGGGCGAAGACTCTGGGCATCCTTCACGCCCAGGCAGCAGCCGGGAGTGGGCACAATCTGGTTGATCGGAAGCGAGACAGGTTGGTGCACTCCATGATTGCCTTCGTAATCAATCTCCGCGATCCATTCATGGCCGAGGTCCTGCTGGATGCCGAACTGCCACTCCTGCAGATATGGCAGAACCGGATGCAGCGGCAACTGAGTGACGCTCGACGTTGGCTTGGTGAGGCTCGTGGGAATCAGCGGCTCTCCATTCGGCCCCACATTCGGCGAATAAGGAGGAACTCCCTGAGAAAGTTCATACGCAGGAGTGACACCATCGGGACTCTGGAAGGTTGCGTTAACGGTTGAGGCTGATGTGAGTCCCGTTGTGCCAAAGCCGATGCTGGGTAGCTGATAAATTCCATAACCACCGCGAACAACGGTGTTGCGCATTGCGTGATAGTTGAAACCGATGCGCGGCAGGATTCCGGTATAGATATTAGGAATGAGGCTGTGCGGCGCTCCGTTGAAGCCTGCAAATTGAATGCCACCCTGCTTTTCCGTTGTCGGGTCGATGATATTCGGATTGAAGGTGTACATATTGTTGTGCTCTTCCGAAAAGGGACCATCAAATTCCCAGCGCAGTCCAAGGTTGATGGTGAGCTTTGTCGAGAGCCTGTAGTCGTCTTCGATATAGGCTGCGAAGTAATTCAGGTTCTCGTGAAAGATGGTGTCGGTGGTGTTGACGCTTGTAGTTGCGGGCAAGCCCAGCTCGAGATCGGCAAGACCGATTCCGGATTGTCCGGGCACAGCGGTGAACGTTCCCGTAAAGGTGTAATCACCGGAGAGCACGCCGGGCGTGTAGTAGCTATAGGCGTAACCCATGAACTCACCCCCGAGAGAGAGTGCATGATGTCCCATCTGCAGAGCTACGGCGTCGTTGATGATGTAGTGCCCGTCTCTCGTTCTTGCGAATGAGCCTGCGCCGAAACTGGCGTACTCTGTCGTGGTAATAGAGGGAAATTGCGTCAGCGGAACACCTTTGAGTCCGATAGAACTGGCGCTTGTCGGCTCCGGCGAGCTGAAGTTTTCTTCTGAGACATAACCCACACGTGCTTCATTCGAAACGCGCGGCGAAAAGATGTGGCTCCATGAAACTTCATAGTTGTCGTCTACCCAGCCATTCAAAGCTGACGTATTCGCGGCGTTCGGGATATCGATCGTTGGCTGGTTGGTCGGCCCGTCGCGTGAAAACTTCGCCCAGATGTGGTCGTAGTCCGAGTAGTTGTAATCGACGCGGCTGGCATTGTAGAGATAGCTGCTCTTCGAGATCGGATTGACACAGTAATTCGCGTTGTTGAAGTTGCAATTCGGCTGCGGGAAGAACGAAGCGATGTTCACTCCAACAGAGTCGAGGCGCGATCTGGGAATAACGTTTCCGGGGAAGGGCGTCCGGACTGGCTTGCCATTCACAATCTGCGTCGACAGCGGATCGTAGATCGTCGCAGTAGGTCCGCCTCCTTCAGGTGACGGGCCGGAGAAGTCTCCGTTCAATTCGGCTGTTGTGGGAACAACCGCATTAAATGTGGTATCTGCGTGGGTGAGCGTATCTTCCCAGTCGGTGAAAAAGTAGAGACGGTATTTGCGGCCATCGAAGAGTTTGGGAATCCAGACGGGCCCGCCGACCGATCCACCAAAGTAGTGGAAGTATGACGGCTGCACGACTGTGCCCGGAGCTGTGAAATAGCCAAGCGCATTCAGATCCTGAGAGCTGTACGACTCGAAGGCGCTGCCGTGAAAGTTTTCTGTGCCCGACTTTGTGGTCGTCAACACGGCACCACCGCCACTCTGTCCGTACTGCGCCGAGAAGGGCGCGGTAAGAACTTGAAGCTCTTCGGTCGAGTCCGGCGTGGGGACGAGACCATATGTACCGTCCACGCCCATGTTGCTAGGGAGGCCGTCGATGATGAGCGGGTTCGTCACCGGCCTTCCACCGCCAAGCGTGAGGTTGTTGACGTTGGAGTAGTCCTGGCTGGTGCTGGAAACTCCGGCGAAGGTTTTGGTGATCAAAAACTCATTGGCGCCATGCGTGTTGGTGACTTCGGGCAGATCAATGAGCTCGCTTGTGCTAAGTTCTCCGCCAACCTGCGGGCTTGTCTCATTCAATGAAGTTGCCGTGCCAGAGACGGTAACAACCTCCGAAGTTCTTCCCAACTGTAATGTTCCATCGACTACTAAATTCTGATTCAGGACGATGTTGAGCCGGTCGGTCGCATATTGATCGAAACCGTCCTTGGCAAACTGCACGATGTATCCGCCCGGTTTCAGGAAAGAGACGCGATAGCTGCCGCTTTTATCGGTGACAGTTTTGTACTCCGTCGCCGTAGCGCTCTCACGCACCGTAACCACAACCCCCGGCATCACTGCGCCACTGGGATCGTTAACGACGCCACTGATCGAACCATAGAAGGTCTGCGCATGGAGAAAGTTGCTAGGAATGATCAAAGCGAGCAGCAGTACGAAGCCGCAGAAGAGGTGGAAAATTCGGCTTCTACGACTGCCAGGGGACCAGCAGGCCAGGCTGGATCGCAAAGAGACAGGGATACAGGAGGCAAGCAACACGCAATTCATAGAGACCTCAAGGGTTGAAAAATACGTTTTGTAGCGAGGCTGCATGCCTCTCTGGTGATCGTGAGTTGTAAGTAAATGTCGGACTTGATGCGTTGCGATGAGAAAGAAGTTAACAAGTTAATGTTAATAAATGACAAACAATCTCGGATTTATGTAAAAAAATTACATCGATTTTGGGTGACCTGCCTTTAGGGTTTCCAACCATGCTGAGCACACGAATTTATTGCAATTTTTTGGACAAACTGAGACAAAAGACATGGAGCTCCCAAACGGATGAGTGAAATCACAGAGCGATCAAGACTTGATTCCATCGTCGAGATGTTAAAAATAAACACTTCTGCCTCGATTTCCGAGATTGCGGAGACCTGTCATGTTTCCCAAATGACCATCCGCCGCGACCTGCAGAAGCTTGTCGAGGCTGGACAGGTTATCCGCATTCCCGGAGGAGCCCGCATCGAACATTGGCGCGGCGCTGAGAGGAGTTTCTTTGAGCGCCTGCAAAAGATGTCGCATGCTAAGCGCAGTATCGGCACGGCTGCTTCTGCGCTGGTTCGCGACGGCGAGTCGGTGGTGCTTGATTCGGGAACCACGACACTCTACGTGGCCCGAGAGCTGCGGGCACGACGAAATGTCGTGATCTTCACCTTCTCCCTTGCTGTTCTCGAAGAGTTAGCCTCGGCTGAGGGTATCCGCGTTGAACTTACTGGCGGAGTTTATCGCGCCAGCAGCCATGATTTGATCGGGCATGCGGTTGGCAAAAGCCTGACCTCGATTTATGCCGATACCGTCATCTTTGGCGCAGCCGCCATCTCGTTCACACGCGGTGTGATGGTTCATGATCCCGATGCGCAGCGCGAACTGCTGCAGGCTGGAAAGCGGAAAATACTGGCGGTCGATAGCAGCAAGATCGGAACTGAGGCCACTTACCGCCTCTGCGGCATCGAGGATTGTGACCTGATCCTGACCGACAAAGACATTTCTGCTGAAGACCTTGCACGGCTACGCAGAATTGCACAGGTACAGGTTGCAGAATGAGCGTTTATTAACGTTCTGTGTATAGCAGTTCGGTAGCCTGACAAGGAGAATGCTGCTTCCTGTCGAGAGCCACACAGAATTTAGTCCGTTCGAAGACCATGCCATTATGGCCGCGGCTCGCGGCTTCTTTGCGAGTGGAAAGCTGATCTGGGTCGCACGTGCTCCTGGCCGTCTGGATGTCATGGGAGGCAACGTTGACTATACCGGCGGCATGGTTCTGCAAAGTACTCTGCGCGAGGCGGTATGGGTTGCAGCTCAGCCGCGAACGGATGATGTAATTCAAGTCCTGAACCCCGGAGCATCACGGTTTGGCTGGGAGCCTTTCTTTGAAGCCCGGATCCGCGATCTCGACGACCCTCTCCACCTGCGTCTTCTTTGCTCTCAAAAGGATAGTTCCCGCTGGTCAACCTATGTCCTTGGCGCTCTCTGTTTCCTGAAGCATCGCTACGGGTGCGAAGACGCAAGGGGAGTAAACCTCTTCATTTCTTCCGATCTCCCGCCCAACAAGGGCGTAAGCTCTTCCGCTGCTCTTGAAATTGCGGCTCTTAA
>Ga0209169_10002606_pt1 | contig 10839 bp, 9 predicted proteins | sample HubBroMetageWRM4_FD_188346 | JGI IMG/M metagenome (GOLD analysis project Ga0209169, IMG submission 188346) | Warmed soil microbial communities from the Hubbard Brook experimental Forest, New Hampshire - Hubbard Brook CCASE Soil Metagenome WRM 4... | ecosystem: Environmental > Terrestrial > Soil...
AAGTCTTGCCACGTGTCTCTACGCGCTGGCCGATTTCGCTTGGCATCATGCGGCTTCGATTGCCGAAATCGATCTCAATCCCATCAAGGTGCTCCCCGAAAACCGCGGTTGTGTCGTGGTCGACGCGTTGATCGTCACGCAGCCGTCGGAAAAGAAATAAAAAAGAAATTGGTCGCTAGGCCATAACCGGCGCGATGTCGCAGACTTGCGTCACCGGCTCCGGCAACGCCGCGCCGGCAACATCGTAGCCGACCACGCGCAGAATTCCCGACGCGGGACACATGGCGACGGCGAGCCGCGTATAGGGATTGAGCACCGGCTCGCGCACCCAATCGAAACGGCCATTCTTCAACGAACCGTCCCAATTCGCCAGCGCATCGCGGCGCGCCCGGCTGTAGCCCCTCGCGTCGTCGAATGAGCTGATGAGAAACCGCCGCGTGCCGATACGGCCTTCCCAGCCCGGTCGCGGGGGCACCCAATCGTTGGCGGCGCAGGTGTCGTCCTCGCGGGTGACAAAACCGGTCTCGGTGCGCTCGATGATGCAGCGCTCGTTCGCGGCGGCGCCGACGAGCGTGAAAATCACCGGCCGCGCCACTGGCGCCGTTTCCAGCATGCGCCGCGCCGCGGAAAAATCTTCGCACGTCTCAAAAGTTTGGCGCAGCAATTGGTCCGGCGGCATGAGATCGGTGCGCTGCCAGATCTTCAGCACGTTCACCGCGAAATCGCAGGGGCGAAGCCAGCGATGCCGCATGCGCCGCCACATCGGCGCCTGGTTGATGCTGGCGGCAAAGCGGGCCGGTGCCATCGCGGTGAGCGCGCCGACATAGCCCGGCCAGGTCACGCTGAAGAAATCGCCGCCGGCGCCGCGCATGCGCGCTACCGCGATGTAGCGGCCGAGACCTTTGAACGGCCAATCCAGCGTGCGTATGAGCCACGGCGCGCCATCCTGCTCGATGGCGCGCGCGGTGCAGCCCCACTGATACGAAGCATTGAGCAGCCAGATGCCGGAGAAATTCAGCGCCTCGGCGATCTCCGCAATCTCGGCCACATAGGGCGAACGCGATCGGCCGAGCCAGCGGCGCGACGCCCAATCGAGCGCTGGAACGAGCGGCTTCGCCGCAGCCGGAAAAAACTCGAGACAGGCGTCGCGCAAGGCGCGTGCCTGCTCGGCGTTTTGCCGCGCGTGATCGAGCGGTCCGCCGTCGCGGATATCGATGATCGGGATTGCCGGCAGGCTTGCGCTCATGATGCGAAATGCCGCTGTTTGGGTCCCTTCTGGACGATTCGACCAATAGTATAGTGGCCGCAATCCGACGGCCACGAGGGAACGCCATGAACATCGCACGCCGACATTTCCTGAACCTTGCCGCGGGCGCCGTCGCGATGCCCGCGGTCTCGCGCCTGGCGCGTGCGGACACCTATCCCTCGCGCCCAGTGCATCTCATCGTGCCGCAGGCGGCCGCCAGCTCGACCGACATCCACGCCCGCCTGGTCGGGCAATTTCTGCAAGACCATCTCGGCCAGGCTTTTGTCGTCGACGTCAAGCCGGGCGCCGGCGGCAATGTCGGCACCGAGTTCGTGGTGCACGCGGCGCCCGACGGCTACACGCTGCTCACGGTCAACTCGCAAAACGCCATCAGCCCCTCGCTCTATCCCGACCTGACGTTCAACTTCCTTCGCGACATCGTGCCGATCGGCCAGATCAGCCTGGCGCCGATGATCATGGAAGTGAATCCATCCGTTCCCGCCAATACCGTTCCCGAGTTCATCGCTTATGCCAAAGCCAATCCCGGCAAGATCAGCATGGCGTCGGCCGGCGTCGGCGGTCCGCAGCATCTTGCCGGCGAATTGTTCAAGGCGATGACCGGCCTCAATCTGGTGCACGTGCCCTATCGCGGCTCGACGCCGGCGGTCACCGACATGCTCGCTGGCCAGGTGCAATTGATGTTCGACGTGACGCCAACGGCGCTGCCACAGGTCAAGGCCGGCAAATTGCGCCCGCTCGCCGTGACTACGACATCGCGCATCGATGCGCTGCCCGATATTCCGTCGCTGTCGGATTTCCTGCCCGGCTACGAGGCCGAAGGCTGGCTCGGCATGGGCGCGCCGACCGGCACGCCGCAAACGATCATCGATACGCTCAATAAACAGATCAACGACGCGCTGGCCGACGACAAGATCAAGCAGCGGCTTTCCGATATCGGCGTCGTCGTGCACGGCGGCTCGGCTGCGGACTTCGGCAAGTTCATCGCCTCGGAAACCGCGAAATGGGGCAAGGTGATCAAGGAAGCCGGCATCAAGCCCGATTAGGATTTTGCCGCATTTCCTCCTACACTGCGCAGCGGGCGCGGGCATGAACAGGAGGCACGAATGTGCGAACTCTGTACGGCGAATGCTACGCAGCCGCGGATCGCTCGGCGGAATGTTCTGAAATTTGCGGCGATGGCCGCCGCCGGTTTGGCGATCGCACCGCAGGCGTTCGCCAAAGATACAAAAACTCTGCCAAAGCCGGAAAACGTACTGTTGCCCGACGCCGCGCTCGACCGGCTGATGAAAGGCAACGCGCGTTATATCGACGGTCTCACCAAGCGCCACGATTTCAAGCATGAACGCGAAGTTTTGAGCAACGGGCAAAATCCGTTTGCCGCAGTGCTCAGCTGTGCCGATTCGCGCATCGCGCCGGAGCTCTGCTTCGACACCGCGCGCGGCGACGTCTTCGTCTGCCGGGTCGCTGGCAATTTCGCCAACGACGACATCGTCGCCAGCCTGGAATATGCCGTGGCGGTGTTGAACACGCCGCTGATCGTGGTGCTCGGCCACGGCGCCTGTGGCGCGGTCGATGCCACCATAAAGTCGATCAAGGACGGCACGACGCTGCCCGGGCATCTGCCGTCGCTGGTCGCCGCGCTGCGCCCGGCCGTCGAAGCGGTCAAGGATAAGCCCGGCGATCTTCTCGCCAATGCCATTCGCAGCAATGTGATGCTTACCGTCGACAAGCTCAAAAGCGCCGCGCCGATTTTGAAAGCGGCGGTCGACGACAAGAAAATCCGCGTCGTCGGCGGCGTCTACGAGCTGAAAACCGGGCAGGTCGAACTGCTGAGCTGACGACGCACGCTCGCGCGCCCGCATCACTCCGCCTTGATGCCGGCGGCCTTGATGATCGGCCACCACTTCTCGATCTCGGCGCGTTGCAGCGCGCCCAGCGCCTCAGCGCTCTGCCGATCGGGCGATGGCACGTCGAGACCCAGATCGGCAAAGCGCTTTTGCACGGTCGGATCCGCCATGGCGGCCACCGCGGCGCGATTGAGTTTTGCGATGATGTCGGGCGGCGTGCCTTTCGGCGCCCACAGGCCGTACCAGATATTGATATAGAGGCCCGGCAATCCGGCCTCGTCCACGGTCGGAATGTCGGGCAGCGATTTGAGGCGCGTCTTGGCGGTGACCGCATAGGCCTTGATCTGGTTGTCGCGCAGCCGCTGCATCGCTTCCGACACCTGGTCGAACATCATGTCGATGCGGCCGGCCATCAGGTCGAGCAGCGCCGGATCGGTGCCGCGATAGGGCACGAATTGCAGATGGGCGCCGGTGAGATTTTGGAAATAGACGCCGGAAATGTGCGAGCCGGAGCCGACGCCCGCGGTGCCGATGGTGGCGCTCGGATTGGTTTTGATCCAGGCGACCAGCTCGGTGAGGTTTTTCGCCGGCAGCGTGTTGCGGCTGACGACCAGCATCGGATTGGCCGGCAATTGCGCGATCGGCTCGAAATCGCGCAGCAAATCGTAGGGCAACGCATAGATCGCGCCGTTGACCACGTGGGTGCTCCAGTGGCCGATGCCGAGCGTGTAGCCGTCGGCCGGCGCGCGGGCGACGCGGCCGACGCCGATGCTGCCGGCGGCGCCGGTGACGCCTTCCACAATGACATTCTGCCCGAGCGTGCGACCCATATGCTCGGCCATCAGGCGTCCCACCACGTCGGTCGGACCGCCCGCGGCGAACGGCACCACCATGGTGATGGGCCGCGACGGATAATCGTCGGCAGCCGCAGCAATGATCCCGCCGCCGAGGATCAGGCCGATGACGACTGCCGAAAGCGTTTTCATCGCTCTCATCTCACGCCTCAAATTGCGAGAAGTCGATCGGTTTGAGGCGATCGAGCGTGCGGCGAATTGGCGGCAGCGGATATTTCAGCCCGGTCGCGCAATTGAAGAGCACGACTTGGTCGCTGCGCTTGACCCTGCCGTCGGCGAGGCTTTGCTTGTAGGCCGCATACGTCGCCGCGCCTTCGGGGCACATCAGAAAACCTTCCTCGCGCGCCACTTCGTCGAGCGCTTCCGATATCGTCTCGTCGGACACCGCGATGGCGAAACCGCCGCTCTCGCGCACCGCGCGGAGAATCAGAAAATCGCCGATCGCCTGCGGCACGCGGATTCCCGCCGCGATGGTGTGCGCGTCCTCCCAGCGCGGCGCGTGCTCCTCGCCGGCCTCAAAGGCGCGCACCATCGGCGCGCAGCCCGTCGCCTGTACCGCGACCATGCGCGGGCGCTTGCTGCCGATGAAGCCGATCGCTTCCAGTTCGGCGAACGCCTTCCACATTCCGATCAGGCCGGTGCCGCCGCCGGTCGGATAGAAGATCACGTCGGGCACGGTCCAGCCGAGCTGCTCGGCGAGCTCCAAGCCCATCGTTTTCTTACCTTCGATGCGATACGGCTCCTTCAAGGTCGAGACGTCGAACCAGCCGACTTTTTGTTTGCCCTCGCCGACGATTTTTCCGCAATCGTCGATCAGGCCATTGACGCGATACACGCTGGCTCCCTGGATGCCGATCTCGCTGAGATTGATTTCCGGGGTATCCTCGGGACAGAAGATCGTGGTCTTGATGCCGGCGTGGCTCGCGTAAGCCGCCAGCGCCGCGCCGGCATTGCCGTTGGTCGGGATCGCCATGTGCTTGATGCCGAACGCTTTCGCCATCGACACCGCCATGACCAGGCCGCGCGCCTTGAACGAGCCGGTCGGCAAGCGGCCTTCGTCCTTCACCAGAATTTCGCCGCCGCGCAATTTCTTCGCCATACCCGGCAGCGCAATGAGCGGCGTCATCGTCTCGCCGAGGCTGACGATGTTTTCGGTGCGCCGTACCGGCAAGAGCTCGCGATAGCGCCACAGATCGGGCGGCCTGCTCGCCAGCGCATCCTTGCTCAGCGCCTGCTTCACGCCGTCGAGATCGTAGCGGACGAGCAGCGGCTTGCCGACGCGGGAGAGATTGTGAACTTCGTCGGCAGCATAGCGCTCGCCGGTCATCGAGCACTCAAGATGACTGACATAAGTCGGCCGCTCGGTGGTCAGGTTTTCGTTTGTGTGCAAGGCGGTCTCCGGTGATGGCAACGAGTCGCGCAATCTAACGCATATTTAACCATCCTGGCCCGCGATAGCGGTAAATGAAGTAGTTCGCGCACCGCTTATCTTCACCTTCCCTTGGAGGGGAAAGGTCGACGCGCGAAGCGCGGCGGGTTGGGGTGAAAGCGCGCGCAGCGCGCTGCGAATCCCTGCACCGCCGTGCACCCCACCCCGCGTCCCTTCGGGCCGCGGCCCTCCCCTTGCAGGGGAGGGTGAAGCGAGGCGCTCTCAATCGGCTTTGATGCCCGCGTCCTTGATGATCGGCCACCACTTGGCGATCTCGGCGCGTTGCAGGTCGGCCAGCGCCTGCGGCGTCTGCCGCTCGGGCGGCGGCGTTGCAAAAGCCTGGCCGTCGAGTTTTTGCCGCGTCTGTGGGTCGCGCATCGCCGCCACCGCTGCCGCGCCGACTGCGCCGACAATGTCCTTGGGCGTGCCGCGCGGCGCGAACAGGCCGGACCAGTACGAGAAATAAAAATCCGGCAGCCCGGCTTCGCCCATGGTCGGCAGGTCCGGCGCGGCCGCCACGCGCTTGTCCGCGGTGAGGCCGAACGCCTTGATGCTGCCGGCAGCCACCTGCGGCAGCGCCGGCGCGACGGTGATGAAGGTGGCGTCGATCTGCCCGGCGATGACGTCCTGCATCGCCGGTCCCGCGCCGCGATACGGAATGAGGCCAAAGCGGGTCTCGGTGCGGTTGCGAAACAATAGCGCCAGCATATGCGGCGGGCTGCCGACGCCCGCGGTGCCCACCGACGCCTTATCGGGATTGGCTTTCAGCCAGGCGATAAAACCCTTGAGGTCGGTCGCCGGCGTCGTTTTCTTGGCAATCAGCACCATCGGCGCCGCCGGCAGCAGCATGACCGGCTCGAAATCCTTCACGACGTCGTATTGCAGCGAATAGATCAGGCCGTTGGCCACATGCGTGTTCCAATTGCCGACGACGAACGTATAGCCGTCAGGCGTGGCGCGGGCGACGCGATTGGTGGCGATAGTGCCATCGGCGCCGGTGACATTCTCGACGATGACCGGCTGGCCCAGCGCTTTTGCCATGCCGTCGCTGAGCAGGCGGGCGACGATGTCGTTCAAGGCGCCCGGCGCGAACGGCACGATGATGGTGATTGGCCGCGACGGATAAGTCTCGGCCAGCGCCTCGCGTAAAACCGCCGGTAGCGCGACGGCGCCGGCGGCCAGGCGCAAGATGTGTCGACGATGTGGTTGCATTGCACGTTCCTGACGCCGCCGCATTGGCGCGCGTTCCACCCGCAACGCTAGCCAACCGCATTGGGGAGCGAAAGTGGTCGCGCTGCCGCAGCGACAGCCGGTCAATGCTCGGCGGCAACCGCGGCTTTGGGCCGCTTCATCAATAGCCCGAAGGCGGCAAGCGCCAGGAACAGCACGGTCATCATCAGGAACACATCGGCGTAGCTCATGACCGCGGCCTGCAGGCGCACCGTGTTGAAGAGCGCTTGCAGCGCCTGCGACGGCGCGTCAGAGCCTTGGAAGCGTGACGCCAGGTTCGACAGCGTCTCGACCGCCGGAATGCTCGCGGAATTGACTGCTTCGTGCAGGCGGGTGAGATGCAGGTCCATGCGGTCGTTGAACGCCGTGTTGATCCCGGCCAAGCCGATGGCGCCGCCAAGGTTGCGCATCAAGTTGAACAAGCCGGAGGCGTTCTTGACGCGCTCCGGCGGCAGCGTGCCGAGCGCGGTATTGGTCACCGGGATGATCGCGAACATCAGACCGATGCCGCGAAAAATTTGCGGCCACAACAGCTCCCAGAAATCCCAATCCGATGTGACATAAGTCATTTGCCAAGTGCCGACGGCGAAGAACACGAAGCCGGCGACCAAAATGAAACGCGGATCGAGCTTTTCGTTGAGCTGACCGGCAATCGGCGCGGTGACGAACATCACCAGGCCTGAGACGAACATGGTCTCGCCGATCATCAGCGCGTCGTAGCCGCGCACCTGCGCCAGATAGACCGGATAGAGATAGGTCAGCCCGTAAAGGCCGACGCCGAGCACGAAGGAGAACAGGCTGCCGACCGCGAAATTACGGTTGGCGAAGGCGCGCAGATCGACGATCGGCGCGCGGGCGGTGAGCACGCGGGCGAAGAAGATCACGGCCGAGACCGCGGACACGACGGCGACCGTAAAGATCGTGTCGTCGTCGAGCCATTCGTAACGTGGGCCTTCCTCGAGCACGTATTCCAGCGCGCCGAGAAAGCCGGCCATCGAGAGCAGTCCCGTCCAGTCGAAGTTCTTCAGCAGCGCCAAATCGGGCTGGTCGAAATCGACCAGGAAGAACGTCGATACGCTGACGATGACGCCGGGCACCACGTTGATGAAGAACAGCCAGTGCCACGAATAGGCGTCGGTCAAATAGCCGCCGACCGTGGGGCCGATGGTCGGCGCCAAGGTCGCGATCAGGCCGACCACCGGCGCGATGAACTTTTGCCGTGGACCCTGGAAGATCAGATAGGCCGAGGCAAACACTGTCGGCACCATACCGCCGCCGATGAATCCTTGCAGCGCTCGCCACACGATCATGCTGTCGATGGAGGTCGCGGTGCCACACATGATGCTGGCAAACGTGAAGCCAGCCGCCGACGTGGCGAACAGGATGCGGGTGCCGAGCGCGCGCGACAAAAAACCCGACAGCGGGATCGCGATCACTTCGGCGATCAGATAGGCGGTTTGCACCCAGGGAATCTCGTCGGCCGACGCCGAGAGGCCGGCTTGGATTTCCGCCAACGATGACGACACGATCTGGATGTCCAAAAACGCCATGAACATGCCGAAGCACATGGCGAGGAAGGCGAACAGCCGCCGCGGCGGAATGGGCCCGGAGAGATCGGGGGCCTGCGCCGCGGCAGCCGGTATGCGCGGCGTCAGTATTGCCGGTAAAGCCGCTGAAGCTGTTGCCATGATACGCTCCAAGAACTGGCACGCCTCTTGTCAGCGCAGTGCGACGCCCTCGCCCGCCAGCGCGGTCTTGGCCGCGCTCTGCACCGGCTTGGTGTTGACGCTGACCACGACCGACATGCCCGGCCGCAGCATCTGCTTGGCCGCGACGTCGGCCGGCACCTCGATGCGCACCGGCAGCCGCTGCACGATCTTGGTAAAATTGCCGGTGGCGTTGTCGGGCGGCAGCAGCGAGAACACCGCGCCGGAGGCCGGCGACAGGCTGGCGATGCGGCCGGCGATGGCATGGTCGGACAAAGCGTCAACGCTGATCAACACCGGCTGGCCGGGACGCAGCCGCTCGAGCTGCGTCTCCTTGAAATTGGCGTCGACATAGACGTCGTCGAGCGGCACGAGGCTTGCGATGCGCTGGCCGGTCTGCACGTAATCGCCGGTCTGCACCGCGCGATTGGAGAACACGCCGTCGACCGGCGCGCGGATGACGGTGAAGGAGAAATCGCGCTCGGCCTTGGCCAGCGCGGTCTTGAGCTCGTCGAGCGTGCGCGCGGCCTCCTGCTGCTGCGCCTTGAGCACGTCGAGATTGGCCGCGGCGGCGTCGATTCCGGCCTGCGCGTTATCGACCGCCGCAGCAGACTGGTCGCGATTGGCTATCGCCTGCTCGAGCGTCTGCTGGCTGGCAAATTTCTGCGCGGCAAGAGACTGCTGCCGGTCGAGCTCCAATTGCATGCGCTTGGCGGCGGCCTGCGCCGAGACCATCTGCGCCTTGGCCTGATCGATAGCGGCGTTCTGCGCGATCACCTGCCGGCCGATGCGGTCGACGGTGGCTTGTTGCGTTGCGACCTTTTCCCGCGCCGCGTCGGCGGCGAGCTTGTAGTCGCCGTCGTCGATGGTGGCGATCACGTCGCCGGCATGGATGGTCGCATTGTCCTCGACCGGGATGTTTTGGACATAGCCGGAGATTTTCGACGCCAGCGTGGTGTTGTGGGCGCGCACATAGGCGTCGTCGGTCGAGATGACGTAACGGCCGTTGACCCACCATTCGGTGCCGAAGGCGCCGCCGGCGATGATGGCCATGGTGGCCGCGGCAGCAATCAACGTGCGTTTGTTGAAACCACGGCCGAGCCGGCGACTTGCGGATTTTGCGCCGCCGGGCGCCGCATCGTGCGGCCGGCTGTCGCCGGGCTCGGTACGGCTTTCAAGCACACGACCTTCGAGAATGGCTGGGAGGCGAGCTTCGGTATCTTGTTCGCGAAACATTTGCGTCGCTCCACGGGGACTGTCTGATCGACTGTGTGGTTGTGCTCGGTCGAGGTGTGTGTATTGACCGAACCGTTCGGTCAGTTTATATAACAAATCGAACCGAGCGGTCAATATGACCGAACCGTTCGGTCAATAAAAATTGTTCCGTGGGCTATAAGGTCTTGTCAAAGCTTGGAAATATTTCTTGCCGATGAGGGAGATACCCCGATGAACGCGCGGGCTCAGGCCAGAATCGCGCCGCAACCGGCGCAAATGGGCGAAGACGGCGCCAAGCGGCGGCAGATCGTCGAGGGTGCGCGATCCGTCTTTCTGGCGCAGGGTTTTGATGCCGCCAGTATGAACGACATCGCCCGCGCGGCCGGGGTCTCCAAGGGCACGCTCTACGTCTATTTCGACAACAAGGAACAGCTGTTCCAGGCCATCGTGCAGGAAGAGTGCCTGTTTCACGCCGAGACGACATTCAATCTCGATCCTGACAATCACGACGTCGAAAGCACGCTCACGCGGGTCGGCATCGCCTATGTCGAATTTCTCTGTCAGCCGGAAAAGGCCTCCGCGCTGCGCACGGTGGTGGCAATCGCCGACCGCATGCCGGAGATCGGCAGAATTTTTTACGAGACCGGTCCCGCGGTCGGCATAGCCAGGGTCGCGGATTATCTGCGCGCGCAGACGCGCGCCGGCGTGCTCGCGGTCGAGGATTGCGAGATCGCGGCCTCGCAATTCATGGAAGCGTGCAAGGCGACACTGGTTCTGCCGGTGCTGTTCAACTTCGCCGGGACGCCAGCGCCGGAGCGGATTGCTCATGTGGTCGGCATCGCGGTGAAGACTTTTTTGGCTGCTTATCGCGCGCGCTAGCACCAACGGCGCAAAGCGCTGCCTCATTTCCCTGTCATCATCCGCGTAGGCGGATGATCCAGTAATCACCGCGCGACGGCGTTTACTGGATGCTCCGCCTCCGCGGAGCATGACAAGTCAAGATGCCACCCCGCGCGCATCCTTGCCGCGCCGCACCGCGACGATCTCGGCCAGGATGGAGATCGCGATCTCGTCGGGCGTGATGGCGCCGAGGTCGAGGCCGGCGGGCGCTTTGAGCTTCGTCAGGCGCTCTGCAGCGACGCCGCGTTTTGCGAGCTCGGCTTTGAGCGCCTCGGCTTTTTTGCGGCTGCCGACGAAGGCGACGTAGTCGACGTCGACGGCAAGCGCCGCCAGCAAGGCGGCTTCGTCGCCGCGGCCTTGGGTCGAAACCACGACATAGCGCGCGGCGGGG
>Ga0209169_10002607_pt1 | contig 10839 bp, 12 predicted proteins | sample HubBroMetageWRM4_FD_188346 | JGI IMG/M metagenome (GOLD analysis project Ga0209169, IMG submission 188346) | Warmed soil microbial communities from the Hubbard Brook experimental Forest, New Hampshire - Hubbard Brook CCASE Soil Metagenome WRM 4... | ecosystem: Environmental > Terrestrial > Soil...
ACCACGTGCAGCCTTCGCACTGCTCGGCAGCGGGGTGGCCGGGATGCCACATGAAGTAGTAGGCGATGAGCTGCTGGCGCCCTTCGAACGCGTCGAGCACGGTGAGCGGCCCGTGCGGCCCGGTCAGCTCGAGGCTGGCGTCTACCTCGGCCATCGGCAGGCGGCGCCGGGCCGCGGCGATTGCGTCGCCTTCGCGGGTGTGCGCCTTCTCCCGGATCCGCAGCCGGTCGAGTTCGGCCTGAAAGGTGGCCCGGTCGACGGCAGCGGGCTGGCTGGGTGCACCCGTGGCACCGGGCGCCGGCCCACCGAGGTGTGCTGATTCACCGGTCATGACGATGTCCTTCCTTGTTCTCTGCATGCGCGGCTTCGGCGAGCCGCTTGATGGCGGCCAGGCGCCGCTCCCATTGGGCGGCGAGCTGCGCCATGGCCCGGCTGGCCTGGTCGAGGCGGTCGGCCTGGACCTGGTAGAGAACTTCCCGGCCCAGTTTGCGCCGGCTGACCAGCCCGGCCTCTTCGAGCACGACCAGGTGCTTGGCGACGGCCTGGCGGGTGAACGGCACCCGCCCGGCCAGCCAGCTCGCGCTGACCTCACCATTGGTCACCACCAGGTCGAGGACCCGGCGGCGAGAGGGGTCGGAGATCGCCGACCACAGCTCGTCATCGGCCTGTGCCGTCACCGCGATCAGCGCTCCGCGAGCACGCCGGCGAGGCGGTCCAGGTACTCGCCCCAGCCACCCCGGTGCTCGTCGGCATAGCGCTGTTTCTCCGCGTCGGGCCAGTCGCGCAGCTCGTGGCCGCACTCGACCACCCGAAGACGGGTCCGCTCATCACCCTCGGGCGTCAGCGTGAACTCGACCAGCATCGAGTTGCCGGTCACCGGCTCCTCACCAGGGGGATAGTTCCACCGGAACGAGAAGCGAGTTGGCGGATCAACGACCTCCACGACGACTGGGCCACCCTGGTCCCCGAACTGCATGTAGCCATGAGCGCCGGGTTTCACGACGAGTTCCACCCGGTCGGCGAACCACTGGGCCATCTGATCGGGCTCGGTGATGGTGCGCCATACCACCTCCGCCGGCGCCTCGATCAGAACGTCCCGCTCAATCACTAGGCCTGGCATCAGTGCCCACTCCTTACCTGCCGCTCCCCCTGCATGTGCAACCGACGGTAGCACTTCAGGAGACAGATCTGCAACCGCTGGTTGCACATTTTCTTTCCACGCTCGCTCCATCGAACTGCGACCATCGGTTACACGTGCCGGAAAGACGCGCTACCTTCGGTTGCCCATCGGAGGAAGGCCCAGTCAGCCGACTACGCGACGGCCACCATCCGTGGCGTTCTTACAGATCTTCGGCGGGCAGCCCGTGAGCCTGCCGTCTTAGATTTCGGTGGTGGCCTCGGCCTTACCGTCCTTGACAGCGGCCTGGAACGCCGCGTAGTCGAGTTCGTTCTGGTCGGCGTAGGTTTCGGCGAAGTCGGCGATGGCCTGGTCGAACCTGTCCGACCCGCCGAGGTATGCGGCCAGGGCGGCACGGTCGCCGGAGCGGGCGTGCGCCCGGGCCAGGGTCCACCCGCACAGCCGGGCGTAGGCCGTCATGCCCGCCGGGAGCATCGCCTCAATCGGCACGGAGAACTTCCAGTCCCGCAGCTGGCGGACATAGAAATCGCGGTCCACTCCTTCGGCGGGGTTGGCGATGCGGGTCCAGCCGAGGAAGATGTCGCTCTGGGCCTGCTGCAGGCGCTGCCCGGCGACGACCCGCTGGCCCTGGTTGTCGTACTGGCTGCGCCCGGCGTACTCAGCCAGGACCGAGGGCTGGGCCTCCTTGGCCTGCAGGAAGAGTGGTTCGACCCCGTCGGCGGCGTCCATCAGCAGGACCCAGGCGCGGGTGCCGACGCTGCCGACCCCGACGACCTTGCGGGCCACCTGCACCAGGGTGAACTCCTGGAGCAGGTGCCGCCGATCGGACTGCAGGCTACGCCGGTACTTGCCCAGCACGGCACGGATCTGCTCGTAAATCGCGTCGGCCTGCATATTACTGAAGACGTCTTCGATAGGGACGATCGTCGGCGGGTCGCTGATGATCCGCCGACGCCCGTCGACCACGGTGGTGAGCTTGGCTAGCGCCTGGGTGCTGTCCCGGGTGTGGGCCTTGGCCAGCAGCTTCTCGAACTCCTTGAGCTTTTTCGCCTTGACCTGGGACCGGAACTCGCCCAGGGCCGGCTCGATGTCCAGATGCGCATACCAGACGTCCAGGAAAGGCTGCTCCGCGAACTGGCGCATCGCGATGCGGTAGCCCTTGGCCGCCGCCAGCACGATCTTGCGTCGAGCCTTGCCGGGGAACCCGCTGTCCCGCCCGGCCACGGCCAGGCTCGCGGCCAGCCGCTTGACGTCCCACTCGAACGGACCGGGCAGGGTCTCGTCGAAGTCGTTGACGTCGAAGACCAGCCGCCGCTCCGGGGAGGCGAACGCGCCGAAATTCGACAGGTGGGCGTCCCCGCACAGCTGCACCCGCAGCCCCGAGGCGGGAGTTGCGGCCAGGTCCGCCGCCATCGGCAGCGCCGCGCCCCGGTAGAAGGTGAACGGGGACACCAGCATCCGCCCGTGCCGGACCGGCACCAGTTCCGGCACCCGCGACTGCGCCTGGCCCAGCAGCAGCCCGACCGGGTCGCGTGACCGGCCCGGGCTGAACTCGGCATGGGAGTCCAGTGGGGCCACTGCCCTGGCGTCCTTCCCCCGTGCCGCCCGGTCCGCCCGGGTCAGATGCTCCACCGCCGCGGACCGCGCTGGGCCTTGGCCAGATGCCCGGGCACTAGGCCTTCTGGCTGCAGCACCATCAGCCGTCACTGTCACGGCCACGTCCCTCCGGGTCAGGCGGCGTGCTGCCGCTGGCCGGTATTCACCACGTATGGCTTCCCGATGCTGGTTTCAGGCAAGCACGACCGCTCAGAGACACGCATCCCCCCGCAGGGGTGAGAAACGGCATCTTCCGCCGTCATCCGAAACGAGGCGACAGGATGGATGACTTCCTGCGCCTTCCCGAAGTCGCCCGGAGGAGCGTGTCCTTCTGACCGGTCATCACCGTACGTACGTCACCCTGCCTGGGTGATGTCGTCTCGGGCTGGGGGGCCGCAGCCTGGATGGTATGCGAGCCGTCGGAGGGCGGGCCCCGACTGTTATACCGCGGTCGGCCCTGACGCCGTCGTGTTCGGCCGCAGGTGTGGTCGGCGCGTTCGGTTATGCCTGTGCGGGGCCGCCGTGAGCGAAACCCCGTCGAGGTCGGGCGCGGCTGCCCGAGCGATGATTCTGCCGCTGGCATTAGCGCAGTTCATCGCCAGCTACGCGGCCACAAACATGAACGTGGCGATTACCCCGATCGCCAAGGATCTGGGCACGACGGTGGCCGGGGTGCAGACGGCGATCACGCTGTTCACGCTGACGATGGCGGCGCTGATGATCCCGGGCAGCAAGCTGACCGATATCTGGGGCCGCAAACGCTGCTTCGTGATCGGCCTGGCTGTCTACGCGGTGGGCGGCATACTGGCGGCGCTGTCACAGGGACTCCCGCAGCTGATCATCGGTTACTCGCTGCTGGAGGGCGTGGGCTCGGCGCTGATGATTCCGCCCATCTACATCCTGGTCACGGTGACCTTCCCCGACGTCAAGTCACGGGCCCGGTACTTCGGCGTTGTCAGCGGCGCCGGCGGACTGGGCGCCGCCGCCGGGCCGCTGATCGGCGGGCTGGTGACCAGCGCGATCAGCTGGCGTGCCTCATTCGGCCTGCAGGTCCTGGTCGTGGCGTGGATCATCTGGCTGGCCCGCAAGATCACCGACCCGGCCCGGTCCGGTCCCAAGCCGAGGTTCGACCTGACCGGGGCGGTCCTGTCCGCGGCAGGTCTGTTCTTCGTGGTGCTCGGGCTGCTGCAGTCGCGGACCTACGGTTTCGGCAAGTCCCGGCAGGACTTCATCATCGGCGGCACCGTAGTGATCCCGAAGGGCTCGATTTCCCCGGTGTGGCTGTTCGTGGCCATCGGCGCGCTGTTCCTGCTGTGGTTCTTCCTGCACGTCCGGTCCAGCGAGAAAAAAGGCAAGGATGTGCTGCTGCCTCTGCGGCTATTCCGCAACAAGGTCGCCAACCTGGGACTGGGCACCCAGACCATCCAGTGGCTCATCCTGCAGGGATCCTTCTTCACCGTCTCGGTGTACCTCCAGGAAGTCAACCACTACAGCCCGATCCAGACCGGCCTGATGCTCACCCCGGCCACGATCGGGATCCTGGCCGCCTCGGCCGCCGCGGGCCGGTTCGCCCGGCGGCACCCCCAGCGGTGGCTGATCATCGCCGGGTTCCTGACCACCGCGGTCGGCATGATCTTGCTGCTGGTCCTGGTCCGGGCGCACGCGGGCATCTGGCGGTGGATCCCCGGGCTGCTGCTGTTCGGCGCCGGGGTCGGGACCATGCTGACCTCCTCGGTCAACGTGGTCCAGTCCAGCTTCCCCGACCAAGACCAGGGCGAGATCTCCGGCCTGTCCCGCAGCGTCTCCAACCTGGGATCCTCGCTCGGCACCGCCCTGGTCGGCTCGGTCCTTGTCGCCGTCAAGCTCCCCGAGGGAAGACCCTTCGCCGTCGCCCTCACCAGCATGCTCGTGGTCGCCCTCATCGGCCTGGTCCTTGCCGTCCTCATCCCTAGGCAGCAGGTCGAGGCCACCCCACCACCCTCCTCACAGGAGACATCTGGGCCCGAAACGCTAGGCGGCGAGGTAGCCTAGCCGCTCTCGTCCCGTCCTTACCGCCGAGATCCCCGGGAAGACTCCCCCGCCGGCTGGCCACAGGACTGCACCAACACCCGGACCAGCGCGGGCCCGCCCGACTGGCCACTCGTGCCGGAATGGCCGGCCGGGCGCCCCATCCCCCCCGTGGCCGCGGCTCAGCGCCGGGCACTCGGACGACCTCGGCACCTCCAACGCCGGCTAAATGCCGGCCTGGTTGTTGACACCTAGTAATACGAGGCATAGATTCCCAAGGTATGAACCGGGAGCGGCTGAAGGGAAACCTCGATCTGCTGCTGCTGTCGGTGCTCGCCGCCGGGCCCGGGCACGGGTACGCGATCATCTCGGCGCTGCGTGACCGCAGCAGCGGCGCGTTCGACTTGCCGGAGGGCACCGTGTATCCGGCGCTGCACCGGCTGGAAGACGCGGGGCTGCTGGCCAGCACGTGGGCTGATGTGAACGGACGGCGGCGCCGCGTTTACGGGCTGACCGATCAGGGAGCGGCGGCGCTGGCCGCCGAGCAGGCCGAGTGGCGCAGATTCGCCGTTGGTGTTCAGGCCGTGGTGGGGTGGCCAGCGTGAGCGAGCCCCGTGACCTGATCGAGGAATACGTCAGCGATCTGCGGCGACGTCTCGAACTCGCGCCTGACGAGGCCGCGCTCGTCGTGACCGAGGCGGAGGATCATCTGCGCGAGACCGAAGCCTGCGGGCTGGCGGCCGGGATGACCGAGCACGAGGCACAGCTTGCAGCGATCTCGGCTTTCGGCTCGGTTACCGCGGTGGTGCGCGCGCACGCGTCCCGGCTGGCGGGCTTCACCAGGGGCAGAACGCCGGCCGCCATCCTCGGTGACCTGATCCTGGCAGGCTGGAAACTGGCGGGTGTCGGGCTGATCACGGTCGGCATCAGCGGGCTGGTCGTGCTCCTCATGAACCTCGCGTTCGGCCGCGCGTTTACCGGCCAGGCCCCGTCCGGTGTGTCGTTCCGCAAGGCAGCCTGCGCTTACTGGATGAGCCTGTGGCCGGGCGCACACACCTGCGCCACGGCCCACATGCTCGAGGCCAGCAGCGACGCGGTCGCCTTGCGGGCCGGGGCTGGAGTAATGGGGGCCGCCGTGCTCATGGCCTACGGCATCGCCCGTTACGTGCAGCGGCGGCGGGCGCGGGGCCCGGTGGTGGTGCTAGCCGGCTACTTCCCGCTGCTCGCCACCGCTGTCTTCGGCACCGGTGCCCTCGGCCTGGCCCTGGCGCAGCTGACTGGCTTCACGGTCACCCAGGGCCCCGGCACGTATCTCAGTGGCGCCATCGTCGCGGCAGTCGCGGCGGCCTGGTACGGCGGCAGGGCCCGCCCGGCGATCCGTCACCTGATGCGCGGCTGGGCGCGCTACGCCAGCGCCCGGTGACCTCCGGAGGACTGCCCATGGACGGGACACCGCTGCAAGGCGCGGCAATGCCCCGCCTGCTGCGAATGAGCGGCATCTACGCCCTCTACACGCACCGGCTGCGCCGCCAGGTCCTCGCGGGTCGTCTCCCCGAGCATGTCGGCTTGATCATGGACGGCAATCGCCGCTGGGCTCGCCAGGCGGGCATGGCCAACCCCAGCCTGGGCCACCGCGCCGGCGCTGAGCACGCCGAGCAGGTCCTGTCCTGGTGCGAAGCCCTCGGCATCAAGAACGTCACCGTGTTCATCTGCTCCAGCGAGAACCTGCGGCACCGCGGCGACGCCGAGGTGGCGTACCTGATGCGGGTCATCGAGGAAGTGGTGGTTGCGCGGCTGTCGCGGCGCGAGTCGCGGTGGCAGGTACACGTCGCAGGGATGCTCGATGCGCTTCCCGACTCGACCGCGCGGGCCCTCAAGGACGCCGTGGAGGCGACGCGTGGCTGCACCACCGGGGCGCACGTCACGCTGGCCATCGGCTACGGCGGCCGTCAGGAGATCATTGACGCAGTGCGAGATCTGCTCGTCGAGGCAGACGAGGCCGGCGTGCCGATGGCCGACGTTGCGGACAACCTGACCGCCGACGACATTACCGCTCACCTGTACACGGCTGGCCGTCCCGACCCCGACCTCGTGATCCGCACCAGCGGAGAGCAACGCCTCTCCAACTTCCTGCTCTGGCAGAGCGCCTACTCCGAACTGTACTTTTGCGAAGCGTACTGGCCCGCGTTCCGCGAGATCGACTTCCTCCGCGCGCTGCGCAGCTACGCGGCACGCACACGCAGATTCGGGACCTGACGCCGGCTTGCAGCCCGCGGCCGGTCAGCGTTCAGGAGTCGTAGCTGACCGTGACGGTGTCGGTGACGGGCAGGGACTGGCAGGTCAGCACGTACCCGGCCGCGACTTCCTCGGGTTCCAGCGCGAAGTTGCGCCGCATGGTGACCTTGCCGCTGGTGACCTGGGCCCGGCAGGTGCCGCATACGCCGCCCTTGCAGGCGAACGGCAGGTCGGGCCGGGCCTGCTGGCCGCCGTCCAGGATGGCCGTGCCGGGCGGGACGGTCACGGTGCTGCTGCGGCCGTCGAGGACGATCGTGACCTCGGCGCCGGGCCCGGGAGGCAGTTCGTCGTGGGTCGCCTCGGGGGGCGGAACGTCCTCGACATAGAACAGCTCGCGGTGGACGCGGCTTCGCGGCACGCCGAGGCCGGCCAGCACGCCGAGCGCTCCCTCGACCATCTCGTACGGGCCGCACAGCCACCAGTCGTCCACGGCCGGGACGTCCACGGTGGCCGGCAGCAGGGCCTCAAGTTTGGCCGGGTCGAGGCGGCCGCTGAACAGCTCGACCTCCTGCGGCTCGCGGCTCAGCACGTGCACCAGGCAGGCCCGTGCCGGGTAGGCGTCCTTGAGGTCGGCGACCTCGTCGGCGAACATGACCGTGTCGCTGCGCCGGTTGCCGTAGATCAGCGTTACCGAGGAGTCGTCGCGCGCGGCGAGCAGGGACCAGGCGATCGACAGGATCGGCGTGATCCCGCTGCCCGCGGCGATCAGCACGTGGCGGCCGGGCCGGTCCAGGTCGGGGGTGAATGAGCCGGCGGGCGCCTGGACCTCGATGACGTCGCCGGGCCGGACGTGGCGCACCAGCCACCCGGAGACGGCCCCGCCCGCAACCTCGCGCACCCCGATGCGCGGCGGCCGGCCCCGGGCCGAGCAGATCGAGTAGGAGCGGCGCTCCCCGTCCCGGCGGATGGTGACCGACTGGCCGGGGGCGAAGCGGAACTGGTCGCGCAGGCCGTCCGGTACCTCGAAGGTGACCGCGGCGGCGTCGTCGGTGAGCTGGTCGACCCGGGCCACGGTGAGCTTGTGGAACTCGGTCCGAGACGCGGTCATCAGACGTCCTTCACGTACTCGAACGGCTCTCGGCAGGCCTCGCACCGGTACAGCGCCTTGCAGGCGGTCCCGCTGAACGCTGCGGTCTGGGTGGTGTCGGCGGAGCCGCACCGGGGGCAGGCGACCGGCCGCCGGCGGGGCGGGCCGAGCGTGAGCGGGACCGGGCCGGCCGGGGCGGGCGCGGCGGGCCCAGGTGGCGCGACGCCCGCGTCGCGCAGCTTGCGGCGGCCCTCGGCGGTGATCCAGTCGCTGGTCCACGGCGGCGCGAGCGCGGTGCGCACGGTGACGTCGGCGAACCCGGCCAGGCCGAGCCGGGCACGCAGGTCGTGCGCGATCTCCCGCATGGCGGGACAGCCCGAGTACGTCGGCGTGATCGTGACCACGACCGCGTCGCCCTCGGACGTCACGTCGCGCAGGATGCCGAGGTCGGCCACGGTCACCATGGGCAGCTCGGGGTCGGGTACCGCCGCGGCCGCCTCCCGCGCCGCGCGCAGCTTCCCGCCGGTCACCACGTCGCGTCCGGGTGGGCGCGGGCCAGGCTCTGCAGCTCGGCGAGCAGATACCCGAATGCCTCGGTGTGCACTCCGTCGCGCCCGCCCCGGCCGGCCACCAGCGCGACCGGCGTGGCCGGCGGGCGGTCCAGGGTCGCCTCGGCCAGCACGGCGTCGAGGACGGCGTCGAACTCGGCCCGAAGTGCCTCCGGGCGCACCGCCACGCCGGGCAGCGCGTCCGCCACGGGCTCGGGCCGCAGGAGCTCCCCCACCAGCGGCCACATGGCCGCGAGCGCGGTCTGCATCTTCTCGTGCGACAGCGTGGTCCCGTCGCCGAGCCTGACCACCCACTGGGCGGCGTAGTCGCGGTGATAGGTGACTTCCTTGGCGCCCTTGGCCGCGATGGCCGCGAGCACGGGGTCGGCCGACCCGGCCAGCTCGCTCAGCAGCGCGAGCCGCCAGGCCGAGAAGACCAGCAGCCGCCCGGTCAGCTCGGCGAAGTCGGCGTCCAGCGCCTCGACGAGCCGGACGTTGCGGAACTCGCCCTCCTCCCGGAAGAACGCGAGCTGGTCTTCGTCGCGGCCGCGGCCCTCGGCACGGCCCGCCCGCGCCAGCAGCATCCGGGCCTGCCCGAGCAGGTCCAGCGCGATGTTGGCGAGCGCGGTCTCCTCCTCGAGCTCGGGCAAGCGCGTCATCCACTGCTGCAGCCGGTGCGAGTAGACCAGCGCGTCGTCCGCCAGCATCAGGCAGTAGGCGGCCAGCGCGGCGGCGTCCACACCGTCGGGCACCGAGGTGTCGACGCCCTCCAGCGGGTCGGTGAAGCCGGTGCCGAACGCCCAGCGATGGTCCTCACTCTCCTCCGCCAGGCTCTGGTACGCGTCGAACTGGTCCTCGGTCACCATTTCTCCTCGGTCAACCAAGGCCGTCCCGCGCTACATGTGCGGCACATCGCCGGGGATCTCGTAGAACGTCGGGTGGCGGTAGACCTTGTCGCCGGACGGCGCGAAGAACGGGTCCTTCTCGTCCGGGCTGGAGGCCGTGATGTCCCGGGACGCGACCACCCAGATGCTCACGCCCTCGTTCCGCCGGGTGTAAAGGTCACGGGCATGGTGCAGCGCCATCTGCGCGTCGGCGGCGTGCAGCGACCCCACGTGGACGTGATTCAGGCCCCGCTTTCCGCGCAGGAACACCTCGTACAGCGGCCAGCCGGAGCGCACCGCATCCGGCGCGGCGGGCGTGGCGTCCCCGTCCGTCCCGTCCGGCCCGGTCCCGCGGCTCTCATCCATCAGGCAGCCCCCTCGCTGGCCCGGCGCGCCGCCTTAGCCGCGTAAGCTGCCGCGGCCTCGCGAACCCACGCGCCGTCGGCGTGCGCCGATTGGCGCCGTGCGATGCGCTGCGCGTTGCACGGCCCGTTGCCCCTGACCACGGCCATGAACTCCGCCCAGTCCACCGGGCCGAAGTCGTAGTGCCCGCGCTCGGCGTTCCACTTCAGCTCGGGATCGGGCAGCGTGACACCGAGCTTCTCCGCCTGCGGCACGGTCATGTCCACGAAGCGCTGCCGCAGCTCGTCGTTGGTGTGCCGCTTGATCCCCCAGGCCATCGACTGGGCGGTGTTCGGAGACTGGTCGTCCGGCGGCCCGAACATCATCAGCGACGGCCACCAGAACCGGTTGGTGGCATCCTGGACCATCGCGCGCTGCGCTGCGGTACCGCGCATCATCGTCAGCAGCAGCTCGTACCCCTGCCGCTGGTGGAACGACTCCTCCTTGCAGATCCGCACCATGGCCCGCGCGTACGGGCCGTAGGAGGACCGGCACAACGGCACCTGGTTGCAGATGGCGGCGCCGTCCACCAGCCAGCCGATCACCCCGACGTCCGCGTAGCTCAGCGTCGGGTAGTTGAAGATCGAGGAGTACTTCTGGCGCCCGGAAATCAGCTTGTCGGTCAGGTCGGCGCGGTCGGCGCCGAGCGTCTCGGCCGCCGAGTACAGGTACATGCCGTGCCCCGCCTCGTCCTGCACCTTGGCGATCAGGATGGCCTTGCGGCGCAGCGAGGGGGCGCGGGTGATCCAGTTGCCCTCCGGCTGCATGCCGATGATCTCGGAATGGGCGTGCTGGGCGATCTGCCTGATCATGGTGGCGCGGTAAGCGTCCGGCATCCAGTCGCGTGGCTCGATGCGCCGGCCGCGCTCCAGCGTCCGGTCGAAGTGGCCGCTGAGCTCTTCCGGCGCGGAGACGGTGGTCATGGCTTCCACCTCCTTGCCC
>Ga0209169_10002608_pt1 | contig 10836 bp, 9 predicted proteins | sample HubBroMetageWRM4_FD_188346 | JGI IMG/M metagenome (GOLD analysis project Ga0209169, IMG submission 188346) | Warmed soil microbial communities from the Hubbard Brook experimental Forest, New Hampshire - Hubbard Brook CCASE Soil Metagenome WRM 4... | ecosystem: Environmental > Terrestrial > Soil...
CAGCGCGGCACGTACGCCATCGTGATGCGCGTCATCCCGATGGATATTCCGGGATTCGACAAACTGAATTTGCCACCGGTGCTGAGAGAAGTGGTGGAGCTGCGAAACGGAATCGTTCTGGTGACAGGACCAACCGGTTCTGGAAAATCTTCGACGCTCGCCGCGATTCTCGATCAAATGAACACGGAGAAGGCAATTCACATCCTGACGATCGAAGATCCGATCGAGTTTTTGCACAGACATAAGCGCGCGACGATTCATCAACGCGAATTGCACAGCGATACGCCGACGTTCGGGCTCGCGTTGCGTGCCGCGCTGAGACAAGCGCCGAAGGTGATTTTGGTCGGCGAAATGCGCGACCGCGAAACGATCGAGATTGCTCTGGAAGCGGCAGAGACGGGCCACCTGGTGATGTCGACGCTGCACACCATCGATGCGTCGAAGACCGTCGAGCGCATCATCGGCGTGTTTCCCCTGGCGGACCAGCAAAGTATTCGCACGCGGCTGGGGAAAGCGTTTCGATTTATCGTTTCGCAGCGGCTCCTTCCCAAAAAAGACGGAAAAGGCCGCGTTGCAGCCGTCGAGATTTTGAAGGCCACGATGCGCACGCGCGACTACATCGAAAAAGGCGAAGGCGAAGGCAAGACGCTGCTCGACGCGATGCGCGACGGTGACACCGAAGGAATGCAGCACTTCGACGGCGTGATCGAAAAACTGATTCGCACCGGCGTCGTGGATTTCGAAACCGGCCTGCAGTTTTCGACCAACGCCGGCAACATGCGCCTTGAGTTGGCTGATTACCTTGAGAATCCCAATTCCGGCGCCAAGCAACCCCGAGTGAAGCAAGAACGGATGACCGAAATCGAAGTCGAGCCGTGAGAGTTGCTGTCGTTCGGCTCTGTCCTTCCCAACCGGCGTGAAGCCTTGACCTAGAAATCGCGCACGCGCGCGATAATCCATCCTACAATTCCGGGTTCATGCTCGGACTCGACGACGCTTATGTGCTGCGCACTCTGCGCGTGCTTGAAATTTCCCTGATCGTTGCGGCGATTCTGGGCATTGTCGCCGTGGTGTTTCCGAACTTGCTGGGGCGATGGTTCGCCGCATGTGAATCGGCGTTGTCGCGATTTGCGGAAGCTCGCGGGCGAACGGTCGCGGCGATTTTTCTTTTTGTGATTGTGGCGCGGCTGCTGGCGCTCCCCTTCCTGCACATTCCCGTGCCGGGAATCCACGACGAATTCAGCTACCTGTTGATGGGCGACACGTTCGCGCACGGTCGGCTTGCGAATCCGACGCACCCGATGTGGATCAGCTTCGAGACGTTTCATGTGAATTGGCATCCAGCGTATGCGTCGATGTATCCACCGGGACAAGGTGTAGCCCTTGCGATCGGAGAGTGGCTCGGCAACCCATGGTTCGGTGTGGTGCTGAGCGTTGCCGTGATGTGCGCCGCAGTCACGTGGATGTTGCAAGCGTGGCTGCCTTCGCGGTGGGCTCTGCTCGGCGGCGCAATGGTCGCTCTGAAATTAGGAATCGCGAGCTACTGGGTCAATAGCTACTGGGGTGGAGCAGTGGCGGCGACCGGCGGCGCACTCGCGCTCGGAGCGATGGCACGCATCACTCGACGCGCTCGCTTGCGAGACGCGTTGTGGCTCGCGGTTGGCATCGCGATCTTGGCGAATAGCCGGCCATACGAAGGCTTACTGTTTTGCGCGCCGATTGCGGTGTGGTTTTTGTGGTGGCTCATTGGGAAAACAAAAACGCGCGACGTACTTGGCACACGATTCGCACGCATCACAGTGCCACTAGCAGTCGCGGTGGCTCTGACGATCGTGTGGATGGGCTACTACAATTTTCGGCTGACCGGGAATCCCCTGCTGATGCCGCACGTGCTCAATACGCGGACATATCATTCGGCGCAGCCGTTCTTGTGGCAAGAGCCTCTGCCGGCGCTGCACTATCACAATCAACAGTTCGAAGATTTTTACAACAACTGGGAGCGCGAAAATTACTCGCCTAGCGCCGCGGATGCGTTGCGTGTGACCTGGGAAAAGATTTTTCGTGGCAGCGTGAACTATTTCTGGATGGGACTCTTGCTGGCCGTACCCGGTATTCCCCTCGCCCTGCGCGACCGAAAGATGCGCTTTCCGCTTGTCGTGCTTGCAACGGTCCTCGCCGGCGTTTTCATCGTCGTCTGGTCAGCCGCACACTACGCGGCGCCGATCACCTGCGTCCTCTTCTTGCTGATCGTGCAAGCGGTGCGACATTTGCGAACGATGAGATGGAGAAGCCGTCCGATAGGCATCGCCCTGTCGCGCGCATTGATGCTTTGTCTGGTAATCGACACGAGCGTCTTTGTCGCGCGCGGCATCTGCGATCCGCTGTTTTGGACCTGCGAAGGGGATCCGAGCCGCGCCGCCATTGCGAAAACTCTCGAGCACACTCCCGGCAAGCACCTGATCCTGGTGCGCTACACCGACGATCACAACATTCACGACGATTGGGTCTACAACGGCGCGGAAATCGACGGAGCAAAAGTGCTCTGGGCCCGCGAACTCGACGCCGATCAAAATGCAAAGTTGCTCGACTATTTCAAGGATCGCAAAATCTGGCTCGTCACGCCCGACACCGATAACACCTATCTGGAACCCTACACTCCACCCGCGGAGGCGACTGGTGATCAGTGACCGGTGACTAGTAAAATCAGCGCGCTTACTCTCGCGACGCCACCATCAGATTGTTCAGGCCGAACTCGAAGCGACGGTGAATGAATTCGCGAAAACCAATGCGCCGGAGCATCGCCTGCAGCGTGTCGACCGGGATTCGCTTCTGATGTTGATCGCTTTCCATCTCCGCGCTAATCAAACCTGCGCCGCGCAAGACGGCCAGAATCGGATCGACCGCGGACGACGGCCACGTAAGAATCAGGCTTCCACATGGCGCTAGAATTCGAAACGCCTCGCGCAACACCGGCTCCGGCTCCGGCAAATGCTCGAGCACGGCGAGCATCACGACGTGATCGAATTGCGATGGTTCCAGCGGCAGTGGCGCCGTGATGTTCCCCCGAATACGCCACCATCGCCCGCGCACGCCATCTTCAACCTGATCGTCGATACCCACGCCATGTGAAATTTTGTCGCCCGCATAGTTGAGGAATGCCGCGTCGAGTCCGCAGCCGAGATCGCACACACGCGATCCGCTGCGAATGTACGGGTATGCTGCGTAGAATCTCAGCCGTGCGATGAAATGGTCGAGACCTGTGTACGCCATCTATTTCAGATCGTAGTCGCCGATGTACGTGCCGCGGCTGATTCCAAGCATGCTGAGGAAAAACGAAGCAAAAGTCACCTGAATTCCGAGGAATAGCCACATCGACCAGAACAGTACTGCACGTACTTGGTGCAGCGGGCCGAAGCCGCTCGAAACCCAATCCCAAACGACCCACGCGCATCCGAGAGACCCAATCAAAAAGAGTCCGCCGCCGAGCAACAACCCGGTTTCAAATCGCACATGTGTCAGCGCGCGCCGCAGCGAGATATTTTTTCGGTCGAAGCGCTCGGCGTAACTGAACACTTTCGCGAACGCTCCGATCGAGAGAATTTGCGCACCGAGCAGCGTGAACATCACGCCGAAAATCATCGTGTGAATATCCAGCGTGATGCGCGGCGTGAGCGCACGCGGTCCGGGTAGAAGCCAAAAAACGAGCGCGAGTCCAACGAGAACGAGCGTCGCGCCCGGAAGCAAAAACAACCAGTTCGGTGCGTACAGCAGCATGAAGCGCAAATGCCGCCATCCGTCGCGAAAACTCCGCAAATGCGGCGGACGCCCGCGCTTGTCGGGCCAAAGCGTGATCGGAATCTCGGTGATCTTCGCCCGCAACTGCGCCGCCTTGATCACAAACTCCGATGCAAACTCCATTCCCGTGCTGCGCAAATCCATCTGATCGTAAACCGCGCGTGTAAATCCGCGCATGCCGCAGTGGCTGTCCCCGATGCCCGCGTGAAAAAAAAGATTGAGCAGCCGCGACAATCCTGGGTTGCCGATGTACTTGTGATGCCACGGCATGGCGCCGCGTTTGATTTCGCCGCGAAAGCGATTGCCCATCACAACGTCATAGCCCTGCCGCCATCTTTCGACGAATCGCGGCACCTCGGCGAAGTCATAGCTATCGTCGGCGTCGCCCATGATGATGAACTGTCCGCGCGCTGCGGCGATTCCCGCACGCAAAGCCGAACCATAGCCACGCGCCGGGACACTTACAACCCGCGCACCAAGTTTCTCCGCAATATTGACGGACCCATCCGTCGAACCGTTGTCCGCAACGACGACTTCCCCGCGCAGTCCCGCGGACTTGAACGCGTCGAGCGCCTTGCCGACACAAATGCCGATGGAGTTGGCCTCATTGAGACAAGGAATCACAACGGACACATCGACAAGTCTGTCCGTCGCGTCAGGCAACGCTTGCGTCGTTACGGAAGTTTTGATGGTCTCTGTCGTCAATCTCGTTTCCCAGCCAAATCAGTAGCAAGCACGGCAGAACACGGCTTTCCTTGCAATTTCCGCACACGCCATTATCATTGCGGCTTCGCCGCGAGTCACGTCCACCCCGCAGCCATGGGTGCACTCGCATCGAAGCCCTGAGAATCCATTGTCTAACACATCCGACGCCACACCGGCCACTGCCTCGGTTGCGACAGGTTCCCCCACGGCGCATGAATCCGTTACTCGCTCTGGCGGGGGACTCCTCAAAGTACTTGGGATGTGGTTTGGAATCGCCGCAGCCGTCGGCAACACGATTGCCGCTGGCATCGTTCGTTCACCGGGCGACATCGCGCAGTGGCTTCCCAACATTTATCTTTTCTTCGGAGTTTGGATCATCGGCGGACTCTACGCGCTCGTCGGCGCGTCGTCGATGGCGGAGCTTGGCGCCTCGATTCCGCGCAGCGGCGGCCAATACAATTTCTCGCGGCGTGCCATCGGCGATTACGCCGGTTTTATCGTCGGATGGAGCGACTGGCTGTCCACGTGCGGCACCGCCGCCGCCGTCGCCATCGTGATCGGCGAGTACAGCGGCGCTTTGTTCGTACCGCTTGCGGGTCACGTTCAGTCCACCGCCGTCAGCGTGATCGTCGCGTTTTTTCTTTTGCAGTGGCGGGGCATCAAATGGGGCAGCAGCACGCAACTCGTCACCGCAGCGCTGAAAACTATCGCTTTCCTTGTCGTGGTCATTGCGTGTTTCGTGTTCGGAGGTCACGCGCGCAATGCTGTTCAGGCAATTGCCGCAGCCGGAACGACGGAGGTGTCGACATCCATACCGGCCCTGCAATCGGGCTGGCCGCTCGCCATCGCTATCATGCTGGCGCTACAAGCTGTTCTTTACACCGTCGATGGGTGGGACGGCGTCGTTTACTTCGGCGAAGAAGTGCGAAATCCAGGGCGTGATGTACCTCGCGCCATTTTCGGCAGCGTATTTTCGATCATGGGGATCTACCTGCTGATCAACGCCGCCGTCTTATACGTGCTCCCGCTCAATCAGGTCGCGGGCAACACGTTTTCTCTCGGAACCGCGGCCGAACACATCTTCGGTCCTTACGGCGACACGGTCATCCGCTCGATCATGCTGATCTCGCTTCTTTCCTGTATGAACGCCAACCAGCTTTTCTGTTCGCGGACTCTATACGCGATGAGCTGCGACGGTCTCTTTTTCCGGCGAGCCGCAAGGGTCAACGCCGGAGGCACGCCTGCGTTCGCACTTTTCTTGAGCACTGTGGTAGCGATTGTATTTGTCCTTTTCTCCTTCGAACGCGTCATCGCCATGCTGTCGTTTTTCTTCGTCGCGAACTATACGCTTTCGTACGCATCGCTATTCCTGCTGCGCCGAAAAGAGCCGGCTATGCCCCGCCCATATCGTGCGTGGGGATATCCCTACACGACAGGTATCGCGCTGGCAGGATCAATCCTGTTTCTGATCGGATCGATTGCGACTGATCGTCATAATGCGCCCTTGGCGCTGCTGATGCTCATTCTGAGCTATCCAATTTATCGCGCGATAAAATTCTTCGCGTCAGTCAAAACTGTCGACGCATGAAAAATCCCGCTCAGCAAAAACTGCCGGCGGGATTCTTTCTTCGATTGTGAAGTCGATTTTTACTGAACTTTCTCGGCGATGCTCTTCCCCTGCAGAAAGAGCAATAGATAGTCCGGTCCGCCGGTCTTCGAGTCCGTACCCGACATATTGAATCCGCCGAAAGGATGCGCCCCTACCATCGCGCCGGTGCACTTGCGATTCAGATATAAATTGCCGACGTGAAACGCCTCGCGCGCCTTTTCCAGCTTCTCCGAATTCTTCGAGTACACGCCGCCAGTCAAACCAAACTCGGTGCCGTTAGCGATTTCCAGCGCATGATCAAAATCCCGTGCCTTGATCACCGCGAGCACCGGCCCAAAAATTTCTTCCTGCGCGATCCGCGCCTTCGGATCGACGTCCGCAATCACCGTCGCCTGCACGAAATAACCATCACCTGGCGCTCGATCGCCGCCGACCAAGACGCGTCCTTCTTTCTTGCCTACATCTATATATCCAAGCACCGTCTCGAGCGCCGTCTTGCTCGCAACCGGCCCCATGTAATTCTTCGGATCTTCGCTGGGCCCGACCGTAACCTTCTTCGCCCGCTCCACCATCTTTTCCACAAACGTGTCGTATACCTTCTCCGAAACGATTGCGCGCGAACACGCCGAACACTTCTGCCCTTGATATCCGAACGCCGCTTGCGCCACGCCTTCCACCGCGGAATCGATGTCGGCCTCTTCATCGACAATCGTCGCGTCCTTCCCGCCCATTTCCAGCACCGTCCGCTTGATCCAAATCTGTCCAGGCGCCTTCTTCCCCGCTGCCTCGCTGATGATCAGCCCGACTTCCTTCGATCCCGTAAACGTGATGAATCGCGTCTTCGGATTTTTCACCAGCGCGTCGCCAACGACTTCGCCCGCGCCAGTCACCAGATTCAGCGCGCCCTTCGGAATCCCCGCCTCATACAAAATCTCAACCATCTTCGAAGCCACAACCGTGGCCTCTTCCGACGGCTTCAGCACAACCGTGTTCCCAGTCACCAGCGCCGCCACCGTCATTCCCGTCGCAATCGCCGCCGGAAAATTCCAAGGCGGAATCGCCGCGCCCACTCCCAATGGGATATAAACCATGAAATTTTTCTCGCCCTTCATCGGCGTCACAGCCTGCGGCCCGGCAAGCCGCAGCATCTCGCGAGCATAAAACTCAAGAAAATCGATCGTCTCCGCCGTATCGCCGTCGGCTTCCGCCCACGACTTCCCCACTTCGTAGCAAATCCATGCCGAGATCTCGAACTTGCGGTCGCGCACGATCTGCGCCGCGCGAAATAAGCATTCGGCCCTCTCTTCTGCCGGCACTTTTTTCCACGTTTCGAAGGCTTTCCATGCGGCATCGACGGCCGCGTCCGCGTTGTCCTTCGTTCCCGCCTGAAAAACTCCGATCACCTCCGACGGATGCGACGGATTCGTGGACGACATCTTCGCCGTCGTGTAAACCTTCTCCCCGCCGATGTACATCGGATATTCCCGGCCAAACTCCGCCTTCACCTTGGCGAGCGCCGCCTCCATCGCCGATTTATTCTCCGCCCGCGAAAAATCCACGAATGGCTCGTTGGTGAATTCAGTCAAGTGAAGTCTCTCGGCAGTGGCCATCGTGGCTCTCCTCATCGATGCTCAATTGAATAATTGTACTGCGCGTTTCGCCGTCCTCACAACACACTGCGCCGCGTTCCTTATCAAACGTCGGTCACCCAGTTCTGCAGCTTCAGTCCTCGCACGCGCCGAAACTCCTTCTGATTGTTCGTTACCAGCGTGAGCCCCTCGGCGCGCGCATGCGCCGCGATCCAGAGGTCGTTGCCGCCGATCAAGCGTCCGCCGCGTTCTAGATCGGCTCGAATTGAACCGTAAGCCTTCGCCGTTTCGAATGTTAAGGGGAGCACCGGGAGAAATGCGGTTAGCTCCGTCAGCCGCTCGAACGACACGCTTGAGTGCGCATTCTTTTCGACGCCGTAGAACAATTCACCGTAGGTCACCACCGATATAGCTGCTTCGCCCACTTTGAGCCTGGCAAACTGTTTCAACACATTTTCCGGCCGCCGTTGTCGCAGATAAATGCAGGTATCGGTGTCGATCAAGTACCGCAGTGCCATCAGAGTCCTTTGCGCCGCTGCGGCTTACGTTTATCTTTCACCGAAGAATCGATCGGCAATTCGGCTAGAATCTCGAGAGCGCGAAGCATCGTCCCCTCCTTTTCCCTCAGGATGATCTCGTCGCCGCGCCGCGAGATCTCCAACTCTTTGCTGCTGACTCGAAACTTCTTCGGCAACCGCACCGCCTGACTGTTTCCCGATTTGAAGACTCGAGCTATGGCCACGACTGACCTCCCGTATATACATCGAGTATATACGATTTTGCTGCGATGTCACGCGAGTCCTCGCGACGGCGCGCTGTTTTTATGTCGATATTCCTCCCACCGCGCCGTCTTGCCTTGATTGACAGCAAAGAAACACATGATAATTCCCGCGCTCGTTCCACCCGCGAGGACCGCCAGATGGCCATCACGTTTCAATTCCACTACCCGATCGAGCGCACCATGGCGTTCGAAATGGAGTACCACCCGAATCTCCGTCTTACGCTGGCAGACAAGCGCGACCTGCTACAAACGCGCTCGGCCGTCTCCATCTGGATGTTCGACGGCCCTCGCCTCGTCGGCGAAACCTACGGCGTCCCCTGGAATGGCAAGGACGACCTGATCGGCTTCCCCCGCGATCCCGAAGCGATCTACTGCTACTCGAACACGATCCTCAGCAAATATCAGGGCAAGGGCTACGGCGCGATCTTGAAAGCTGCTTTCATCGGTCGCGTCTCGTGCGACTTCAAACGTATCTACGGCCACGCGCGTCCCGGCCCCAGCCAGGAGCTCAACAAAAAATTCGGTGCCAAAATGGGTCAGACCTATAAGAATTGGTTCGATACCGGCGAGGACTATAGAATCTACGTTCTGTCGCTCAATAAGTAGGTTTCCAAGCCGAATCTCGCAGCTAGTTCTGGTACCTGTCCTAAATTCCTCGCCGCAATAACTCTAAATGCCCTAAAAACAATCATTTACACAGTATTCCATAGGGCACTTCTATCCTCATTTTCATCCTCCCTCCGCAACAATCGGGCGCAGACTTGGGTTCAACACTCTAAGGCCGGGGAACTCGAATCACTCACTCGGCAAACTTGAAAACTCGGTTCATTGACGCCCCAAAAACGGAGATTGCCGGGCGCAAGGGACCTTTGGGGAGGACCCTTTTATGCGCAGCATTCTAAATCTTCGGACCCTCTTGCTGGCCGGCGCCATGGGCGTGGTTTCCCTCGCTCCGTCACCAGCCAAGGCTCAGATCGCGGTTGGCGTCTCGATCCGCGTCGCGCCTCCGGCCATTCCCGTTTATGAACAGCCACCTTGCCCGGTCGAGGGCTATATGTGGACGCCCGGCTATTGGGCCTATGGCTCAGCCGGCTACTACTGGGTACCTGGCGTTTGGATTGCACCTCCTCGCGTCGGCCTGCTCTGGACCCCCGGCTATTGGGGTTGGGGTGGCGGCGTTTATGCGTGGCACGCAGGCTATTGGGGACCTCACGTCGGCTTCTATGGCGGCGTTAACTACGGCTTCGGCTACGCCGGCGTCGGCTTCGTCGGCGGCGAGTGGCGCGGTGGCCGCTTCGCATATAACACCGCAGTCGTCCACGTGAACGAAACTGTCGTGCACAACGTCTACGTGAACCGCACCGTGATCGTGAACAATAACGTTCACACCAGCTTCAACGGCGGTCCTGGCGGAATCGAGCGCCGCGAGAACGCCGAAGAAATGCGAGCGGCTCACGAACAACACATCGAGCGCACGTCACTCCAGGTTTCGCATGAACACGGCGCGAGCCTCAACCACGCGAACTTCGCGTCCGAAAATCACGGCCGTCCCGCGAACGCAGCATACAGCCGCGTCAACCAGCGTGAAGGCAACCAGCAAGCTCGCATCGGCCAAGGCGTTCGCTCCGGCCAGTTGACGCCGCGCGAAACCGGCCACTTGGAAGGTAAGGAAGCGGCGATCCACCAGGAAGTGCATAACGACCGCGCCGCCAACGGCGGTCACCTGACCGGCCAGGAACGCGCCCAAGTGAACCATCAGCAGAATCAAGTCAGCCGCGACATCGATCGCGATAAGCACAACGCGCGCACCGATCGTCCGGCGCAAGAGCACAACGAGCACCCGCACCAACGCTAATCCCTGACGGGCTCGCTCTCGAGCCTCCTGGCTGAGAACAACAATTCGAAACCGCCGGTGAGTCATCTCACCGGCGGTTTTGCTTTTCTGGCAAAGCTTCGCGTCACGGGCTGTATCATGTCGCATTCGTTTTTCGCGTTAAGCGAATCAAACCAGATCCGTGCTGAACGAATATAAGAAAAAGCGCGACTTCAAAAAAACCGCAGAGCCCGCCGGTGACCAGCGTCACTCCGGCGGTGATCGTGTTTTCGTCGTACAAAAACACGCGGCCACTCACCTTCACTACGATTTGCGCCTGGAAGTCGACGGCGTGCTGAAATCCTGGGCCGTGCCAAAGGGTCCATCGCTGAATCCCGGCGACAAACGACTCGCGATGCAGGTCGAAGATCACCCGTTCGAATATCGAAATTTCGAAGGCTCCATCCCCAAGGGCGAATATGGCGGCGGTGAAATGATCATATGGGATCAAGGCACATATGCGCCGGAAGGGTCGCTCGGCGTC
>Ga0209169_10002610_pt1 | contig 10822 bp, 9 predicted proteins | sample HubBroMetageWRM4_FD_188346 | JGI IMG/M metagenome (GOLD analysis project Ga0209169, IMG submission 188346) | Warmed soil microbial communities from the Hubbard Brook experimental Forest, New Hampshire - Hubbard Brook CCASE Soil Metagenome WRM 4... | ecosystem: Environmental > Terrestrial > Soil...
TCGGTGAGGAGGCCGCTGCGCGCCGCCAGCACATCGCCCAGATACTCGGTGAGGCCCTCGTAGACCCAGAGCAGATCGCCCTGCATGGGCTCCTGATAGTTGACGGTCGCGAGTCCCTGCGGACGTCGATACTTCCCGTTCCAGGAATGCACGTACTCGTGCGGCAAGAGATTCGCCTCCGCCCGCCGGATGGAGTCGTCCACGAGGGTGCGGAGCGGCGAGCGATCATCGCTCGACTGATGGTGCTCGATCCCGTCCGGCATGATCTGGTCGCTGAGCGCGTACAAGAAGTCGTAGTGATCGTAGTGCGTCGCTCCGAACAGCGCCGCCGCCTCGCGCACCAGAGCGCGAAGATGGGCCTCGGTGGCGCTCGATAGGTTGAGGGCCGAGGGCGTGTCGGCGGCGATGTGCAGCTTCACCGGCGGGCTGCCGCCGAGCGCGATGTCGCGCATATAGCGTCCGGCAAGCAGGGTCGAATCGACGAGCGTCGTGAGCGACACCGGGGCGAACTCGGCGCCGCCGCTCGTACTCGACGCTGTCTCGAGCGCGCTTGCGAACTTCCAGCCATCGGGCAGGCGCAGCGAGGCGCGGTAAGGCAAGTCGTCGGCGTGCGCGCCCTGCGGATACAGAACAAGCTGATTCCACTCGAGTATGAGCAGCGACTCCGTCGCCGTGCGCGGCGTCTCGTGGCCCTGTACCACCCCGTCGGGCGCGATTGACGTGTCGATCTCGAGATCCACGCCGAGGCGGCTCACTCCGGACGGCACCTCGAGGTGAAACGCATAGAGGTCGACGGCGTCGCGGCGCCACGGCAGCACGCGGCCCGCTGCCGTGAAGCGCAGGCCACCGAGCGAGGTCAGCGGACCGGCCGGAGAGTGCTGGCCCGGGAGCCACTTGGGATAGACCAAGGTCAACGGCCCGGCGGCCACGGGCAGCTCGAGATGCGCCGAGAGGATGCCGCGCGGTGCCGCGCGCGCATCGACCGCGACCGTCGCGACGCCCCCAACCGCCGCCGCCTCCTCCGCGGGCATCTGCGCGCCCGCAGCCCCGCCCCCGCTCGCAGCCAGAACCGCGAGGACGATGGCCCCGAGACACGTCCGACGGACGCGCGCCCTCATGGGCTCTAGCCGCCGGCGGATTTCTGTGCCGGCACGAACTCCTCGATCACCGCCTTGCGCATCAGATCGGGGGGCAGCAAGCCTTGCGCCAGGATGAAGTCGTGGAACTTCTTCTGATCGAACTTCTTACCCAGCGCCTTCTCGGTCTCGCGGCGCAGATCGAGCAGGCGCGTGTACCCATAGAAGTAACTGTTGGCCTGTCCCGGTGAGCGGAACGTGAACCGCTCGACCTCCTCGGTCGCGAATGCATGCGACAGCACCACGTCCGTCTGCAGCACCCGGTACGCATCCTCGGGCTGGATCTTGCCCGCCTGCAGCTCCGGATCGAGAAACGCGCGTGCGGCGCGCAGCAGCCGCAGGTCGAGCGACATGAGCTGTCCTTCGGGCGGCATGTAAGGCTCGATCAGATATTCCGAGTAGAGCCCCCACCCTTCGGCGTTGGTCGAATTGAAGGCGTACTGGGCCCGGGCGATGGACGTGCCGAGCTCGACCATCGAGTCGAACTGCAGCTCGTGGCCGGGTCGCGCCTCGTGCGCCGTCAGGGTCCAGGCGACCGCATCGAAGGTGAAGTCATCGTACTTGTCTTCGGTACCGCCGGTCGCCGACGGGATGTTGAGCGGCAGAATGAACTCGCCGCGTTGTCCGGTGTTATGCAGCAGCGGCGGCGGCTTCATGTGCGGCGCCGGCTGCTGCACGGTCTCGGCGGCCGTCGCCAGGCGGATGATCGCGGGCCGGTCGGGCAGCGTCACGATCTGCTGCTTGACGATGACGCCCTCGATGTCCTTCAGGCGCCGTTCGTAGAACGGCAGGATGGCATCGCCCGTGATCTGCGTCTTCTTGAGCTCGGCGATGACGGCCCGGTAATCGCTCGAGGGGAGCTTCCGCTCGCGCGCGATCCGCGCGGCGATCGGCGCCATCTCGGCCTGGTATTCCTTGAAGGCGGCGTGCGCTTTCGCCGTGATGTCGGCGGGCGTGAGGTCGATGCCATACTGCTCGAACGCGAGCGTGTATTCCTCGGGGGGCAGACGAAAGTCCGTGCGCGCCTTCGGCAACACATCGCTCCGCACCCAGGCATCGTAATCGGCGAGCTGGGTCTTCAACTGCGCATAGGCGTCCTCCCAGCCGGTCAGCTGATACTTCTTGAAGAGCGTGGCGATGCCCTCGATGTAGTTCGAGTTGCGCCCGAGCTCGGTTTCGAGCTCGCCCTTGGAGGGATAGGTCATCCCGGGCTTGGCCATCTGCTGCTCGACGCGCTCTTTGTAGAGCCGCGTGATGGGCACGAAGCCCGGCTCGACGCCGGCGTATTTCCTGAGCCGGATCACCGCGGCGGGCCGGCGTTCCGCGGCCACCTGGTCATCCAGCAGGACCCGGAGGCCGCGAAAGACGCGTTCGCTTGCATTGATGTAGGGCACGTCGAGGCGGATTTGCAGGTCGAGCTCGCGATCGTCGAGGTCGATGGCGTGAATGAGGATCTGCATGTCCTCGGCGACCTTGCGGTCCTTCTCGAGCGGCAGCTGCGCCTTGATCTGGTTGATGACCGCGTCCCGCTCGGCGCGCTGGGCGAGCTCGTCGGCGAGCGTCGGCACGCCGATGCGAGTGTCGTACTCGGCAAGTCCCTGCGAGGATCCGTACTCCGGCGAGTGCCGTAAATGCACGTCGACCAGCATCTGAGTGAAGTGGTTGCTTTCCTCGATCCACGGCGCGCCTGCGAAGCTGCGCAGGGGCGAGGCGAGAAGAATTAGCACCGGAAGCCATGCCGATCGTCGCTGCATCGCGTATTTCCTTTGACTCGGGTTAACGGTCAGAACAAGAAGTGATGATGATCCACGCTCCCCAGCGGAACGGTCACGGAGAGGTGATGCTCTGCGGAGGCCTCGACGATGGTACGCCATCCTGCCGAGAGTTTGCCGTCGGGATCCGGCCGTACCGTGAAGGTCCAAGGTCGATCCCAGGTTTTCTCCTGCCTCAATGCCGTCAACCGGCGTGCGATGGCGTCGCCGTCGCGGGCCTGGAACTCGAGCGTGCGCGCACCCGCGCCATGCACGATGGCCATCAGATGCTGATCCTCACACTCGAGATGTTCGCGGATCACGCGGCTTAAGTGCAGAAGATGCTGGCTCTCGTGCGCATTGATGCGTCCGGATGCGTCGAGCGCGCGCGCCGCGGCTTCGATCGCGACGGCCACGTGAAAGGGATACTCGGCAAAGGGCAGGCGCTGCGCGAGCGTCGTATTCACCGTGATCACGGCGCTCGCGCCCGTGGCCGCGAAGCGGTGGCGGCAAATCATCCACGTATCGTGTACGACGTCGGACACGGCACAGCGGCTGGGCGCTCGCCCGTTTCAGGCGTAATCGTCGATCAGCGATTTCGGTGGGCGCGCCGGGTCGCGGGTCGCGGCCGCCGGTGATTCGGGCCCCGGTCCCTTGTCGGCGGTCTTGCCGTCGCCGCCGGGCTGTTGTCCGCCGGAGCCGTCCTTGCGACTGCGCTTGTCGGCAATCGGCAAGGCAGGATAAAGACCCGAATTGCTCACCCGATCAACTTCGCTCATGAGTGACTTCCCTCATTGGCTCGGCGGCGGGCTTGATGAATCCGTGGGCGCGGCCACCGCCTCGGCCTGCCCCACCGTCTCCTTGGCCGCCGTCTCCTTCACTGCCACCGCCTCGACGGGGGCCGGCGCTGCATCGGCATGATCCTTGACCAGCACGGTCTTGCCGAGATCCGCGGGCGGCACGCGCCATAGTAGCCGATTTGCCGCATCCGAGGCATCCGCCGCGACCATGCCCGGTGAGGCATCCGGCGCAATCGACGTGGGGGTCCTGGCGACCACCGGCTCGCCGGGCGCCACCGCCTCGAGCACCAAAATCGCGACCCGCCGGTTGGCGTTGCGCCCCTCGACCGTATCGTTGGCCTGACGCGGGTGGAACTCGCCGAAGCCGACGATCTCGAGCCGCAGCGGATCGATGCCGACTTTGGTGAATTCGTGCACGACGCTCGCCGCCCGCGCTGCCGAGAGCTCCCAGTTGGACGGATAGGCACTTGTTTTGATCGGCCGATTATCGGTATGACCCTCGACGCGGACCGGATTCGGAAACGGTTTGAGCACATCGGCGAGCTTGTCGAGCACCGTTGCCGCGGCGGGCGAGAAATCCGACACACCGCTCGCGAATAGAATGTCGGTGTTGATCTCGATCTCGAGCCACAAGCTCTCGCGCCGGACGGTCACGAGCTTGGCGTCGATCAACCCCTGCATCGCGTTCTGCACCTCGCGCTCCATGCGAATGAGCGCCGCGGGCGAGGCCAGCGGATCGGGCGGTTTGGGGACGTCGGGATCGCGCGGCGAGCGGCCCTCCCCGGGGGTCCCTTGCTCCCTGATCTTGATGAACACCGTGGGCGTGACACCGCTCAGGGGCTTCTCGCCGCCCTTGCCCGGCTCCTTTTCGCCGATGTTGACGGGCTGCAGGCTCTTCGGCGCCCCGTGAAATGCCGCGATGAGCGAATCGGACAGCACGCGAAATTTCCCCTCGTTGACCGAGGACATGGCGTACATGACGGTGAACAAGGCGAACAGCAGGGTGACGAGGTCGCCGTAGGGGATGGCCCAGGCCTCGTGGTTTGCATGTTCCTCGTGCTTTTTCTTGCGAGCCATGCTGCCGTCTGCACCAGCCGTCAGGCTAGTGGTGGAAATAGCCCTGAAGCTTCGACTCGATGTTGCGCGGGTTCTCGCCCTGCGCGATGGCGATGAGGCCCTCGATGACCATGGTGCGCACCTGCATCTGGCCGTGAATCACCGCTTTGAGCTTGTTGCTCATCGGCAGGAACAAGAGGTTCGCAAAGGCAATGCCGTAGATGGTGGCCACGAAGGCGGCCGCGATCCCGTGTCCGAGCTTGGAGGGATCGTTGAGATTCTGCATCACCGCCATGAGTCCCATGACGGCGCCGATGATGCCGAGCGTCGGGGAGTAGATGCCCATGGACTCGAACACCTTGGCCGCTTGGGTATCGAAGTGCTCCATGGTGTCGAGCTCGATCTCCATGCTCGAGCGGATCGCTTCGGGCTCGCCGCCGTCCACGAGCGACTGCAGTCCTTTTTTCAAGAACTCGTCTCGCTCCTGCTCGACCGCGGGCTCGAGTCCGAGGAGGCCCTGCTTGCGGGCAACGTTGCTCCACTCGACGATCTTCTCGATCATCGCCGTCGGATCGGCGACCGGCGGCTTGAACACCCAGGAAATGATGCGCCAGGCACGCATGAACGTGGACATCGGCGTCTGCACCAGACTTGCGGCGAGGGTCCCCATGACCACGATCACGAACGCGGCGCTGCCGACGAGCGCACCGGCGCTCGAGCCTTTCAAGATCGCGCCTCCGATGATCGCGATCAGGCCCAACACAATGCCGATGATGCTCAGTATGTCCATGAGCTTAAGCCGGCGTCAGCCATTCCGTGAGCCGGGCCCGCACGCGCACCAGCGCCTGCCCGTGGATCTGGCAGACGCGCGATTCGGACACCTCGAGCACCTCGCCGATTTCTCGCAAATTCATGTCCTCGTCGTAATAGAGGGATAGCACGAGCTTCTCGCGCTCGGGCAGACCGTTGATCGCGGCGGCGAGCGCATCGCGAAACCCCGCCTCCTCGATGTGATCGAACGGTCCCGGCCGCTCGTCGCGTGCGTGATCCGCCGGGCTCGATTCATCCTCGCCCGTGCTCATCTGGTCGAAGCTGAACAGACGGCAGCTCGCCGCATCCTGCACCAGCCGGTGATACTCCTCCATGGAAACGCCCAGCGCCTCGGCGATGTCCGTAGGAGTCGCATCGTGGCCCTTGGCGTTCTCGATCTTGCGGACCACTTCGGCCATCTCACGCATGTTTCTGTGCACCGAGCGCGGCGTCCAGTCGGACTTGCGCACTTCGTCGAGCATCGCGCCGCGGATCCTGATGCCCGCGTAGGTCTCGAAGTTCGCGCCCTTGTCGGGCGAGTAGTGCTTGGCGGCGTCGAGCAAGCCGATCATGCCGGATTGGATGAGGTCGTCCACCTCGACATTGGGCGGCATCCGGCTCACCAGATGATAGGCAATGCGCTTGACCAGATCCGCGTGCTTCAGCACCAGCTCTTGATGGGGCAGCTCATCGAACGCCGCGTCTACCGCAGGACGGGGAGTCCGCCTGCGGGAATTTGAGTACTGTGTGCTTGCTCTCATTGCAATACCGTTGCAGCCCCTACCCGGGCCCCCACCATTCGTTCGACGAAGAACTCCAGGTGGCCTCGCGCACCTTGCGGCGCAGACCACTTATCGGCCTTGGAGGCGAGATTCTTGAGCGCAATGGATGAAATAGAGGCGGGGTAGGCCTCCACGACGGCTGTCTGGCGCTGCACGGCCTTGCGCAGGTAATCGTCATACGGTACGGATCCCGCGAACTCGAGCGTGACGTTGAGAAATCGGTCACAGACGCGCGAAATCTTGTCGTACAGCGCGGGTCCTTCGCCGGAGCGCCGCGTCTGATTGGCGAGAATCTGAAAGCGCTGCACGCCGTGCTCGCGGCTCAGCACCTTGATCAGGGCGTAAGCATCGGTGATCGAAGCAGGCTCGTCGCAGACCACGATCAGCACGTGGTGCGCGGCGCGGCTGAAGGTCAGCACGCTATCGGACAGACCCGCTGCCGTGTCGACCACCAGCACCTCGACCCGGTGGTACAGATCACTGAACGCCCGGATGATGCCGGCATGCTCGGCTGCGGAGAGGCTCGCCATATGCCGGAAGCCCGACGCCGCCGGCACGATCTGCAGGCCGTGGGGACCGGTGACGATCGCGTCCTCGAGCGTGCATTGGCCGGCCACCACGTGCCCGAGATGGAACCGCGTGTGCAGGCCGAGCAGCACGTCCACGTTGGCGAGCCCGAGATCGGCGTCGACCAGCATCACGTCGCGTCCCGCTGCCGCAATGGATACCGCAAGATTGGTCGAGACCGTCGTTTTGCCGACGCCGCCCTTGCCGCCCGTGACGGCGATCACCTTGACCGGCCGCGAGGAGTTGAGCTCGCGCAGCCTTTCGGCCTGAGTACCATCCAGTCGATCGTCACGCATGGGCGGTAGCTCGTCCGAAGTTGCGGGCATAGTAGGTATCGTCGTGGGGCCGGGGCGCGCGCCGCGTGAGCTCGTGCGCGGCGCGCACCAGCCAGACGCGGCGCTGATGGGCTGCGTGCACATCCTCGGGCACCCGCTGCCCGTTGCAGAGATAGGCGATCTTGAGCTTGTGGCGCAGCGTCGTCGAAATCACCGCACCCAGGCTCGCCGCCTCGTCCAGCTTGGTGATGATGCAGGCCGTCGGTTTGACCTGCGCGAACGCGCGGATGATCTCCTCGAGCGCGAGCCCCTCGCCCTGCGCCGGCAGCGCGAGCAGGAACTCTGCGCCTTTCGCGCCTTGCGCGAGCGCCGCGAGCTGCTCGCTGAGACGCACATCGCGCGGCCCCATGCCGGCGGTGTCGATCAACACGAGCTTCTTCGACTTCAATCCCTCGAGGACGCGGGCGAGCTCCTGGCCGCTGTTGGCCGAGTGCACGGAGGCGCCGAGAATGCGCGCATAGGTCATGAGCTGCTCGCGCGCGCCGATGCGATAGGCATCGGTGCTCACCAGCGCGAGATCCTGACTGCCGTGCCGCATGGTCCAGCGCGCGGCGAGCTTGGCGATGGTGGTGGTCTTGCCGGCGCCCGTCGGGCCCACCAGGGCGAATACCCCTGGATTCACCGTGCTCAGTTTATCGACCACCGGCAGAGCTTTCAGCAGCAGCGCCATGGGAATGTTCGACGCGTCGCCCACATTGGTACGCCGGGGTGCGAGCGTTGCAAGCCTCGCGGCGACGTCGGGCGCGATATCCATCGACGACAGATCCTCGAGCACGCGCGCCCGCAAGGGCTCGCGCAGGCGCTTGTCGTTCCACGAGATGTGCGCCAGCTCGCTCTCCAGAAGCCTGCGTAGATCCTTGATCTCGCGCTGCATGCTCGCGAATCCTCGACGCGTCTCATCGGCCGCCGGCGACGGCCGCACGACCGCCGCGAGCACGGGGGCGGTCGGGCGCCCCTGCGGGGCCGTGCGTTGAACCGCGGGAGAGCTCGGCTGAGCACTCGGTGCCGCCGCCGCGGGCCGCTGCGCGGCGGCTCGCACGGGAGCCGCCTGTCGCGGGGCTTGGGCCTCAGGTCGCAGAGCCGGCGCCGCCGGTCGCGGAGCCGGCGCCTCGGGTCGCGTCGGAGCCGGCGGCTCAGGCGGCGCGGCGGCGGCCAGTGAGATCGAGTATTGCCGGGCGGCACCCGCCATGAGCGCTTCGTCGTAGTCGACCGCGGCGATCACCTCGATGCCCTCTTTCACGCGGCGGCTCGACAGGATCACCGCATCTTCGCCTTGCTCCGCGCGCACCTGATCGAGTGCCGCTCGCATGCTCGGCGCCATGTAACGCTTAATCTTCACATCGACCTCCATGAGTCCGATTCATCAGCGTCCGACCGCCGAGATCACGCGGATCCGACGGCTCTCCGGAATTTCGTTGTACGCGAGCACCGACAGCGTCGGGCTCGCATAGCGCATCAGGCGTGCGACCCACGGCCGGATCTTCGGCGCGACCAACAGCACCGCGGGCTCGCCGGCGGCCTCTTGCTTGCGCGTTCGGTCGATGAGCGTCTGCTGGATCTTGTCGGCGAGGCCCGGCTCGAAGCCCGGCGCATCGGCGCCGCCCGCCATCGAGTCCTGCAGCACTTGCTCGAGCGAGGGATCGAGCGTGATGACGGGCAGCTCCTCGCGCAGGCCGCCGATGTTCTGCACGATGCTGCGTCCCAGGGCGACGCGCACCGCCGCCACCAGCACCGCCGGATCCTGCGTTTTCGGCGCCAGCTCCGCGAGCGTCTCGCAGATGGTGCGGACGTTGCGGATGGGCACGCGCTCGAGCAGCAAGAGCTGCATCACCTTCACGACCACGCTCATGGGCAGGATCTTCGGCACCAGATCCTCGACGAGCTTCGGCGCGCTCTTGCCGAGCCGGTTCAAGAGCTGCTGCACTTCCTCATGGCCGAGCAGCTCGTGCGCATGCGACTGCAGCAAGTGGCTCAAATGGGTGGCGATGACACTGGCCGCATCGACGACCGTATAGCCCTGCGCTTGCGCCTGGTCGCGCCGTGCCTTGTCGATCCATACCGCCTCGAGACCGAACGCGGGATCCTTGGTCGCGGTTCCCGGCAGGGTGCCCGAGACCTGTCCCGGATTGATGGCGAGCTCGCGGTCGGGGAAGATCTCGGATTCGCCCACCGGCGCGCCGAGCACGGTGATGCGGTAAGAGTTGGGACCGAGCTCCAGGTTGTCGCGGATGTGCACGGGCTGCACCAGGAACCCGATCTCCTCCGACAGCTTCTTGCGCACACCCTTGATGCGGCCCATGAGCTCGCCGCCTTGCGCACGATCGACCAGGGGAATCAGTCGGTAGCCCACTTCGAGCCCCACGGCATCGACGGCTTCGACGTCGTCCCAGGACAGCTCGCGCTGCTCGCTGGGCACGGCTGCTGCGGGCTTGGGCGGCGCTGCCGCGGCGGCCTTCTCGGCGTCGCGCCGCTTCGAGGTCGCGAAGGCGCCGGCCGCGCACAGGGCCGCCATGGAGAGGAACACGAAGTTCGGCATGCCGGGGATGATGCCGAGCAAGGTCAGGATGCCCGCCGTGACGCCGAGCGCACGCGGATGGCCGAACACCTGACTCATGATCTGCTGGCTCATGTCGTGCGGTCTCGACACGCGCGTCACCAGGATGGCGACGGCCACCGACAAGAGCAGCGCCGGTATTTGCGCCACCAATCCATCGCCGATGGTGAGGAGCGCATAGGTGTGCCCGGCATCGGACAGCGACATACCATGCTGCATGGCGCCGATCAGGACGCCGCCGAACATATTGATGAACACGATCAGGATGCCGGCGATGGCGTCGCCGCGCACGAATTTGCTCGCGCCGTCCATTGCGCCGTAGAAATCGGCCTCCTCGCGCACCTCTTGGCGGCGCACGATCGCCTCGGCCTGCGTGATGATGCCGGCGTTCAAGTCGGCGTCGATCGCCATCTGCCGGCCGGGCATCGCGTCCAGGGTGAAGCGTGCGCTCACCTCCGAGATGCGGCCCGCGCCCTTGGTGATCACGACGAAGTTGATGATCACGAGCACCGTGAACACGACCACGCCCACGGCGTAGTTGCCGCCGACCACGAATTGACCGAAGGCGGCGATCACGTGGCCGGCGGCGTGTGCGCCGGTGTGGCCCCTGATGAGCACGACGCGGGTGGAGGCGACGTTCAGACCGAGCCGCAGGAGCGTCGCACCCAGCAGCACGGTGGGGAAGCTCGCGAACTCGAGCGCGCGGCGCACGTAGATCACCCCGAGCAGGACCATCAACGACAGGGAGATGTTGAACGTGAACAGGACGTCGAGCAGAAACGCCGGCAGCGGCAGCACCATCATGGCGAGGATCACCATGACGAGGACCGGCACGCCCAAGCCGTTGCGGGCGAACTCTGCGATGACGCCGGCTAGACGGTTCATACGTCGGCGTACTCAGGCCCAAGCTTCGGGTCCGGCCGCGCCATGCGCGCCGCGGCGGTGGGATTCAAGGTACGGATCCGGAAGATATAGGAAAGAACCTGCGCGACCGCCATGTACAGTCCCGCGGGGATTTCGCGGTTGAGGTC
>Ga0209169_10002611_pt1 | contig 10820 bp, 8 predicted proteins | sample HubBroMetageWRM4_FD_188346 | JGI IMG/M metagenome (GOLD analysis project Ga0209169, IMG submission 188346) | Warmed soil microbial communities from the Hubbard Brook experimental Forest, New Hampshire - Hubbard Brook CCASE Soil Metagenome WRM 4... | ecosystem: Environmental > Terrestrial > Soil...
GGCGCCGCCCACGCCCTTGCCGCCCTCGGCTGGCCCTATGCTATTTTGATTGGCCACACCTCCGGTCGGATCGCCGGCGAAGCTCTTGGTGTAAACGCTCATGCTGCCATCCATGTCGTTGGTGTTGTCGCCGCCATCGAGCGTGAAAGCGCTTTGATCCACAACCGTCCCGGCAACGGAACCATCGGGGCTCACGCCCGGCTGCAACGCGATGAAAGTGCTGACGTCGCGGCCCAGGCTCGGCAGGTTGTCTATGGTGAGGTTCGTGATAGTGTTCCCGACCGTGGCATTCATGGTCTGCAACTCATTGCCGACAGCCGAAACTTCCACCACTACATTCGCGGCCCCAACTTGTAGAGTTAAATTTACCGTGAGGCTGGTCCCGACTTTTACCTCCTGGCTTGCAGTCTTCGTGGTCTCAAATCCCGGCTTGCTCACCACAACGTTATAGACGCCTGGGTTTACATCCACGTAGATGTAGCGTCCGGTTGCGTTTGTGGTCGTGGATCGTGCAACGTTAGTCGCGGTATCGGTCAACGCAACGGATGCGCCCTCGACAACTGCACCCGATGAATCGCTCACCGAGCCAGCAACCGTGCCGGTCGATGTTGATTGCGCCCACGCGGCCAGCGCACTGCCCCCACTTGCCGCCAAAAGCAGAACCAGAGCCAACTTCAAGCTGCGGATGTACATTAATCTTCTCCGACCAAGAGATTGAGTCGCGACTGACCGAGACAAATCGATGAGTCGCTAAACACTTCCACCACGTTCACTATTTGCAATTGGCGAACCACATCGCATTCGTCGAGTTTTCAGTCGGTTACATCGATGGTGAGATTTGAGGTTATGAAATGCCAGATGCTAACGCACAGTGCTCGCGGCATGCGCCCGGCGCGTGAGGACGCGTGTCTGTAAGACTGGGACTGCGGCGGGTGGGACTGTATCAAACAGGAGAGGAATTTCCACAAATCCCGATCTCCGTAGATTCCTGCCGAGCTTGACTCTGGTTAGGAAGACACACACTGCTTGTATGTTAGCTATAAGAAAATGAACGCGACTCACGCGGACGGAATTCAGGACGAACCACGATTTGAATCACGAAGGTTAGAAGAAATAGAGAGCCGGCAGCAAACACCGCGACAGACGGGGCTCTTGTCGCGGTCACTTCGGAGCTAATGATCCCTGCATTCCGGTTAACATTAACGACTTCCTCATGTTTCAAGGCTTGGTCAATCAGTGGACGCACTGGAAAGATCCTTGTGCGCCCACTGGACGGTGATCGCCTATTTCGCGCCTCGGCCATCAACGACCCTGGCGAGTTTTCTAAGTTGGCTCTCCATGCCCATCACTGCCCGCTGCGTCCACTCATCGCTATGCATCGGGTCGAGCGTCAGCACCATGCGCACGCTGCCTCCTACCGCAAAGAACTCCACCTTGTTGCCTAGGTTGTATGGCTCAACGCCTGGAATGAAATCGGCCCGGTGAGTGTAGGCGATTGTCTTGCGGGGAACGATCTCAGTGTAGGTCAGCCTCGCTTCGGTGGTCAGAGGCATCCCCGCCTTCTTCATGAACTGAACCTGCGGCGGATCGATCGCCGTCATTGCATATTCCATCTGGCCACCGGCCCTCAGATCGAGCTCGTGAACCTTTACTGAGAATCCTTCCGGACCCCACCACGATTCGATTCCCTCTCTAGTCGTCCAAAGCTCCCAAACATCCTCGATCGACGCCTCGTACGTGCGCTCCATGACGATCTTGTGATTGGACCGGTTCTTCTCTTTTCCGCTCATGATGTTATCTCCGTGATGATCTCCTTGTTTCAGGGCCGGACTTCTTGGCGTTGCGTTTGTGCGCGAGGGCTTCGCCGAACTTGTCGAGACGACCTGCCCACAGTTGACGATACTGGCTTACCCAGGCATCGAGATCTCTGAAGGGATCGGGGCAAAGTGAGTAGAAGCGCTTCTGTCCATCGGGGCGAACGCGGACGAACCCAGCCTCCTGCAGGATGCGGAGGTGCCGCGATACGCCGGACTGGTCAATATCGACGTTCTCGACAATGTCGTTCACCGAATGCTCGCCTCCCCGCAGGATTTCCACGATGCGGAACCGAGTCGGATCTCCCAGGGTCTGGAGCGCCTCTACATGCATAGAAGTACATATGTATTACCGTGCATATATAATGTCAAGACTGAATCGTTGCGTAATAAGGAGGTGTCCTGTGAATTAGTGGTGATCCGCAGGACGCTTCAGGACTCCAAACGAAGGAGAAAGCCCGTTGAGGTGCTCTAATATCGGATAATCCACCAGAAGACTGCGCGGTCACTATCTCAGACCACTTAAATAGGGGAGGACGCTCCAAAGGGCTGATTGCTGCCCTCGGAGCGTCCAGCGGTCATCGCAATTGGCCGTTGAGAAAGGCGTATGTCCGCTCGTGGGCAAGTGCTGCCGCGGCGGCATTGTAATGCGCCCCGCCATGCCGAGAGAAGGCATGATTCTGACCCGGATAGCTGTAGACTGTTGCGTTTGGTTTCTCAGCGAGTGCTGCCTTGATCTCAGCTTGCGCAGCCTTGGAAATGAATTCGTCCTCCTCGGCCAGATGCATTAGTAGGGGCGCATTCAACCCATCGACCTCTCCCAGATATTTCTCGGTATCGCCGCCGTGATAAGCGACCGCCGCGTCGACACCGTGGCAACGCACGGCCGTGAGAAAGACCATCAGCGCGCCAAGGCAGTAGCCGAGGAGGGCGACCTTGCGGTTGCACTCGGGGAGTTCGCGCACTGCGTCAACGGTGTCCTTGACGTCTTCAGCGCCCGCGTCCCGGTTATACGCCCCGTAGAGACGAAGGCCGTGCTGCCAATCAGCCTGCGACGTAACATTCAGATCGACGCCCGGCTCCTGCCGCCAGAACAGGTCTGGCGCGGCAGCAACGAAGCCTTGTTCCGCCAATTCGTCGCAGGTCTTGCGAATGTCGGCGTTGACTCCAAACAACTCCTGCAGAACAACAACGGCGGGAGCCGGCAGGGTCTTCGGCCTCGCGATATAAGCGCCATACGCGCCGTCATGTCCTACGATGGTGATGTGATCTTTCATTGTGTTCTCCTGAGGCGGTTAGGTCGATACAGAATCTCCGCCGATCGTGATTGGATCGGCGGAGTTGCATTGTTATCTCGGAGTGTATGGCTACTGGTTGACGGAGGTGGCGGCCTCTTCGATGAGCTTGGCTGCTTCCTTCGGATGAGACATGTAGGCCACATGGCTGGAATTCACTTCGACCGTCTTGGCGTTGGCGCGCTTCGCCATCATGCGTTCCTGCTGGGGATTGATCGACCGATCTGAGCCGGCCACCATGTACCACGTCGGCTTGTTCTTCCAGGCCGGGCTCGTCACTTTGTGGGTAAACGAGTCCGTGGAAATCGGCACCTGCGATATAGCCATGAAGTGAGCCTGGGCCGGGGGAATATCCGCTGCAAAGTCGGCAGCGAAATGCTCCCGTTCGATCCACCAGTTCCCATTGCTATCCGGCTTGAATGCCTTGGAGGCTTGCGGCACGGCCGTTTCGATCGACGCACAGCTCTCACCTTCATCGAGCGCAAATGCGGCGATGTAGACCAGTGCCGCAACATTTGGATCGTTGCCGGCTTCGCTGATAATCGACCCGCCGTAGCTATGGCCGACCAGGACGACCGGCCCCCCCATGGCGTCGATTGCAGCCTTCGTGTATTTCTGGTCATCGGCGTACGAGGTCTCTGGGGGCTGCGCAACCGATACCGTGTAGCCGTCCTTCTCAAGGATCTTTGCGACAGCGTCCCAGCCGGAGCCATCGGCGAATGCCCCATGCACCAGAACCACGTTTTTGATGCCAGTCGGCGCAGGACCCGCTGCGGCGGCATTTAGAGCCCCACCCATCACCGCAGAAGCGAGCACAGCAACCACATAAAGCTTCGTCACAACATCTATTGAGTTAGGTTTCATTTGTTCTCCTTCCTTCTTCTCAGATAGCCAGGCGATACTGCATCCATTGCCCGATTTCGGCGCTCACTCTAAAGGCAACTCTCAACGCGCGTAAGCCCAAATCGAGGCGAGACCGAGCACCTCTTTCGGGGGAGCGCACACTTCGATCACCAGTGCATCAAAACTCGTCGCCGTTCTATTGACCTAAAGGCCAGGTTCTAGATAGTTTCGGTGAGGTGGGCTTGTGAAGTACTGAACTGGTGCTTTCGCACGCATCCCTGCGGATGGCGAAGATAATTTGATGATTTGAGGCGGGATAAAGCCCCCCGGAGGAGCAACCCAATTCATACTTCCAACGATATGATTCCTCGCTTAACTGCAATGGTTACCGCATGAGTGCGGTCATTGGCGCTGAGTTTAGCAAGAATCGCCTTCACATGGCCTTTCACGGTCTCTTCAGCAATGGAAAGATGCGCCGCAACAATTTTATTCGCGTTGCCTGCGGCGATTTCAAGGAGCACTTCCAGTTCGCGCGCGGTAAGAGCGTCCGTCGCATGGTGTTCAGCCATCGCAAGAGCAATCTCAGGTGGAATTCGTTTCTGGCCCGCGTGCACGCCGCGAATTGTATCTACGAGATCCTTCCTCAGAGTGCTTTTGAGCAGGTATCCACAGGCTCCAGCATCCAGAGCCTGGGCGGCCTGGACATCACCTTTATACGTCGTCAGGACGACGATGCGAGCATTTGGAAATTCCTTTCGAATAGCCATGGTGGCGACGATGCCATTCATCTCCGGCATCACTAAATCCATGAGCGTCACATCGGGATGCAATTTGCGGAAGGATTCGATCGCCTCACGGCCATTGCCAGCTTCGCCGACCAAGACGATGTCAGCGTGATTTTCGATGATCGCCGCTATCCCCTCTCTGAGAATAGGATGGTCGTCAACGGTTAGAACTTTGATCGGCATCATCGGGCATCTCCTCATGCCACATTTGGCGGAGCGTTCGCCACAGCGAACCGTTCCCCTGAGCGTTGTAGGCAACGGATCCGGGAATCCTTAATTCTAGCTCAGTCCCAGCTCCGGGCCGGCTCCATGTTTCCAGGTGCGCGGCGATTTTCGCGGAGCGTTCCCGCATTCCTCGCATTCCCCAGTGGCCGGGTCTGCCGCCGGCCTCGATAATCTTAGGATCGATACCGGAACCGTCATCACGAACCCGCAAACGCAAGTGCGAGGGGTCGTATGCAATTTCAACTTCTATGCGTTTTGCACCCGAGTGGTGGAGCGCGTTTACTAGCGCCTCGTGTCCGATCCAATATGCTTCGTCTCGGACGAGTGGGTTCAGCTTGCGTGCATCCCCCTCTACGACAACACTGAATTCAATGCCTTTACTGACAGCAAGGTCTTTGATCACGTCAGTAAGAGCCTCTCGTAAGGTCTTCGTCTGTGCTGTGAGACGGAGGTTCTTAACCCGATCTCGTGCTTGCACCAGTACTTCGTCGGCTCGGTCGAGGGCTTTCTCGATCATCTGGCGGGCAGGTTCCGACGCGGGTATTCGTTCGGCTACAGCTTGGAAACGCAAAATTAGGCCTTGTATACCTTGCAGAAGAGTATCGTGCAACTCACGTGCAATCCGCTCTCGCTCACCGAGTCGCTCTTCTATCCTCGCTCGAATCTCTGCCTCCATTTGCTTGAGCCGAATAAGATAGAGCGTCCACAGGATGCTAATGGTCGCCACGATCCACAATAGCCTGAACCAAAATGTGTCCCACCACGGCGGTAATATGGTGATTCCCAGCGCCAGGCCAGGCTCGTTCCAAACTCCCTGTCGGGTTGCGCTCTGTACGTGAAATGTGTATTTGCCAGCCGGCAACGTCGTGTAGCTCGCGAGCCTTCGATCGCTGCTAACTTCAATCCAGTCGTGATCCAACCTGTCCAGTTTGTATCGATAGCGATTCGAATCAGGGTTGAAATAAGTGAGCGCAGCAAAACTCAGTGAAAATATGTTTTGGTCGTGAGTTAGTGTGACATCTCTGGTATAGCTGATGGCCTTCCCGAGCGGGGAGTTGGCTCCAACCTCTACCGAATGCCCGGCAAGTTGGAAATCGGTCAGAACAAGGGGTAACGGATACGATGTGCTGATCACCTTATCGGGAAAGAAGGCAACCCCGCCGCTAAACCCACCGAAAAACATTTCTCCACTAGGACTCTTAAAGCAAGCATCCCAACCCGTGAAGTCATTGCCAGGCAAGCCGTCGACCGTAGAGTAGTTCGTAAATCTATTTGCGACGGGATCGAACCTGGACAGCCCGCGGTTGGTACTCATCCAGAGCATGCCGAAGCGGTCTTCGAGAATGCAGCTCACGGCGTTGCTGGGCAAGCCATCCTTCACGTAGTAGTGGGTGAATGTCCCGCTTTCGCGGTTCAGCTTGTTTAATCCATTTTCCGTGCTGACCCAAAGGTTTCCCGAATGGTCTACGTAAGTTGAAGTAACGGCGTTGTCACTCAAAGAACTGGGGTCATCCACTCTGTGTGCATAGACGGTGAATTGAGCAGTCTTCGGATCGAACCGGTTCAAACCCTGCCAGCCGCCCATCCAGAGGAACCCGCTCTCATCCTCACTAAAATTGGCATACACCTCGTCGTCACTTTTAGTGTCCTGCTTGTAGACAGTGAAGCTCTGGTTCCGAGGGTCAAATCGATCAAGACCATTGTAGGTTCCGACCCACATGGTGCCCGCATGATCAATCAGCATTCGGCTCACTATGTTGTTGCTCAAACTGTAGGGGTTGTCTGGTTCGTGCAGATAGGTCTTAAATCGCCCAGTCCTCCGATCGAACCGGCTTAGTCCGGCGCCATAGGTTCCGATCCAGAGACCACCGCCCGGATCTTCGGTGATCGCAATTACATCGCTCGACAATCCCTGTCCGGGAGGTTGATAAGCGGTGGACTCTCCAGATCTTCGATTGATGCGATTTAGCGCTCCTGTAGTCGCCATCCACAAAATCTGGTCGTGGTCTTCATAAACGGCACCTACAATATTTTCGCCGTGGCTGCGGGGATTGCTTCGCATAACACGCAGAGGCATGAAGGGTGCTTTCTCATTACGGAAAAAGTTGGGCTCGCTCACATACAAGCCCACCCAAACATTTCCTTCTCGATCACCGCACAGCGACATCACACGGTCCTCTCGGATGCTCTCAGGGTTCTCTGGATAGTTCCGATACCGAACGAAAACGCCATGCTCCCTGTCGAATTTCAACAACCCTGCCCCGAAGCTCGCCAGCCAAAGCGTTTGGCTATTGTCTTCGGTTGCCGCCATGAATCCAGCCGGTAATTCCTTGCCCGACTTCCTGTCATAGATTGAATAAGGAATCAGGCTGTGCGTGGCTCGATCCAGAACAGCCAGTCCGCTTCCGCTGTTATTCGTGATGTACGTAATCCACAAGACGCCCAGGTGATCTTCATAGAACGAAATTAACCTTAGACCCTCACTCAGACGGATCCGCGAGAGGACTCGTCCACCCTCTCGATCGAACTCCTCCAGATTCTCCCCGTCGGCCACCCAGAATCGGCCAGTCCTGTCTTCCAACGTACATCTGACCTGGTTGCTACCCAAGCTGGATGCGTTTGAGGGATCGTGAACGTGATGAATGATGTGACCCGTATCAGGGTTCAATCCAAACAAGCCACTCCCCGTTGCCAACCAAAGAATGCCGGTCCGATCCTGACTGATTTGGCTGACATAGTTCCCAACTTCACCCGTGTCGATCCGGTAGTGAGTGAAGGTTTCGTGAACGCTGTCGAATCTATCCAGAAACTGATCGCAGCCCACCCAGAGCGTTCCTGAACGATCTTTGAACAGGGAATGGATGAAAACACAGCTTAGGCTGTTCTCGCGAGCAGGATCGTGTGTGAACACTCTGAATTCATAGCCGTCGTATCGATCGAGACCATATTGAGTCCCAAACCAGATGAATCCTTGATCGTCCTGTACGATCTCAGAAACTTGGGTTTGGGACAGTCCTTGAGCCGTCGACAGCCGGGAGAATCGAATATCGTCGCCATCGATTGCTGGAATTCGCACGGAGCGCGGGCCGCCACCACCCATTTCTGAGGAAGCATTCGTTGAACGGGCCGCCGCCGAAAAGGATGGTGACAAGACAATCAGGAGTAATGCAAACGCAGAAATAAGCCTCCACGCTCGAAGTGTTGGAGGGCGCGTGTTTCGGTGGCAAGGTTGCACGTGCAACTCTTCCGGGCAAGCCATACTTGGCGATTTCTTCCAGCCTTTAGATGGTCGCCTCAGTTGTTTCTTGAACCTAAGCTTTAAAATTCGGCTGACTCCACTGGATTGAAATGTTATCCGAATTACGGCTCGTCTACCACGTTGCCCTCCGCTCCTATTCCGTGCGTTGTTAGACGCAACGGCAAGCAATGATCGCTCTTCGAGTCTGTGCAACGCCCCCCTCAAAAGGGTCGCCTGAGACCGACTCTTTTTGGGCTATGGTGGCCGGGAACGTCGGGGTACTGTGGTTGATTTATGGGCGTTCGTGAGCTCTTGGACACAGCGAACGGCCTCAAGAATTGCAGTTTTCTTGGGCGTGGCAGTTACACCCCGAGACAGAGGATTCACTGCTCTGCAACGCCTATTCTCCATGTTTCCCAATGGATGGCCTGGAGTTGCCCTGCTCCTGCTCAGGCTGGTCGCGGGTATTCTGCTGATTTATGACGGAGTTGTTGCCCTCCGGCCAGGGCCTGATCTGCAAACCACGATCCTGCAATCAGCGGCGATTGGAGCCGGGGCGCTGCTGATATTGGGGTTGTGGACACCGATCGCCGGGACGCTGCTCATCCTTGTGGAGGTTTGCTTCGCGTTTCTCGGAACCACTCAGGCGCGAAGTAACATCCTGTTGGGAGCCTTGGGAGCAGCGCTCGCTGTTCTAGGACCGGGCATTCGATCTATCGATGCGCTACGCTATGGCAGAAAACGTTTTGATATTCGTGATCCGTAGCTTTCTCACGACAACCGTCGCAATCCCCGCCACTTAGCACATGACACCGGCTCGAACGAGTGTCCGGCAGCAGTCATTCTTCTGAGCGTGGACCGTCTTAAGCCAGAGTAGAATACTCCTCCATGCCATCCGACGATTCTGGGGGAAGACATGTTGGCAACCGAGGATCGCGGACGTTCGCTTATTAAGCGCATTCTCGCCATCGCGTTGTCCATGGCTGGGCGCCGAACTCGAGGAATTCGGGTACACGGGGCGATCCTCGTCGCTCTCCTCGGCCTAGTTGTTTCGGGATTTTCTCAGACCACAATTTCAACAGGAGGCATCCAAGGAACCGTTACCGACCCAAGCGGACCTCTTGTGACCGGTGCCCTGGTGTCGATTACGAACACCGCGACTGGACAGACCGCTTCCGTCAAGACAAATTCAGCTGGCGCCTACACATTCGCTTTTCTCAAGCCGGGGGACTACGTCATCAGAATCGAAGCTAAGGGTTTTAAGATTACCCGATTGCCGATTACCGTGAAGGTTGACCAAACGACGAATGGGAACGGGACGCTAGCGGTGGGCGATTCGTCAGAGGTAGTAGACGTTCTGGCTTCCGGTCTCCAGGTGAATACTATCCAACCCACTGTGCAGGGCGTCCTCACTTCCAGCCAGATCGCGAACCTCCCCGTAAACGGTCGAAACTTTCTTGATCTTGCCCAGCTTGAACCCGGCGTCCAGATTCAGGACGGTCAAAATTTCGATCCCACAAAAGCCGGCTATTCATCGATCTCCTTTGGCGGCCGTTTCGGCCGGACTGCCCGCATCGAGGTGGACGGCGCGGATGTCTCCGACGAAACCGTAGGCACGACGACAACAGATATTCCTTCCAGCGCCATACAGGAGTTTCAAATCAGCCAATCGAGCCTCGATATGTCCACGGAGTTGACCTCCTCCGGTTCGGTCAACGTAACCACGAAATCCGGGACCAACAACTATCATGGCGAGGCCTTTGGTCAATTCCGCGACAGCTCGCTGGGTGCCCCGCTACCGACTCCACCTGCAATCACCGCGCCTTATCAACGCACCCAGTACGGTGGCGCATTGGGCGGGCCTATTGTAAAGGATAAGTTGTTCTTCTTCGCGGATGGGGAACTAACCATTCAGCATACGAACGCGCCGGTACCCGTTTCTGTTCCTTTCTCCCAATACTCAGGCACTTTTTCTGATCCATTCCACGAGGGCAACTTGCTGGGCAGAGTTGACTATCAGTGGGGCAACGGTGTTCATTTTTTCTATCGCTTTTCGTACTTCAACAATTCCCTCGACGCCACGAGTGGCGCCGGCTACTCGCTATATGACACGAAGAACAACACGGGTGATCACGTAATAGGAGTTGACTTCAAAACCGGCAACTTCATACACAGTATTCACTCCTCATTCCTGAAATTTCAAAATCAGATCGTGGACGCCACCGCAGGAGACAACGCCCTACCGCTCAACAACCTGGGAGTGCAAATCATCATGGGCAGTACTGGTCTGGCAACCGGACCAAACTTCCTGGCTCCACAAACCACTGCTCAGAGTGATCACGAACTTAAGTACGATGGCGCCAGGATCGCAGGTTCCCATGTGATTCGATATGGCGTCGCATTCAACCACATTCAGGGTGCCGCTTTCGCCCCACTGCTAAAGTACGGGCCGCAGATCGTATCAACGGTCTCGACTTCCGAAGTGGCGGCCGCGGCAGGCGGTCCCTTCCCTGGCGGAGAATCGAATCCGTTGAATTACCCGGCTGACTCCATCACGATTACCAACGGCCTCGGGTATTTCACGAGCGAGCCTGCTTTGGGATTTCAGGCTGGTGGGCTC
>Ga0209169_10002612_pt1 | contig 10818 bp, 9 predicted proteins | sample HubBroMetageWRM4_FD_188346 | JGI IMG/M metagenome (GOLD analysis project Ga0209169, IMG submission 188346) | Warmed soil microbial communities from the Hubbard Brook experimental Forest, New Hampshire - Hubbard Brook CCASE Soil Metagenome WRM 4... | ecosystem: Environmental > Terrestrial > Soil...
CGATCATGCGCTCTTGACCGTGCCTTTCGGCAGCACCTTGGCCACCTGAAACTTCTGCAGCTTGACGTTCACGCCATCGGCGATTTCCACGCTCAAGAACTGATCGCCCACCTCGGTCACTTTCCCGAGAATTCCTCCGGCGGTCGCGATTTCATCGCCCACGGCCACCTTGGAGAGCATTTCCTGCTGCTCCTTGGCGCGCTTGCTCTGCGGCCGGATGAGCAGGAAGTAAAACACCACCAACAGCAGCGCCGGCAACGCCAGGGTGCTGATCAGGCTGGGACTGCCGGGTGCGCCGCCGGCGGCCTGCGCGTATGCTGAATTAATGAGGAAATCCATAGTGTTACACTCTTTTCGAGGGGCGGACGCCGCTGCACAAAGCCGCGTAGTATACAGCAGGCAGGCGCAAACTTAACCCAAAGGATCAAGCGCGCAGGGCGTAGAACTCGCGCGCATAGCTCTCGAATGTGCCCGCCACGATCGCAGCCCGAATTTCTCGCATCAGACGCTGGTAGAAGAACAGGTTGTGGACGGTGTTGAGATGCGAGCCGAGAATCTCGCCGCACCGGTCCAAATGCCGCAAATAACTGCGGCTGTAGTTAACACAGGTATAGCAGGCGCAGCCCTCTTCAATGGGAGCGGTGTCTTGGACATGGGCGGCATTGCGAATGTTGATGACACCCCGGCGGGTGAACAAATGCGCATTGCGCGCATGCCGGGTCGGCATCACGCAATCGAACATGTCGATGCCGCGGCGCACGGCCTCGACAATGTCCTCCGGTCTTCCCACGCCCATGAGGTAGCGGGGTTTGCCGCGTGGCATCTGCGGCAGCAGCGCATCCAGAACCTGGTCGCGTTCCGCTTCCGGCTCCCCCACCGCCAGACCGCCGACCGCGAGGCCGCCGAATCCGATCTGCTCCAGGGCCGCCAGCGATTCGCGCCGCAACCCCGGATAAATTCCGCCTTGCACGATGCCGAACAGCGTTCCCGGTGGCTCACTGGCGTAGTACTCGCGAAATCCGCGCAGCGCCCAACGCATGGACAGTTCCATGGAGTGCCGCGCCTCCGCTTCCGTCGCCGGATAAGGAGTGCACTCATCGAAACTCATGGCCACGTCGGAGGCCAACGTGCGCTGAATGCGCATGGACTCTTCGGGCGACAGAAATACGGCGGCGCCATCCACGGGCGATCGAAAATGCGCACCCTCCTCGGTGATCTTGCGCATTTGCGCCAAGCTCCATACTTGAAATCCACCCGAATCGGTGAGGATGGGGCGGCGCCAGTGCATGAAGCGATGCAGTCCTTGATGGGCCTGAATCACCTCGAGCCCCGGCCTCAAGAACAGATGAAACGTGTTGCCGAGTACGATTTCCGCGCCGATGGCTTCGAGATCTTCCGGTGTCATCGCCTTGACGGTCCCATAGGTCCCGACCGGCATGAATGCCGGCGTCTCGACCGTGCCGCGTGCGAATGTCAGGCGGCCGCGCCGCGCCGCGCCGTCCTGTGCGAGCAGACTGAACTGCATCGCACTCATGGCACTGTGCTCGCCGAGCGCGAAGGGGTGAGAAACATCGCATCACCGTAGCTGAAAAACCGGTAGCGCGCGCGCACGGCGTGCGCATAGGCGGACAGCAACGCCTCGCGCCCGACAAAGGCCGAACACAGCATCAGCAGGGTCGACTCGGGCAAATGAAAATTCGTGATCATGGCGTCGACCGCGCGAAAGGTGTAACCGGGTTTGATGAATATGCGGGTACTGCCCCGGTAGGGCGCGATCCGATCAGCGCCTGGCGCGATGCCGGCCGCCGTCTCCAAGCTTCTGACCACGGTGGTGCCAACCGCGATCACCCGGCCGCCGGCGGCGCGCGCGGCCGCGATCGCCTCACAGGTGCGCAATGGCACTTCCAGGTATTCCGTGTGCATTTGGTGTTGTTCGATGTCGTCGGCACGCATCGGCGCGAACGTGCCCGCACCGACATGCAGCGTCACGAACTCATGTGCAATCCGGCGCCTCTGCAGGTCCGCAAAAATTGCGGCGTCGAAATGCAGTCCCGCCGTCGGCGCCGCCACGGCGCCGGGCTCGCGCGCATAAACAGTCTGGTAGCGCTCGTGGTCCGCCGGCTCCGCGCGCCGATCGATATAGGGCGGCAGCGGGATCTGCCCGTGCGTTTGGAAGAACGCGAGCACCTCGCAGGAGAACTTCAGCACAAACAGTTCATCCTGCCGGCCGAGCATGAGTGCACTTTGACCGCCTGCGAGCTGCACGCTGGCGCCCTCTTTGAGGCCCTTGCTGGCCCGCACATGAACCAAGGCGGTATTCGCCGTCAACGCACGTTCCAGCAGTAATTCGACCCGGCCGCCGCTGCTCTTTGCGCCGAAGGCACGCGCCGGAATGACCCGGGTATCGTTGAAAACCAGAAGATCCCGCGGGTCGAGCAAGGTGGGCAAGTCACGAAACTGCCGGTCCGCAAACGCCCCGCTGAGACCATCGAGGGTCAATAAACGGCTGCCGGAACGGACTTCGGCGGGCCTTTGCGCAATGAGTTCCTGGGGCAATTCGAAGTGAAAGTCCGTGCGCAGCATGGTCTTAAGGATTCTACCAAGAGCGGCAATCGCATATACTGCGCGGCCTGGCATGCCCGAATGGCGGAACTGGTAGACGCGCCGGACTCAAAATCCGGTGGTGGTGACACCGTGTGGGTTCGATTCCCTCTTCGGGCACCAGATTTTTTTAGAGTGTAAATCTTGAATTTCTGCAGCAATTGCGGCTCACCCGTCGAATCCAAGATCCCCGCCGGGGATCACTTGCCGCGCTTTGTATGCACCAGTTGCAATATGGTGCATTACAAGAATCCGCTGTTGGTGTTGGGCTGCGTGCCGGAGTGGCAGAACAAAATCCTGTTGTGCCGCCGCGCCATTGAGCCGCGTCTCGGATTTTGGACGGTGCCGGCGGGATTCATGGAGAACGGCGAAACCATGCAGCAAGCGGCAGCGCGCGAGTGTCAGGAAGAAGCGCTCGCACAAGTGGAAGTGGGCTCGCTGCTGGCGGTCGTCAATGTGACGCGGGCCAATCAAGTGCACGTGATGTTCAGGGCGAAACTGCTCGAACCGAAATTCGCACCGGGGCTGGAGAGCCTGGAAGTCGCCCTGTACGAAGAGGCGCAGATTCCTTGGAGTGAATTGGCGTTTGCCAGCGGCGAATATGCGCTGCGACAATACTTCGCCGACCGCGGCGCGGGCCGCGAAGATCATCATTTCACCGAATTGAAAAGCCGATCGAGTCCGTGAATCGGGTCAGCGGCGCCGCCAGCCGATTTGGCGGCTGTGGCAGAATAGCAATCGTAATCAACACCGCGTAAGAGAAGGGTAAGTCATGGCGTTCGTGGTCACCGAAAGCTGCATCAAGTGCAAATACATGGACTGTGTCGAGGTTTGTCCCGTCGACTGTTTTCACGAGGGCCCGAACTTTCTGGTCATCGATCCGGACGAGTGCATCGATTGCACCTTGTGCGAGCCGGAGTGCCCTGTCGAGGCCATCTACTCCGAGGAAGAAATCCCGACGGGGCAGGAAAACTTCAAGGAGCTCAATGCCGAACTTGCCAAGAAATGGCCGGTGATCAGCGAGAAGAAAGATGCACCGGCGGATGCCAAGCAGTGGGAAGGCGTGCAGGACAAAGTCAAACTGCTGGAGCGTTGATTCCGTGATCGGAAGTCCGCTATTGGCGATTAAAATCGGTGGACGGGCGTGATGAGGTGCCAGTGGAAGGCGAACCATGAGAAATACACGCACGCCAGCGCGACCAGAGTGAATTTAACCTGACTGATTCTGCTGGTTGCAGGGCGGCTCCAAATGCGCACCGCCGACAGCAGGGTGAACAAGCTCGATACGATCGCGATCACGAATAGCGTATCGCCTACCAGGAACCACTTGTCCCAAGACGACGTTGGCGGCAGGGAATCATCACCGAAGCGGCTGAACAACACGGCCAGCGTGGTCAGCAGCAGCAGCCAATAAATGCTGGTTGCCTTGGGCAGTGCGCTCAAGGCAACCCGGCCGGGCGGCGCAACCGGCTGGGAGCTGCGAAAAATGTAACGCCTCGCCAGCCGCAGTCCAGCGTTGAACAAAACGCAGATGCCGACAATGCAGCAGAAGCCCAGTGACCAGTAAACAAACTTATCGCGCTCATACCAGGGGACGCGCTGCAATTGGGCGGCCGCAAATGAGCCCGCGAGACGCTCGATGCGCCCGTCGGCGGCGCGAATTGCAAACAGTTTTCCTTGATCGTCGACTTGCTGCCACAGATCCGGGCCTATCGGCTTCCAGCCGAACGGATGACCGCGCAGGTCTTTCGACTTGTCGATGTGCAGCACACCATCCTTGTCGAGAGTCGCATGCGACTGACCCAACAGCGCGAACAGCTTGAGTATGGTTGAATCCGCGCGCCGCGTGGTCTGATACGTGCCTTCGATATCCTTCAAGCGGCTCGGCGCAGCCGCGATAAACGGCTGCTGCAGCTCGGACGGAAAATAACGATCGGAAAACGCATCCAGCAGCTCGGGCCGCGACTTGCCCGCCGATCCGGCTGAGTTGTAGGAAATGAACAAGACCAGCTTCCGTTGCGGCTCGACGAAAAACAAACTGTGAAACGCCACCAGATCGCCTTGATGACCGATCCATTTGAGTTCATTCCGCCACACTTGATAGAAGCCCAGACCAATCGGCGGCAACTCATCATTGGCGCGGAATTGCGGCTTCCACATTTCAGTCAAGCTGTCCTGCTTCAGGACGCGTTGGCCGTTGAGTTCACCGCCACCGAGCAGCATCTGGCCAAAGCGTCCCATATCGGCCGCCGACGACGAAATGCCGCCGGCCCCCGCGGGGCTGAAGAGTTCGAACCCGATCACCGGATCACGCGTGCTGGAGGGGTAGCCTTGCGAGGGCAACTCTTGCAGCGCCTTCGGCGGCGGTTGAAAGAAAGTCGAATGGGTCATGCCGAGCGGCGCAAAGATATGTGCCGCCACATAGTCCTCGAAGCGCTCGCCGCTCACACGCTGCACGATGTAACTGCCCAGTCCGACGGCATAGTTCGAATATTCCGGAACGGTGCCCGGCGCGAACAGTCGATGCGGCTGGTTTTCCACCAGAAATTCGCGCAGGCCCAAGTATTTCTTCGGGTCGGTGACGATGATATCGCGCACGGTTTCTTCGAAGCCGGTCGTGTGAGTCATCAGGTTGCGCAGCGTGATGGGCCCCGCGCCGCGGAGGTCAAAGTCGAGATACCGGCCGACGTCGGCATCGAGGTCAAGCTTGCCTTGCTCGACCAACTGCATCGCCGCCGTCCAGGTAAATAATTTTGATATCGAGGCGAGTCGAAACATCGTGGCTTCGGGATCGACCGCTTGCTTGGCCTTAAGATCGGAAAAGCCGTAGCCTTTCAGCAGCAACGTCTCACCGCCGCGCATGACCAGCACGGTGGCGCCGGCGACATCGCTGCGCTCGAGCTGCAGAGGAATGATCCCGTCAAAGAATGCCTCGAGGTCTTCCTTGACCAGTGCGTGAGCCGCGGGCGCGGAGTGAGCTTCAGGCGCAGGCGCGGGGTGAACGTCAGGTGCCGGGGCGGAAACGTCGGGTGCTGCCGCGGCTGCCGGAGGCGCCGGCGACAAGAGCGCCAACGCGGCGCACAGCGGCAACAATCTGCCAAATTCGGCTGCATGAAACATCCCGCCCTCCCCTTCACCCCTGAGCTTTGCGCATTCAACCGCCTGCGCCATACTTAGGTCAATGTCAGGATTCCAATAATCGATCCCGCCGGAGCTCGTTGTGAAATCGCCATTCCTCATCCTCGCCATGGCGGCCCTGTGGCTCTGCGCATCGCCCGCTCGCACAGATACGGGGCCGATCTCCGGCATTCAAACAGCGGACCTGGACAAGACGGCGCGTCCGCAGGACGACCTTTTCCAGTATGCCAACGGCACCTGGCTGCGGGATGTTCCGATCCCGCCGGATCGGGCCTCTTATGGCGTTGATTCCATGATGACCGAACACTCGCTGCTGCAGCAGCGCGATCTGATCGAGGCGGCGCAAATTTCCAACGATCCCGAGACGCGGAAAGTCAGCGATCTCTACTCGAGCTACATGAATGAGGCGCGAGTTGAGCGGCTCGGTATCAAACCGCTGCACGCCGAACTGCAGCTGGCCGCGGGCATCAGAAATACGAGTGATATCGGGCCGTTGATGGCGCGCCTCGATCGCATCGGCATCGCCTCGCCTCTCGCCGGCTTCGTCCGTCCGGATTCCAAGCACTCTGCGCAATATGCTTTTTGGATCACGCAAAGCGGCTTGGGTCTGCCCGACCGCGACTACTATTTGAGCGACGAGGCGCGCCTGGTCGCATTTCGGACCAAGTACCGCGAGCACGTCGAGAAGATGCTGCACTTGTTGGGCGACGCCGCCCCGGGGAAAGAGGCCGATAAAATCGTCGCCCTCGAGACGGCCATGGCCAAGCTGCAATGGACGCGCGTGGCAAATCGTGACGCGCAGAAGACCTACAACCCGAAGACCTTGGCGCAGCTCGCGAAGGAGGCGCCGGCGATCGACTGGAATGGCTATTTCACCGAAGCGGGCCTCACCAGCGCGCTGCCGACGCTGGTGGTGCGTCAACCCGATTACTTGCAAGGCTTGTCGGGCCTGATTGAATCCACACCCTTGGCAACGTGGACCTCATACTTTCGCTACCGCGTGCTCTCGAGCCGCGCGCCGTTTCTGCCGCGCGCCTTTGTCGAGGAAGATTTCGCTTTCAACCAGGGCGTTCTGCAGGGGACACAGCAAGCTCCGGATCGTTGGAAGCGCGGAACGCAGCTGGTCGACCGTCTGGTTGGCGAGGCTTCGGGAAAATTGTACGTCGAGAAGTACTTCCCGCCGGCGACCAAAGCCCGCATCGATGAGCTGGTGCGCAATCTGCTCAAGGCCTATGCGGCCAGCATCGATCAATTGCCGTGGATGAGTGCAAGCACCAAAGTGGAAGCGCAGGCAAAGCTGCGCAAGATCAACGTGAAAATCGGCTATCCGGAGCACTGGCGCGATTACAGTGCGCTCAGGATATTGCCGGATGATTTGCTCGGCAATGTCAGACGGGCGCAGGAGTTCGAAAGGAATCGCAAACTGACGCAGCTCGGCGGCCCGGTGGATCGCGCCGAGTGGAACATGACGGCGCCGACCGTCAACGCGTATTACAACCCCTCGGTGAATGAGATCGTTTTTCCGGCGGGCCAATTGCAGCCGCCGGCATTTGATCCGGCCGCGGATGACGCCTTTAACTACGGCTCGGCGGGCGCCACCATCGGGCACGAAATCAGCCATGGATTTGACGATCAAGGCAGCCGCTACGACAGCGACGGCAATCTACGCGACTGGTGGACGCCCGAGGATCACGCCAAATTCAAAGCGAAGACCGAATTGCTGATCAAGGAGTATGACGCCTTCGAGCCGGTGCCCGGCTTCCATGTCAATGGCGCACTGACCCTGGGCGAAAACATCGCCGACATCGCCGGCATCGAAATTGCCTACAAGGCCTACCTGGCATCGCTCAACGGCCGCACGCCGCCGGTCATCGATGGCATGACGGCAGATCAGCGCTTCTACATTGGATTCGCACAAAGCTGGTTGGGCAAGCAGCGCGACGAAAGCACGATTGCACAGGTGAAGTCGGATCCGCATTCACCCGAGAAATACCGTACCAACGGCGTGGTCGTACACATGCCGAGTTTCTACGGCGCGTTTTCGGTCCAGCCCGGCGATAAAATGTATCGGGCGCCGGAGGAGCGCGTGACGCTCTGGTAGACGGGTGAGGCTGAGGGTTGCCGATTATGGCCGGGCTGTTGCCGCCTCGCGCCCTGCTGCCGCCAGCCACTCGTCGTACTTGCGCGACAACTCTGCTACGGTCTCGCCTGAATCCTCGATCGCCTGCCGCGCCAACCCTCGCTCGCCCAAATCCGCCAACTGCGACATGTAGGCGTTACCGCGCGCGACGCTATCGCAGCTCCATTGTTTTTCTGGGTCCATACCTGTCATTTCATTGATGGCCCACATTGACGCTTTCATTTCCTGCGTCAATCCGTCCACCCGCTCCGCGGGCCAACCGACGCGTGCGCCAAGACTTTTCCCCGCGCTCAAGTCGAGCAGTGTTGCGGCCTCACCCACCATCAGTTCGGCCAACGCGCTGCATTGCCGAAGAACGGCAACATCGCTCTGCGCGTCGCGCGAACAATACTGAAACAGCGGCTGATAGGGCGCCAACATTGCCGCTTCCACACCGATCACCTGCGTGGTGAGAATCCACCGATCGGTGGGCGTCAGATCCGTCGGCATGGCGGCCTGCGCAAATGAAAACACCGACCAAGTGTAGGGCTGGTATTCATGTGCCTGCGCCGCATGCGCCATCGCGGCAGCCTCGGCCGTGCCGTCGCCTTCCCGGTGCGCCTTGGCCGCCAGCTGCAGCCACGGAACTGCATTGTCCGCATCGGCGCGCGTCCATTCATCGAGGACCAGCTGCGGGCACGCGCCCCCTGAGGCAGAGGCTTCGCCGCTCTTGATGCACTTGCTGTACGCCAACGCGAAAATCGCCGGGTCCTTCGTCGCCACCGCCAATTGCACCAATTCTTCGCGCGCCGCATCGGCATCTTTCTGCGGCGAGTCGCGATCCAAGAACCCTTCGACGTAAAGCCCGCTTGCACGCGCTCGATAGTCGTCGCTGTTGCGCAGCGTGGCAAGCCAGCGCAGCCGCGAATTCTTGGTTAACGCATCGAGATACTTGCCGGTGGCGGCCGCGTCATCGCGGTCGAGCTTGACTCTGCCGACTCCGCAAACTTCAATCTCGTCGGAATTATCGCCCTTCCCTGCGGCCTTGACCGCGCGGTTTGGAACGCTGGCTGGCCAAAGAGACGAAAATGGCGCCGGCGCCGATGTCGCGGCGGCGATGACTACAGGTGTGGCCGGAGACGGCCGTTTCCGCAACCACCAACCGAACCCAAGAACTGCGGCGACGAGCAGCGCAGAAATCCATTTCCAGCGGCGGTGCATGGGACCTCAGCGCTGCGGTAGCACTTCAGTACCCCGGCAGCACTTCAGCGCTTGGCCACCTGAAACTCTTTGAGCTGATCCAGGAGCTCGCGCGGCTCCATGTAGCCGGAAATATAATCCCCGCTTTCCGTGATGATCGCCGGCGTGCCGCGCACCCCGATGTTTTCGCCCAGCTCATATTCGCGCTTCACCGGGGTGGGGGCGCACACCTTGTTCATGTCGAGCGTGGCGCCGGCCTTCGCCCGCGTCAGCGCTTCGTTGCGGTTGGCTGAGCACCAAACCACCTCGGCTTTCTTCCAGCTCTCGGTCCCGGGACCGGTTCGCGGAAAGAACATGTAGCGAACGCGGATCCCCAACCGGTTGATCTCCGCGATTTGGCTGTGCAGTTTCCGGCAATACGCGCAATCGACGTCGGTAAATACCGTGATGGTGTATTTCGGATTTGGCGGCGAGAAGATCAACATTTCGGTTTCGGGAACGGAATTGATCAACGCGATGCGCGCATGCGTGCGCAGCGCTTCGGTCAGGTTATCGCGCGACTTCATGTCGTAGAGATTGCCGTCGATGAAATACTTGCCGTCGGCAGTCAGGTAGCTGATCTCGGCGCCCTGCATGAATTCGTATATGCCGGGGATCGGCGAGGGCCGCAGGTCGTCGAGCTTGGATCCGGCGGGCAGCAGCTTGAGCAATGCCACGCGCGGATCGGCGGAGGCTGCGACGGCCGTGGAGGCTGCGGCGGGCGGGGCGGCGCTGGCTGCGGCCGGCTGATCGACTGCCGCTGCGCGCGAGCTCGAGGCCAGGGCGCAAAACAGCAAGGTGAAAACGGCGGCAGATCGCAGCATGCTAAGGCTCCACGGACTTATCGGATACGACCTCCGATGAGTAAGGAGGTTCAGCCAAATTCTACCAGACCGACGCCCTGGGCCTAAGATCAGCCGCGCGGATGGTGCTGGGAGTGCAGGTCCTTGAGACGTTCGCGGGCGACGTGTGTGTAGATTTGGGTGGTCGACAGATCGCTATGACCCAGCAGCATCTGCACCACGCGCAGATCCGCGCCGTGATTCAACAGGTGCGTCGCAAAGGCATGGCGCAAGGTATGCGGCGACAATTCTTTCTCGACGCCGGCCTTCTTGGAGTAGCGCTTGATGATGTGCCAAAACGCCTGGCGCGTCATGCGATCGCCGCGGCGTGTGGGGAACAGATAATCGGTCTGGCGTTCCAGTAGAATCTCGACGCGCGGGCCCTGCATGAACTGCTGCAGCCACTTCACGGCCTCCTCGCCCAGCGGGATCAAGCGCTCGCGATTGCCCTTGCCGACCACACGCATCACGCCTTGATTCAAATTAACTTGGTTGTGCTTGAGGCTCACCAGTTCGGAAACTCGCAAACCCGTGGCATAGAGCACTTCGAGCATGGTGCGATCGCGATGTCCCAGCGGCTCCGACACCGTCGGCGCTTCCAGCAGCGAATCCACCTCGGCCTCGGTCAATGATTTCGGCAGCGAGCGGCCGATTTTCGGCATCGCAATCTGTGCCGTGGGATCCAGCGAAATCAATCCCTCGCGCATCATGAAACGGAAGAAGCGGCGGAAACTCGACAATTGCCGGGCGGTGGATCGGGGTCGCGAACCACCCTCGACCCGGGCGGCAATGAACCCCAACAATTCAATGCGCGTGGCTTTGAGCAACGCGCTGTCGCGCTCCTCGAGCCATCGGGCCAGGGCGGTCAGATCGGCGCGA
>Ga0209169_10002613_pt1 | contig 10816 bp, 9 predicted proteins | sample HubBroMetageWRM4_FD_188346 | JGI IMG/M metagenome (GOLD analysis project Ga0209169, IMG submission 188346) | Warmed soil microbial communities from the Hubbard Brook experimental Forest, New Hampshire - Hubbard Brook CCASE Soil Metagenome WRM 4... | ecosystem: Environmental > Terrestrial > Soil...
TCGCCCTCGACCCGGTGCCAGTGCCGCAGCATCCGCTCCAGGGCCGCCTGCAGCAGGTCCTCACCCGCCTCGGGGCCGCCCCCCAGCAGCGCGGCGGCCCGCAGCAGCGGCCCGCCGCGCCTGGCGAGGAATTCTTCGAGAGCGGCTACCCGCCCGTCCGACGTCACGCGGTACCTCCCGGCATGTCTCCAGTGTCTTCACCACCGGAGTACGAACGGCACGCCGTGAACGTTGACGAGCCCGTGCGGACTCCGCCCAGGGAACTCCCTCCCGCCGAAAGGCTTGACACAGCAACATGGTGCACAGCTAAAGTGCTAAGACACTAGATGAATAAGGGGCCGCCGTGATCGAGTTCCACCTGGACGCCCACTCCGGTGTCGCGCCCTACCTGCAGCTGATCCATCAGGTGCGTCAGGCACTGCGGCTGGACCTGCTGAGCGAAGGCGATCAGCTGCCGACGGTCAAGGACGTGGTCGGGCGGCTGGCGATCAACCCGAACACGGTGCTCAAGGCCTACCGGGAACTCGAGTACGAGGGCCTGGTGGCGGCCAGGCCCGGGCTCGGCACGTTCGTGACCCGCACGCTGGGCGACGGCTCGCCCGCCACGATCGCACCGCTGCGCCGCGAGCTGCAGCGCTGGCTCGCCAAGGCCCGGCGGACCGGGCTCGACGACGAGAGCATCGAGGCCCTCATGCTGACCACCTTTCGGTCCGCCACAGAGGGAGAGGAGAACATAGCGTGACCGCCGTCCTCAAAGCGCAGGGGCTGGGCAGGCGGTACCGCCGCCGGTGGGCGCTGTCCGACTGCACCCTGGACATCCCGGCCGGCCAGGTGGTCGGGCTGGTCGGCCCCAACGGCGCGGGCAAGACCACGCTGCTGCACCTGGCCGTGGGCCTGCTGCAGCCGACCGCGGGCACGATCGAGGTGCTCGGCGACCGACCGGCGGCAAGCCCGGCGCAGCTCGCCCGGGTCGGGTTCGTGGCCCAGGACGCGCCCACCTACAGCGGGCTGACCGTCGCCGATCACCTGCGTTTGGGTGCCCACCTGAACCCGGGCTGGGATGCCGCGACGGCCAGCGACCGGATCGAGCGCCTGGGCCTGGACCCACGCCAGCGGGCGGGCAAGCTGTCCGGCGGCCAGCGGGCCCAGCTGGCACTGACCCTAGCCCTCGCCAAGAAGCCCGAGCTGCTGCTCCTCGACGAGCCAGTGGCCAGCCTCGACCCGCTGGCCCGGCGCGAGTTCCTGCAGGGCCTGATGGAGGCGGTGGTCGACCAGGGGCTCAGTGTGGTGCTGTCCTCGCACCTGGTCGCCGACCTCGAACGGGTCTGCGACTACCTGATCGTGCTCGTCGCCTCGCGGGTGCAGATCGCTGGCGAGGTCGAGCACCTGCGGGCCACGCATCACCTGCTCACCGGGCCCCGCCGTGACCCGGCCCGCCTCCCCGAAGACCAGCACGTGATCTCCGCCAGCCACACCGACCGGCAGACCACGCTGACCGTGCGCACCGAGGCACCCATCCACGACCCGGCGTGGGTCGTCTCGCCGGTCGGCCTCGAGGATCTGGTCCTCGCCTACATGAGCCGCACGGCCGCCGATGCGCGCCGGCCCGAGCTGGAGGTACAGCGATGATCTGGCTGACCTGGCGCCAGTTCCGAGCTCAGACCGTCGCGGCCGCGGGCCTCCTGGCCCTCCTCGCGATCGCGTTCGCGGTCACCGGGCCGCAGCTGGCGCACCTGTACGACACCACGGTGGCCACCTGCCATGCGCAGCACGACTGCCAGAACGCGATCAACGCGTTCCAGTCCCGGGACAGCTTCCTGCAGAGCCTCGTCCGGCTCCTCATGCTCGCCGCGCCGGCGCTCATCGGGATCTTCTGGGGCGCGCCGCTGATCGCTCACGAGCTCGAGGCCGGCACGCAGCGGCTGGCCTGGGTGCAGAGCGTGACCCGGTTCCGCTGGCTGGCCGTCAAGCTCGGCCTGGCTGGCCTGGCCAGCATGGCCGCCGCCGGGTTGCTCAGCCTGATGGTGACCTGGTGGTCCGGCCCGTTCGACCGGATCGGCGCGGGCCGCATGGACCCCTCGATCTTCAGCGAGCGCGGCATCGTCCCGGTCGGCTACGCGGCGTTCGCGTTCGCGCTGGGCGTCACGGCCGGCCTGCTGATCCGCCGCACGGTGCCCGCGATGGCTGCCACGCTCGCGGTCTTCGCCGCGGTCGTGTCCGGGTTCGCTGGCAAGGTACGGTTCCACCTGATCCCTCCGCTTCACCTGACGTCGCCGCTCAACATGAGCTGGGTGACGCAAACGGGCATCGGCGGCCCGGCCGGCCCGAACTCCCTGCTGGTCAACATCACACCGAACGTGCCCGGCGCCTGGATCGGCTCGAGCTCCGTGACCACCGCCGCGGGCAGTACCTCGCTGGGGCCGCCTCCCTCCGGCTGCGGTGAGAACTCCACCTACCGCGCGTGCACGGCGGCCATCGGCCGGCTGCACCTGCGGCAGGTGCTGGTCTACCAGCCCGGCAGCAGGTTCTGGGCGTTGCAGTGGTACGAGACCGCGATCTACCTCGCCCTGGCCCTCGCCCTTGCCGGGTTCTGTGTCTGGTGGGTCCGACGCCGGGTCTCATGAGACCCCGTTACGCGACGCCACCGGGCCGGTCGGCTCCCGTTCGGGCCCATGGTCTTCGGGGCCATAGTCGTAGAGCCAGCCGGTAGCGCGCTCGTAGAACCGGCCGAACATGACCGGCATGATCAGGTTGCGGAGCGCGGCGGTGACCGGCCCGGCGGTCTTGGCGTCCCGGTTGGCCGCCGCGATCTTGGCCATCTTGCCGGCCCGGTCGCGGCGGGCGGTGTCGAAGCGGGCCAGCGCCTCGGCGACCGCGCCCGGGCGGCGGAGCTGGCCGGCCAGTTCCACCGCGTCCTCGATGGCCATGGAGGCGCCCTGGCCGGCCCCGGCCGGGTGGCCGGCGTCGCCGATCAGCACGATGTCGCTGCCGTGCCACCGGCGGACCGGGGCTAGCACGTGGTGCAGCGTGGCGGCGTGCACGGTGCGCGCGCCGCGCAGGATCGCGACGGCCTGGCGCTCGCGCCGGAACAGCGCCGCCAGCTCGCCGGGGCCGACGCCGGCCAGATCCTCCGGCGGCACCTTGGCCGACACCTGGGCCGACCACCAGATCGTGCCGTCGGGCGCGGGCAGGAATATAAAGGCGCCCTGTCGCCCGAAGATCATGTTCCAGGTTCCGGGCTCGGCCGTGTCCGTCCCGCCCAGCCCGTCCGACACGCCGGAGACGCTGAACAGGCCGGCGTAGGCCGGCTCCGGCGCCGCCGGATCCACGACGCGCCGGGCCGCTGACCAGATCCCGTCGGCCCCGACGACCAGGTCGGCGCCTTCCGCGCGGGCCCCGCGCAGGTCCGCCCCGGTGAGCGGCTGCCCCGTGACGATCCTGGCGCCGGCGCGGGTGGCCGCGTCGCGCAGCACCGTGACGAGGTCGGCGCGCATCAGCGTCACGCTGTGCAGCGGATCGCCCGGCCGCCGCGCGCGGGCGACGTCGCCGAGCAGCTTGCCGTTGCCCGCCCACATCCGCTGCCGGGCCACGGCGAACCCGGCCGCCTGCACCTGCGGCAGGCAGCCGAGGGAGTCCAGTGCCCGCAGCCCGTTGACCGCGAGGCTCAGGAACGAGCCGACCGGGCCAGCCGGATCTTCGTGCGCCTCGTACACCGTGACGTCGGCGCCCGCATGCGCGAGCGCTACCGCGCTCGCCGCCCCGGCCACGCCGCCGCCCGCTACCACGATCCTCATCTCAGCCTCCACACTGTCTGAATCCACATTCACTGAATCTAGATTCGGCGAATTTTCATTCAGTATGCTGGAGGCTGCAGCTGCCGTCAACCGGGAAAGGACCGCACGTGGGTGTACGCAAGGCAAGGGCCGCGGGCACCGCGGCCGCGCTGAAGGACGCGGCCCGCAGCCAGTTCCTGGAGCGCGGCTACCTGAACACGAAGATCACCGACATCACCGCGGCGGCCGGGCGCGCCACCGGCTCGTTCTACGACCACTTCGCCAGCAAGGAGGACCTGCTCCAGGCGCTGCTCGCGGACATGCGCGAGCAGGCGAGCGCGGACCTCGCGCAGCAGGACCACCCGGCGGACCACGACCTCACCGATCGCGAGCAGCTGCGGGCGCACCTGGCGGTGGCCTGGCGGGTGATGCGCGCCAACCTTCCGGTCGTGGCCGCCCTGCACGAGTCGGCGATCGCCGAGGGCCTCGGCTCCGGCCGGGCCTGGGCGCAGCTCGTCGAGGACACCGGAATGCTCCGCGTGCACCTGGACTACCTGCGCGACCGCGGCCACGTGCTGCCGGGCGATCCCACGCTGGTGGCCGCGGCCATGGGCGGGATGCTCGCCATGCTCGGCTACGCGATGCCGCCGTCCGGCGCGTCCGGCTACTCCGACGACGAGGTCCTCGACACGGTCACCACCCTGCTCCTGGTCGGCCTGCGCGGCCAGGGCGCCGCGGCGGAGGCGGCAGGGGGTGGCAGGATCTGACCGTGGCCTTTGATGAGCTGGACCGGCGGATTGTCGCCGCGCTCGTGGACGACGCGCGCGCGACGTACGCCGAGGTCGGCGCCCAGGTGGGGCTGTCGGCGCCCGCGGTGAAGCGGCGGGTTGACCGGCTGCGTGCGTCCGGCGCGATCACCGGGTTCTCCGCCCGGGTCGACCCCTCCGCGCTCGGCTGGACCACCGAGGCCTACGTGGAGCTGTTCTGCCGCGGCCGGACGTCGCCGTCGGAGATCGCCGCGGCGGTAGGGAAGCACCCGGAGGTGATCGCGGCGTGCACGGTGACCGGCGAGGCCGACGCGCTGCTGCACATCCGCGCGGCCGACATGCGCCACTTCGAGCAGGTGGTCGAGCGGATCAGCGCGGAGCCGCTGGTGGTGCGCACCCGCAGCGTGATCGTGCTCTCACGGCTGGTGCACCGGCCGGACGCCCTGCCATCCGGCGCCGGCTAGCGCGCGGGCGGGGCGGCGGGCGAGCGAGGGGGTCCGCTACCGCCCGGTTTCGCGCAGATCTAGGCTGACCGGCCCATTCCCCAGTCCGTGATCGGCTATGGTCATCCCATGTCAGAGCGTGACACCGACTTCCCCGCCGCCGCCGAGGATTCCGCGTTCGGTGATTCCTCCCGCAGCACCGCCGAATTCCGCGCGTTCGCCAGCAGTGGCGGCGAGGCAGAGTCGCCGTGGAGCATGCGGGCACCGGGACGCAAGGTCTTGATGCTCGCCGGGATCGTCGTTGTGGTCGCGATCGTGCTGGTGATCATCGCCGTCGCGGTGTTAAACGCCTAGTCAACTCCCGGCCAATGCTTTACGTCCCCGGCCGGGTTGAGGCTGGCCGGGCGGCAGCCCGTCATCTCCGCATGCTTTCATGACGGGCATGACCGACAGCAGCGCGGAGGACCAGGAAGACCGCCATCGGCTCACCGCGTTCGAGGGCCTGGCCGCGCTGTCACTGGACGCGCTGTCGTCCGTGGCGTACGGGCCCCAGGCGATCGTGCTCGTGCTTGCTGCGGCGGGGGCCGCGGCCCTCGACTACACGCTGCCGGTCACGATCGCGATCGTCATTCTGCTGGCGGTCCTCGTTTTCTCCTACCGCCAGGTGATCGAGGCCTTTCCCGGCGGCGGCGGCGCGTACGCGGTCGCCAGCCGTCACCTGGGCCGGCAGGCCAGCCTGATAGCCGCGGCCTCGCTGATCGTCGACTACATCCTGAACGCGGCCGTCGGGGTGTCGGCGGGCGTGGCGGCCCTGTGGTCGGCGTTCCCGACCCTCTACGGGGCCAGGGTCTGGCTGTGCCTCGGGGTGCTCGCCCTGATCACCGGCGTCAACCTGTGGGGCGTGGCCGAGTCGGCCCGGGTGTTCATCGTGCCCACGGTGGCTTTCATCGTGTCGATGGCGGTCGTGATCCTCGGCGGGTTGTTCCGGTCCAAGCCTGAGGTGCTGCTCGCGGGCGAGCATCTGCCTCAGGTCACCGCCGCGGTCGGGCTGTTGCTGCTGCTGAAGGCGTTCGCGTCCGGCTGCTCGGCGCTGACCGGGGTCGAGGCGATCGCCAACGCCGTGCCCGAGTTCCGAAAGCCCAGGGCCAGGCGCGCGCAGCACACCGAGATGTGGCTGGGCATCCTGCTGGGTGCCATGCTGATCGGCATCTCGGTGCTGATCCGCAAGTACCATGTCACCCCGTCGGCCACCGAGACCACGCTGGCCCAGCTGACCGCCGCTGCGGTGGGGCGCAACGTCATCTTCTACGCGATCCAGCTGATCACGACGGTGCTGCTTTCGCTGGCCGCGAACACCTCGTTCGGCGGCCTGCCGGTTCTGGCATCGCTGCTGGCCAGGGACAATAACCTGCCGCACCTGTTCCGGCTGAAGGCCGACCGGCAGGTGCACCGGTACGGGATCAGCGTACTGGCGGTCGTGGCCGCGATCTTGCTGGTGGTGGCCAAGGGGGACACCCAGGCGCTGATCCCGGTGTTCGCGATCGGCGTGTTCGTCGGGTTCACGCTGTCCCAGGCCGGCATGGTCAGACACTGGCACGAGCAGCATACGGACGGCTGGTTCGCCCGCGCCTGCATCAACGGCCTTGGTGCCGTGCTGACCGCCGCCGCGCTGGCCATCGAGCTGGTCAGCAAGTTCACCGAGGGTGCCTGGCTCGTCGTGATCGTAATCCCGCTGCTGGTGCTGATGTTCGACCGGATCAACCGCACTTACGACCGGATCGGCCAGGAGCTCGAGCTGGGCAAGCAACCTCCGCCGCCGCACAAGATCGACTCGCTGGTGGTGGTGCCGGTGGCGGGCCTGTCCCGGCTCACCGCAGAGGCGATCTCGGCCGCACTGTCGATCGGCGACGAGGTCCGCGCGATCACGGTCTGCTTCGCCGACCCCGAGGACGAGCAGGCGGATGTGGAGTTCCGGGACAGCTGGGAGGCCTGGCACCCGAACGTGCCGCTGATCACGCTGCGCTCGATGCACCGCGCCCTCGCGCCGCCGGTGGTGAAGTACCTGCACAAGCTCGAGACCGACGAACGGCACGACCAGCTCGTCGTGCTGATCGCCGAGGTGCAGCCGGCCCACTGGTGGCAGTGGATCCTGCACAACCAGCGCGGCGTCATCCTGCAGCGGGCGATCCAGCGGGGCACGGTCAACGTGGTCGTCTGCCGCCTGCGCTACCAGCTGGCCACGGTGGCCGCCCCCTCGGGGGCGACGCCCCCGGGTACCCCCTGAAAATCAACCCCCACAAACCCATTAACCCCATTAGCCGGGGGGCTCCGCCCCCCGGCTTTCGGCACCTTCGTCGGGCTGGAATCGGTATCCCATGCCCGGCTCGGTGAGCAGCCAGCGGGGCTTGGCGGGGTCGGGCTCGAGCTTGCGGCGCAGCTGGGCCATGTAGAGCCTGAGGTTGCCGCCCGCTTCGGCGTATCCGGGGCCCCACACCTCGTTGAGCAGGTACTGCTGGCTGAGCAGCTTGCCGGGGTGACGCAGCAGCACCTCGAGCAGGTGCCACTCGGTCGGGGTCAGCCGAACGTCGGCCTCTTGCTGTGCGGCCTCTTGCTGTGCGGCCTCTTGCTGTGCGGCCTCTTGCTGTGCGGCCTCTTGCTGTGTCGCCGCGCCGTTGTCCCGCTGCGGGACCCTGATTACCCGCTTGGCGGCAAGGTCGACGACGAGATCGCCAAGCTGCAGCCGGGGCTCGTCGCCTTCGCCGACGACCCGGCGCTCGACGGCACGCATCCGGGCCAGCAGTTCCTCCATCGCGAACGGCTTGGTGACGTAGTCGTCCGCCCCGGCGTCCAGGGCCTCGACCTTGTCGATGGGGTCGGACCGGCCGGACAGCACGATGATCGGCGCCGACGTCCAGCCGCGCAGCCCCTGGATCACCTCGATGCCGTCCAGGTCCGGCAGGCCGAGGTCCAGGATGACCAGATCGGGTGGGTGCCGCGAGGCCTGCTGCAGCGCCTCGGTCCCGTTGGCGGCCGCGTAGACCTCGTACTGGCGCACCCGCAGGTTGATCCGGAGCGCGCGGATGATCTGTGGCTCGTCGTCGACGACGAGAACTGTCCTCACGGCCCTACAGTCCCACGGTTACCCGTGATCGGGTGGAGCAGCGGTTGTGGCGGCCGGAGGAATCTCCGCGCGGGCACCGTCGGGGACGGGCGCGGCGTCGGGGGAGGGCGAGACAGGCAGGGCGGGTGCGGCGGGCAGGGAGGGTGCGGCGGCAGGGGAGGGTGCGGCGGGCGGGGCGGGTGCGGCGGGCGGGGAGGGTGCGGCGGGCAGAGAAATAGTCATGGTCAGCCCGCCGCCCGGGGTGTCCTCGGGCTCGAGGGTGCCGCCCATGGCCTCGGCCAGGCCCCGGGACAGGGCGAGACCAAGGCCAACCCCGGTGGTGTTGTCGGTGTCGCCGAGGCGCTGGAACGGCACGAAGACCCGGTCCCGGTCGGCCTCCGGGATGCCGGGTCCGCGGTCCACGATCCGCAACTCCACCCGGTCGCCGAGGGCGCTCGCCCGCAGCAGAGGCGGCGACCCGGTGGGTGAGTACCGCAGCGCGTTGGCGGTCAGGTTCGCGATGACCCGTTCCAGGATCGCGGGATCGACCCGCACCTCGGGCAGGTCCTCGGGGATCTCTACCATGACGGCCCGGGCCGAGGGGCCGAGGTCGTCGAGTGACCGGGAGACGACCTCCTCCAGGTCGGTCGGCCGCGGGAACAGCGCGAGCGCGCCAGCCTGCAGCCTGCTCATGTCGAGCAGGTTGTCGACCAGGTGCGCGAGCCGGTCCAGGGACTCGTCGGCGGTCGCGAGCAGTTCGTCGCGGTCCTGCGGCGTCCACTGAACGTCGCGCGACCGCAGGCTGGTCACGGCCGCCTTCGCGGAAGCCAGCGGCGTGCGCAGGTCGTGGCTGACCGCCGCGAGCAGCGCCGTCCGCATCCGGTCTGCCTCGGCGATGGGCCGGGCGGCCTCGGCCTCCGCGGCCAGCCGCTGCTGCTCGAGCGCCGCGGCGGCGTAGGCCGCGAACGCGCCGAGGACCCTGCGGTCGCTGGCGGGCAGGGTGCGGCCGCGCAGGGCGAGGGTGAGCGTGTCGGTGATCGGAACGTCCACGTCGGCGTCCTCGGGACGGGCCACGGCCGGGCTGCCCGAGGTCGCGGCCGCCACCCAGCCGGTGCCCAGACCGCGAGTCCCGCCCGCGGGCCCGGGCGAGCGGGACGAGCGGGGTGCCCGCTCGAGCAGCGTCACCGACTCCATGCCGAACGCCTCCCGCACCCGGTCGAGCACGGCGGCCAGCGCCTGCTGGCCGCGCAGCACGCTGCCGGCGGCGGTGACCAGCATCTCGGATTCCGCGTTGGCCCTGGCCGCCTGTTTGCTGCGGCGGGCGGCGCCGTCCACCACCCAGCTGACCACGAGCCCGACCGCCACGAAGATGCCGAGCGCCAGCGCGTTGTTGGCCTGGGCGATCGTGAACATGTGAATCGGCGGGGTGAAGTAGTAGTTGAGCAGCAGCGAGCCCGCGATGGCCTCGAGGAGTGCCGGGACGAACCCGCCGACCAGGGCCACCGCGATGACCGCGACCAGGAAGAGCAGCACGTCGCTGGTCAGGTTGATGCCGTTGCGGAAGCTGGCAAGGAACAGCGTGAGCAGGGGCGCGAGCAGCACGGCCAGGGCGTAGCCCGCCAGCCTGCGCCGCAGCGGCAGCCCGCCAGTGGCCCGCGGCAGGCCACGGCCGCGGCCCATCTGCGCGTGCGTCACCATGTGGACGTCGATGTCGCCGGAGCCGCGGATCGTGCGATTGCTGACGCCGGGCCCGGTGAGCAAGGCCGAGAGCCAGTTGCGGCGGCTCACGCCGAGCACGAGCTGGGTCGCGTTCTCGGCCCTGGCGAACGTCAGCAGCGCCTCCGGCACGTTGTCGCCGACGACCTGGTGATACGTCCCGCCCAGCGATTCGACCAGACGGCGCTGCCCGGCGAGCGTTGCCGGATTGGAGCCGGTCAGGCCGTCCGACCTGGTGATGTGCACCGCGAGCAGGTCCCCGCCGGTCGAGCGGGCGGCGATCCTGGCCGCGCGCCTGATCAGCGTGTCGCCCTCGGGCCCCCCGGTAAGCGCGACCACCACCCGCTCCCGCGCTTCCCAGGTCCCCTTGATGTCGTGCGCCGCCCGGTACCGCTGCAGTCCCTCGTCGACCTTGTCGGCCAGCCAGAGCAGGGCGAGCTCGCGCAGCGCGGACAGGTTCCCGGAACGGAAGTAGTGCGTCAGCGCCGCGTCGATCTTCTCCGCCGGGTAGATGTTGCCGTGAGCCATCCGGCGGCGCAGTGCTTCGGGCGTCATGTCAATGAGCTCGACCTGGTCGGCCGCGCGGACGATCGCGTCGGGGACGGTTTCCCGCTGCGGGACACCGGTGATCTTCTCGACCACGTCGTTCAGGGACGCGAGATGCTGGATGTTGACGTTCGAGATGACGTCGATGCCGGCCTCGAGCAGCTCCTCCACGTCCTGCCAGCGCTTCTCGTTCCGAGATCCGGGAACGTTCGTGTGCGCGAACTCGTCGACGAGCGCCACCTCGGGCCGCCGGGCCAGCACGGCGTCGATGTCCATCTCGTCGAAGGACGCGCCACGGTAGGACAGCCGTCTGCGCGGCATCACTTCCAGGCCCTCGATCTGCGCGGCGGTGTGCGGCCGGCCGTGCGTCTCCACGAAGGCCACGACGACGTCGGTGCCCCGCTCGGCGCGCCGGTGGCCCTCGCCGAGCATGGCGAAGGTCTTGCCCACCCCGGCAGCCGAGCCGAGGTA
>Ga0209169_10002615_pt1 | contig 10815 bp, 5 predicted proteins | sample HubBroMetageWRM4_FD_188346 | JGI IMG/M metagenome (GOLD analysis project Ga0209169, IMG submission 188346) | Warmed soil microbial communities from the Hubbard Brook experimental Forest, New Hampshire - Hubbard Brook CCASE Soil Metagenome WRM 4... | ecosystem: Environmental > Terrestrial > Soil...
CAAGAAAAGACGCTGCGCGTAGCCGAGAATGCTCGTGAGGGGATTGCTGAGTTCGTGTGCGACGCCCGTGACCATCTGGCCCAGCGCAGCCAGCTTTTCCGTTTGCAGAAGCTTCGATTGGAAGACGCGCTGTGCCGTAAGATCACGATAGATTTCGACGCGGCCCAGGCGCTTGCCGTCTGCACCTACGATGGGCCGGCTGGCGCGCTCAAGCACACGCGGCACGGGGCGCAGGAGTTGAATTTCGTCGCGCACGCCGCTGTCGCCGCCACGCGCAAGCTCGCGCCAGCGGTTCGCAAATTTCTCGGGTTCAGCGGCTTGATCCGACATTCGCGAGATCAAGCTGCTGAGAGTCGAAAGGCGCGACGCCTCCTCGGGCGCGAAACCGGCGATCTGTGCGAAACGGCTGTTCATCGCTTGAATTTCGTGATTTACGTTGTACAACACGACGCCTTCTTCGAGCCATTCGATGACATTGTGCAACTGTGTTTCGCTGCGGTGAGGTTGCGCGGTTGATTGCTCCGTAGCGAGCGGCTCGAGCACCACCGCGGCCAGCGCGTCGCCGGCTACACCGCCAAATGAAATTGGATGAAGGCGGACCGCCGCGCCATTGCGAAGATGGGCCGCCAGGGATTCGTCGCCAAGATTCTGGCTTTGTCGCGGTGACGATTGGACACGCTGGAACCATGCATCGACCTGCGGCTGATCCGGTGCCTCAAATAACTCGGAAAATCGTGGATCGCGCGGAGCGTCGGATTGTTCGCCAAGTTTCATCGGCGATTCAACTTGGCCGATCAATTCCTCCGCGCCTCGGCTCATGGCGCCCAGGCGGCCGGTAGTATCGACAATGATTTTGGCGACGAGATCACTTTCGAGGATCGCTCGCTGCCGATTGCGTTCGAGCGCGAGCGAGGTGGTGCACCGACGGTGCGCCAGCGCGCTCGCGGCAAGTTGGCCGCGAAGTTCGAGGCGTTCGACATCGCGGTGGGCGGTGGGTGCGTGTCGAAGTCCGGCGATGAGCGTCCCGACAGGCTCGCGAGATGCCGCCAGCGGAATCGCGACAATCCGCGCGACGTCCGCGCGAGGCCATGGCAGCCCTGAACTGCTGGTGACTACAAGTGGGTCGCGCGCCGTTTCAGCCCGCTGCCAGATGCTCGCGAGAGGGGAGCTGTCCATCGCGCGCAGCCACGCCGCGTCTCCACTTTTCCAGCACGGCACGGCGCGGGGCTGTTTGTGGCAACTTGCGAACGACCAAAGCGCTTGATGCATTGGCGCGGCCGATCTCAGGTCGGCCTCAGCATTTGTCCGCAAGATCGCGAACACCGCGCCGAGCCCGTCGCCGCCGGGCGCCGTTTCGGTGCAGGCATCGACCAGCCGCGTGAAAATCGAATCGATTGGTCCGCAGGAGCCGAGCTCCTCAAGCAAGCGACCCGTTGCGTTCATATCCGCCTGACGTTGACGCGCGAGCCGGCGTTCTTCCTCAAGTTCGATCGCAAGCGCCAACTCAGCCGAAATGGCTTCGACATGCGCGAGTGGCAATCCTCCGTGCCTGCGTCGGGTCCCGGCGAGAATCACACCGCGAAGCTGGCCTCGCGATTCGACCGGCGCCCACACGGCGCGCCGCAACTCCAACAGCGCGCCTAGCATGAGCTGGTCGGGAGTGCCGTCCAAGTCTTGCTCAATGATGCTACCGCGCACGAGCGGTTCAAGGGCGGGCAGCGCTTCCAGCGACAGCCGAGCCCAGTCTAGTGGTGCGTCGTCTCCGTTACGGTCTGATACGACCCCTCGGAGGACTGCCCAGCCGCGCGGCGATCGGGAGTCGATCTCGCCTTCGTCGATCCAGATCCCAGCACGATCGACTTCCGGCGCTGCCAAGAGTGCCTGAACCGCACCCCGCACGAGATCGGCCCTGTCGATTCCTGGTGATTGCGCCAGGCGAGCGACCTCACCGGGGCTTTCGCTATTCGAGGTTCTGCGGGTGCCAAAGTTCATACATGCAGTTACTTCAATAATTTCCGGTAGTAAGAAATACGCTGCAAAATCCAGCGTATTTTACGGACCTCGACAGCAATGCACCGTTGTGCCCATCCCCTGAGCGCGGAGATGCTGCGTAATTTCAATGAGATAGAAGGAGGGCAGGCCAACGTTCAGGGCCGCGCAATTCCATGTCGAGATTCAAAATCACGGCCGGTTCCGAAGTGGTCCTGCGGGAGCCTCGAGGACTGTTTCAAAGTGGAACAGTTCCGCGCTGAGCCAGCTTGACGAACGCGGGGTGCCCCGAGTGTTCGACGAAGCGCCGTTCTGCCGCGAGCAGCGATTACGATTCAGATAGGAAGATCAAATATTCAGCGTCGGTGCAAAACCCGGCGCCTTGCGCGCCTTGGTCGCTTGCTCGAATGCATAGGCAACGCGCAGTAAGACCGGCTCGCTCCAGGCCCGGCCGAAAAAGCTGATGCCGACGGGGAGCCCATGCACAAATCCGGCAGGCACCGTGATGTTGGGGTAGCCGGCCACTGCGGCAGTGCTCGAACTACCTCCGCCAAACGAATCGCCATTGATGTGATCGGTGAGCCACGCCGGACCACCCGTCGGACCGATTAGCGCATCGAGATTGTTCTTGTCCATCGTCGCGTCGATTCCCTCTTTGCGCGCCAGGTCGCGAGCCTTGGCCACCGCGTCGATGTACTCCTGCGTCGTCAGCGGCCCTTTTTCCTCGGACTTCAGAAACGTGTCCTGCCCAAAGTACGGCATTTCTTTGGTGCTGTTCTTCTCGTTGAATTCAATTATGTCCTTGAGCGTCTTAACCGGCGCGTTCGGCCCGAGTTTGGACAAGTACGCATTCAGATCGGCTTTGAGCTCGTACAAGAAAACAGTGAACTCCGACTCCCCAAATTTTCCAGCCGATTCGATGGGCGCGGGATCAACCAGAATGGCGCCCTGTTTTCTCATTGTTTCGAGCGCCGCTTCCATCACTTTGTCGACGTCTTCATTGAATCCGAAAGTGCGTCGCACAACTCCGATGCGCGCCCCCCGCAAACCGTCTTCCTTCAGGAACTGCGTATAGTCCGTATACGAGTGTTCGCGGCTCTCCGCCGTCGCGGGATCGCCGTTATCGATCCCTGTCAGTGCGCCGAGCAGGATTGCCGCATCGCGAAGCGTCCGGCACATCGGGCCAGCCGTGTCTTGTGTATGCGAAATCGGGATGATGCCCGTGCGGCTCACCAGCCCGACCGTCGGCTTAATCCCCGCGATGCCGCACGTCGATGACGGGCACACGATCGAGCCATCCGTCTCGGTCCCGATCGCAGCCGCCGCCAGATTCGCGGACACCGCCGCGCCTGAGCCCGAACTCGATCCGCACGGATTGCGATCGAGCGCGTACGGATTCTTCGTCTGACCGCCGCGCCCGCTCCATCCGCTCGTCGAATGGTTCGAGCGAATATTCGCCCACTCGCTGAGATTCGTCTTGCCCAGAATTACCGCGCCGGCATCGCGCAATCTCTGCGCGACGGTTGAATCCTTGACCGCACGCGAGCCGAGCAGCGCCAACGAACCCGCCGTCGTCATCATTTTGTCCGCGGTATCGATGTTGTCTTTGATGAGGACCGGAATCCCATGCAGTGGCCCGCGCGGCCCTTTCTCTTTGCGCTCTTTATCCATCGCATCGGCGATCGACGGCGCGTCCGGGTTCAACTCAATGATCGCGTTGATCGCTGGCCCTTGCTTGTCGATCGCATCGATGCGCGCCAGATATTTTTCCGTGATCGATCGCGACGTGTACTTCCCCGACTTCATCCCATCCTGCAAATCGCTGATCGTGATCTCGTCGAGCTCAAACGCCGCGACATCTCCGGAATAAACGACGGAGTTCGCGCTCCGCGGCGCGGACTCTTCCGCCACCAATGGCTTCGCCGCCGCCGTAGCAATCGCAGCAGCACCGACCAACGACGAACGCAGAAACTCACGCCGCGCCGGAGCCGACGGCCGATTCCCTTCCGGTTTTTCCTTGAGATTTTCGTTTGTGAGATTCGAAACCTTGTCACCGTCGTTTTCGGGGAGTCGCTTCATTGGCCTTCCGTCTGGCTGCGACCTGGGAATCGCGTTTGAGCCGACGAAATAGTAAGCCAAGTCCGAGTTAAAGTCAGGATTTTGGAGAATTAAATCGAACGCCAGATGGAGCTTGCGTCCTCGTCACCTTAGATCAGCGCAGCCTCAGACTAAGTACGCAGGCGCGGGCCTCAAAATCGGCTCGGCGACGGCCTGTGCTTCCATCTCCTGCTGTAGCAATCGCGCCGCTTTCTCCTTCAAACAAATATTCAGCGTCCCATGGCAAACCAGATGGCAATGCCCGCCGGGGCATCGAAACGCTTGAAACAGCACATTCCGCGGAGTCTCGGACGGCGTAGGCTTCGCTTTCTTTCGGGCTCCTTTAGCCCACAATCCTCGCAGCGCATTGGTCGCCGTCTTCAATTCTTCACCGGTCAGATGAATCGACAAAAACGGGAGGACCAGGTGGAAGCAGTTCGCGTCGCAGCGGAGCAAAATGAAATCGTTATCGTCTCGGAGGGGAGAGAGCCGAGGTTCGCAAGGGTCTGGCAAGAGCCGTCTCCTTCGGAGGGAGTGCGCCGAGGACGAGCGCGTTGTTGCAAACCGATTGCAATAACGAAGTAAGACTAGATTAGTCCTACTTGCCCTGTCAAGCTCCTATTTCTCTTTGCTGACAACGCTCTCCTGCTTGTCAGCCTCTCAACCTGGCAGGCAAACAATCTCAGGTACAATCGATGGGAGCGTCTCACCCGGTTCTGGGCGCAAAGGGCGGTTCGCGTGATTCATCGCAACGTTTTTCACAACGACACTCTGCAGCCGATCGAAAAAGTCCGTCTTTCGCCCGGCCAGGCCGGCATCATCTGCGGATGGGGCATCTTCACCACCATGCGCATCTCGCGCGGCGAAGCCTTCGCTTACGAGCGCCACTGGCGCCGTCTCGAGAAGGACGCGTCGATCATCCATCTCCCGATGCCGTATTCCGCCGCGAAAGTCCGCCTGCATCTTCACGAAGTGATCCGAGCCAACAAGGTCGAAACGGGTGCCGCACGGGTCTACCTGATCAACAACAATGTCGGATTCTGGCAGAGCGACGAGCCGCGACCCGAGACAGACCTCATCATCTACACCGCTTCCCTGCCCGAATATCGAGAGCCGATCAAACTCGATGTCCGACAGCACGGGCGTCACGCAGGCTCGCCGCTAGCCGGCGTCAAGAGCACTTCCTGGCTTCCCAATGTGTGGGCTGTCGCCGAAGCGCAAAAGGCCGGCTTCGACGAAGTTGTACTCCTCAACGAACGCGGCGAAGTCGCCGAATGCACCGCCGCCAACATTTTCGTGGTGAAAAACGGCAAGGTCTATACGCCGCCGCTGAACTCGGGCTGCCTGGAAGGCGTAACGCGAGGCATTTTGTTTGAAATCGCGCCCGAAGCGGGCGTTCCCGTCATCGAGCAACTGCTCAAGCCCGAAGATCTCTACGCCGCCGACGAAGTCTTCATCTCATCGACAAATCGCAATTTGATCGGAGTCGGCGAAATCGCCGGCAACAAAATCGCGAATGCGCCGGGCCTGCTGACTCGTCAACTCGATGAGCTATTCGACGCGCACGTCGCCGATTACGTCACGCGCCGCCTGGCGACCGCCACGCGCTGATTCAACCCACGAGCAGAGTGAATCCGCTTGAACTGCTCACGTCCTACGGATCGTAGCGATTCAGCCAGTCGCCAATTTCCTTGAACACATCCCGTCGCTGTTCAGCAAGCCTCGGAAAATGCGGTGAGCCTGGGTACGTCACCATCCGCACCGTTTTTCCCCGCTCCGCAAGCAGTACGTAATATTCGCGCCCCTGAAACGTCGGCACGCGTAGATCAGCTTCGCCGTGCAAGATCAGCAACGGCGTCGTGACGCGGTCGGCATACATCACCGCGGAAAACTTCAGCAACGGCGTCGGATCCTTTTCCTGCAGTGTCCGATCGTAATCGACCTGCCCGATGTCGCTCGTCGGAATAAAGCTCATCCAATCCGTGATACCCGCACCTTCGACCGCCGCCTTGTACCGATGCGTCTGCGTCACGGTCCACGAAGTCATGAAGCCGCCTGCGCTCCATCCAAATATCGCGAGCTTCTCCGGATTGGCCCAGCCCTGCGCAATCGCAAAATCCGTCGCGCTGTCGACATCGCTGTACGCGCGATCGCCAAAGTGCTCGTAGATCGCCGCAAGAAAATCCGATCCATACCCGGTCGAGCCGCGATATTGCGGCTGCATTACAACAAATCCCAATCCGGCGCATAAACGCGAAAAATCATCGAACACAACCTCATCATTAGCCTCCGGACCTCCATGTGGAAGCACGAGGTAACGATATTTTTTGCCGGCGACGTAGTCGGCCGGAAACGTTACGATCCCTTCAAGGTTCGTGCCGTCCTTTGACGTCCAATGCACCACCTTGACTTCACCTAGCGCGACATTTGCAAGGACGTCGTCTCCTTCGTGTGTGATTTTTTCAAGCGATCCGTTTCGCTCCACCGCAAGCGCATACGAGTGGGAGGGATCGCCAATCATCACCGCTTGTACGTCTGGCGAACTCGAAAAAGCCGCCGATGCCGGCAGGCCCACCGTCGATCCGCCTTTCCAGGTAAAGGCCGGCTCGAGCTTTCCATCGCGAAACGCATCAATCTCCGAGTTAACCCCGCGGTGCAGCTCGACCCAAACATTTCCAAGGGCATCGCCGGAAAGTGTGAGCGCCGAACCTTTCAAATCTGGCGTTCGATCGGTCGGCGCGCCGCCATCCACTGGCACCGTCCAAACATGATCGGGAGTGAGCACGGGCGTGTTCGTCGCCACGACCGCAAGATCTCTGCCGCCCTTCATCCACGCAAGTCCCGTAACGGCATTCGGTATTTCCGTAATCTGCCGAGCACCCGATCCGCCGCAAATATTCACGAACGAATGCACGTCGTGATGCCCGATCTTCTGCCACTGAGTGAGCACCGCCACCTGCGTCGCATCGAGCGACCAAGCCACGGAGACCACATCTGTAAGCTGCGGGCACCACCACGCCCCTCCGGATCCGTTAACGCTCACGACGTACAAACTCGTCCGGTCGTTCTCAACAACCGTGTGCACCTTCGAAAGTGGATCCTTCTCTCGCGGATCGGCAAGCACCGCGAACCGCGTTCCGTCGGGAGAAATCGATGCGTCGCGCACGCCGGACGGCAGCGCAAGAATTTGTGTCGGCTGTCCCTTTCCCAACGGGACAATCGCTAGCTGCGGCAAATCAGCGACCGGCATCGTTCCGTACAGAGAATTTCCGTCTTTCGTAAAGCCGAACGGCCTGAAATGCTCGGGCAGGTCGAGCTTTCGACTGTTCGTGCCAGAAACATCTATGAGACGCCACTCGTCTTGGTAAACCGGTCCGCTGGTGCCGGTCCAGAAAACTTCGTAGAGAACCTGCTTGCCGTCAGGCGCGATCGCAACAGGCCGCGCACTGCGCAACGAGGAGTAATCGTCGAGTCCGAACGGATGTTTATCGGCCGCACAAACAGTCTTGTTGTATGCGGAAGCGCTGCAGAAGGCCCCGATCATGGCGAGCAAAAGCACGAGCGATCGTTTCATTGCTACTCCTGAGCGGAAAGTCTTGAATCGCAGAGCGAGCAGGAAACTATCACATTCAGAGCAAAGCCAGAATGGCTTCTGCTGTCAATGAATCAGTTTGCATTGAGGGAAAACGTGAAGTGTAGAACGAATGCGTCAGTTCGTACCGCCGCCGGCGATCTCCGTTGATGAGGAACTCTGCGGACCGCTCGCGGTTGCCGTATGGTTCTCAAACGCCGCTGTCAGCAGCTTCCAATCCCGGCGCACTTCCAGGTCGCTTGTCTTCGGAGCGTGGCCACTGCGTAGCTGCTCGCGCATCCGCGCAACCAACAGGTCCTGCACGATCGAAGGGGGCGCGTCGCCGTTCAGCACATTGCCCCGGGAAATGCCGACTTCAACGACCTCTTCGCCGGAGCGGACCGCCAATACCGGATGGCCGGCAGCATCCAGACGTAGTTGAGCGCCGTCCAGCAGCTTGTGCCACGTCGCTTCTTCGCGTTTCGGAGCTGCTTCGGCGTTCGCTTTCGTCATTTCGTCCAAGCCCTTCTGATACGACTTCCGGTCTTCCGCACTCAACGGCGCCTGTAAGTCTCCATCCGGCGAAAAAACCAAAGCGTTCTTGCTCGGATTGAAAGGTCCGCCACCAAAGTAGTAGCCCGCGGCAAAGGCGCCGCCGACGATCGGATGAAATGCCAGCAACGTCACTTCGTATTTCTTCGCTTTAAAGATCGATTCGAGCGCGCCGCGCACTGGCCGGCTTCGACGAATTGTGCCCGGCACCTGCGGAATGACAAACGCCGTCATTTGCAGATCGGGATGCTTCTTCGCGTATTGCACAAACGTCTTGGCGGCGTGCTTCGGCGTCGAGACGTCGAGCTCAGAGATAAGCCCGCGCCGCACAGCCTTCGGATAGTAAAAGTTGACGACATCCTTCACGAAGTCCGCGCAATTATTCGTTACAAATTTGTACGCCATGCGATTCGTCCGCGCGTTATAACGCGCTATGAACGCGTCATCCTTTTCCGCCGTGGTCGGAAGTTGAAAAGCGTAAAGCGTGCGGTCGTAGGCCGACCCAACCAACTCATACCAGTCGCCCGGAGGCGTCTCGCCTTCCGGACCGTCTGGAATCATCTGCTCGTAGTTTTCGCGCCGGTAGCGGTCTCGAAGGGCGGCTTCCAGCTTTCCGTCGGCGAACAGCGGAATGTCCTGCGGCTTGTCGACCGCGTAAAGGTAGGGATAGAGAGGCACTGCGATCCAGTCATAGCCCGCGATACGGTGGTATCGGCTAAGAACGACCCCGGACTCTCCCGGCAAGCACCTGCGCAGGGAAACCGGTGACTCCGCACAAATATTCGAGAGGTAGACAGCCGCATGGCCCGTTCCCGCAAACGCCCCGTCGTAACTGTACGGCTCTTCCAGCAGGACGGCGACGTCCGCACGAGCACCCGCCGCCCCCAAGAACAGGAGCCCAAGCAGGCTAAGGACGAGGTTGCGAAGGGGCCTCATAAGGTTACGTTAGACACCGGTTTGGATAGCTGCAACTTAGAACCCGTTGCCTAGCCGCGAAGTTGCAACCTGGCCTTAAGTACAAGAAAACAAATGGCAAAGTACTAAGTTTCGGGTAGAAAAAAGGGCGATAATTGGACAGTTTCAGGTCGTGCTAAAGGACGGATTTGGGACTAAGGACCGAGTTGCCTGTGTAAATTTTGCCACATTTGGCAACATTCCCGTCCGGGGAGGGTCATGGTACTGGCGTACATTATTTTGTCCGCCTTTTACAACAATTTTGCTATTGCGTAGACATTGCCTCACACGGCATAAATGCTACGTAGCGTTGCGGCCGCGGGAGGGAACGATTTGGGGCTGATTCCCGCACTTAAACCGTAGAGGTGTGTGGATTTGCGATTCGCGGTTCGAAGCCAATCGGTCTTTCACGAATGTCCCCAGTGTAAAAGCCGCTCCGTTTGGAAAGCGGACCCTTTCGGCACCCTCGAAGAGGTCCTCCATAGCTATCTAAAGCTTTCCCCTTACCGCTGCGCCCGTTGTGACTGTCGATTCCTCGATACGAAAATCTCTTCTGGCGACGCCCCTCTGCCGCTCGTCACCCGCGCCATCGACCGCCTCCGCGGCTGGGTGCAGCGCACGCCATACGACACGAGCACCGGCCTCGCTTTGAACGCCATCCTCGGACCTGCTTCGGTCAAGCCCGAGCGCCGCTTTACTTCGATCGTCCACGAACCGCCGCCGACTGGGCACCCGCAGGGCGACCGGGCATTGAATTAAACCCCGCGGGGCGCTCCCCTGGACGCTAAACCCCTTGTCTTCACGACTCTCCTGAAATCCAGTTGATTTTGCCGGTGCGTGTTACAATCCCGCAGAAATAAGATGCCCGATACAGTTCCCAATCTGGCCGAAACCGTTCTGGAGGTTGTGTCTCCCGACGGTGCTCGGCGTTACGTTCGCGTAACCCAGATGCCGTTCCTAATCGGTCGTGGCGCCGAAACCGGCAATCATCTTCAACTCGCCGATCGGCGCATTTCGCGCAATTGCGCGGCGATCGTCATGGAAGGCAACAAGTATTACATCGAGGATCGCGGCCAGCGCCGCGGCCTCTTTGTCAACGGCGAGAAAAGCGAAAGCCGCGAGTTGCAGGACGGAGATTCGATCTCATTCGGCCTCGACGATTCGTACGAAATCATTTATCGCTCCGCCACGAACGCGAGCACCGATTCCCTGCCGCATCTCCTGACACGCATCGAACACATCACCAGTTCCGAACCAACCGGCGGCGGTCTTCGCAAACTCAATCTATTGCTCGAGGCAACTACGCTTCTACATTCGCAGTTGCCGCTCGACACCGTGCTCGGCCACATGCTCGATCACGCCGTTTCGGTCACCGACGCCGACCGCGGGCTGCTTCTCGAAACCGACGCAACCGAAACGCTCAAAGTGCGCCTGGCGCGCCGCTCCGGTGGATTGCGCCTTCCGCCCGAGAGCCTCACGCCGAGCCAAACCGCAATTCAGCTCGCCCTTCGCCGCCAATCCGCAGTGATCACCGAAGATCTCGCGCAAGCCGATATGGACTTGCAGGCCGCCCAGAGCATCGTCGCGCAGCGCCTTCGCGCCGTTGTCGTCATTCCTCTGTACGCGGTGTCGCGCGCTAACACCGATCAGTC
>Ga0209169_10002617_pt1 | contig 10811 bp, 9 predicted proteins | sample HubBroMetageWRM4_FD_188346 | JGI IMG/M metagenome (GOLD analysis project Ga0209169, IMG submission 188346) | Warmed soil microbial communities from the Hubbard Brook experimental Forest, New Hampshire - Hubbard Brook CCASE Soil Metagenome WRM 4... | ecosystem: Environmental > Terrestrial > Soil...
GGGCTAGTCACGACTTCCCGAGGCGCGCGCGGCCAGCAAGTCCGCGACCGCGTCGGGCTGCGAGAGGAACGGCGAGTGACTGGCCTGCAGCTCGATCGATTCGGTCGCGCGTGAGGCGAATACGTTCCGCTGCACCTCTGCCGGCAACGCCATGTCGTTAACACAAACGACATATGTGGATGGAGTCGTTCGCCAGGCGGGGCGCGGCACCGGCTCATCGAACGGTGCGCCTGACTGCGGCCGGATCTGGCTCTTCGCCCACTCGACCGTCGGCGCATCACAATCGCTGTAAAACACGGTCGCCGTTCGCTCCGGATCAGGGAGGGTCAATCCACCCTCGAGCATATGAACCCATGACATATGGCGACCGCCGCGCATACCGACGAGCGACTCGCCTTCCAACGGCATGAACGCGCACAGGTAGACGAGTCGCGTGACTCGCTTCGAGGCGGCACGCGATATCACCATGCCGCCGTAGGAATGACCGCAAAGGACCACCGGTCCCGCGACGCTCTCAATTACGGCCTCGAGCGCAGCCGCGTCCGCCGACAGATCCGTGCCGGCGCCAGGACGCGCGCCAACGCTCGGGAGGTCCACCGTTCGAACGGCCAGCCCACGCTTCTCGAGCAGCGGCGTAACCCGCTGCCAGCACCAGCTCCCGTGCCATGCGCCGTGGACTAGAACGATAGTCGCCATGGATGGAATGGTCATCTGAAATCCCTGGGTCAGCCTACGAGCGAGGATGCCACATCTGCGCTACCGTAATCCGGTCGGTCGCAACCCACGCACGCCAGGGAGCAATCAATGCAAAAGCTATCCCCGCAGAAAACCGTCCTGCTGATCGGTGCATCCCGCGGTCTTGGGTTTGCGATGGCCGCAGAATATTTGCAGCGCGGCTGGAGAGTCATCGCCACTGCACGAGCCACCTCGACGGATCAGCTTCGCCGCATGGCAGAGGCCTCCGACGGAGCGCTCGAAGTCGAAACAGTCGACATCACGATTCCCGAGCAAGTCGCCGCTTTACGCGCCCGTCTTGGCGATCGACGCATCGACGTGCTGTTTGTGAATGCGGGCGTCAAGAACGACGACCGTGAAACGATAGCGGATGTGTCGACCGAGGAGTTTTTACGCGTGATGGTGACCAACTCGCTCAGTCCGATGCGAGTGATCGAAGCGCTTCAAGACCTTGTCCCACCGACCGGAACCATTGGCGTCATGTCTTCCGGGCAGGGCAGTCTTACGAACAACACCAATGGTAAGTTCGAGGTCTACCGGGGTAGCAAGGCAGCACTCAACATGTTCATGCGTAGCTTCGCGGCGCGCCATGTCGGCGATACCAGAACGTTATTGCTCATGGCGCCGGGGTGGGTACGGACGGACCTGGGTGGGCCTCAAGCTCGCTTGAGTATCGAAGAAAGCATTCCGAGCTTGTTGAACACGATGGAGGTTCACGCAGGACGCCCCGGGCTGCATTACCTGGATTATCTCGGAAGAGTCGTTCCTTGGTGAACGGCGGCATGGGGGCGCTGGGCACCGCGTAACGCCGTATCCGCCCACCGCTGTGGATACGGGAATGAAAGGGAAGCTGAGATGGAGCGGGTGAAGGGAATCGAACCCTCGTCATCTGGTTGGGAACCAGAAGCTCTACCATTGAGCTACACCCGCCTCGATTAGAGAGCCCATCGGAGGCGCAGGTACTGTGGCGGGGAGTATAGCGTCCCCGCGGGGGCTGGAGCCAGTTGCGAGGCTCGGTCCGAAATCAGGGCGTCGCCGTCGCGGCGCAGCGGTAGCCCACCCCGGCGCGGTGTCAGATAGTCGCCAGGGCGTACAGGTGTCGCACATAGGACAGGGTCGCCTCTGCCATTCCGTGCACCGCCGGGTTGCTCGACTCGATGACGTAATACTCGTCGGGCGCATGTTGCCGGCTGCCGTGACCGGTGCCGAAGTGTCCGGCCGGCAAGCTCACCGGAGAGCTCGTGAACACGTAACCCGGCCATGATCCGGCCAGGCGCGGCGACAGGCTGACGGGCAGGCCCTCCGCTTTATAGACCTCCATGGATGCCCTGATGAGCGACGAATTCTCCTCGGTCTGGGTGGGGTCGTAGCCACCGGTTACGTTCACCTCGATATCGTCGAAGCCGCGCCTGGCGAGGTGCGCTTTCAACTTGGCCGCGGCTTCGGCGGCCGTCTGATCGGGCACGAGGCGCATATCGAGCTTGGCAACCGCCTTCGAAGGCAGAACGGTTTTTCCGCCGGGACCGGTATACCCGGCGTACATGCCTTCGATATTCACCGTCGGCTGCGACGCGAGCCGCTCCAGCGCATCCCGATAAGACAGGTCGCGGACCCAGTGCTGCACGCCCATCAGCTTTTTGACATCAACTTCCCGGGTAGCGGCGACCTGTTGCTCGATAATCTGCTTCTGGCGCTCGGTCAACGGCTTGACGTGCTCGAACCAACCATCGATCGCGGGATCGTTCCCGTCTTCCGACACCAACGTCGAGAGCGCCTTCACCATGCGCCAAACGGCGCTGTCGAGCTCGGCTTTGTAGCTCGAATGGATGTCGTCTCGAGAGCCGCGGCCCCACTTCTGCGTTGAGCACACTAACTCGACTTCGATCAGGCCCTTCGCACCGAGCGCGATTTCCACTCCACCTTGCGGCGACTGGGACGCGAAGGGCATGAAGACTTCGTGACACTTCGACAGCGCCTGCAGGACCTCGGGTCGGTGCACCACCTGTCCGAAATGGGGCGAGGCGATCTCCTCCTCGCCCTCGGCCACCAGTACGATGTTGACCGGTGGCTTACGGCCGGCGGCCTTGAGCGCGTGGAGCGCCGCGAGCCAGGTCGCCTCCGGCCCCTTCTGGTTGACCGCTCCGCGCCCGATCATCACTTTTCCAAAGGGCGCCCGCTCCACGATGGCGGCGCTTAAGGGTGGCGAGCTCCACTCCGACGGATCGAACTGCTTCACGTCGTACATGAAGTACATGCCAACAGTGCGCTTCGCACCAGCGTCCAGCGTGGCGAACACACCCGGCTTGCCGTCGGTGGGCATCACGGTCGCGCTCTGAAAGCCAGCCTCTTTCAGGAGCTCGACCATCATCTGAACCCCCTCCTTCATGTTGCGGTTCTCCGCCGCGATTGAAGGTAAGGCAATCCAGTTCTGCAGGCGTTTGATGGCTTCGGGGCGCTGCCTTTCGATTGCGGCGCGGACAGAGGACAAGTCCCCACCGAACTTCGAATCCGCTTTACTCGCGGCGGCCAGGAGCAGCCGCGGTGTGGCCAGCGAGACGCCGGCGGCCGCTGCCATCATCAGTAACCCGCGCCGGCTCGCTTGTCCTACTAACCCGTCTTTCATCGCGGCCCCCGCCTAAGGTCATTGAAGCGCAATAATTACCACACAACCGCACCGCGTTGCAGGCGGCAAAATAGACAACGCCCGCCAGTGGTACGAGCACTGGCGGGCGCTTAGGGAGGACTACAAGGCGAGCGACTACTTAGTGAGGATGCGCTCCACCGAGCGATCGGTGAGGCCGGTGTCGGCAGACGAGTTCGTTTCCGTACGCGCACCCGTATCGGAGCCGCGAACAGCAGCGACGGCGCTCTGCATGTCCACGGAGCCATTGAAGTTCGCTCCTTCCATGATACCGACGCGCGGCGCCGAGATATTGCCACGAACCTTGGCGGTCGCCGCGATGAGCACCGAGACGACTCCGCGCAGGTCACCTTCAACGGTGCCTTCAACGACAATACTACGGGCGTGAGTATCGCCGATAACGACGCCGTCGATCCCGACCGTGACACTTTGCGTGTGGTGAATCGAGCCTTCGACGCGGCCCTGGAGAATGATGTCCTCGTCGGCAGAGAGCTCGCCCTTGAAAACAAGGGTTTTGCCCAGTACGGAAACCTTCCGCGAGGCCTCCTGGGCCGTCGCCGCAGGAGCCGGGGCCTGCGGAGCACTAGGGGGAATGGAGAATGTGGCGGTGTGTGTGGGGGCGGGCGGAACAATCCGACGGTCCGGCGGGGGCGCGCCACGATCGACCTGGTTGTTGAATACGGACATGTGACGATCCTTTCGGCTACTTGGCCGCGGCGTCGGCCTTGGCGGACCGGCCGGTATGGGTAGTGGCGTTGGTTAAGGCGGCGCGCTTCGCCACGTCCATGGCGACGCCACCGTTGAATTGTGCACCTTCGATGATGCTGACACTGGGGGCCTGGACGTTGCCCTTGAGGCGGGCGGTATCCTTGATCTGCACCGCTTTCTCGGCGTACAGATCGCCCTCGACAGTACCCTCCACCACGATCGTCTGCGCGCGGATGTTCGCCTTCACGATACCTTCGCCACAGACGGTAATGCGCTGAGAGTGCGTGATCGACCCTTCGATCTGTCCGCGGATCAACAACTCTTCGTCGGCGTGCAGCTCGCCCTTGAAGCGCAGGGTCGGACCCAGCACTGAAGTGCGTTCTGCGGACGTGTCATACGGATCTCCCATAGGTGCTCCTTCGCGTGATAGCGGATGGGGGAGGTGTTTCGAGCAGGACAAGCAAGCATCGGGCGACACAGACGCCAAAAGTCTAGTCGCCTGTTGGTCGGCGAACACGATGCGCGTCACAGATGAGGAGCGCGTCGCACAACTTTCACCGTGCCGGGCGGTGAAGTTCCCACGCCGCCGGCGCGGCGGCGACATAACATCGGTGCGCGAGGCCTCGGGAAGGACCAATTTAGTGCGGGAGGTCGAGGCGACTTAACATTTGCTAGAATGGCGGTCAGCACAACAGAATGCGGGTCGTGGACGACAATGACAGTGCTCGTAACCGGAAGCGCCGGTCACCTCGGCGAAGCGCTCATGCGTACCCTCCGCACGGCGTCTCGCCCGGTACTGGGCGTAGACATCAAGCCGTCGGCATTCACCGATCGTGTCGGCTCGATATGCGACCGGGCCTTCATTGAGCAATGCATGCGGGGTGTCCGCACGGTCATCCATTCGGCGACACTGCACAAGCCGCACGTCGCTACCCACACGAAGCAAGACTTCATCGACGCCAACATCACCGGAACGCTGGTCCTGCTCGAGGCGGCGGTGGCGGCCGGAATCGAGTGCTTCCTCTATACGAGCACCACCAGTACGTTCGGAGCAGCACTGACACCGGCGGCCGGAGAGCCGGCGGCGTGGGTAACGGAAGGTGTGGTGCCGATTCCCAAGAACATTTACGGGGTGACGAAGCTCGCGGCCGAAAGCCTGTGTGAACTATTCAGCCGAAAACACAACCTGCCGGCGCTAGTGTTAAGGACGTCGCGATTTTTCCCGGAGGACGATGACGACGCCTCGGTGAGGTCCGAGTACGAGACCGCCAACTCGCAGGCGAACGAACTGTTGTATCGGCGTGTGGACGTGGAAGACGTGGTGGCGGCGCATTTCCTGGCAGAGCAGAAGATGCGCGCCAGCGGCTTTCAGCCGGAAGCTGGCTTTCGCCGCTACATTATCTCGGCGACGACGCCCTTTAGGCGCAGCGACCTGGCTGAACTACGACGCGATGCGGCAGAAGTGGTCCGCCGCCTCTTCCCCGACTGCGAGGCGCTCTATGAGGCGCGCGGTTGGAAGTTATTCCCGAGCATCGACCGCGTTTATGTAAACGAGCTGGCGGTGGCGGAATTGGGCTGGCAGCCGAAATACGACTTCCAACACGTCCTCGCGTGCCTGCGGGCGGGTAAGGACTTCCGCAGCCAGCTCGCGCGTGAGGTGGGGGCGAAGGGATACCACGCCACCGTGTTTGATAGGGGCCCTTACCCGGTCAGCTCTTAGCCTGGTGCCAAGCCTGCAAGGTATCCGTCTCTTTCTGCGGAGCAAGTCCCGCGTGCGGATGCGCCTGCCGATCCGCGGGTAGCGACTGATACCACGCAAGCGTGTCGCGAACCGTTTCCGGCAGAGGGCGGGAGCGCAAACCCGTTTTGGCCGCCGGCTTCATCGACGTCAGCGACGCGCCCGCGGAGTCACCCTTCATGGGCGACCATGGCGGCAGGTCCAGCTCCTCCGGCTTCCAATGGGCGGCCAGAAAATCCTCCGAAACCCACGTCACTTTCGTGCCTGCCTTGGGCGAAGCCCGCAGGCTCGCGGTAACGAGATCACCCATGGTGTAGGCGCCCGGTGGCGATACGGCATTGAAATAGCCAGTCGTGCGCGCTTCCACGAGTTTCATCATCCAGGCCGAGAGGTCACGCACGTCGATGATCTGCACTGGATCGTGCGGAGTGCCGGGCGCAAGCATCTCGCCGCCCTTCGAAGCACGCACGGGCCAGTAGGTAAACCGGTCGGTGGAATCCAACGGTCCCACGATGTAGCCGGGTCTGACGATGGAGATCCGGCCTTTGAACGCCTCCGCAGAATACTGCTCGCACAGCGCCTTCATAGGCCCGTAGGTTTCGCCGGTGATTTCCTCGATGTCGGGATTCGTCAACTTCCCGGTCGGGGACTGCTCGTCGTTGGGCTTCGCAAAACTGGCGTAGGCGGAGATGCTCGAGATGAAGAGGCAATAGCCAACGTTCGGTGCCAGCAGCTCAGCGGACATCTTCACGTACTTCGGGATGTACCCGGTGTCATCAATCACGACGTCCCACGTGCGCCCACGCAATGAGTCGAGCTGCCCCTTGCGGTCACCGTTCAAGGTCTCCACACCCGGAACGCCATCCGCGGCACGTTTGCCGCGATTGAAATGGGTCACTTTCCAATTGAGCCGCAGAGCTTCCTGGGTCAGGTGAGGTCCGATGAAGCCGGTACCGCCGAGAATGAGCAGGGTCTTCGTCTTGGAGTCCGGTTTCGCGTCGGCAGCGACGGCCAGGGCATCCGGCAGGACGGCTCCGGCTGCCGCACAGGCGGCGATCTGCAACAGGTCACGACGGGTCGTCATTGCGGGCCTCCCAGGGTGGATCCTTCAAAAGCGGTCATGTGCCGCATCGTCTTGGCCCCAGGACGATGGACCCGGGGCTGATCCGACAGGGAACAATCTTAATATTGTGGCGAGCGGAGAGGTCCAAGCATAGCCGGATGCGACCACCCGACGTGGATTGCAGACGAACGATAGACTAGTGGTTTGTCCGACGAATGATCGCCGTCGCGAGTGCGACACTATCGAGCCGAGGTATTCGTGCGCCACTTTCTCTTGCCCGCAATCCTGGTCGCCGCACAGATCGCGATCGTCGAGGCACACTCACCGCCGTTACTACCCGAGAAGGAGGTGGCGGCCATCGCGAACGAGCTCAGTGGCGAAACGGCAAAACGCAATCTCGAGGGGCTCGCACGTCTTCACCGCCAACGCGGCTCCCAAGGCTTTCACGCAGCCGCGGAGTTGGTCGCCGCGAGTGCCCGCGCGTACGGCCTGAGCAATGTTGAGATCCTGAAGTTTCCGACGGATGGCAAGACCTTTTACGGTACGCAGCTTTCACGCCAGGGGTGGGACGCGGAGGAAGGAGAGCTCTGGGAGGTCAAGGAAACTGCGGAGGGCACGGCACCGGCGAACCCGCTAGCGGCAAACCCATCATCGGCAAATCCGCCATCGGCCGACCGGTATGTCGAAAACCGGATCGCCAGTTATGCGGCCGAGCCGATCGTACTTGCAGAGGACAGTGAGTCCGGCGAGGCCACGGCAAACCTCGTCGACGTCGGCGACGGCACGCAGGACAGCGACTATGCCGGCAAGGATGTCGGAGGAAAGTTCGTGTTGGTCGCCACTCCTCCGAGCGATGCGCAGGATCTCGCGATCGGGAAATACCATGCCGCCGGGATCGTCAGTTATGCCCTGAACCAGTCAACCGCGTGGTCGGGTGACAATGACAACCTGATCCGCTGGGGACACCTCGGGTCTTTCTCGCCAAACAAAACGTTTGCCTTCATGGTGTCCTTACGGACCGCACGAGCACTTCAGGACAGACTGCGCCGCGGCGAGAGCATTCGGCTCCACGCGCGCGTCAAGGCCGGCCAGCACCCCGCATTTTATGAGGTGGTGACCGCCACCATCGAGGGCGCCGATCCGAAGCTCAAGGACACCGAGATCGCGTTCTCGTGCCACCTCGATCACCAACGCCCGGGAGCCAATGACAACGCGAGTGGCTGCGTGACGATTCTGGAGGCCGCCCGCACCCTGCAGAAGCTCATCGCCGCAGGCACGCTGCCGCGCCCGGCGAGAACGATCCGGTTTATCTGGCCTCCCGAGATGGAGGGCACGATCGCGCTGCTGAATGCGAAGCCGGAATTCGCGCGCCGGATCAAGGTGGCCATTCACATGGACATGGTGGGTGGCGGGCTGGATACGAAGTCGGTATTCCACGTGACGCGTGGGCCCTTGAGCCTGCCGTCGTTCGTACACGATGTCGCCTGGGCATTCGCGGATTGGATCAACACGGAATCCTATGAGTTCGCCGCCACCGGCGAAGCGCAATATCCCCTGGTCGCGCCCGAGGGCGGTAAGGATCCGCAGCGCGCCGAATACTCACCGTTCGAATTGGGCAGCGACCACCAGGTGTACCAAGATTCGTCCTTCGGCATCCCGTCGATCTATCTCAACGACTGGCCCGATCGCTACATCCACACCAACTTCGACAGCGCTGCCAACATCGATCCCACCAAGCTCAAGCGCGCCGCCCTGATCGGAGCGGCTAGCGCTTACTTTCTCGCCAACTTCTCACAGCACGACGTCGCGGCAGCCACGCGAGCGGTCCAGATGGGAAAGCTCATGCGATCCGTAACCGCTCTGCGCCGCGGCACGCCGGCCGCGCCGCTGGAACAGTACGAGCGGAAGGTCATCGATTCGCTCAACGCATTTGACTCCGGGGCCACGCCGAAGGCGACCGGTGAATCGAAGGCACGCGCCGATGGCACACCGGTTTTTCGTCGCCGCGCGCAGCCTCGTGGCCCGTTGATGATGTTTGGATACGACTACTTCGAGGAGCATGCCAAGGCGGCCGGCGTGGCGACACCGCGGCTGTTGAGTTACTCCGGCGGGTGGGGTGGTGGCCAGGAGCCGGGGGGTTATGCCTATGAGGCCTTGAATTTCGCCGACGGCAAACACTCGGCGCGCCAGATCGCGGCGGAGTTAGCGGCGGAATATGGGCCCATTCCACCGGAATTGGTAACGGAGTACCTGCAGGCGCTCAAGAGCATCGGGGTCGTGGACTGACGGCGCGCCCGTTCCCCGTCACTGCGCCTTGCGCTTTGACTCGTTCACGATCCAGCGATATTTGTGGGCGGAGGTGCGGGTGATCTCTGCGACCTCGCGCACTACGACATGGATGCCCGGATCGACGAGGTGCCGGACGTTCTCGATGAGCCGATTCCGCTCCGCCTCGTTGAAGGATCCCTCGGGCACCACGCGGATTTCCCAGGTGCCCTCGCCTGTCTGCGCGACCTGCGAGTATTTGATCCCGCGGAGCGACTTGAAGGCGAAGGTCACGACCGACGGACTGATGCGCTGGCCCTGTGAGCCGAACAGGGTGTCCTCGTATTTCCCGGTCACTGCCTCGATCAGGGGATACGTTCGTCCGCACTGACAGGCCTCCCGGCGCCAGCGAGACCGATCCGACATTCGATAGCGCACGAGCGGCATGGTCGTGTTGTTGAAAGTCGTTCCGACAACATACCCCTCGCCGTCCGTCGGCCTGCCTTCGTCATCCACGATCTCGACATACGAGTAGTCGCTGTTGACGTGCAGGCCGCCGAACTCGCATTCGGTGGCGTAGGCAATGCGCTCGGCCATGCCGTAGTGGTCCATTACGCGGGCGCCCAGTCGCGCCTCGATCAGTTCGCGCTGATGCGGATAGAGCGGCTCGGAGCCAGTGTAGACATAGGGAATTCTGACCTTTGCGTCGCGCTGCTCCAACAGCAGCGCCAACTCGTAGGCGGTGGAAGGATAAGCCTCCAGCATGAAGGGAGCGAACTGCGTCAGCTTCGCGACGATGGCGTCGATAGACTCCTCCCGCAGGTGTCGGGACGAGAGGATGAGCTGGTTGTTGTAACGATTCAGGAACCAGTACGGCGGCGTGTCGCGCTCGATAGGCACTACGAGGTCGCCGCGCAGATAGGCGCGCCGCATGCCGGGGCGGTAGCCGCTCCAGCGGAAATGCCGCTCGACAATCGCGTTTTCCCACAACACGGACTGGAGACTACGAAACACCTGCAAAGGCGTCCCCGAGGTGCCACTCGTCCGTCCCACTATCGTCCACGGCCGTGGCGCATGACCATGTGGATAATGCTCGGCCTGCCGCTCGGTAAGGTCGCGTCGATCGATGATGGGGAAGTGCTCAGCGAGGGCGGCGCGAACGTTGCTCGGCTCGAAATTCGCCTTTATTCCGCGGTAGCGGGGAATGCGTCGTACGGCCGCCTGCAAGGTATCCAGCAGTAACCGGTCGGTTATTGCGTCCAATCGCTCTCGTGGCAGGCGCTCGTGCGCCAATAGCGTCTGCACCCGCCGCTCGCTGTTCAAGGTATCGCGTACGAGGAAACGTAGCCCGTACTTGATTTCGTTACGCATGAAGTGCGCCCTGCAGCAAACGGCATTCCTGTGGTGACCTGCTGCCGGGAGTCTAGCGGCACAGCAGCTGGGGCACCCGAAAACAGGGCCCCCGACACCTGTGCAGCGGGGCACCCGAGGAGCAATAGGTGATGCCGCAAGGGGGGGCGGCGATGCCGCCCGATGCAGCGCAGAAACCCTTGCGGAGCTCGTGAGCGTGTCGACGTGCGCACGTTCTGCGAATGACACGGCGCGATCATCGGCCGCGACCTAAGTCGGCATCACGCACTTCGTGACTGGATCACAGTTTC
>Ga0209169_10002618_pt1 | contig 10808 bp, 9 predicted proteins | sample HubBroMetageWRM4_FD_188346 | JGI IMG/M metagenome (GOLD analysis project Ga0209169, IMG submission 188346) | Warmed soil microbial communities from the Hubbard Brook experimental Forest, New Hampshire - Hubbard Brook CCASE Soil Metagenome WRM 4... | ecosystem: Environmental > Terrestrial > Soil...
GGCCGGCATTCACGTGCTCAGCCGCGGCAAGCCGCTCGATTTCAACGAACGCGCAGCAAGCAATCGCCTGCTGACTCCGCACGTGCACATCGTCGTCGACCTGAACGCAGGCCGCGCCTCAGCCCGCTACTGGACCTGCGACTTCACCGCCGAGTACGTTCGCATCAACGCGTCGTATCGAACGTAGCGTAGTCACTCACAACAAACTCACATCGATAAGGGTGGCTGAGTCAAAAGCCACCCTAGGTTCAAGCGCATAAAGATGGCTCGCATCCGAATGCGCTATACTTGTATAGCGGTGTATACTCATATAGCGAGGTCGGAAATGTTAGCTATACGCCTTCCAGAAACAATCGAAAAACGACTCGAGAAACTGGCGCAAAAGACCGGGCGGACAAAGACTTTCTACGCGAGAGAAGCAATCCTCACGCATCTTGCTGATCTCGAAGATCTTTATTTGGCCGAAGACCGGCTTGACCGCATTCAAAGCGGCGAAGAACGCACGATCCCTCTCAAAGACGTTGTGAAGCGCCGTGGCTTGGACCGTTGAATTTTCCGAGGACGCTTCCCGCGAACTCGACAGACTCGATCCACAACATGCCCGCAGAATTGTGAAGTTTCTCAATGACCGTGTGAAGCGGTCGGCAGACCCTCGCGCACTGGGCCAAGCGCTACAGGGCGAGAGGCTCGGCGAATTCTGGAGATATAGGGTTGGAGACCACCGTCTGATCTGCAAAATTGTCGACCAGCGTCTTCTCGTTCTTGTTTTGAGGATCGGCCATCGGCGAGATATCTACCGGTGAATGCTGCGCCAATTCAGTCCCAGGTCCAATTTGAAAACCGCTCCCGGAGCGCCGTCTTCTTGAATTTTCCGACGCTGGTGCGCGGAATCTCGTTCATGAACACAAACGCCTCCGGCAACTGCCACTTCGCAAATGTTTTCGCGAGGTACGCGCGCAACTCCTCCGGTGTAGCCGCCGCGCCTTCTTTTAAAACAACCGCCGCCAACGGCCGCTCCTGCCACTTCGGATGCGGCACCCCAATCACCGCAGCTTCCTTCACAGCCGGATGCCCCATCAACGTGTTTTCCAGGTCGACCGAGCTAATCCACTCCCCGCCCGATTTCACCAAGTCCTTCGCGCGATCGACAATCTTGATGTAACCCTCTTCATCCATGTGTGCGACGTCGCCCGTGCGGAACCAGCCGTCCGCCGTCCAGCGATGCGCCTGATCGGGTGCGTTGTAATAACTCCCAGCGATCCACGGCCCGCGAATTTCCAGTTCACCTGAAGTCTTTCCATCCCGCGGAGCCTCGACCTCCCGCGAGCAATCTTCGTCCTCAGGATTTTCAGGGCGCATGACGCGCAACTCCACCAGCGGCACCCCCAGTCCCTGCTTACCGCGAAATTCGTAAAGCGCATCGTCGCCATATTCCTGCATGTGCGACTTCACCAGCGGCGCCGTCGCGAGCGGCGACGTTTCCGTCATGCCCCACGCATGCATGATGTGAATGCCGCGCTTGTCGAGCGCGCGAATCAGATCGAGAGGCGGAGCGCTGCCCCCGCATAGCGCACGCAGCGGCGCAAATTTCCAGCGCCCCGGATATTTTTCAAGCGCACACAACACATTCAGCCAAATCGTCGGCACTCCCGCCGCAAACGTAACGCCATGTTCCACGATCGCATCGAGAATCGTTTCCGGATCCAGATTCGGCCCAAGAAAAACAAATTTCGCGCCGGTAATCGCCGCTGCGTGCGGAAATCCCCACCCGTTCGCGTGAAAAAGCGGCACAACCGGAAGAATCACGTCGTTATGGCTGAGCGCAAAGCAATCCGCCATAGTGAGCGTGAGCCCGTGCAGCACGAGCGAGCGATGCGAGTAGACAACCGCCTTCGACGCGCCGGTCGTGCCCGAAGTAAAAAACATCGACGCGCCGTCATTTTCATCGGGCTTCGGGTAAATGAAGTCGTCGCCCTCATCCCAAATCAACCCGTCGTAGTCCAGAAACCCCGGCGGAACCTCGCCGCCCGCATAGCGATTGACGATCACTTTCTCAAAACGAGCGCCGGCCGCCCGCAACGATTCATAAACGGGCAGCAACGCATCATCCACAAACAGAAATCGTGAGCCCGCATGCTTCACAATCGCAGCTAGCTCCTGCGGATGCAGTCGCAGATTCAGCGGATTGATGATCCCGCCCGCACAAGGAATCCCGAAGAAAAGATGCATATGCGTAGCGTGGGTCCACATCATCGTGCTCACACGGTCGCCGGGCTTCAGCCCGAGCCGAGTCAAAGCCGAAGCCACTCGGCGAGCGCGACGATGAAAATCGGCATAAGTCGTGCGCGTCACGGTACCGCGCGGGCATCGAGACACCATCTCAGAACGCGCAAACAGAAACCCGGCACGATCCAGCAGATGCGGCAGGGTCAGCGGGAAATCCATCATCGTTCCGCGCATACGAATCCTCACAACCGAAATCAAACCCGCAAAAAGTAGAAACGCATTGCCCGAACCTGGTAGCTCAATGCAAGCGGCGTTCGCGCCGGATGGTACCACGACCACCCAACCATCAGCCGCCTCGTCCACCTGTCCCAATGGGCAAAGGTTGCAAGCCAATACAAAAACGTTTCCGTTGCAAAACCAGTTAATTTTCGAGACGATTCCCCTGACCGCTGAAGCGCCTGTCTCGCGCCCGTGGTGGCTCGGCTACCCGGACTGCCCGTGTACGACGCTCGTACTTCGGCGCGCTCCGCGACTCGCTACTGGGTTCCGGGCAGAAGGAGCAGGCAGGTGAAGAAGCTCTATATCGGAAATCTTCCGTTTTCCGCGACGGAAGATCAGCTTCACGAGTATTTCTCTCAAATCGGTGTAACTCCCTCGGGTGTCAATCTGATTCGGGATCGTTTCACGGGCCAGTCGCGTGGATTTGCATTCGTTGAGTTGAGCAATGACGACGATGCCGACCGCGCGGTCAACTCGTTGAACGGCCAGAATTTTGGCGGACGCAACCTGGTTGTGAACGAAGCGAGACCGCAGGCCGAACGCGGCGGTGGTGGCGGTGGTGGTCGCGGTGGCGGCGGTGGCGGTTATGGCGGCGGTCGCGGTGGCCACGGGGGTGGCGGCGGCGGGCGCGGCGGACATGGCGGCGGTGGTGGTGGACGCGGCGGAGATCGTGGTGGTAGCGACCGCGGCGATCGCGGAAACCGCTGGTAACCGGCCCCTTGTAATCGAAAGAGCTGTCCTTCGATAACCCTCTCGATCGGTGCGACCCTAATCCCAGGGGGTCGCTGAAGCACCCTCCCAGAAGTAAAACGCGGCACCTCTGCGTCCGAAATCCACAGAAAACGCCTTCGCGAATTTTTCGCTGGTAAAGTTCTGGTTATTGGCCTTAGTATATCGCCGCTTCGTGACGACTTCGCGGGAACAAACAGGTCGAACGATATCAGCGCGGCGGCTGACGGAACTTGCGTCGGCCATAACGCAACGGCCTCCCTCCTGGTTCCCGGCGACGACTTGTCAAATCCGGCGTCAAAGTAGTGAGGACGGCATCTCACGTCCGAGTGATGTTGTGCGTCGTAGCGTCATCCGGGTGATAGCAGGCAACGTACAGCAGAATGGGCTGTTCGCCGGCTTGTTGAAATGGCGCGAAACAAATAACCCCGTAACGTGTTTGATACAGCAGAACCGGAAATGCTTCGTGTATATAGGTCTGGCGAGTATGTTTAGCAGGCCGAGCGGGAATATTTGAAGCCCGCTAGGAGTAACAGGAATACAGCATTTCGCCGGTGACCGTCAGGTAGCACGATGCCACCGTGGGAACTGAAACGGCATCCAATGCAGCAACGTTAGACAGTCTGGATGCATCGAGTGGGAAGGCACAAGTTTTGGCGGAACCGAATTCGTTGAAGTCAAACAGGTCTGGCAGCGAGAAACGAATGACCACTTGGCACAAACGCGATTGGCAACAGTTCTATGAATTGGCGCGGCGGCCATGGCAGCGGCATCGTCCGCCTCGTCCGGTGTATCCGACAGGTTTGAATCGTGTGCTCCCCGCGCAGGGTTTCAGTCTTTCCGAACTCGATGATGCCGGCGTCGATCTTGATCAGGCCGAGCGGCTTGGTCTGCCGGTCGATGCAGGACGCATCGGCGCGTACGGCCCCAACGTGACCGTGCTGCGCGATTTTGTGCGTTCTTCGCGCCAGCCTCTGTAATTTTCTTCCCAAATTTCGAGCCGCATTTCGTCACTTTAGGTAACGTTTCTCTAAATCCTGCGTGCCGCGCTTGCATGCCGCGTATTCGCACGCTCTCCTTCAACAGCTAGCTGTACTGTAACCGCCCAAACTCGTCTATCATCACATCCGCACGACTTCGACTTTGTTCTTCAACTTCGCCGGAGGATTTCAATGTTGGCGTCTCGGGCTTACAAGATTGTGATGGCCGTTGTGGTTTTAATGATCGTGGCTGGCATCGTCGTGACGTCAGCCGAAAATCGGTCCAAGGCAGCAGCCGCCGAAACCGCCGCACCAGCAGCCGCGGCGCCCAGCGCTTGTCCCTCGAATGACACTGGCTTGAAATTGCCGACCGGCTTCTGCGCAACAATTTTCGCCGAGGGCGTCGGCCATACGCGGCACATCGTCGTCTCATCGGACGGCGTCGTTTACGCAAACACCTGGTCGGGCGAATATTTCGGCAACGATAAAACGCACGAAGGCGGCTTCCTCGTCGCTATGCAAGACAAGAGCGGCGCCGGCAAAGCCGACACCATCGAGCGCTTCGGCGGCACAGAGCAAACCGGCGATCACGGCGGCACCGGCATCGGCATTTACAACGGCTCGATCTTCGCCGAGACAAACGACAGCATCGTGAAGTACGCGCTCACTTCCGGCTCGATCACGCCATCGGGTTCGGCCGTCACCGTCGTATCCGGCCTTCCTCTCGGCGGCGATCACCCGATGCATCCCTTCATCATCACTAGCGACGGCTCGCTCCTCGTCGATGTCGCCAGCGCCACCAACTCCTGCCAGGCGAAAAATCGCACGCTGAAATCGCCCGGCGACAATCCCTGCAAAGAGCTCGAGACGCGCGGCGGCATCTGGCGCTACGACGCGAACAAAACCGATCAGAAATTTTCGACATCCGATCGATATGCCACCGGCATCCGCAACGGCGAAGGTTTCGCCATCGACGCCAGCGGCCAAGTCTTCGTGACGCAGCACGGCCGCGACCAGCTTCACACGAACTGGCCGGAGATATTCAAGGCGCCGGACCTCGAGGCGACGCTGCCCGCCGAAGAGGTCTTGGCGTTGAACAAGGGCGGCGACTACGGCTGGCCTTACTGCTTCTACGACAACTTTCAGAAAAAGCTGATTCTCGCGCCCGAGTACGGCGGCGACAGCAAGAAAACCGGCATGTGCGATCAGAAGACCGGACCTGCCGCGGCATTCCCCGCGCATTGGGGACCGAACGGCATGACGCGCTACGACAAAGATAAATTCCCCGCTCGCTACAGCAAGGGACTCTTCATCGCGTTCCACGGCTCGTGGAATCGCGCGCCGTATCCGCAAGGCGGCTACAACATTGTGTTCCAGCCGATGTCGGGCACGAAGGCTTCGGCGCATTGCGAAATCTTTGCCGACGGTTTCGCCGGCGCAATCAAAACGCCTGAGAAGGCGGATCACCGTCCGGACGGCCTCGCGGTCGCACCCGACGGCGCGCTCTACATTTCCGACGATATCAAGGGCCGCATTTATCGCGTGACGTGGAACGGCGGATCAGCCGACGGCACCGCCGGAGTGACGGCGTGCCCAAGCCTCACCGCCGGCGCCGGCTCGCTCGAAAAGTCCGCCGCGAATCCGCCCGAAGGCACGAATCCCGACGCAGGCAAAGCTGTACCGAAGGGCGCGACGTCCGCGATGGTCGCAGCCGGCGACAAGACGTATCACGCTTCAGCGTGCATCGGATGCCACGGCGACAGCGGCCAGGGCACGACGATCGGTCCTCCGCTCAACACGAAAGAATTCATGTGGAGCGACGGAAGCTGGTCGGGCATCGCAAAGACGATCACCGAAGGCGTCGCGCAACCGAAGAAATATCGCAGCCCAATGCCCGCGATGGGCGGTGCGCAGCTAACGCCAGCACAAGTGAAGGAAGTCGCGGCCTACGTTTGGAGCATGAGCCACCACTGACGCTCGCTCACCAATCGTGTTAAATACCTCCCGCGGAATTTTTTAACCGTTCCGCGGGAGTTGTTTTTTCGAGGGACCCAAAAATGCAGAAGCTCCGAACGCACACAGACCGCCGTTGGTTGAAATTATTCGGGGGCGCGCTAGCGATTCTTCTCCTCGCGGGCGCCAGCGCGAGCGTATCTCGCGCGCAGACACCGAACTACTCGATCCAAGCCATCCGCATCGCCGACTCCCCCGGCGACTCCGTCGCAGAAATGGTCGTCGGCGCCCCGAAAGACGAAAAAATCGACACTATGTTCGCCGTCTGGCTGATCCGCGGCGGCGGCCACAACATTCTCTTCGACAGCGGCTTCCACCGCGCACGCTGGTTCAAACTCTGGACGATCAAAGATTTTCTACGTCCTGACGAAGCCGTAAAGCTAGCAGGCGTCCAACCTGACCAAATCACCGACATCGTCGTCAGCCACGCCCACTGGGATCACATGGGCGGCATCGACCTCTTCCCTAACGCAACCGTCTGGATCCAAAAGGATGAATTTCGCTACTACACCGGCGATGCCTGGCAGCCCGGCGGCGATCACGGCGGAATTGATCCCGACGACGTTCAGGAATTAGTGAAGCTCAACACCGCAGGCCGCCTTCGCCTAGTCAACGGTGACAACGTCGAAATCTTCCCCGGCATTCGCGCCTACATCGGCGGGCGCCACACCTACGCTTCTCAATATCTGCTCGTCGAAGGAAGCCCGCGCTTCGTCCTCGCCTCCGACAACGTCTATCTCTACCGCAATCTCACGGAACACGCCGCAAGCGCTACTTTCACCGACGCCGATCAAGCCGCCAACATCGCCGCGCAGAAGCGAATGATCGAACTCGCCGGCTCCATCGATCGCGTCGTCCCCGGCCACGACGCCCTGCAATTCAAAAAATTCAAAACCGAAGGCCGTATCACCCAAATTCGTTAACACGGCAGCGCGACAGCACAAAAACGCAGCAACGCAACAAACCCACGAACACAAAAACAAACACGCGCAGCCAAAACCCGCTACTGCTTCTGCCCTTCCACCGCCGAAGTCTTGATCACCGTAATGTTCACCGTCTTGTCGTCGCGCTCCTGCACCGTCACCTTCTCCCCTTGTTTCTTCTCCTCAAACGGGCGCATGAAATCTGGATCTTCCCACGCTCCTTCGTCCACTTCATCCCAAGTGTAGAGCGCATAATCCCCTGGCGCGATCTGCTTGATCTTGAACACGCCATGCTGATCGGTCCGCTCCGTCCGATATAAATCATGCCGATCGCGATGTTTCGCATCCGGCACAAGCACGACCCAAACTCCTACAACCGGCAGCCCATTTTCGTCGGTCGCCGTACCTTCCACCTGCGCTCCCTGCGCGCTCAATGTAAACTCCAGCGTCGCATTCGACCCCGCGCGCGGCGTAAATCCCTGTTCGAGCACATCGACTCCGCCGTAGTCTGCTGCTTTCACGTAACCATTGCTATTCAGCCCTCCTACGGTGACTCGCATCGCGCTGTCGGAAAGTTGGTCCCATGTGAACGACCCGTCTCGATCGACACGTGTATATCCACCGGCGATCGCGCTTTGCCCGTCCACCCGCCCGAGCAGATATAAATTATCTTCAATATGCCCCGGCGTCCCGTCCCAGCGAACGTGTCCGGGGACGCTGAAGCCCTTCGAGATGATCAATGTAATTCCGTCTACATCGGCGTCACCAACATCAAGGCTCTGTGTGACCGAATGCTCCCGATCCGCATTAGGGACCATTCCCTGAATGGTGTACGAGCCCGGCGCGACTCCCCGCAACTCGAACGTCCCGTCTTTCTTGACCTCATTGTCTGGGCCAAAAGTCATCGAGTTACTTTCAATTGCACCTCCCCTCGGCGCGATGAAGACCATCGGATGCACCACATGTTGCGTATCGACGATGGTGTTGACGACCCGCCCTCTCACCGCGTAAACAGCCGTCGGGCGCATCATCACGTCCATCGAGGGAATTTCTTCGCCCGATTTCACGGTGATCGACTGCGCCCTCGTCACGTCGTATGTCCCCGGGTAGTAAGTCAGCACGTAGTTTTCTTTCAGGCTGCTCGCGCCGTTGTAATCGAAGTCTTCGTCGAAGCCGCCGTGCGCGGCGCCCGGCTGATATGTCACCGAAATGAAATAGCGTCCCGGAGCCAAACCGAAAAGCCGGTACTCGCCCAAATCGTTCGTGGAGTTCGTCGCCACGGTCGTGAGCTTGCGTTTGCCGTTCGAGTAGGAAGAGCGAAGTGCCGTCACATGCGCCCACGAGATCGGCTCGCCGTCCTCGTCCTCTATGCGCCCCGCAATCGTCGCCGATGGAATCAGGCGGAATAGTAGATCCTTCATTTCCGCCCCGCCCTTCAGCGTGAGTGTCGCTCCGGGTCCGCTGACGGTCCGCTGCCCATACTCCTGCATGACGTAATTGTTTTTCGCAACTCGCATGCGGTATTGGCCGGGAATAATTCCTCGAAAGATAAAGTGGCCGTCGGCTTCGGATCGAATCGTGACCTCGGCGCGCGAGCGATCGTCAACGCTGTTCAGGGTCACCAGCGCGCTCTTCAACGGCGCGCTTCCGGCCATCGCGACGACCATACCGGAGACGGTGCAATCCTGCTCCTTCTCTTTCGCGCCTGCGTTAGCTGAACCGGGCGCCTGCCCGGATTGAGCCGGAGGATTTGCTTGGGCTTGAGCGGATGCCGAAGTCGCAACGGCAGCGAGAAAGAACACCAGAACAATCCCGCGAATAGGGCGCGCAAAGCGAGGAACGAACATAGGGGCACCTGGTGACGCAGAGTATACGACACGAGACGTGACGAGGTGTGCCACGGGTTGCCTCGCCACGCCCGTCTGAAACCCGGCCGACCAGCACGGTTGCCGATTGGCGCAGTTCTCGACCGGTCAGTTTGTGGGTTAGGCCGGATGCGGTAAAATAGGGCTTCGCGGCTTCAGGTCCGGCCGCACTGTCACACATGGGATCACCCTTCAACATCATCTCTAACGCGCCGGGCAGCGGCATGCCGATGCCATCGCCCACCGCTCATCCGCGCCCCGACTGGCTGCGCGTAAAATTTTTCGGCGGCGAGCGCTACCAGGATCTCAAGCGCATCATGCGTACGCTCGACCTGCATACTGTCTGCGAAAGCGCGCGCTGCCCCAACATGGGCGAGTGCTGGGAGCACGGCACCGCCACATTCATGATTCTCGGAGACATCTGCACGCGCGCCTGCGGATTTTGCGCCGTGCCCTCGGGCAAGCCGGTCGGCCCGCCGGATGAAGACGAGCCGCTACGCGTTGCCGAAGCCGTAGCTCGCATGGGTCTGCGCTACGCGGTCGTCACTTCGGTGAATCGCGACGATCAGAAAGACGGCGGCGCGCACATTTTCGCGCGCACGATCGAAGAAATTCGCAATCGCGTCCCCGGATGCAAAGTCGAAGTATTAATTCCCGATTTTCGCGGCGATTGGGATGCGCTCAACGTCGTGCTCGCCACGAAGCCCGATGTCCTGAATCACAACACCGAAACTGTCCCGCGCCTGTATCGCCAGGTGCGCAAAGGCGCCGTCTACGAGCGCTCGCTGGAATTGCTCCGCCGCTCCAAAGAAATGCATCCTGACGTGCCGACGAAAACCGGCTTGATGCTCGGCCTCGGTGAAGAAAAAGACGAAGTCCTCACGACGTTGCAGGATCTCGCCGCGCAAGGCACCGACATTCTGACGTTAGGCCAATACTTGCAGCCCACGCGTGATCATCTTCCGATCGTCCGTTACGTCCATCCCGACGAGTTCGCCGAATATAAGGTCGCCGGCGAGTCGATGGGCTTCAAACACGTCGAAGCCGGCCCTCTCGTCCGCTCTTCCTACCACGCCTTCGAGCAAACCGAATCCGCGATAAAGTAGTCTCATCGCGTCCACAACGGATCACGGTTCCCTCATTGCAATTTCGATGACACGATTTTTCAGCGTTGCGACTCTACTGGTCTTCGCCTTGGGATTGGCAAGCTGCTGGGCCAGACCACCCTTGTCTGTTCAAACTTCCACGAAAAAAACAGTTATCGACGTTCGGACGCTTGGCGAGTATCCAACGACGATCGCGAAATTGCGACTGACCGAGAACCGCACAGGTCGAGTGGTTTGGGAGCTTCAAGCTGCTGCGCCTCTCCCTCAGATCTGGACGGTTGAGGTCGCCGAAGGGACCAATCCCAGCAATCTGTCCGGCAAACAGGTGTTTCACGGGAGCTACACCGTTGCCGTGCCCAAAGACTCCGATCACTTCCTACTCAACAAAGACACTGAATACAGGATTGAGGTGTGGGGAGAATCTGCCGCCGGACCTTCAGCGACGAGAGTTTTTCAACTCCACCAGTGATGCCCAAGCACTAACTCAAACTTCACTATGTCGCGCCAAAGATCAGCAAGCTGATCTGCGCCCAGAAAAACACTGCAAGCAGTATCGACAACCCCGTATCCACCAGCGAAAGAATCGCAATCAAATCGCGCGGCTTCTGATCCGTCTTCCGCAGGACAAAAACCGCGATCAACTCAAACAATCCCGCCGCAATCAGCAGCCAAATGCGAATCTGCACC
>Ga0209169_10002619_pt1 | contig 10808 bp, 5 predicted proteins | sample HubBroMetageWRM4_FD_188346 | JGI IMG/M metagenome (GOLD analysis project Ga0209169, IMG submission 188346) | Warmed soil microbial communities from the Hubbard Brook experimental Forest, New Hampshire - Hubbard Brook CCASE Soil Metagenome WRM 4... | ecosystem: Environmental > Terrestrial > Soil...
GCCCGCCGGAGTGCAGAAATCGGCTAGCGAATTAACAGTCGCGGCCCGGACGTCAGTCAGTCGAGTAACCCCGGCAGCAAGATACGTGAGTTATAGAAAGACTTAGCGGCCACACGGAGAAGCGCACTAAAGCGGCCGTCCCTTAGGAGCCGGAGGGACGGTTTGAGAGACGTTGTTCTTATTATCATTTTGCTGCCGAATTCGGTTTTCACGCGAAATATCAAGGCAGCGAAGTCCTTCCAGTCGATCGTGGCCAACCCTTCCCTTACCAAAAATGGCGCAACTTCCGTGTTGAGAGTGATTCGACCGCAACCGCTATTGCCCGTCGCTGACAGGCCCAATTTCTATGCGCACTGGCAGTGATCGCGTGTTTCCGGAGAGGTTTCCGAAACGGCCGGCACGTTTTCTCCGAAGCCATTCTGGGGTTGCGGGATCTAGAGGATCTAGAACGTGAGGGGGCCATACACTAACGAGAAAGTACACGCCTGGCCCCGGCAAATCGGGGGAGATGGGAGTGAGCCCTACAGGCGCTTGCGGAGATGCGGTCGTTAGTTCTCTAAAGGTTCGCGCGGCTTTACCCTTCTCCATTGCAAAGGGTCCCCCACCGTGACCGAGGCAGTCGCCTCCCAACGGAATCGTTCTCAAAACGTGATGCTCGGAGTCTTGAATCTCGATAGAGGGCATTGGCTCTCGGCACTCTAGTTGAGCGAGAGGAACCTCCGCATTCATGTTCTCCCACTGAGGGTGAAGAGGGCGTCGGTCTGGCGTCAACAGCGTCCGCCGTCTTTTTGACGGCAGCGCTGCGCGCAACGACCATGCCAAGTCAATAGGAGGGAGCTACAACGATTCGATCGAGGTCGGGAGCATATCCGCTGGCATTGCCGAAGCTGATCGTATTGGTTCCGGCATGCAGTTGGACGGGAATGACTGTCGGAACAGGATCGCTGAAGGTGCTGCCGTTGAGATCGAGCTCCGTTTCAGCCCCGCCATTGACGCTCATAAAGTACGAACGCACCCCGCTCGTCTGATAGTCGATCTCAAGCTGATAGGTTCCGGGGCTCGGGACCGTGACGTTCGAGAAGGTCACAGAGTTGGCCGCGCCACCCCCAATGTTTCCAGCCTTCCCCAGCCCCGACGAGTAGTTGCTGAATTCGCCGATCACTGTGCCGCCGAGCGTCGCCACCTCTGCTTCATAGGTATTCGACGCCGGTCGCGGAAAATCTCCGTTTCCGCTGATCACAATCCTGTCGAGATCAGGCGGATAGCTTACGGGGCTTCCGAACGCGATCGTGTTGAACCCCTTCTGCAGATACACAGGAACCGTTGTGCTTGCGGGAAGAAAGAAGCTGCCGCCCCCGCAGTCGAGAGTTTGATACGCGCCGCCATCGACACTGTAAAGATAGGACCGCAGGCCTTGCGTCATCGAGTCCACCTGCATGAGGTATTCACCGGCCGTCTCCACATAGACATTGTTGAAGGTGACTTGGTTGCCCGCGCCGAGGCCCAAGCCGCCGACCTTCTCGCCGCCGGAGCAGGCAGGGCAGGAGGCAATGACGGCTGACCCTCCGAGAACCGCGGATTCGGCCTCATAACTCGTCGACGGCGCCGGAGCTGCATGACCGATACCGTAGACCCTGAGAAGACGTGAGCCATGTCCCTCGAGCGTCGTCGAGAAGCCGCCCAATGCAGGACCAACCTCGCGATGCGTCCACAGATCGCGTACGTCTACGGCGTCGGCGAATCCGAGCAGGCTCCAGGGAATCCGCGCATGAGTCACGACCGCGTCCATGTTGAAGATTCCCACGTTGTAGGCGCCGTTGCCGAGATCGCTGACATATACTTCCACATCGCCATCCAGCACTTGCTTTGCGGGCTTGCCGGTCTGCCCCACCGCGAGCGCTTCATCGTTGCTGACAAGTGTCTTGCCAAAATCGTCGATTTTCGTCAGGTCGCCGCCCAGGGTAATGGGAGCATTGACGAGCGCCCAGAAAGAAAGAGCGGAGCGCTTCTCCTCATTGGTGAGGCCATCGATCGGTCCATCGGAGATATCCAGTGTGTCTAGATCGTTCCAGCCGATCTCAGGTCCTGAGGCATTCTCCCATCCGGGCAGGTCGCGAAAGCGTTCGTAGATGCGAGGCCAGTCGGTTAGCGTGGCGCAGCCGCCCTCGCATTCCACGTCCTGATCGACGCGTCGCGCATTCGCGTATTGCTGCCACACGCTCAGGTAATCCTGATCGAGCGCCCATGAGATCGTTAGCCAGATCGGGCGACCACTGACGGCGATGGCCTTCGACCAGGCCGCGACATCGGCTCGATTGTCGATCGACAAGCCATAGCTGTCGGACCCCGGTGTGACTCCATCGAGCTTGATGTAATCGATTCCCCAGGACGCGAAGAGCGCGACGACAGAGTTCATGTATTCCTGCGCGCCTGGCTTGGCGAAATCGATCTTGTAGTGATACGGCGATGTACCCGGAGCTCCGAAGGCGTTGCCGGCCGTGTACGGCACGGCCAGGATGTCCTGAATGTAATACTGGGTTCCCAAGATCGGAGAGTTCGCCGCGACCGCCGGATACTCCACCCCAGGAATCCAGTAGATACCCGCTTTCTGGCCGTTGCCGTGAATGTGATCGACCAATGCCTTGATGTCAGGAAAGGTCGTGGCATTGGGAATGGGCCTGCCGTTGGCGTCGAAGCTACCCTGCCAACCAGAGTCGATATTGATATAGGCAAAGCCATGGGCTTGGAGCCCCGAAGCGGCCAGGGCGTCCGATTGCGTGGTGATGTTGGCCTGGGTCAGGAAGCTTGAGTTGATGGTCTGTTCACTGAAGCTGCTCCAGCCAAGATACGGTCTTTGGCCAACACCGTTTATTTGTGCGAAAGCCGGAGCTGCCGACAGCAACAGGAGGGCGCTAAGGCGAGTAAATGGGTTTGACAGCATAGTTTTGCGAGTTGACGCAAGTTGTGACCAGAGACTAGCCTTGCGAGCTTCGGGGCGAAGGAAGGGCGTCATCGGTTTCTCCAGAGGGATGGGATACGATCTGACAGATTGGCGGTAACGTTAACGCAATTCGCAGTCGAACTGTACGTCTGCGCTTCGTGGATTGTCAAGGCTTACCCTCAAGCCAGAAATTCGCTCTAATGCCGCCAGCTGATCGATGACCGGAATAGAAAGTACGAGGTCATGATCTCCAACCGGCAGCTTTTAAAACAAAAAGCAGTTGCCATCTGTTAGGAGATGGCGGTAACGTTAACGAGTCCAAGTTTTGACGACCTATTCAAAAAACTATGAAATTAAATGCGATTGAAGTCCCATTGCTGGACCTTCCCAACGCGCCCACGAGCCAGACCGCTCCCGTGAAGGCCTGGGAAGAGGCGGTTGTGATGACCACCTATCTGCCAGCCCAGCCGGATCCGAACCCGCTCTTCCTTGAAAAGCGCGTGTATCAGGGCAGCAGCGGAAAAGTTTACCCGCTGCCGGTGATTGATCGCATCGCCGTTGAACCCTGTGAGCGCGCATGGCAGGCGGTGCATCTCGAAAACGAGTACCTGCGCGTGATGATCCTGCCGGAGATTGGCGGTCGGATCCACGTCGGATATGACAAGAGAAACGGCTACGACTTCTTCTACCGGCAAAACGTAATCAAACCCGCACTCGTCGGGCTTGCCGGGCCCTGGATCTCAGGCGGAGTGGAGTTCAACTGGCCCCAGCATCATCGCCCCGCAACATTTCTTCCTGTCGAAGTCTCCATCGAGCGTCACGAAGATGGCTCGGTGACCGTATGGTGCAGCGACCACGATCCGATCTCCCGCATGAAGGGTATGCATGGCGTCTGTCTCCGGCCCGGATGCGCCTACCTGGAGGTGAAGGTTCGTTTGTACAACCGCACCTGGGACACGCAGACATTTCTCTGGTGGGCAAACGTCGCCGCCCGCGTTCACCAACACTATCAGTCATTCTTCCCCAAAGATGTTCGCTACGTAGCCGACCACGCCAAGCGGGCCGTCACCGAGTTCCCGCATAGTCTCAGTGTGTACTACGGGATTGACTATGGCGAACGGGCGCGTCACGGCGTTCCGATAGAGGAGCAGCCCTCGAACTTTCGGCCTGACGGCGGCTATCCGCCGAACGATTTGAGCTGGTATGGCAACATTCCGGTCCCCACGAGCTACATGATCATGAACTCGCGCGAGGATTTCTTCGGCGGCTACGATCACGCCGCCGACGCGGGAGTTCTGCATGTAGCCAACCATCACATCGCTCCCGGCAAGAAGCAATGGACATGGGGAAACCATGAATTCGGGTATGCGTGGGATCGTAGTCTCACGGATCATGACGGTCCTTACATCGAGTTGATGGCCGGCGTTTATACAGACAATCAGCCTGACTTTTCCTATCTCGCTCCAGGAGAGACCAAGACATTCAGCCAGTATTGGTATCCGATTCAGAGGATCGGCGTCCCCGATGCAGCGAGTCTGCATGGCGCGATGCGCGTCGTCCAAGGTTCGGGAGCGATGGAAGTTCATCTCCTGTCGACGCACGAGATTCAACAAGCGATAGTGCGACTCAGTTCACCCGGCCATGAGCCCAGCGTTTGGACGGGAATGTTGCGCCCCGATGCTTCAGAGGTAATTCAGCTGCCCGTCGCAACAGGGATGGAGAATTGGGTTCTTGAACTCGAATCAGGCGGCGCAGTTCTTCTTCGCTACGCCCCGTCTGAAATTCGACCCGCGCCGCCGCCCGCGGAAGCCACCGAGCCTGCGGCGCCTGAAGACATCGCGACCAACGACGAGCTTTATCTCACCGGGCTTCACCTCGAACAATACCGGCATGCGACTCGATCGCCTGAACCATACTGGCGCGAAGGTCTCCGGCGTGATCCTGAGGACAGCCGAATCAATCAAGCGCTCGCAAGACTCCATCTTCGTCGTGGTGAGCTTACCGAAGCAGAGCAGCGCTCTCGGACGGCGATCTCCCGGCTGACGAAGCGTAATCCGAATCCCTACGATAGTGAGGCCTACTATTACCTGGGAATGACCCTGCTCTTTCAGGATCGGACGGATGAGGCCTACGACTCGTTCTACAAGGCCGCGTGGTCCGCTGCATGGCGAGGGCCTGCGTATCACCGTCTGGCCGAGATCGATTTTCAGCGAGATCGATTGACCGCGGCTCTGGACCATGTCACTCGATCCCTGCAGGCAGAGGCCGAGAATCTCAATGCAGCAAATCTCAGAATTGCGATCTTGCGTCGTCTTGGCTTAACGGAACAAGCAGACGCCGAGTTGAGCGCCGCGACGAAGCTGGATCGATTGAACGATTGGAGCCGCTTTTCCCGGAACGGCGTAACTCCGTTGGAAAGCGCCCGACGTCTCGATCTGGCGTTCGATTTCATGCGCGCAGGCCTTCTTGAAGAAGCAGACCGCGTTCTGCAGTCTGGCGTAACAGCGATGGAACTCTACGCGAGAGCGCACGTTTTGAAACTGCTTGGGCAACGCGAGCCAGCTAGGGCCTGCGCGGCCCGCGCCTCGGCGGCTCGTCCTGCCTATGTTTTTCCGAGTCTGCTTGAAGAGATGAAAGTGTTGCAGAGCGCGATCGATGCGAATCCCCGCGACGCCAGGGCTCCGTACTACTTTGGCAATCTTCTATACGACCGCAGACGTCACCGCGATGCAATCACCCAGTGGGAGAGGGCGGCAGAGCTTGATCCGAATTTTCCCACGGTCTGGCGAAATCTGGGCATCGCTTACTTCAATGTAGAACTCGATGCGATCAAGGCGCGCAACGCCTTCGCGCGGGCGCGAAAGGCAGATCCGGAGGATGCTCGAATCCTCTACGAAGAGGATCAGCTCCGGAAGCGTCTCGGCGATGACCCGGCCGATCGTCTTGCGACCCTTGAGGCGCATCGCGAGCTTGTTGCGCAAAGGGATGACCTGTCCGTTGAGCTAGCCGCGCTCTACAACGAGGTTGGCAGACCTGCCGATGCTCTTGCGTTGCTGCTCTCGCGGCAGTTCCAACCCTGGGAGGGCGGGGAAGGGCTGACGCTTGGCGCCTATGTGCGAGCCCAGTTGTTGTTGGGGCGCACGGCGCTGGCCGAAGGCAATCCGCGCGCCGCCATCGAGTGTTTCGAGGCAGCCGACCGGCCTCCGCGGAGCCTCAGCGAGGCTCGGCATCTGTTGGCGAACAGCAGCAACATTGAATTCTGGCTCGGAGAAGCCTGGGCCGCGAAGGGTGAATCACAAATCGCCAGGCAGCATTGGGAGCGAGCGGTGCGGCAGCGTGGCGACTTCCAGGAGATGCAGGTTCGTCGTGTTTCGGAGATGACCTATTGGAGCGCATTGGCGATGCGTCGGCTGGGACGCGATGACGAAGCGGTATCTTTATTCAAAGAGATTCTCGACTACGCGGCGGCTTTGGAAGCGACTATGCCGAAGATCGATTATTTCGCGACCTCGCTGCCAACGATGTTGTTGTTTGAAGAAGATATCGAGATCCGGCAGCACATCACGGCGACTTTCTTGAAGGCCCAGGCGCTGCTCGGACTCGGCGAGGACGTCGAGGCGCATGCCGCTCTGGCTGAAGTTCACAGACTGGATCGAGCCCATGCCGCGGCATGCGATCTGCGCTCGGGTAACCTTATGCAGCAGACGGGCGGATAACTGTGCATGGACCGGCTGCTTCAGGCGTGACTACCAATTCGATCCGTACGCCGCCTGCGACGGGATATGTGTGGTGCATTGCCGTGGCTGCCGCGCTTGGCGGTCTCCTGTTCGGCTATGACTGGGTGGTCATTGGAGGAGCGCGTCAGTTCTTCGAGATTTACTTTCACCTCGATAGCGCCGCCGCCGTGGGATGGGCGAACAGCTGCGCGCTTGTGGGCTGTTTTTTCGGCTCGCTAATCGCAGGCGCTCTTGGAAATCGGTACGGACGCAAACCTGTTCTGCTCATCTCCGCCGTGCTCTTTGCGCTCTCCTCCGTCCTCACCGGGTGGGCATTCTCTTTTTCGGCGTTTATCGTGTGGCGGATCATTGGCGGCGTGGCCATCGGCCTCAGTTCCAACATCTCACCGCTCTACATTGCCGAAGTAAGCCCTGCGTCACATCGCGGGCGGCTGGTAAGCCTCAATCAATTCGCCGTCGTCATCGGCATTCTGCTGGCGCAGATAGTGAACTGGCGGATCGCTGCCCCGGCGCGCGAACAGGCTTCCACGCAGCTTCTGTTGGCGAGTTGGAACGTCCAGCTCGGCTGGCGCTGGATGTTCACCGCAGTCGCCGTTCCCGCCGTGGTTTTTCTGGCAGCCTCCGTCGCCATACCCGAAAGCCCGCGCTGGCTGCTCCTTCGAGGGCAAACGGAGCGGGCGCTTCAAGTCCTCCGAAAAATCGGGGGGACCGAAGAATACGCGACAGCCGAGTCATCCGCGATCTCCGCGGCTTTACCAGACGAACTCACACAAACAGGCACTTGGCGCGGCCTTCTGCAGCCGGGCGTTCGGAGCATACTCCTTGTTGGCATAGTGCTGGCGGTGCTGCAGCAGTGGAGCGGCATCAATATCCTATTCAACTACGCCGAAGAAGTATTCCGCGCCGCCGGTCTCGGCGCCAACCAGATCTTCCTCGACATCGTCGTGACAGGAGCCATCAACTTGATCTTTACGCTGATCGCCATGGCTGTCGTCGACCGGCTCGGCAGGCGGCCTCTGATGTTGTTCGGTTGCATCGGCATCGGTCTATCGCATCTTTTGGCTGGATTTGCCTACCTGACGAGAGAGAAGGGAATGCCCGTCCTGGTCCTGACGCTCTGCGCGATAGCCTGTTACGCGATGACCCTTGCGCCGCTGACCTGGGTATTGATCGCTGAAATATTTCCGAATCGGCTGCGCTCGCTCGGCGTCTCAGTCGCCGTATGTGCGCTCTGGATCTCGTCCTTTGCATTGACCTACTCGTTTCCTTTCATCAACCGCACGCTGGGGAGCGCCGGCAGCTTCTTTATCTACAGCGCGATCTGTTTCGCCGGCGCGGTGTTTGTGTTCTTCCTGGCGCCGGAGACCAAGGGGAGAACGCTCGAGGAACTTGAAGCCAATTCTGCTCGCGCAGGTACGGCGGCCGGTCTCTAAGGTAGATTGAGGACGGTAACGTACACATATAGCGGCAATATCAGCGCATACAGCGGAAATGAATCACTATCGGAATATTGAATTTATGGCAATTTGAAGGGTAACGATAACGATCTTATCGATGCGGTCATCATAATCTCAGACTCCTGTTCTGATTCCCACTCCATCACATTCGCGAAAATGCTTCTTGACAACTCTTTTGCATAAAGATTACCGTCTTTTGCGGTAACGTACACAGGAATTTAATCTCACAGAACGTGAACGTACACGGAAACATTCAAAAAAACTCGACACAGACGTTCTGCGCGGATATCTGGAGAATAACCGATGGCGAAACAACTTTTGAGGCCCCACCTTTTCAAACCGGCAAGCCTGACTCTTCTTACGTCGGCAACAGCGTTTCTGCTACTGCTGTTTGCGTCGTTCTGCTGCTCAGCTCAGACCGATCAAGGGGCGATCACCGGTGTCGTTCAGGACCCCACCGGCGCCGTCATCCCTAACGCGAAAGTCATTGCGACGAGCCTCGACACCGGCCTGGCGCTCCAAACGAAATCGAACAGCAGCGGCGTGTTTGTTTTTTCGCCTCTCAAAATCGGGAACTATACCGTCTCCGCGTCCTCAGCTGGATTTCAGACGGTGACACGAGAAAATCTGCGCGTCGACATCCAGCAGCGACTCAATCTGATCTTTTCTCTGCCCACCGGATCGATCACCGAGACGGTGAATGTCAGCACCGCAGCCCCTGTGCTCCAGACTCAGGATGCTGCGGTCGGTCAGGTGATCAGCACCAAAGAAATCAATGACACGCCCCTCAATGGTCGAAATTGGGTGTACATCGCACAATTGACCAATGGCGTGGCTCCGCCTCTCGGCAATACACGCGGATCAGGCAGCGGCGACTTTGTCGCCAACGGCCAGCGAGCCGAGCAAAACAACTTCATCCTCGACGGCGTCGACAACAATACCAACCTCGTCGACTTCCTGAATGGATCGAGCTATATCATTCGTCCTCCGCCCGATGCACTTTCCGAGTTCAGTCTGCAGACCAGCAACTTCAGTGCGGAGTTTGGCCACTCTGCCGGCGCAGTCCTTCAAGCCAACATCAAGTCAGGCACAAATCAGATTCACGGTGATCTGTGGGAGTATTTCCGCAACACGAACCTCGACGCAATCAATTGGAATGCGGGCCCAACCGCGGTGGTTCCGCCGTATCACCAAAATCAGTTCGGCGCCACGCTCGGGTTTCCTATCTGGAAGAACAAGCTCTTCTACTTCGGCGATATGGAAGTGAATCGCATCTCGATCAGCAATCCGACGCCAATCAACGTTCCTTCCGCTCTCGAGCGCCAGGGAAACTTCTCTGAGCTTCTGAACGGCGACTTGACTGGTGTCGGAGCGCCAACCACGTTGTATGAGCCGAATACCGCTGATCCCGGTCAACCCCTGGCGTGCAACGGCCAGCAGAATGTGCTCTGCCCGAATCAGATCAATGCGGTAGCACAGAACATTCTGAGTCTCTATCCCGCTCCCAACGCCAACAATGGAAAGCTCTACAACAACTACATCGTGAACCTCGGCACAAGCGACAACAATGTGCAGTGGGATCAGCGGCTGGACTGGAACATCAGTTCGAAGGATCAGAGCTACGCCCGTTATAGTTATCTCCACGAGATCAAGACCAACGGCCTGCCGCTGGGCCCAGTTCTTGACGGTAGTGGTTACGGCGGCCTTTACGACACGAACCTCGCGATGAATTTCATGGGTAGCGAGACGCATATCTTTGCTCCGACTCTTACCAACGAGTTTCGCTTCGGCTACAACTGGGGCGTGTTCAATTTTCAGCAGCCGAACGCCTTTAATCCCGGTCTCAATGCGTCTCTCGGACTCGGCCCTCAGCCTTCCTATCTGAAGCCAGGCCAATTTGGCTTGCCGTCGGGTTATGTGAATGGAACGATCCAGCAGTGGGGATCGACTGGCATCAGCCGCGAATCGCAAAATGTCTACCAGATTCTCGACAACGTAAGTAAGATCTGGGGCAATCACTCGCTGAAGTTTGGTGCATCGTTCCAGGCGATCCGCTTCTACTACATCTATGCGCCCGCGGATCTGGGGCAGTATCACTGGAACGGACAATTTACGGGCCTGGTCGGCGTCGCCAATACCGGGTCGGCGGTGGCCGACATGCTGGTCGATCAGGAGAACTACGCCGCCATCTCAGTTTCTCCAAACGTAAACGACGCCCAGTGGTACGACGCCGGCTATGTGCAGGACGACTGGAAACTGACGCGCAAGCTGACCTTGAATCTCGGTGTGCGCTACGACTACTTCCAGCCTTACAAAGAGAACGGCGGACAGCAGGCCAACTTTGTCGCCACCGGATCGCTGGGTATAGGGACCGGATCGGGCGTGGTCCAATTCCCGAAGAGTCAGCAGGGCATCGCACTGGGCGCACCCTTTCTGGATGCCTTAGCCAAAGACAACGTGACCGTCCAGTTTGTGGACAACGATCGTCTCGTCACGTCACAGAAGACTAACTTCGCGCCGCGCATTGGATTCGCCTACTCACCGCACGACACAACTGTAGTTCGCGCGGGCTTCGGCATCTTCTACGGCGGTCTCCAATCAGAAGGCAACGGCAACCTGGGCGCTAACTTCCCGTACTCAAATCAAGCGACCTTCTATGCTCCGACTTGCGTA
>Ga0209169_10002620_pt1 | contig 10804 bp, 9 predicted proteins | sample HubBroMetageWRM4_FD_188346 | JGI IMG/M metagenome (GOLD analysis project Ga0209169, IMG submission 188346) | Warmed soil microbial communities from the Hubbard Brook experimental Forest, New Hampshire - Hubbard Brook CCASE Soil Metagenome WRM 4... | ecosystem: Environmental > Terrestrial > Soil...
ACGCGGTCGCCTCGCCGATGCCGGCGCCGGAGATGCCGGCGCTCACCGCGGCGGCCACGGCGGCGGCGCCGGCCAGGGCGATGCCTGTGTTGTGGGTGACGCGGCTAGCCGCTACCACCTGGTCGACGAGGACCGACAGTTGAGCACTGTCCGCCACGATGCCTACGGGGGTGATTCGCATTGCGGCGCCGTTAGTGTCGCCGGTGGCGCCGGCTTCTTCTGGGGGGGTGCCTGCCAGGACGGCGGCTATCGCTCGCTTGGTCGAGGGGCCTAGGAGGTCTAGCGAGCCGCGCTCGGCCATGTCACGTTCCCAGAGGGCTAGCGCCGTCGCTAGCTTGTGGGGGTTGATGGCGCCGTTGCCGCTGACCAGGAGCCTGCCGAGGAGTACGGCCTGCTCGGTATCGTCGGTGACCGATCCGGCGGGCATCCCGGCGGCGATCGGGTGGCCGGGCGGGGCGGGCTCGAAGCCGGTCAGCAGCGGGCCCCAGCGGTCGATGATCTCGCGGCGGGACAGCAACTGGGTGGGCATGCCGAGGGCGTCGCCGATCGCGAGCCCGTATAGCGCGCCGCGGGCCCGTTCATGCGGCGTGGATGCCGCGATCACGTAGCCCTACGTGCATGGGCGCGGCATCCACGCCTTATGTATGCGGGAGGCCGCGTAACGGGTGTTGACCATGGGGAGCTAGAGGACATTGTTGCCGTACATTTCGCCTAGGGGGTCGGCTAGGAGCTCCAGGCGGGCGCCATCGGGGTCGCGGAAGTAGAGGGAGGTGCCGCTTTCCTCCTGGTAGGTGATATCGGCCTTGTCCAGGTTGGCGCGCAGGGCGGCCCACTTCTCCGGGGTGACCGAGATCGCGAGGTGGTGCAGGCCGCCTAGGACCTCGGCGTAGGGACCCAGGTCGAGGCCGGGGAAGTCGAAGAAGGCGAGCAGGTTGCCGTTGCCTACGTCGAAGAAGAAGTGGTTGGAGCCCTCGTAGTCGCGGTTCTCGATGATCTCGGTCAGCGGGAACTCCAGCACCTCGGTGTAGAAGCGGATCGTCCGCTCTACGTCCGAGCTGAGCAGCGCGGTGTGGTGGATGCCGCGGGCGCTGCTCGGCTTGTGTTCTGCGGGCAGGTACTCGGCGCGCAGCCTGGCGCGTTCGGCCTCGATCGCGGCGAGATCCATGTCTGCGGCTCCTGTCAGATGCGGGGGGACGAGTTGGGGAACGCCCCGGCCAGCACCCGATCACCCCGGAGGTTCCCGCGTTCACCCGGCCGAACGCGGTCAGCACCAGGGTCCCGGCATCGAAATCGATCACGACGGGCAGGCCGGACACGTCTTGCTGAGCGTAACTCAGGCCTCCGGGCGCGATGCTCACCAGGTCGTCGGCGCCGGGCACAGCCCCGCCACCAGCATGCTCTTGCCCTGCCGCGCGCGAGCGCCATGAGTACAGCTAGGACGGTCGCGGACACCGTGACCGCCCTCGCCAGCAGCACTGCGCGGCGGATGTCGGCCGGCTCGGGGGCCCGCCCGTCACCTAGCTCCGGGCGGTTCTCCGCGACTCCGTCGTAGCTGTTCGTGCCGCCAAGCCGGACGCCGAGCGCCCCGGCGAACGCGGCCTCGCAGCGGCCGGCGTTCGGGCTGGGATGGTGGCCGCCGTCGCGCCGCAGGGTCCGCAGCGCGGCACGCGGGTCGCCGCCCGGCACCAGCGGGGCGCAGGCGACGGCCAGCGCGGCGGTGACCCGGGCCGGGATCCAGTTGGCCGCGTCGTCCAGGCGGGCCGACGCCCAGCCGAACCGCAGGTACCGCGGCGTGTGGTGACCTACCATCGCGTCCAGCGTGTTGACCGCACGATAGGCCGCCAGGCCAGGCGGCCCGGCGACGGCGCCCCACAGCAGCGGCGCCACCACGGCGTCCGAGGTGTTCTCCGCGACCGACTCGATGACGGCGCGGGCCATCTCGGTGGCGTTAAGGCCGGCCGGGTCGCGGCCGCACAGGCTCGGCAGGATCTGCCGCGCGGCATCAAGATCGTGGCGGGAAAGGGATACCGATGCCCGTTCGGCATAAAAAGAAAGAGAACGGCCACCCGTGACGGCCCACACCGTTACGGCGGCGGCGCCCGCCTCAAGCAGCGGCCGGCCTGCCGTGCGGCGGTGCATGAGCACGGCGGGGGCGGCGGCGGCGAGCACGCAGGCGGTCGCGTGCAGCGCGCCGCGCAGCCGGGTGTCGGCGTAGTCGCGGCCCTCGAGCGCCGTGGCGGCGCGGCCGAACGCGGCCACCGGATGCCCGCGGCGGGGGTCGCCGAGCAGGGCGTCAAGCGCCACGCCCGCCGCGAGGCCCGCCGCCAGCGGCCACCGCGGGCGCCGTTGGTGCCCCTGATGCCTGGGGCCGGCCGGGGGGCGGCCGCGAGATGGCTGGGACACCAGGCCATTGTGGCCGGCCTCCAGGCCGCTCGGGGTGATCAGCTCAGGTGACGATCCAGAGCCGTTTGGCCTTGAACGTCCAGATGCGGTAGTCGTACCAGCCGCAGCCAACGGCCGCGGCGGCGCCGAGGACGCCTGGCGTGATCACGCGCCCCCGGCGCGGGACCTAGGACCATCGGAGGAGAGCGGGCGGGGCGGGCGGCCGATGCGGTTTTGCTTGCCGGCGGGCAGGGTGAGGTTATGAGCAGGACGTATGCGGAGCTTGCCGGGCTGATGACGGCGATGACGGGGGACGAGAAGCACGGGCCGAGCGCGACGTCGACGCTTGACGTGCTGTGGGTGCTGTATGACCAGGTACTGCGGGTGTCGCCGGAGACCGTGGACGATCCGGGGCGGGACCGGTTCCTGCTGTCCAAGGGTCACGGGCCGGCCGCCTACTACGCGGTGCTCGCGGCGAAGGGTTTCTTTCCCGAGGCGTGGCTGGCCGGGTTCGGCTCGGCCGACTCGCCGCTCGGCTATCACCCGGACCGCAACCTCATCCCCGGGGTGGAGATCTCCAGCGGGTCGCTCGGGCACGGGCTGCCGCTCGGGGTCGGGCTCGCGCACGGGCTGCTGGCCCGCGGGCTGCCGGAGCCGCGGGTGTTCGTGCTGGTCGGGGACGCGGAACTGGACGAGGGGAGCAACGGCGAGGCGATCGTGTACGCGGGCGCGGCCGGGCTGCCGAACCTCACCGTGATCGCGGTGGACAACCAGTCCTCGACCTGGGGCTGGGGACCGGGCGGCATCGAGGCCCAGTTCGCGGTCGCCGGGTGGGCGGTGACGCGGGTGGACGGGCGGGATCACGGCGCGCTTGCGTTGGCGCTTGCCGGTTCGGCTGGAGAGCCGCGGCTGATCGTGGCGGCGGTGGAGAGGAAAGGGTGAGGGTCGTGGGCGATATGCGAACGGCGTTCGGGGATGCGGCGGTTGAGCTGCTTGAGGAGGACCCGCTGACCGCGATCGTCCTGGCGGACATCTCGGCGGACATGTTCGCCAAGGCGATGGCCAGGCATCCGGCGCGGGTGCTCAACGTGGGCATCAGGGAGCAGCTGATGGTCAGCGTCGGCGGCGGGCTCGCGCTTGCCGGGATGCGGCCGATCGTGCACACCTACGCGCCGTTCCTCGTCGGGCGGGCCTTCGAGCAGGTCAAGCTCGACCTCGGGCACCAGGGGGCGCCGGCGGTGCTGGTCAGCGTCGGCGCGTCCTACGACGCCGCGCGGGCGGGGCGTACGCACCAGGCGCCGGAGGACGTGACGCTTATTGGTGCATTGCCCGGGTTCTCGGTGCATGTGCCTGGGCATCCGGACGAGGTTCGGTCGTTGCTGCGCGGCGCGGTGCGGGCGCTGGGGTCCGGGCGCTCCGCTTATATCCGGCTGACGACGGAGGCGAACCGGTCGGTTTTGGGCTCGGGCTCGGGTGGGCTGGCTTTGCTGCGGGAGGGGCGGCTGGGGGTTGTCGTCGCGGTGGGGCCGATGCTTGACCCGGTGCTCGAGGCGGTGGGCGACCTGGACGTGAGCGTCGCGTACGCCACCACGGTGCGGCCGTTCGACGCGGATGGGCTGCGCGCGGCGGCTGGTGATTCTGGTGTAGTCGTGCTGGTCGAGCCGTACCTGGCGGGCACGTCGGCCGGGGTGGTGAGCGAGGCGCTGGCCGGGCGGCCGCATCGGCTGCTCAGCCTGGGGGTGCGGGAACTGGAATTGCGGCGGTACGGCACGCCGGGCGACCATGCGCGGATGCAGGGGCTGGGCGCGGCCGGGATCCGGCGGTCGGTGCTCAAGTTCCTTGGTTGACTGCTGAGGCGCGGGTCTGGAACTCACCGCGGGTCAGGCACTGAACCGAGCGGATCGGGCCCTCGGACTGATGAGAGGGTTCTTGCGCCGGAGCCGGTAGCTTGGTTGGGCACGACGCGGGTAGACCCCGAGGACGCGACACACTGCGATCCTCACGTGGCCGGCGCGTGACATTCGCCGTGCAAAATTAGCTTCGGGCGCCCGTAGCTCAGCCGGACAGAGCAGCTGCCTTCTAAGCAGCGGGTCGCGGGTTCGAATCCTGCCGGGCGCGCTCGACAAAACCGCAGCTCAAAGCACATATCGCCGAGCCGACCTGTGATGCTCACCGCGCCCTTCGTCGCCGTCGTGCCCGTTGCGTGCCCGATGGCCCGCTCTTGGACCGGTTCGATTCGGCCGCGGCGCGGCTGCTCAGCGCGTCCGCGATGACCTGTCGGCGCTCATCACTGTCGTAGAGGGCCATGGCGGTCTGTGTCGGATGCCCATGCGGTCCATCAGTTCGCGCAGGTTCGCAGCCCCGTCAGCCGCGAACTGATTACCGGCGTGTCGCAAGTCATGAAAGTGGACCACTGAGAACCCGGCCGCCCGCAGAGCCGGATGTCAGTTGCAGCGGCAGAAGTTACTACGCAGGCAAGCGGCGTACCGACATTGAGGCCAGGTTCGGCGGCGAGCTGGACTGGGAGCCGCTCGACCACAGGTGTGTTTCCAGGTAGCCATCTGCAGGTCAGGCAATGTGACTCAAGCCGATCACCAAGGCGAGTACATCAAGTGGTTCGTCTCCAGCTTGGAAAAGCTACGCGCCACCCTCGACTCGTTCGCGTGAGTTCAGACAACCTTGTGGAACAGCGCATCGCGAGTTAGTCAGGCTGACACCCAAAGCCGGACTCGGGAGGCACCATCACGCGCCACTTGCAAGAGCGCAAAGAGCCTCTCGTTATTTATGGTCTTGCTGATATCTATTCGCCGTTCCAGAATTGACCGATCTGTCTTGTGGCGAGACGATGTGGGCCGCGGTTCACGGGTTCCATCGGTGCAAGACCTGTATGGCGTTCTCCGCTTGGCGGTGGCGCCACTTAGTTCGCGTGACCCGGCCCTGTCAATGTGAGGTCCCGTGGTTAGGAGCGCCTTGAGGATCTCTGCGAGGACAGTCCCAGGTCGTTGTCCTGGTCGATTGTCGGGCATTGGCCTGGATGGCCCCGCGTCTTCGCCCTCACTGCTCGCCAATTTTACCTTTTTGCGCATCCAGCCAGGGCATCGCTGGTATCGTCCTGTCGTGCCCAAGTCACCGATTCTCCCGCTGGCTGCTGCGGTAACCGCAGTGGCACTCAGCGCGTCGCCTGCGCAGGCCGCGCCCCTTTTAGCGGGAAAGCGCGATGGGCCTGCGGTCGTGGCGTTTCCGCTTCTCGCAGTGAAAGGCCAGGCATCGGCGAGCGCCGGGGCTCATGTCAGCCACTCATCCCATGAGTCGCACGTGTCGGGTACAGGCGGCCACTACTCCCATGTCTCGCACGTTTCGCATGTCTCGTCAGTCCCTGCTCCGTCTCCGACGAGCGCGGCGCCCGTCGTGTCCCAGCAGCCTGCGCCGGCCAGCCCGGCCCCGGCCGTCAGCGTAAGCTCGGGCGGCTCGCCTACCGTCGCGCCGCCGCAGGGCAGCCTGACGGGCAGTCCGGCTGGCAGCCCGGCGGTCGTGGGGAGCGGCAGCCCGGCCACGAGCAATGGCGGCGGGTGCGCGTTCGTCATTGTCGCGCCGTTTGGTGCCCTCGCGGGCAGGATCAGGCGGCTCGCCCGCCGAGAGAAGGAGCGATGAGCCCGGCGGGCAGCGGTGCTGGGGCAACTGGTGCTGGCACGACCGGCGCCGCGGAAATCATGCTGGCCTTTGACCGGGCTACGGTGGATCTGGACGCATTGCAGCGCAGCGCCTATGCGGTGGCCGCCGAGATGACGGTCGACATCCGCGTCACAGGCGCGGACTACGTGTGCACGTTGTTCCCCCGCAGGCAAGACACTGCCGGAGACGAGCTGAAGCACCGGTTCCGCGCGGAGGTGAACGACCAGATCCTGCGGGTGCGGATCGCGAAGGAGACCGAGCCGCTGCGGAACCTGGTCTTCGCGCTGGCGTTCTCGCAGACCGGCCTCGTCGACGTCGAAGCTGAGGGCTCGGCGTGATGAAACTGGAGCGGGCGGCGACGGCGCTGCCCCGGCACGGCTGGCAGTTGCTGCCGCTGCGGTTCCACCGGATCGACGCGGAGTCGGTGGTCCTCACCAACCTGGTGGGAGAGCACGTGTTCGTGACGCCGGATGAGCTGGCCGCCGTGGTGGACGGTACCTGCACGGACCAGGAACTGCTTGCCCGACTACGGGCGGCGCATCTCATCCAGGTGCCCGGAGAGACGCTGCCTGCCGAACTGCTGGCCATTAAGCTACGCACCCGGATGCGGCGCCTGCCGGACTCGACCGGGCTGCACATCTTTGTTGTCACGCTGCGCTGCGAGCACACGTGCCGCTACTGCCAGGTGTCCCGGCAGTCGGCAGCGAAGAACGAGTTCGACATGACCGAGCAGACCGCGCGCCGGGCACTTGAGCTGGCCTTCAGGTCACCGTCACCGCACCTGAAGATCGAGTTCCAAGGCGGCGAGCCACTGCTCAACTTCCCGCTTGTCCGCTGGATCACAGCCGAGGCCAACCGGATGAATGAGGAGCACGGCAAGGAGCTCGCGTTCGTGATCGCGACGAACCTGGCGCTCCTTGACGAGGAGATCCTCGGCTTCTGCGCCGAGGAACAGATCCACATCTCGACATCGCTTGACGGCCCGCAGGACCTGCACAACGGCAACCGCCGCCGCCCCGGCCGCGACAGCTGGCAGCAGGCGGTGGCGGGCATCAGGCGGGTACAGGAACGGCTCGGCAAGGATAGGGTCAGCGCGCTGATGACGACCACGGAGGCGAGCCTCGGCCGGGCGGCTGAGATCATCGACACATACGCCGAGCTCGGGTTGCGCGGGGTATTCCTGCGCCCGATCTCACCGTATGGCTTCGCGCTGCGAGGCCGTGGCGGCGCGAACTACGACGTCGACAGGTGGCTTGAATTCTACGCGGCCGGCCTGGACCAGATCGTTGAACTGAACCGGCAGGGTGTGCCGATGGTGGAGATGTACGCGTCGATCATCGCCAAGAAGATGCTCACCAACGCCGATCCCGGCTACGTCGACCTGACCTCTCCGGCCGGCATCGGGATCGGCGCGCTCGTCTATAACTACGACGGCGACATCTACGCGAGCGACGAGGGCCGGATGCTCGCCGAAATGGGCGACCGGACCTTCAAGCTCGGCAACGTGCACGACTCTTCCTACGCGGACATCATGCTCTCCGACGCCCTGCTGAACCCGCTCACGGAATCGATCACGCTGAGCGCGCCGATGTGCGCCACGTGCGCGTTCGAGCCGTACTGCGGTGCCGACCCGGTGTTCCACTACGCGACCATGGGAGACTTCACCGGGCATAAGGCGCTGTCGGCGTTCTGCCGACGCAACATGGGCGTATTCACCTTGCTGCTGCGCAAGATGCGCGACGACCGTTATTTCCGCGACCTGCTGTGGCGGTGGGCGCAGTGAGAACTGCCCAGTACGGCGGCCCGTCGCGGTACGGCGAGGATGAGCCAGTGAGGCGGGGACTGTCATGCTGAAGCTGACAGGCCGTGCCGACGCGAGCGGGCTGGCCGGGCCGGTGGCCGACGATGTATGGCGGGTCTGCCTGCCCGAGGAAGCAGATAGCGACGGCGGCGGCGCTGACGGGGAAGGTCCCGCGACTTCCATCGCGTGCCTGCTGCGGGACGGGCAGGACGCACCGCCCGGATACGGCCTCTACCTCATGGCCGCCGGACACGAGGCCGGGAACAGACTCAGGATGCTCGGGGCGGCTAGGTCGACCGGCCCCCGGGTATCTAGCATGCCCGGCCCGGTGCTCCGACTCGGGCCCGAGCTGGCGCACCTCGATGCGGGCGACATCATCCACGTCCCGGACGACGGCCACCGGGTCGCCGTGCTGTGGAAGAACTCCGCCAGGCACAACGCACTGCTGCTCACCGAGCAATGCGACAACTACTGCCTAATGTGCTCCCAGCCGCCCAAGGACCGCGACGACGCCTGGCTGTTCGACCGGGCAAGGAAGGTGATCAGCCTGCTGCCGCAAGGCGCGCGGGCGCTTGGCCTAACCGGCGGCGAGCCGACGCTGCACGCCGACGCACTCATCGGCCTCCTTGAGCACTGCAAGCGGGTTGCGCCCTGGCTCTCGGTGCACCTGCTGTCCAACGGCCGCCGGTTCGCCGACCCGGAGTTCACCTGCCGCTACGCGGCCGTCGGCCTTGCCGACATCATGGTCGGCATCCCGGTCTACGCGCCCGAGCCGGGCCTGCACGATTTCATCGTCCAGGCCGCCGGCGCCTTCGAGGAGACGGTGCACGGCATCCTCAACCTTGCCTCGCTCGGCCAGGCGGTGGAGATCCGGGTTGTAGTCCAGCGGCACACCGTCCCGGTCCTCTCCGACCTGGCGGCATTCATCGTGCGGAACCTGCCGTTCATCGCTCAGGTCGCGCTGATGGGACTGGAAATGACCGGCCTGGCCCGGCCGAACTCGCCGCTGGTGTGGGCCGACCCCGCCGATTACCAGCGCGAGCTTGGCGAGGCGGTCGACATACTCGCCACAGCCGGGATCGCGACGCGGATCTACAACCACCAGCTCTGCGTCCTCGACCGGCGCCTTTGGCCGTACGCGGTCCGCTCAATCAGTGACTGGAAGAACGACTACCTGGACATCTGCCGCTCCTGCTCGGTCTACGACGCATGCGGCGGCGTCTTCACCACAAGCGGCAACCGCCTCAGCCAGCACCTTCGCCCGATACCCTAATCAGCCCGCTGGTGCCGGACGCAAGGACATCCTTTGGCACGTGCGAGAACCCGCTCCCTGGGGGCCTGTGGGTACCCGATCAGGCAGCACGAGCGCCTCTGTCAGGCGCTCATCGATTCCGGCGCGGGCGCGACCTCGCGCTCGGGCTCCTGGCCGGGGGCCGTACGCTCGATGCCGATCAGTAGCTGCTCATCCAGCACCGCAAGGATGCGTTTGAGTACTGGGATCGTCGGGATGTGCTCACCGCTCTCCAGCTTCGAAATGTAGGAATGCGAGGTGCCCGCTCGCTGAGCGACCTCTTGCTGGGTCAGGTCCAGCTCGTAGCGGCGCTCCCGGATGTGGGCGGCGATCCAGTTCCGCTCGCGCAGCGCCCGGATCGCCGCGTACTCCTCCCGCGCCGCGCGGTACTCCTGGCTGCGGCGGGCACGGCCGCTCGCCGCCCGGGCCACCGTGGTGCCTTGGGGGCTGACTTCGCTGTCTGCGTCGGTCATGGTCATAGTTTATCCATTTTGATAAATTACTCATAGTGGTCGACTCGCAGGCGGCGCGTCTTCGCCCGCGGGCCGCGGCGGCGTCCGCCGGATGGCATCTATCCGGCGCTTGAAGTCCGCCATCCGCTGCTTCGCCAGGTCGATGTCGCTGCGGGGAACGGCTTCGGTGTCCTTCTCGATCGCGTGCAAGAGCACCACCAGGTTGTCCGAGCGCTGGTACAAGACGCGGTAGCGGGTGTTCGCGAACCGGATCCGGAGCTCGCGGAGCTCGCCGTCGATCTGGGAGGTGATCGGGAACGCGGGGGGCGGTGCTTCTGGCGGCTGGCCGTTCAGGTACTCCCCGATGAAGTCGTCGATCTTCGCGGCGCGCTTGGCCGGCAAAGCCTGGATGAAGTCGTTGACTGGCTGGATACCGCGCGAGTCACGGTAGTAGACGGCCTGAGTGCGTGCCACGGTCTGAGCATCCCAGCCGGGTCGGACATTGAATGGTCGCAGCCGACGACCATAGCCGACATCAGGACGCAAACATCCGGATTTCGTTGGTTCCCGGGAAGGACGACCATCGTCGTCCCTTCACAACCGAAACTGTGTTCGGTCGCTCGAACAGTTGCGATTGCACTAGATCTCGGGGAGCCAAACAGGGAGCCATCAGAGGCAGACGCCGAGCGACGCATGGCGACGCACCCGGACGATTTACCCAGCTAGATGCCCCGAAGGGCGACACCAGGCGACGTCCCGCGACGGCTCGAAGGTGCCTTCTAAGCAGCGGGTCGCGGGTTCGAATCCTGCCGGGCGCGCTGGCTAGATGGTCTTCACCGTTTGACCTGCGCTTATCTTCACGCTGGTTTGGGTCTGACATTTCGTGCGCGCCGGTGTGTTCCTGGGCTGGAGCCGGGTTCAGGGCTGGTTGCCTGGCCGCCGTGGCTGTTGCGGGCAGCGGGTTGCGGTCTCCGTGCCGTGGTCTGGGTGATCTGGGTGTGCCGGTGCCGGCCGCGGGCTGGTGGCGCCGGGGGTTATGGCGGCGCTGCGGTGGCGGCGAGGCTGGTGAGGGTCTTGCGGCGCCGGCGCCGTGTTTTGGGGGGCAGGCCGGCCGCGGCGCGGTGGGCGTCGTCGGCCTGGCGGGCGTGCCAGGCGGTCAGGATCCGCTGGTTGCGGACGGCGAGCAGGCAGGCGAGCCAGAGCGTG
>Ga0209169_10002621_pt1 | contig 10804 bp, 11 predicted proteins | sample HubBroMetageWRM4_FD_188346 | JGI IMG/M metagenome (GOLD analysis project Ga0209169, IMG submission 188346) | Warmed soil microbial communities from the Hubbard Brook experimental Forest, New Hampshire - Hubbard Brook CCASE Soil Metagenome WRM 4... | ecosystem: Environmental > Terrestrial > Soil...
CCAAGTGATCCTGTGCGGCCATCCCGCGATCGAAGCCAAGATCGATGCATTGAATGATGGCGCACCACAGCAGCTCGAAGCGGTTCGCTGCACCGCGAAGCCTCTCACGCAGGACGAAACGCGCGATTACGTCCAACACCGCCTGCGCATCGCCGGCGCGCGGTCCGACACTATCTTTCTCCAGGAGTCCATCCAGCGCGTCCACGAGCGCTCTGCCGGAATTCCGCGCCTCGTCAATCTTCTCTGCGCGCAAGGTTTGTCGGTGGCTGCGAGCCGCCAGACCACCCGCGTCACGCCGCGCATGATCGAAGATGCCGCCGCAAGGATTTGCGCGAAGGCGCAAGCAAGAATCTTCGAGCCTGCCGCGCAAGAAACAGGACAAACCGGCATCGAGGATATTCTTGCGAGTGCCGCACAGGGCTCCGCGCTTTCGGCGTCGAGCAACGTCAGCATCCGAACCGCTCGCCGGCACAAGCGAGCCGCGCGTCGCGCCCGAGTCGCCGAAGCGGCCAAACGGGCAGCGCAAGCCGACGCTCAAGCCGTTGCGGCGCGAGTCCAAGCCGCGAAAGAAACGAAACCCGAGATGCCGCCGGTATTCGCGAGCGTTCAAGTTCAAGACGCTCCCGTCCCGAGCCCTCCCTTGGCGACAAAAACCGTGTCCAAGCTCGCGGCCAAAGCGGCGAAGAAAGAATCTCGTCCAGCCCGACGCATCGGACTTTCGCTGCTGGCATTGAACACGCGCCTGAACCGTTGGGTTTCCCGGACTTCCACCAACAAGCCGCGCGGCAAGCGCCTCGTTCAAATAGGTTTAGCTGGAATACTGCTCCTCGTGATCGCCGAAGTGATCGGCGAGTTGGCCCCCGCCCACGTCGTCCACGTCGCCGTCGGCTTCATGGGCATGCTGTTCATCGACATCGCTCTGGGCCTCGGGCTCTACCTGCTCCTGATCAGCCGCGGCCTCGTACGCGTCCGTCCCACCTGGGCCCAAGCCCTCCTCAACTCCTGGTCCTGGCTAACCCGCCGCTCCAGCTAACGCTCCTCAGCCCGCTCGGCTAAACCCAACGCATCCGTCTTCTCCCATCGACCGTACCGGGGTATACCCCCTAAGTGTCCCAAAACGGGAAAGCGGACCGAGCCGCAGTCCGCTTTTCCAATTCCAGTTTCAATTTTCCAATTTCCGCCGTCAGGCCAGCTCGCCGCGCTTGGCGAGATCCCGGATCCGGTCCGAGGCCCGAAACGCCAGCGCCTCAATCGTCATCGTCGGCTGCCCGCGCCCTGACGTCACAAAGCTGCCGCCGTCGCAGAGGAACAGATTCTTCACATCGTGCGTCCGGTGATCCGCATTGACCACTGAAGTCTTCGGGTCATTGCCCATCCGGCACGTCCCGAGCAGATGCACACCGAATGACTGCTCTTCGATCGGGAACGACCACTTCTGCTTCGCTCCCGCCGCATCCAGCAGCTCGAGCCCGCGCGCGTTCAGCCACGTCGCCAGCTTCAAATCGTCGGGATGGTCCTTGTAAGTCAGGCACAACGCCGGCAATCCCCAGTCGTCCTTCACGTCGGCATCGAGCGAGATGCTGTTCGTCTCGAGCGGCAGCGACGTGCCGTGCGACATGATCTCCATCGTGCGCGTGAAGTTGTGCGCTATTGCATCCTTGAAACCCTTGCCCCAGCGCGGAGTACCTGGGGGCAGAACACCAGCGGCAAAACCAATCGGCGTCAGATCGAATCGCGCATCGATCCCGCCGCCGCCGTAGAAGCCGACCTTCTGCGCGTCGAGTTCGTAAAAATCATGAATGATGCGGCTGACCGCAAATCCCTTGTAGTCGTTGAGCGGCTCTTCAAACACTCCGATCGAAACGGCACCCGAATTGAACATCAAATGCTTGCCGACGAGTCCGCTGGAATTGGCGAGTCCATTCGGAAATTGTTTGTTGGCCGAAAGGAGCAGCAGCCGCGGCGTTTCAGCTCCGTTTGCCGAAATCACAACCGCTTTCGCCTTCTGCAAATGCACGTTGCGCTCGGAGTCGAAATAAACCGCGCCGGTCGCGCGTCCGTTCGCATCGATCTCAATCTTGTGTACGTAGGAATTCGGCCGGATTTCGCATTTTCCGGTTTTCTCGGCGACGTGAATCATCGCTGCAAGCGAACTCGATTTCGCTCCGACCTCGCAGCCAAATCCGAGACAGAATCCGCAATTTACGCAAGCGCTGCGTCCCGCGCGCGGCTGCGACAAAATCGCCATCGGCGCCGGAAACGGATTCCATCCAAGCTTCCGCCCAGCCTTCTCGAGCAGCACACCGGAGCACTTCGTCGGTAGCGGCGGCATCGGATACGGCTTCGACCGCGGCGGATCGAACGGACTTGCGCCGGCCAGGCCCGAAACTCCGACTTCCCAATCTACCTTCGTGTAGTAGGGCTCGAGATCAGCGTAAGTGATCGGCCAGTCCGCAAAGCCCGTGCCGGAAATCGGTCCGATCTTGGTGCGCTCGATGAAATCGATCTCATGGAATCGCCAGAAATTCGCGGTGAAATGGACGCTCGTCCCGCCGACAAGCCGGCCATATGCAATGGTGCGCTGCACCTTTGCAGCTTCGTTCGGCGTCTTGCGAAATGTATTCGGCTGAAGCTTCGGGTGATTCGTCAGCAGATCTTCGTTGAGAACTTTGACTTCGTTATGCGTGAAGTCCGCTTCCGTCAGGTACGGCCCCTGCTCCAGCACGACGACGCGAAATCCGTTCGAGGAGAGTTCTTTCGCAATGATGCCGCCGGCGGCGCCCGATCCAACGACGACGAAATCGACTTCCTCTGACGTCTTGTACTTCGGCATGTCAGGCGTCATGACTGCCCCTTGCCCGACGCCGGACTGATCGGCCGCCAGCCCGCGTAATCTTTGTCGTAGTAGCCGAACGGCGCATGAAACATGTGCTCGCGCTCGCGCCCGATCACCGCCCAGCCGACGCCCTTCGGATCGCCGCCGGCGTCAGGATCAAGTAGAAACGCCACAATCGTGTGCATGCGCACGGTCTCGAAGAAATTGATCGCGCCGTTCCTTTGGCGGTACGGCCTCCGTGTCGGCTTCGCATCCGGAGGATCGTAAGTGTGCAGGATTTCGTCCTGCTGCTCGGGCGTCGCGCTCGAAAATTTATCAACCGTCGCAAACATCTCGTGCGCGCGCGATTCCAGTTCCGGCAGACCCTCGCGGTAGTCCTTCTGCTGATCTACCGCAAAGGTCATCAGCGCGCGATCGATGAAATAGACAGCGCCAGCCTCGCGCGCCCCGGGCGTATCGGTCGTGGGGATGATGCGCGCGGTAATCGCGTCGATCTCGACGGCTTGTGCCGGAGTGAAAAAACTCAGTTTGGCGGCTTCGGGAGCTTGCACTGCGTGGCGGGCGTGGGTAGCGGCGGAGCAGAGCGAGGGCCAATGCGAGGAAACCCAGATTGCCGTCAGGCTACTACACGAACGCAATAGAAAATCGCGACGATTCAGATCGTTCATCATAATTTTTGTTGGGCTCGAGGACTTAACTGCTGCGACTTTAAGATGCCGCCATTGTAACGGTCAACGGCAAAGCTCCGATAGCTGAAATTGAAATCTTGCATCGCCCAATGGCCGAAAGCCGAACCAATGTGGCCTGCCCGTTTGCGGCCAACTGGGCCGCTGGTGTACGATTTCAACTCACCGAAAGCGCAATCGATTGAGATAGTTCCGGACTATCGCGCCGGATTGTGAACTACGCATGGCTACGCTTACAGGCGGTATCGGCACAGGCAGTAAGTGGCTGATGGACAAGATTGTCGGAGCGCTCGCCGCCACCGGCGTGAACCCTAATTTCCTAACGTTCCTCGGACTCGTGGTGAACTTCGTAGCCGCAGCAATGTTTGCGATCGGCCATTTCTTCACCGGCGCGCTGATTATTTTCTTCGCCGGATTCCTGGACATGCTCGACGGCCAGGTGGCTCGCCGCCAGAATCGCGTGACCGCTTTCGGCGCGTTCTACGATTCCACGCTGGATCGCTACGCCGACATGGCGTTATACATGGGCCTGCTCGTCTATTACTCCGTCAGCGGCCGCACCCCCTACGTCGTGCTCGCAGCCGTCGCAACCGCAGGCTCGGTGATGGTCAGCTATGCGCGTGCCCGCGCCGAATCGCTCATCCCTCTCTGCAAAGTCGGATTCATGGAGCGCCCCGAGCGCCTTGTGCTCCTCATCATCGGCGGCGTCTTCAACCGCATGGCCGCCGTCCTCTGGGTGATCGCAGTCGTCTCCACAATCACCGTCATCCATCGCATTGTCTTCACCTGGCAAGAAACGCGCGCCGGCCGCACCCTCCCCGGCATTCGCCTCAGCCTGTAATTGATTCACGGCCGCAAATGTAGCTACAATGATATCGAGGTAGCTACAATGGTTAAGGTCGGCAGCCGCGAATTCAAGAACCGCCTAGGACGCTACCTGCGCGCCGTCCGCCAAGGCAAAACCCTCATCGTGACCGATCGCGGGAAGCCCGTCGCAAAAGTCTCCCCGCCGGACGAACAGCCCGATTCTGCTCCGACCCTCGACGAACTTTTCGAACGGTTGGAAGCTCAAGGGCTTATTCGTCTGGGTAAGAAGCCTTTTGGAAAATTCAAACCATTTCCGTCGCGCGGCAAGCCCGCATCGGAAATGATTATTGAGGACCGCCGCTAGTGCTGTATCTCGATTCCTCAGCACTTATCAAAATCTACTTTTCAGAAGTCGGCAGTGCGAGACTCGAAGCTGCACTTAAACAAGCGAGCGATGCGGGAGTAAGAGTATTCTCTTCTGTTCTTGCCTATGCTGAGGTGCACGCAGCAGTGGCACGTAAGAGCCGTGAAGAGCGACTTTCGGAATCACGCGCGGCCACCATCCATGTGCTTGCTATGAGTCCGGTGGAGGCAAGCATCGGGGTGCTTGGCTTCGTGAGGGACATCCTGAAGTCTTCCCCGATACGAGGCGCGGATGCGCTGCACTTAGCCTCTGCACTCTGGCTTCGTGATGCAAGCCGCCTCGGCAGCAAACCAGGGAGTTTGGCCCAGTCGCTTACCTTCGTTTGCTCGGATCGCCGGTTACTGGACGCCGCTGAAACACAGAAGCTTCTCGTCTTTGATCCTGAAAAAGGCTAAGACTCGCCGCGCACAGGACCTCGCTCGGCCAATCTTGCCTCGACTGGGGCTTCGACGAGTGCGCGGACGCGGTCGCGCAGAACCGGGACATCTTCCTTCGTCATTCCCTTTGTTTCGATGGTTTCGTGAATCACGACGGCCACGGTTTGGGGCCAGAGCATCCAGTGGCCGGTACGGTGATGTTGGAATGATCCAACCAAACTCACGGGCACGATGGGAATTCCAAGCTGCTGCGCGACGCGGAAGCCGCCGTCTTGGAATGAGTTGAGATGGCCGTCGCGAGTGCGCATCGCTTCAGGAAAAATGATCAGGCTCGTGCCGCTGTCGATCGCGTCCTGAGTCATGCGCCACATGCGCTTTAGATCCGACGGACGGCGAACGTCGGGAACCGGCACGTTGCCGAAACGCTTCATCAGCCAGCCGTATGCAGGAATCTTGAAATGCGATTCGAGTTCCCAGCCGCGGACGTATTGTGGAATCACGCAATACAAAAAAAATGGATCGAATAAGTTGACGTGATTCACCATAAAGAAGCAGGTGCGCTTAGGATCGAAATCCGGTGCAATACTTCCACGGACCTTCGCGCCTGAGAGAAAAATGATGCGGCGGCAGAAGGCGCGTTGTAGCCAATCGTGTTTCTTTGGGTCGAGAAATATTGCGAGAAAAACGAGAACCGGCGCCGCGAGAAAGAAATGGAGCAAGGTCACGGTCCACAGCAAGACGCCGCGCAGCTTGAGCCACGCACTCTTCATACGTACACGTCCAGCGCGGATGGCAGAATGTCGAGCGATTTGCACGTCAACGACACAATTTCGCCGTCGATCATCACGTCGACTGGGGTTGGAATATTGAAATCGACGTGACGCACGGAACGACGCGACGCGAGCGGGTGCTGAATATGCGTTCCGTCGTAAAGCTTCGGAAGCATGCGTATCAATCCGAGTCGCCCGATCGGTCCCCAGCGAACGAACTCGATGTAACCGTCGGTGGGATCGGCATTCGGTGCGATCATCATCGTGCCGCCGGTAAATTTGCTGTTGTTGAACGTGAGAAACAAAGCGCGCCGCTCATCCCAGTCTTTGTCGTCATCACAACGCAGCGCAAACGGCCGCCGATTGAGTTGCGCGACGCACACAAACACTCCGAGCAGGTAGCCGAGATGCCCGAGCGGCTTGAATCGCCGATTCGTGAGCGCGCCAACGTCCGCAGTGAATCCGATGCTGAGCAAATTCAGTGAATACGTCACGCCATCGGCATGCGTCAGCTTCACCAAATCGACCGGCCGCTTGCGGCCTTCGAGAATTGCCTTCAATGAATCTTCAGCGCCATCCTTCGTGAAATCGCGGAGAAACGAATTGCCCGTTCCGAGGGGCAAAAAACCGAGAGAAATGCGGCGTTGCGCTGCCCCAGCGGCGAAAACGCCATTTACAATTTCGTGTGCGGTTCCGTCGCCGCCGACCGCGATGAATTGTCGATAGCCTTGATCGAAGGCTTCTTTCGCAAGTTGCGTCGCGTGTCCCGCCGCCGTCGAAGCGATCACATCGATATGCAACCCGGCTTCGCGCAATCGTGCCAGCGCGGGTCCTGCAAGTTTCGCGGACCGGCCACCACCGGCAGCCGGATTTACGATTGCGAAGAAGCGTTCCATCGAGACGCTATAAGTCTCCCAACCAAGAGCGACGGCCTTACAGGGGCTTTACGACGGAAGCGCGGTCGAGCTGCGCGAGGCGTTCCGCCAATACGTTCCTTTTAATCTTAAGCGATGCCGTGCGCGGAAAATCTTCTTCAAAGACCACGATTCCATGAACGCGCTTGTAATTGAGCAGCCGCCCATTCAGAAACGAAATTGCCTTCTCCAACTCGTCGTTGTATGTCTGCCCATTTTCGAGATGAATGACGAGCAGCAACTGCTCTCCCACCATCGACCGCTGCGGCCAAATATAATTCGCAGCGAAGACGCAGAATTCCTTCACTGGCAGCGGCTCGAACACCGCCTCGATGTCTTCGGGATAAATGTTCTTCCCCTCTTCGGTGACGATCATGTTCTTCTTGCGTCCGAAGAGTTGCAGATGCCCGGTGCGATCGAAACGTCCGAGGTCGCCGGTGCGCAGCCACCCATCGACGATCGTATCGGCGGTCAGCTCCGGCTCGTTGAGGTAACCCGCCATCACGGTGCGACTCTGCACCTGCACTTCACCGATCCCGTCTTTGTCGGGTTCGACGATGCGAACTTTCATCCCCGGCAGCGGTTTTCCCACCGTGTCGGCGCGAAACGGATGCAGATCGTTCACGGTGATTGCCGTGCCCGCTTCGGTGAGTCCGTAGCCGTTCGCGACGGGAATTCCCAAATCGTAGAAAAATTGGAGCGTCTGCGGTTCGGTGAATGCTCCACCGACAATGATCGCGCGCAGTTCGCCACCGAACGCAGCGTGAACCTGCTTCAGCAACATGCGGCTCAAGCCTAGACGCGGATGGCTCTTTGTCAGCGCTTTGTTCACGTCGACCAGCGCGTCGAACACTCGCCGCTTGCCGGGAGTCAGCGCATCGAAACGCGCCTGCAATCCCTTTTGGAGATTCTTGAGCACGAGCGGGACGAGGCTGACATAGGTGATGTTATATTTTGTAAACGCCTCGCGCACGAATTCCGGCCGAAGCGTCCGGAGATGCACGACGGTTGCGCCGCAAATGAACGGCCCGAAGAATCCGACCATGAAATCGATCGCATGATTCGTCGGTAGAATGCTGAGGTAGCGATACCCGGGCGCGAACGGATAGAGCGACGTGAGTGCTACGCACTGCTCGAGATAATTGTCGTGCTTCATCATGCAGCCCTTCGGGCGGCCGCCGGTGCCGGACGAATAGACGATCGTGGCGAGGTCGCTGCGCTTACGCGGCGCAAAGTCAGGCTCTTGCGACTTCGCCTGAGTCGCCTCCCAATGAAGCGCGCCATCGAGGTCGGCGCTCGCCGGCGCTTCAGTGACGTAGACCAGGTTCAGATTCACAGCGTTGCTGCGGCCAGCTGCGGAGGCGAGTTGGCGCCACACCGGATACTCCGTGACGAGCACGCTCGCGCCGGAATGCGCCAATAACTGCCACTGCTCATCCGGAGTCAGCTTGTAATCGAGCGGAACGAGCACGCCGCCGCTGAAAAAAATCGCGTACGCCGAAATCAGCCACTTCGACTGATTCGTCATGATAATCGCGGCGCGATCGTCGGGCCTAAATCCGGCGTCCTGCAATGCACGCGCGACGGCGTTTCCGCGCTGCTGAAAATCGAGATAGGTGAGCCGCTCTTTTTCGCGTTCGCGATCGGCTTCGATCAAGCACGTCTCGTTGGCAAACTGATTGAGCGCGTCTTTGAGCGCTGCACCTATCGATTGATACTTTTCGAGATCGAGCATTACAGGCGGGATTGAATGCGTGAGGCTAAGGTGCGGAAATCGCTGACGCCCTGGACCTCGTAGTCGGGCAGTTCGATATTGAAATGATTTTCGATGCGGCTCAGGAGTTCGAGCGTTTGCAGGCTGTCGATACCGAGCTTTTTGAAAAAATCGTCGTCGGGAGCGAGCGTGCCCGGCGGCACGTTGAAGTGCTTCGTAGCCAGGTCGAGGATCTCCTGGGTGGTTTGGTCGATGGTGCGCATGGATAGGTCAATTTATCACTATCTTGAGGCAGATGAAAATTGCGCGAGCCGCGGGTTCACAGCAAAACAAAGCCCCGACGAATGCCCGTGGCGACGGCTTCGGCGCGGGTGGAGACGCCGAGTTTGCCAAGAATCGAGCCAACGTGGAATTTCGCGGTGTGATCGGAAATGTTGAGTTTAGAGGCGATTTCTTTGTTGCCGAGGCCGGCGGCGAGCATTTGCAGGACTTCTTTTTCGCGTTTGGTCAGGGGCTCGACCAATTCCTCCGTCGTTCGTGACGTGTTTATCGCGGCGTGTGGAAGCGCTGCGATCGTCAATGGATGCAGGACGATCAACCCCGACGTGACGGCGCGAAGCGCAGCGATCATCTCGGCGGGAGAGACGGTTGCCGGCAAAACGGCTCGCGCACCTTGGCGGAGCAGATCCGATCCGGCTCCATTGTCGGCGCTTTCCAGCACCACGATCGGAATATCGGCGCCGATATCGGATGGTCCTCCGGATAGCGTTGCCACCACTGCGCCGGAGTCGCGCGAAGCATCGACGACGATCACGTCGGGCTCGGATTCTGGCTCGGACAATAGTCCCGACGCCGAGTCGAGATCGACGGCGCTGCCGACGATCTCAATCTCGGGGCTGGCGAGAAGCTGTTGCAACCCGCTCCTTGCAAGCGGCGATGCGGCGACGATGAAGACACGAATCACGCGGCGACGCTGCTCCGCATCGTCGCGCTGCCAAGCTGCACAGTGACACGCCGGACGCGCGCGTAATCGCCACGCAGAAATTCGAGCCGAAGGGTGCGCGAGCCTTCGCCACGCAGTGCGCGGGACAAATCGTCGAGCACGGAAAACGGTTTGTCTTCAGCGCCAAGCAGGATATCGCCAGGCAGAAGCGATGCTTGCGCCGCAGGACTTCCCGGTTCGACGTGAAGCACGACGAGCCCGAAGGTTTTCGCAGCGCGATTTCCGTTGCGCGGAACCTGCACGGGATAGAGCGTGACGCCGAGCCAGTTTTCAGATGGTTGACGATTCGACGCGCGTCCAGCAAGAAATTCGACGACGGCGTCGCTGGGAATCGCGAGAGCGAGTTTCCACGCGACCATCGTGTTAATGCCAATCACGCGGCCTGCTGCATCGGCCAGCGGACCACCAGAACTTCCCGGGGCGAGGCGCACGCCGGCTTGCACCCATTTCTGTGAGCCGAGTCCGGGGACTCCGCCGACGGTGTGGATCACGCCGGTAGTGAGCGCGCCGACGAAACCCATCGGATTGCCGATGGCGATCGCGAGTTCGCCTGCGCGCAATCGCGACGAGTTTCCGATCGTGGCTGCGGGAAGATTTGTCGCTCGAACGCGAAGCGACGCAATGTCGCGCACGGGATCGGTGGCGATCACAGTGGCGTCGAGTTCGCGCGAGTCCCACAGCTGCACACGGAGTTGCTTGCGCTGGGCAACGTGCGCGTTGGTGATGATGAGGCCGTCGCTCGACCAGATCACACCGGAGCCGTTGCCGCGGCCTCCCGCGTTGATCAGGACCGTCGAGCGGCGGAGAGACTCCGCGATTTCGCCGAATCCATTGATGCTTGTGCTCATTTACTCGCCTCCGTGCGGGCGTTCCGCGACGGTGATTTCCGCTTGCTGCAATGCGCCGCCGCGGACGAATCCGATCGCGAATGGCTTGCCGATCGCGGAGCCGTGCAGCTTGGAATGGATGTCTTCGAGGCGGCTGACCGTGTTTCCGCCGAGCGAGACGATGATGTCGCCGATCATCAGGCCGGCGCGATTGGCGGGACTGTTCGGCTCGATTTCGAGGACGATGACAGCGGTGCGCTCTTCGCGGAGCACGTCGGTCGGGCATCCTCGAAGGTGCTCCTGATGCCGGCGCGTGCGAACGACGAGGGCTTCGCGATGACGTCGAGCTTCACCTCGATGCTGCTTGCCGTGCTGCTGGTCCTGGGCGTTGGCGACGCGCGGATGGTCGGCTCGCTCGTCGCGAGCGCGCTGGCCACGCTGGAGTC
>Ga0209169_10002622_pt1 | contig 10804 bp, 7 predicted proteins | sample HubBroMetageWRM4_FD_188346 | JGI IMG/M metagenome (GOLD analysis project Ga0209169, IMG submission 188346) | Warmed soil microbial communities from the Hubbard Brook experimental Forest, New Hampshire - Hubbard Brook CCASE Soil Metagenome WRM 4... | ecosystem: Environmental > Terrestrial > Soil...
CGCCTCGCCCGACGGCTCGACGCTGCATCGCATTTTTGTTTTGGCGCAGAATCTCGGGCATGCCAACCCCATCACCATCTGCATCGGCTTTGGCGTGCTTGCGGTGATCGCCGCTTCCGAGACCGTCAGCGCGAAAATTCCCGGCGCATTGATCGGACTGGTAGCCGCTACATCAGCGGTCGTCATGGCCGGCCTCGAACGCAAGGGCGTGACCGTCGTCGGCACCATTCCGGCCAGCATGCCGAGCATCGCACTCCCCGACCTCGCATTCACAAGCTGGCTGCGGCTGACCTCGCTGAGTCTCTTGATCGCCATCGTCGTAATGGTGCAGACCGCGGCCACCACGCGGGCGTTTCCTTCCGATCCCAACCAGCCCGCGGATGTCGACCGCGATTTTGTCGGGGTCGGAGCCGGCAGCATCCTGGCCGGGCTGTTCGGCGCGTTCCCGGTGGACGCCAGTCCGCCAAGGACAGGTATCGTCAGCGAGACCGGCGGACGATCGCAGCTGTCGGGGCTGTTCGCCGCCGCGCTGCTGCTGGCGCTGCTCGCATTCGGCGCCACGCTGCTGCAGCACGTTCCCGATGCAGCGCTGGGCGGCGTCCTGCTGTTTGTCGCGCTGCGGATCATTCGCCTCAAACAGATCGTTGCGATCTACCGGCAGTCATCGGGCGAATTTCTCCTCATCGTGGCGACGGCCGCCGCCATCATCGTGCTGCCGATCGAGCAGGGCGTCGCGATCGGGATTTCGCTGTCGCTGCTGCACGGCATCTGGAGCAGCACCCGCGCGCAGCTCGTGGTCTATGAGCGCGTACCCGATACCACCATCTGGTGGCCGAAAAGTCCCAACCTCAAGGGCGTGCAGATTCCTGATGTGATCGTCGCCGGCCTGCAGGCGCCGCTGTCCTTCCTCAACGCGGCACATTTCAAGGTTGACGCGGAGCACCTATTGAAGACCTCAACGATCAAGCCGAAGTTGCTGGTGATCGAGGCAAGCGGCATTCCCGAGATCGACTTTACCGCGGCACAGGCCCTGCTCGAGCTTATCCGCACCTGCAAGGAGGATGGCGTCGAGATCGCCGTGGCGCGGCTGGAATCATTGCGCGCGCAGCAGGCTTTTACGCGATTTGGGATTTATGATGCGCTCGGGCAGGACCGTGTCTTTCACAGCGTGGACGAGGCGATCCGGACGCTGGATGCAGGTTCGAAGGCGGCTAAAACCACGTCCGCCTAATGGATAGGCGGACCCGGCCGGATTGTCCGTTGCCGATCGACGTAGCGCCGGACTATGCTGGCAGACGCGTCAAGCCGTTCCGGCTTTCGACGCGGCGACCGCAAAAAAGTGCCGGGAGGACCTCCGATGACAACACATCTGTCGCGCCGCAGCTTTACCTTTGCCTCGATCGCGGGCCTCGCGGCGCCGGCGCTGCTGCGGTCGGCGCGCGCCGACGAGCCGTTGCGCCTGCGGCTGTCGCTCGATACCGCGCCTTCCCATTTGAGAAACGTGTCGCTGAAGGATTATCTCGGCAAGCTCGAGGCGGCCACCGGCGGCAAGATCAAGACCGAGATCTTCGAAAGCGGGCAACTTTATCCCGATCTCGAAGTCGGCAAGGCGCTGATCCAGGGCCAGGTCGAGATGGCCGCGCCCGGCAGCTGGACCATCACCGGCATCGTTTCGGACGCCGATTGCTTCCAGCTTCCGGTGCTGTACGGCCAACCGATGGAGCTGATCCATCGCGTCATCGACGGCAAGCCCGGCCAGTATCTCAACACGCAAATCCAGCAAAAGCTGCGCTCGCATGTGCTCGGACCCTATCTCGATCTCGGCTTCCAGAACTGGTACTCGTCCAACAAGCCGATCGCGACATTGGCCGACCTCAAGGGCATGAAGATCCGCAACTCCGGCGGCGCCGGCCAGGCCTGGCGCGCCCGGTTCCTCGGCGCGATCCCCAACACCACAGCCTGGCCCAACGTGCCGCTGGCGCTGTCGCAGGGCACCTTCGACGGGCTGGTCAGTTCGAACGAGAGTCTGGTTTCCGGGAAACTGTGGGATGCCGGCGTCAAGTATGCGCTGGAGGACCACCAGTTCATCGCCGAATACATTCCGCTGCTGAGCCAGGTATTCTGGGACAAGCTTTCGCCCGATCAGCAAAAACTGATGACCGATCTGTGGGCGCAGAACGTCCCGACCTATCGCGCCAACATGGCAGCCGCGCAGACCAAGGCCCGCGGCACGCTCGAGGAGCACGGCATCAAATTCGCCGATCCGACCGCCGAGCAAAGTGCGGAGGAGCGCAAGAAGATGGTCGCCGAACAGGATCAGGTGGCCAAAGACATCAAGATCTCGCCCGAGATGGTCAAGCTGATCATGGCCGAAGCCGGCAGCGGAAGCTGACGCGTGGCGTGGCCCAAAGCAGCACGCGTCATGGGATGGTGGGACTGGATCGAGGAGACCCTGGTGGGCCTGCTCGGTCTGGTGGCGCTGGTGATCGGGCTGCTTCAGGTGATCGGACGCTACATCGATCCCGCGCGCGCCATCAGCTATGCCGAGGAGGTCATTGTCTACCTCATCATCTGGGCGATCATGATCGTCTCCAGCCAGCTGGTGCGCCGCGACGGCCATGTCCGGCCCGATCTGGTGTTGCGGCTGTTGCCGGTACCCCCAACGGTAACGTCGAGCGGGTTGGTGGGGTCTGCGCCGCTGTATTCCAGAATACGCAGGTCAGGATTCCGGGCCGCCGTGCTGAACGTTACCGTGACGCTGTTTGTACCCGCACCTGCTGCGACGATGTTCTTAGCGTAATAGATCGCTTGCGAGCCAAAGCCGCTGTGCAGTGTGGGCCCCGCTGCCAGGGCATAGGTGTTGCCCTTGGAATCGGCCACACGGCTCACCTGAGCCGTAGTGTCCTTCCAGCCGATCACGACTACATTCAGGTCGCCAGCGCTTTGCGCACTGTTAAATCGAGTGCTGACTGTTGTCTGCGGGCTCTGCGGATCGTTATAGTTGCCCTGAACGTAGCTGATGGGTGACGGCGAGGCAAGCAGCGTCTCCTGATAGATCTGCTGAATTTGTTCTTCGCTCAGAGCGCCTTCATACACCCGGAAGTCGCTGATTGTACCTGAGCTGAAATGCGAAAGGCCACCCTGTGAAAGAAGATAAAGCGGTTCATCGCTAAAATTGTCTGTGTTGGTCGCTGAAGAAAGGTTCCAACTGGGGGTCTGCAAAACGCCGTCCACGTAGAACGACACCGCGTTACCGCCGGTCTGACCTTTGTCGTAGATCGCGGCAAGGTGATGCCATGCTCCTGATGTGGGCTGGCTGTAGCAATTGGCCGTCGTGCCCCCGTTGCCATACAGGCTAACCTGGATACCGCGACAGTTGGGATCGTCAGCCACCAAAGCTAAGCTGGGCTTAGACGTCGCATAGTTCTTGCCTGACTCAAACAGAACGTCCCCACCGTTATCAGTGCCGTAACTCCTCTTGACCCAGAGCATGACACTGACGGTATTGCTCTGGCTCAGATCGAGTTCCGGAACGGTTACGTAACCTTTGCGGGTTGCATCGCCGGAGATCGTCCAGGTGTTACCCTCTTGGGCCCAGCGTAGGCCATCTGAAAGCTGGGCAGTACGGCTGCCCCCTGAAGAATCAAATGCCAGATCGCCCGAACCCTCATTGAACTTCCAAATACCGGCAGGGTTCTGTGCTGTTCCGGATATGGTAGAAAAAACTACAGTTAAGACAAGTGCGGGGAGCAAAAAGCGCCTGATAACTCTAGCGGTAGCCATGAAGGATTGGCCCCTTCTCTATACAAAGTCCGTTCCGTTAATCAGGATGTGGCCTGAACCACCCAGACATAGGGAGCAATCTCAGGCTAGAACAGACATGCCGGTTTTGCGAGTAACTGGGCACCAGTTTTCGTTACGAAGGTAACGTATAGGTAATGCCACCGTGCGGCTGAGAAATCGGGTGAGAAGAAGATACCTCGGGGGTGGGAATGGCCTTCGGTTCCGGGGAAAAAATGCGTGAGCCGAGCTTCAGAGAGCTTATTCGGCGGTTGGGTCCGGCGGTTCCAGAGCGTATTCCTTGATCTTGTAGCGGAGCGCCTTGTAGCTGATCTCCAGCAGACGCGCCGCCTTCTGTCGATGCCAATTCGTGCGCTCCAAAGCACGAGCTATGGCCGCCGCTTCGGCCTCTTTCTTTACCGAGCGCGTCAAGAGTTTCAAACTGCCAGACTCGTTAGGGGCAGGCTCGACCGGGCTCAGGCCTAACGAAGCACGGTTCGCCGACCGGAGTTCTGCCAGCGCCAGTTCCTCGTTCCCGAGTATCAAATAGCGACGGACGAAGTTTTCCAGCTGCCGCAGATTTCCCGGCCAGGAATAGCCCATGGACGCCTGCAACAGGCGTGCGCTCAACTGCCGCTGCGGACTGGAAAACTGGCGCGCGCTCTGATTCATGAAGTGCCGCATGAGCAGCGGAATCTCTTCCTTCCGATCGCGCAGAGGGGGAATGCGCAAGGTAAATCCGCTCAGACGGTAGTAGAGATCTTCCCGGATAGTTTTTGCGGCTAACGCCTGGTCGACATCGACATTCGTTGCCGCGAGGATGCGAACATCAGTTTGTATGGTGGTCCGTCCTCCCAGCCGCGAAAAGCGGCGATCCTGGAGGAAGTGCAGCAGCTTCGCCTGCAGAGCGGGCGGCATTTCTCCAATCTCGTCCAACAGGATCGTGCCGTGCTCGCACATCTCGAATTTTCCAGGCTTTGATCGGGTAGCGCCGGTAAAGGCGCCGGCCTCATACCCGAAGAGCTCGCTCTCCAGCAGGTCAGCCGGAACCGCCGCGCAGTTGACCTTCAATAGCGGGCTGTTGGCTCGCGGAGAACTTTGGTGAATCAGCAGCGAAATGACTTCCTTGCCAGTTCCGCTCTCGCCGAGGATCAGCACCGGCATGTCGAACTTGGCAATCAGCCTCGCCTGCGTCTCTATGTCCTTCATGGCCGGGCTGGCGCATAGGAAACTTATGCCGTCGGAAAGCTGGACCGCTGCGGGCAGCTCAATCTCCGATGTACTCGTCGGAAAGACAGGTTCGGTGCCGGAGACCGATGAAGGTCCATCCAACGCGGCGGTGGCCATGGAGCACTCCTTCTTGGGACCTGGAGCGCCCCTCAATCGCTGCTGAGAGAGATGGAAAGCGAACTAGTCGGGCGTGCTGATTGCCCAGCTTAGGCCGGATTCGTTTGGTGGCGCACCAAGACTTTCCGACGAGGTTAGAACCACCTGCCTGATTCCGCAATGAGCAAAAGGTAATATTTTCGCAGGACAAATCAACTACTAGCGATTGGTACTTTTGTCTCGTAAATATTAAGGACTACCAAAAAATGCGGAGTGAAAATTACTAAGGTGGCCGCACTGATCCACCACTCTCTGCCCAGATTTTCTACCACCACAGGGACTCTAGGATGGTGATTGCTGGCCTACGACTCCTTTGCGGCGCTGTTCGAGAGTATAGAGAATCAGCTCCGATCGGCTGGAGATGCCGAGCTTCTCGAAGATCCGAAACAGATAATTGCGCACCGTGTGCTCGCTGAGCTTGAGCTGGGCCGCGATCTCCCGATTGCGCAACCCCTCTGCCACGAGATAGACAATCGTCTCCTCGCGCTGGGTTAACAGCGCGTCTCCGCGAGCGTCGGTGAAACGAATGCGGTTACCAGCGCAGAAGGTGTCAAGAACGAAGTGCAACTGCTCGCTGTTGGCCCACACCTGTCCCTGATGCACGCGGTCGATGCATTTGCATAAGACTTCGCAAGACTCATCGCGCCCGCAGATGCCCATTACGCCCGAGCTAAATGACTCCACAACGTGCTCACGATCGCAACGGTCCAGAAGCATGATGCAGCGGATATTGGGGTGAGCCTGCCGGATCTCCCGCAGAAGCTTGAAACGGGTGCTTGGACCATCGCCGGCATTAACGCTAATGAGGGCTACGTCGGCTTCCGGAAGTTGGGAGCCGTTATCCAGGTTGGCCTGAGTTGATGCGCCCACAACCTGCACATTGTATGAGGAACCTTCCAGCATGTGGCCCAACAGCTGGCAGCCCATCTTGGTTGAGTCAAAAATGAGCACACGAATCGGGTTAGCGGGAAAATGTTCTCTCGACGGCTCTAGCAATCTCAACGGCTCCATATGCACGCTCACCTTCAAGAAATCCGAAATCGTCGTAGGAAGATAGCAGGGAGCACATCTTGGAGCGCACGTTATAGCCTGATCGGAACGCCCGATAACACGGGACTTGCTCGGGATGAATCGCTCAGCGCGTGCGTCGCTCTGCTTCGGTCTAGTACTTAGCACTCACCAATGATCGTGAGCACCTTGACTGGCAAGTCTCGTTTCTTGGCAGGAAGTGTACACCAACTCGGAGGCAGAATTCGACGCACACCAAAGCGGAAAAATGTTCGCCACCTAACTACAATTCATGGGCTTTTTGACTTGGGACTTATGTTGTAACTATTGAGTCGCCCTATGGGTAGTCATGCTTTCATCCATGGTCCAGACGTGTGCAATCGACCCTGCTGCAGAGTGTGGGCGATCAGCTCTGAGCGACTCGAGACGGCGAGCTTTCGGAACAACCGAAACAGGTGGTTCTTGACCGTGTGTTCGCTAAGATTCAGTTGCTGCGCGATGTCGCGATTCGTCTTTCCCGCGATTACCAGCGTTACGATTTCCTGCTCTCGTTTCGTAAGCGGAACCTTGCGACGCATATAACCGCGTACGCGTGGGCTCTCCACCTCGAAAGCGCGCAACAGATAGTTCACCTGAGTATTATTCGCCCACACTTGTCCTTCGTGTACCTGGTGGACACATTTACAGAGAATCTCGCAGGAGTCGTTACGCGCGCAGATCCCGCATGCCCCCCAACGAAAAGCGTCGAGCACTAAGTCGCGGGAATCCTCGTTTAGCAGCATCACGCAGCGCAAATCCGGCAAATCGTGCAGGGCCCGGAGAACGTTGAAGCCGGCTTGCGGCCCTTCTCGGAGCGCGCTGCCGATCAGAGCAACGTCGGCGCGCTGCGCCAGCGCCAGATCGATGTCGAGCGAGCTGACAAAAGTCCCTATCACCTCGATCCCATACTCGGATTTCTCCAGCTCCTGCGCCAGCAGCTCGCAGCCCATTTTCGACTGGTCGAAGATGATGACCCGGGTTTTGCGGGAGGAACCCTCTGTCTTGCCGCTCATCGACGTGGGTTCCCTAGAGAAGGATAGTGGTGGCGCACAGTCGTCCCCTTGGTACCTATGCAATCGCAGCGCCACGGCTAGAGCTCTACCCAACTCTACTTGCCACGTCGAAAACGGGCGGAAAGCAGGGATTTGCGATTGGAGCCCGCGCTCCGGAAAGAATTCGCGGGAAAACTTTTGCCAATTCACGGGAAAACAAGGTTCGGTTTTTCGACGAAATGCAACGCCTTGGAAGATCAGACGGCGACTTGGAGAACGCTCCGAGATCGTAGTGCATAATGCCTGCAGTCGGGGGTCGTGAGCGTCGGCCAATAATTTGTTTGCTGGACAACCAACTCCATTGCAAACGGCATCTTGGCGAGCTATAGGTATAGGTGTTTTCGGGGAGGCGGGATTGCCATGGTGTTGCAATCCGATGATTTACTCCCAACGGGTTCGATGCCCGCTCCGTCGCAACACTCTCTCACCGCATTCAGAGACTCCGCCACAATCCTACCGATTGGTCGCCTACCCGCGATCGCATGCCGGCCCGCTGAAAGGAGGTCGTAATGCCAGCTGAGCCGATACCCTTCCAACGGCGTAAGAGTGATGCGCCCGCTCCCGTAAGTGACGTACATATTCTCTGGCTCACCGCCGGACTGAGTTGCGACGGTGATTCCGTCTCGGTGACGAACGCCGAGCAGCCGAGTATCGAAGACGTGATCCTCGGCGCTATTCCCGGATTGCCGAAGGTACACCTGCACAACCCGGTGCTGGCTTACGAGAACGGCGACGACTTCATGAAGTTCTTCTACCAGGCCGAGCGGGGAGAACTTGATCCCTTTGTGTTGGTGGTCGAAGGATCCATACCAAACGAACAGATCAAGGATCAGGGCTATTGGGCAGCGCAGGGCACCGATCCGAATACCGGTCAACCGATTACAACTTGTGAATGGATCGATCGCCTTGCGCCTAAAGCGCTAGCAGTGATGGCCGCCGGAACATGTGCGACCTACGGCGGCATTCATGCCATGGCCGGTAATCCGACCGGATGCATGGGACTGGCCGACTATCTCGGCTGGGATTGGCGATCCAGCGCCGGGCTGCCCATCGTCAACGTTCCCGGATGTCCGGTGCAGCCGGACAACTTCATGGAGACCGTGCTCTACCTGTTGTTCCAGGCTGCCGGGTTGGCGCCCATGATCCCTCTGGATCAGCAACTCCGTCCCACGTGGCTCTTCGGAAAGACGATCCACGAAGGCTGCGATCGCGCCGCGTACTACGAGCAGGATGATTTCGCATTCGAATACGGTTCCCCCAAGTGCCTGGTGAAGATCGGCTGCTGGGGGCCGGTGGTCAATTGCAACGTCACCAAGCGCGGATGGATGCGCGGTATTGGTGGCTGTCCTAACGTCGGTGGGATTTGCATCGGGTGCACTATGCCGGGATTCCCCGACATGTTCATGCCGTTCATGGATGAGCCTTCCGGTGCGCGCTTTTCGACCGCAGCTCTGACCCTCTACGGAAAGATGATTCGCGCGTTGCGCTCGATCACCAACAACACCGTGAATGGCGAGCCTGAGTGGCGGCGTCGCGGCCGTGAACTCATCACCGGTTATCAGCCGAAACCTGGCGCGTACAAGTCGCGTCTTAGCCGCAGGACTGCTTGAGCGAAGAGGATGGATTGAGATGGGAACGACAACAGAGCCATTGACTCAGACGCCGAAGAAGAAACGCAATCTGGTGGATATGAGCTGGGACCCGATCACCCGTATCGTGGGCAGTCTCGGCATCTTCACCAAGATTGACTTCGAAAACAAGGAAGTGGCCGAGTGCTACAGCACTTCGTCGATTTTCCGCGGCTACAGCATCTTCATGAAAGGCAAAGACCCGCGCGACGCCCACTTCATCACCAGCCGCATCTGCGGAATCTGCGGCGACAACCACGCCACCTGCGCCTGCTACGCGCAGAACATGGCTTTTGGCGTGAAGCCTCCTCCGTTGGGCGAATGGATCATCAATCTCGGCGAAGCTGCCGAGTACATGTTCGATCACAACATCTTTCAGGACAACCTGGTCGGCGTGGACTTCTGCGAGCAGATGGTGAAGGAGACCAACCCGGGTTTGTGGACCAAGGCGCATTCAAAAAAGGCGCCCAACGCCGCCAAGCACGGCTACCGCACCATTGCCGACATCATGACCGCGCTTAATCCGTTCACCGGCCAGTTCTATCAGGAAACGCTGGCCATGAGCCGCATGACGCGCGAGATGTTCTGCCTGATGGAAGGCCGTCACGTACATCCGTCAACGCTGTACCCTGGCGGCGTCGGCACGGTCGCAACGGTGCAGCTTTTCACCGATTATCTTGTGCGCCTGATGAAGTACGTGGAATTCATGAAGAAGTGTCTGCCGCTGCACGATGACCTGTTTGACTTTTGGTACGAAGCTCTGCCTGGCTACGAGAAAGTTGGGCAGCGCCGCATCCTGCTCGGCTGCTGGGGCTCGTTCAACGATCCTGACGTCTGCGACTATCGCTACGCGCACATGTCGGACTGGGGCCGCAAGATGTTCGTGACTCCCGGCATCGTGGTCGATGGTCAACTCGTCACCAACGATCTAATGGACATCAACCTGGGATTGCGTATTTTGCTGGGCAGTTCCTTCTACGAGGATTGGGAGAATGAGGAAACGTTCGTGCGCACGGATCCTCTCGGCAATCCCATCGATCGCCGTCATCCCTGGAATCAGACCACGTTGCCGCGTCCGCAGAAACGCGACTTCAACGGGAACTACACCTGGGTGATGTCGCCCCGCTGGTACGACAAGCGCAGCGGAGACCATCTCGCGCTGGACACCGGCGGAGGACCGATCGCGCGTCTGTGGTCAACCGCGCTGTCCGGGCTGGTCGACATCGGATACATCAAGGCTACAGGCAACAGCGTGATTATCAATCTGCCAAAGGGAGCGATGCTGCCTGAGACCAGCTTCGAATGGAAGATCCCAAAGTGGAGCAACGCCATCGAACGGGATCGTGCGCGCACCTACTTCCAGGCCTACGCAGCCGCTGCCGCGCTTTATTTCTGCGAGAAGGCGATGGAAGAGCTGATGGCCGGCCGCTCCAAAACCTGGGAGCCATTCAAGGTGCCGGAAGAGGCAATCTCCTGCGGCTTCCACGAAGCTGTGCGAGGTGTGCTGTCGCATCACGTGGTCATCCGCGACGGCAAGATTGCGAACTACCATCCGTATCCGCCAACGTGCTGGAACGCCAACCCTCGCGACGTTTACGGCACGCCGGGACCGTACGAAGACGCGGTACAGAATACGCCGCTGTTCGAAGAGAACGGGCCAGACAAGTTCAAGGGAATCGACATCATGCGCGCGGTGCGCAGCTTCGATCCATGCCTGCCGTGCGGTGTGCACATGTACCTTGGCAACGGCAAAGTCCTGGAGACGCGCCATTCGCCGATGTTCGGCGTAATGGGGAGCAAGTGAGCCGATGAACACTAACGAGTTTCAGGCGCACACCCAACAGATTGAGCGATTGGTGGAAGAGGTCACCGCGCTTTCCGATGAGGGCGCTCGCGTCAAAGCGCTCGATC
>Ga0209169_10002624_pt1 | contig 10790 bp, 10 predicted proteins | sample HubBroMetageWRM4_FD_188346 | JGI IMG/M metagenome (GOLD analysis project Ga0209169, IMG submission 188346) | Warmed soil microbial communities from the Hubbard Brook experimental Forest, New Hampshire - Hubbard Brook CCASE Soil Metagenome WRM 4... | ecosystem: Environmental > Terrestrial > Soil...
GCACTGTTGGCCGTCGCGGGCAGGAGTGCCCGCGCTACACAACCTAAACCACACAATTCGCCCAAACTTATTTCACTGTGACGCTTAGCAACTGCGCCCCACTCACTACGTAATCCAGCGGCGGCGTGGCGGTTTCGTCCACGTTCGATTCTCCGCTGACCGTCATCTCCTGGTTGCCGCGCATGCCATCCATTACATTCATTACGCTGATGGGCAGCGTGGGCATCACTTTGTCGGCGACGCGGGCTTCAGGATCGGCTTCGAGCAGCGAAACATACAGGCGATTGTTGGCGTGCTCTTTATTGAGCAATGCGATGGTCGATGCGAGGTCGAGTTTGCGGCCGAAGGCTGGGTTGGTGTGGCCCATGCGGTCGAGAGTGTCTCCGTCGCTGACCAGAATGCGCAGCGTTCCCTTGCTGGCTGAGGTGGGAATCTTTACCGGAATCTGGCGTACGACGCGCTCGCCGCGATAAGGAGCCATCACGGTTTCGACGATGATTTCGTCTCCGGGACGGGCTTCGGTGACGTCGGTCCGGGCGCTTTCCAGGCGGGCCCAGCGGCGTTCGCGGACGAGTTCGAAGTCGAGCTTGAGACTTTTCACTGCCGGTGCGTTGTAGGGATTGTCGTAAATGCGTCCGAAGCGCTCGCCCAGCGATTGCGCGGCCGACATGGCGGCGGGCTGGCCATTTTCCAGCGGGACGAACATGTTCTTGAGCGCGACTGCGGGAAATCCTTTGACTTCCATGCTGCCGTTGAGGCGATAGGTGATCTCCTCGCCGTATTCGTTCACGCCATGCAGTGCGTTGTATACGGTCGCCATGATGGCGACGGGGCTGAGGCGCGGATTATTCAGCACTTCGTAATGGAATTCTTTCGTTCCGGTGGAGCTGTGAATCGAGAGCGCGACCGGAATCATTTCGGGCTGTTTGTTGAAGACGCCCATGATGCCTGTGTGGCGATCCTGCACGAAGACGCCAGCCTCTTCGGTGGTGTTCACGATCTTGAAGGCATTCAGCGGCGAGGGCAGCGTGGCCAGGACTTCGGCCTTATTCATGGGCAGATCGACGGAGCCGAATTGCAGCAGAGGATGTCCGCAGGCGAGCAGGCGCTCGGGATCGATATAGGTGACGGTGCAGGTCGCGGCAATATCCATGTCACCGCGAACCAGGATGGCGCTGACCGCGGAGCCGGCGACGAGAGGTTCCGGTTGCTTCGCGTTGCTGACGGAACCCGCGCCCATGACGGGGACGATGCCGGCGGAAGCGAACTGCGGCGCGAAGGCGCGGACGGCATCTTCGGAAAATCCGTTGAAGACCAGTGGCGCTTCGATGGGCTTAAGGTAATTGGAGAAATTCTGAACTGGGTTAGCCGGGTCCAGATTGGAAATTGAAGTCGGCTCGCCGGGGCCGGAAGTTTTTCCGGCGGCGGCGGTGATCGCAGGCTTGACCGCGGCGGCTTCTTCCGCCGGGGTTCTGTCGAGGGCATTGATCTCGAGCATGTCGGCGATGGGCGTGACGCCGGCGATGGGCTCTTTCGAAAATTCGCCGATGCGGAAGGCGAGCGCGCCCGCGAGTTTGCCGTCAAAATAAACCGGACTGCCGCTCATGCCGGCGACGACGCCGGTATATTCCACCTTGGTTCCGTGCAGGCGCACGAGAATCATGTCGCCCTTGGGGCCGTTGACGTTGCGCAACACGCCGAGCACTTCCACGTCCATGGATTCAGGCTTGATGCCTTCGAAAACCGTGTAGGCGACGCCACGCATGCCGGCGTGAATCTGGTCCACCGGGATGGTTGGTTGTGCTGGAGTGGGATTGCCCTGCGCGCAGAGAAATGAGGAGAGGAAAAGACTGAAAACGAATACCGGGAAGACAACTCTTTTCATGTAAGCCCCGACTGATGTGCTGAATGCGCCCAATCTGCCCTACTGGATTAGACTCGGACAATCATTAAACGTTGCCCGTCTGAAACGTTGCGGAGGGGGAATTTCGAAGGCCGAGCAAAACATCCTAATAGGGAACCCTTGCGTCTATACTAACACAAGGATTTTTCGGGGTTTCCTCCTATGTTGAATGGTCGCAAGGCTCGTCAATCGCGCGGTACAGGCTACTCGATAACTCTTTTTTTTCTGGCTATTTGCCTCATTTTTACCTCTGGAATGTTATCCGCTCAGGATGCCGGGCAGACTTCGCCGCCGGCCCAGGACAATGGCAAGCCCAAGCAGGACGCTCCCGACGAGGCGGGGGGGCCCGGGGATAACGTCGGTCCGTATGCCATCCCGAAGAAGAAGATGGATGAGCCACCGCCGCCTCCGCCGCCGGTGACGCCGAAACGACTCGACGACATGCCGGACTATTCACTGAAGGTGAACGTGCCCCTGGTGAACGTGGATGTCATGGTCACGACCAAAGACGGGCAGTTTGTTCCCAACCTGAAGATGGAGAATTTCCGCGTCGCGGAAGATGGAGTTTCGCAGAAGCTGACCAAGTTCACGGTGTCGGAAGCTCCCATCACGGCTGTGCTGCTGGTGGAGTTCGCCTCGACCAATTATTCATTCATGGTCGACGCGTTGCAGGCTTCCTACGCGTTCGCCAACACGCTGAGAAAAGACGATTGGGTTGCCGTCACCTATTACGACATGCAGCCGCACATTCTGGTGGATTTTACGCAGGACAAGCGGGCGGTGTTCGGCGCACTGAATGAATTGCGCATTCCAGGATTTATCGAGACCAATCTTTTTGACGCGCTGTATGACACGCTGGACCGTCTCGACCGCGTCGAAGGGAAGAAGTATGTGATTCTGGTGACCACCGGCATCGACACCTTCAGCAAGCTGACGCTGGACAAGATCACGAAGAAGATCAAGGACACGAAAGACGTGACGATCTTCCCCATCAGCGTGGGCTGGATGCTGCGCGAATATTGCGAGGTTCATCACTGCACCGGACAGTCTCATGGCATGGGCATTCCCATTTCGACGATGGATTATCTGCAGGCGGACAACGAAATGAGAAACTTCGCCGCGATGACCGGCGGGCGAGCGTACTTTCCCCGCTTTTCCGCGGAGTATGCCGAGGAGTTCCACGATATCGGCGATGACATTCGCCACCAGTACACGCTGGCCTACAGCCCGACCAACAATAAGCTCGATGGAACCTACCGCAAATTGAAGGTGCAGGTCGTTGCGCCTGACGGTGGGCCGCTAAAAGTGAGAGATCAGAAGGGCAAAGACCTGAAGATCGACGTCGTGGCACGTGACGGCTACACGGCGAAGCACACGGTGGATTAAGATCCCGGTCCGCGTTCGGGCTACGTTGCTCGATGCTGTTCAGGTTCCTTCGAGAAGTGAGTTCTACTTTCATTCATAAGTTATACTTCATATATTTAGTATGACTTCCATGGTATACTCCAACCATGGGTATTGAGTATGCGAGGGTTAAAGCGAAGGGGCAGGTTGTCATCCCGGTAGACATTCGGCGCAAGTTTCAAATCGACGAGGGAACTCGAGTTGCCTTTCTCGAAGAGGCAGGGAGATTGTTCCTTCAGCCGGTCACTGACGAGTTCATCGAAGGAATGAAGGGCATTCTCGAAGGAAGCGATCTACCGCCCAGCATTGTGCGCGAGCCCGATCGGCGCCTGCGATGAAACGGCATATCCTCGACGCCAACGCTCTCTATCGTTTTCTAATTGGCGGCCCCGGGGCAGACGTAGTGAGCCGGCTCCTTCGGGATGCAAGAGATGCCGAGCAGCCGCTACAGATGTCAGTCGTCAACTGGGGTGAAGTGTATTACACGATTGCGCGGAGTCGCGGATTCGCTGAGACTGACAGAGTTATGAATCGAGTGAAGATGCTTCCTTTGGCGATCGTCGATGCGGATGAATCTGCGACCACGAATGCCGCGCGATTAAAGGCAGGATACGGCCTGCCGTATGCCGACTGCTTCGCTGCCGCGCTCACGGGCACCAACGATGTTCTTGTGACTTCCGACGCAAAGGATTTTCGCAAGGTTCCGAAGCTCCATATCCTGGCCCTTCCCGAACACAAAGGTTGACCGGCGCCGCAGTATTTTCAGAGGGTGCGAAACGCGCTGTCTAATAGCAGGAAGATTCCAGCACCTACAATTACCAGCAGGGCCATTTTCATAGACGGCTCTTTGTTGACCTCCGGCACCAGGTCGGAGGCCGCGACGTAGATCGTCACTCCCGCAGCCAGCGGCAGCCCTGCGCCTACATGGTGGCGAAACAGCGCCATGGTTAACACGCCTGCCAGGGTTGAACCTCCCAACACCACGGATGCGCCCCAGGCGATGCCTCGGCTGCGGCCGCTGGCCAGCATCACGGAGCTGACCGTAAATCCTTCTGGAATTTTGTGCAGAAAAATTGCCAGAAAAATCAGCCAGCCCAGCCAGTTGGAAACCAGAAATCCGGAAGCGATGGCGATGCCGTCGAAGAACGTGTGAATGATGAGGCCGAGCAGGACGGAATATCCCTTGTGCGAATGAATGAACTCGTCGTGATGCGTCTCTTCGCCGAAGTGAAAGTGCGGCGTAACCGTGTGCTCGAAGAAATGGATGGTGAGATAGCCGAGCAGTACGAGGAATGCGGCCGAGTGGCCGCGGAGTTCGAAGCTCTCGGGAATCATTTCGACGAGCGCGGTCGCGAGCATGAATCCCGCGCCGAGAGCAACGAAGTAACGCAGATAGCGCCGCTCCCAGTGGCGCTGGACGATGATCGCTCCGCCGAAGATGTTGGCGGCGGCGGCGGTGAGGCCTAGCAGTACGCTGAGAAGAATCGGGTTCATGGGGGAGAGTACCGAGTACCGTGTACTGAGTACCGAGTAAAACCGTCAGGCCTTGCTGGCGTCCTCTCTTTGGCGAATGGAATTGATCAAGCCGCTTAGAATCCGACTCAACTCGTCGGCTTGCTTCAAAAGCTCTGCGGCGTGGGTTTCTTGCAAGTAGCTGCGGCGTTGAGCAATTTGCAGTTGAGTTTCGACTTCTGCAAGAGATCCGCGAGCATGACGAAGATAGTGCAAGAACTCGCGATGACTGAAATGCGATTGTCCTTCCGCAATATTGCTCGGGATGGACACTGCGGCCCTTCGGATCTGATCGGTCAAGCTGTAAGTTTCACGCTTCGGAAATCCGTCGGTCGCATCGTAGATGGCGTTTACAAAGTCCATGGCTTTGCGCCAGGCGATCAGATCTTTGTAGTGCTGCGCCATGGCGATAAGCTTACTCTCGGTACTCGGTACTCGGTACTCGCAATTCGGTACTAACCCGAATGGCGGATGTGCATGACGTCGCCGTCCTGCACGATGTAGTCCTTGCCTTCGAGGCGCAGCGTGCCTTTGGCGCGGGCGTTGGCTTCCGAGCCGGCTTCGAGCAGTTGATCCCAGCGGATGGTTTCGGCGCGGATGAAGTGCTTTTCCAGATCGGAGTGGATTGCCCCCGCGCCTTCCTGCGCGCGGCTGTTGGCGGGGATCGTCCAGGCACGGCATTCGTCTTCGCCGGCGGTGAAGAAAGAGATCAGGCCAAGCAGTTTGTAGGTGGTGCGGATGAGGCGCGTGAGTCCGCTTTCGATCAGTCCGTAGCTGGAAAGGAATTCGGCGGCATCGGCGTCGCTCATTTCGGCGAGTTCGGCTTCAACCTTGCCGCAGATGGCGGTCGCCGATGCATTGCGGCGTTCGGCGATTTCCGTGAGCTTGTATTTGTTGACGGCTTCTTCGAGTTCTTTGCCGAGTTGGGTTGACTCGCCGATGTTGAGAACGTAGAAAATCGGTTTCTCGCTCAGGAACATGAAGCCGCGAATGCGCTTTTTGTCTTCGGCGTTCATCTCCATTTCGCGCAGAGGCTTTTCGGTTTCAAGGTGCGCCTTGGCGCGCTTCAGCAACTCGTTTTCTTTTTCGAGTTCCGGCGTCTTCATCTTCTTGAGATCTTTTTCGAGACGCTCCAGCCGTTTCTCGATCTGGCCCAGATCGCTGACCATGAGGTCGAATTCCACATTCTTGATGTCGCGCAGCGGGTCGATTTCGCCGGCATGTGGAATCGAGGGATCCTCGAAAACACGCACGACGTGGGCCAGCGCATCGACTTGCCGTAGATGGCCGATGTAGCCGCTTTCTTTCAAAGCGTCCTGGCCAATGGCGCCGACGTCGACGTATTCGACCGACGCATGCGTGAGCTTTTTGGGATTGTAGAGCGCGGCCAGGCGATCGAGACGGTCATCGGGAACTTTGGCGACGCCGATGTGAGCCTCGCGCGGGTTGGCGTAGGCCTGCGCGGAAACATGCGCCTTGGTAAGAATCTGAAATAAAGACGTTTTGCCTACCTGGGGCAGGCCAATGATGCCGGTTTTCATAGGGAAGCTTCTAGCTTTTAGCTCCTGGCTCTTAGCTTATGTAAAGGCGAATGATTCCGATTGCCACGGGAAACGATTGGCAACTCTTCAGAATAAATGAAGTTGCGGGAATGCGCGATTCGGGAAATAGCTGGCCCGCAAAAGAAAAAGTGGCCCGCGGTTTCGCCGCGAGCCACTCAGGGTGCGTACATGCTTTGTAGGGCGGTTTACGCTCCAGCGGCCGCGGCCCGAACCATGGGCCTCGCCGTAACCGGAGTCTCGGCCTGCTTGCCGAAATACATCTGGTAGGAACGGTGAATTCCGTACATGACCGGGAAGACGGCGAGAGCCAGTTCCCAGCCAAGGTGCGTGCTTACCGTTTCGACCATGGAGGTGATTCCCGCGCTGACGACGTAGTACGGGAACGAGAGCTGCACCAGGTTCCACCAGATCTGGCCGACCGACTTGCCTTCGCTGATGGCGACGATGGCCGCTACCGGCATCGTCTGCCCCAGGAAGAGCATGGCTGTGGCGACTGCCAGTCCGGGTGTTGCCGAGTGCAACTGCATCTGGCTCAACCAGTCGGCATGGAAGATCAGGCTCGCCACGGAACTGGCCAGAGCCATCATGCTGACGTTGAACGCCACCTGCTGCGGGTTGAATTTCGCGTTTCTCCGGGGCCAGCACTGCACCGCGGTGGACGCGCATGCGATCAGGATCGCTTCTGCCGCGCTCAGATTTACCAGAGCGGTGAGCAGGAACGGCAGGTTCATCGACATGTTGCCGTTGATCCCGGGCAGCTTCACTTTCATCCGTGAAGTGGCTGCCGCCAGGGCGAGCACTGCAAGCGCAAAGTTCAGGTGCAGGTTGTGGCTGACTGAGGCTGCGTACGCGCTTGCGCCCACTGCCGACAGTGCCATTGCGCCGATGAATATATCTGTTCGCCGTGTGTTGTTCATAGCTTCTCCTTTCTTTGGTTTCAATCACACGGCGTTATTGCTCATCGTCTCCTGCATCAGAGAATGCTGCGTCGGCATTGCCCACGGACGCTCCCCAAACCACGCTGGTGGCGGAGGTCGCCGTACCTGTACTCGAGCCCCAAACCACGCTGAAGGCGCTCAACAGGTTGTTGCCGTTCCAGGGCAATGAAGCGCCCCAGACAACGGACGTGCCGGTTACTTCTGCCGCTCCCCAAACCACTGACGTTCCCCATACGACTGACGTTCCCCAAACCACGGAGTTCGAACTCACGCTCGAGTTTCCGTAGACAAGTGAAACCGTGCCGTTGTTGTTGTAGACCACGGCCGGCGAAAGGGCAGCGCCCACCGTCGACGGAGCCAGATTCGAGTCAGAGATTGCGCCCTGCAGGTTCATCAATCCCGAACCTACCGAGAACAGATCGTAGGTGCTGGTGAAGCTCTGGGACAGGTGCGGTACCCAGGCCGAAGTCGACATCAGGTTGTAAGCGACGTTCATCTTCGTCGCCGTCCGCATCAGACGCGCTTTGACCTGATCCGGAGTGAGGGTGCTTTGCTCTTGCAGCAGCAGGGCAACGGCGCCGGCCACTGCCGGAGTCGCCATGCTGGTGCCGCTCAGAGTGAAGTAAGTGTTATTGCCATTGCTGCCGGCAACCAGTTCCGACGGAAAGGCTGCTTCCAGCGTGGCTCCCGGAGCCGCAAGAGAAACCACATCGTTGCCCGGCGCGACGATATCCGGCTTGGCGATGTGATCGTAGGTCGTAGGGCCTTTCGAACTGAAGCTGGCCAGGGTCTGCGCCGAAGGGGCCGAAGAACCGTTGCTCTTGGTTGCGCCCACGGTCAAAACGTAAGGATCGTTGCCCGGCGCCGTAACGGTGCCGAAGCCGTTGCTGCCGAACATGCTCAAGCGTCCATAGTTGCCGGCCGCTACGACCACCACAATGCCCGCCTTCCAGGCTGCTTCAACGGCCTGGCAGAGAGGATCCTGCGTGTAGCTGACGCCGATGCCGCGTCCCAGAGACAGGTTGATGACGCGGATGTTGTAGGTGCTCTTCAGTGCGATCGCCTGCTGAATGGCGGCGATCACCGTGCTGTCGGTGCCCGCGCCGTTCAGATCGAGGGCGCGAAGATCAACAAAGCTCACGTTCGGCGCGACGCCTTCATACTGTCCGCCGGAGAGCGCGCCGTTGCCGCCGATGATGCCGGCGACGTGGGTGCCGTGACCATAAAGGTCATACTTGCCGCCAAACGAGTTGGTGGTCGCGGTTCCCGTGAAGTCCTGGTGATAAAGGACGCGCGAAGTGCCGCTGGCGTTGTGCAGATCAGGATGCGTATCGTTGATGCCGCTATCGATTACAGCGACCGTCACGCCCGCTCCGGTGTAACCGGCATTCCAGGCAGAACCAACGCCCGTGGCGCCGTTGGTAAGATCGTCCGCCACCTGCATGGGGTGGTCGACGGTGACCGAAGCGATCTCGGGATCGGATTCCAGAGCCGCCAGAGCGCTGACCGGAATCGTGAAGGACGCGCCCTTGATCATGTTCAGCTTAGAGTGCAACAGGCCGCCGCGGCCTTGCATGGTGGAATAGTGCGCCGCCGTGGGAACCGTTTTGTATTGAACGATGACGCGGACGGTCTGGCCTTTGGCCGTACCTTCATGCGCCTTCTGTAGGAATTCGGAAAGTTCCGGACCAAAGCGCCCGGCTGACGGAACCTGAATGCTGGGATTTTCAAAGCGCTGGCCAAACGCCATTCCTGTCATCAGGAGCAGCGTCATACTCAGACGTTTGCCCCAGGCCGCGCTGTGCCGCTCTCCACGCCCTGCCGGCTTCTTTTTGTATTTATGCGTACGCATGAACTTCACCCTTTCTTTCAGTTGGGGGAAAAGATCGAGTTCAGACCCACCGGGTAGATAGCACCGGAGTGGCCAATGGTTGGGATGTAAGTTGTTGCATTGATTGGCGTTGGCTGCGGTTGAGACGATCGGGTTTGGGCCAGTCTGTCCCGGCAGTGAGGGCGTGGGACACAATGGCGCGGGCAGGGTAAGCGAGGTTACCGGTGGTGACTGACTATGGTTATGGGTTGGAGGTTACTGCTGGGTTCAGGCTGTGGCAGCGGCTTTGCGCGCGGCTTGCGGTATCTGCGGCAGAGCTGCCATGAGCCGCTGGGTGTATTCGTGTTTCGGGTTTGCCATGACGTCGGCGGTTTGGCCGAGTTCGACGATCTGACCTTGATGCAGAATGGCGATGCGGTCGCAGATTCCGGCGACTGAAGCCAGATCGTGCGAGATGTAAAGGATCGACATCCCCGTGGTGCGGTTTAGCTCGCGGAACAGCGCGAGAATTTCGGATTGTGTGATGACGTCAAGCGCGCTGGTGGCTTCATCGGCAATGAGCAGCGCTGGACGGTGCATGACCGCCATGGCGATGAGTACACGCTGGGCTTGGCCGACGCTCATTTGCGATGGATATTTTTTCAGGAATTCGTCGGTCGAGGGCAAGCTGACGCTTCCGAGCGCGCCGCGAATTGCCGCTTCGCATTGGGCGGCTGATCCTGAGGCGTGAGCACGCCACGCTTCCTTCAGCTGGGTGCGGATTTTGAGTGCGGGATTCAGCGAAGAAAGCGGGCTTTGCAGAACTAATGCGATTTTGCGTCCGCGCAATTCGCGCAGTTCGCGCTCGCGAAGTTTCAGCAGGTCGGTGCTTTCGAACTCGATGCTTCCTTGCGTCTGCGTTTTTTTGCGATCGAGCAGGCCGAGAATTGTCATGGCCATCGTGCTCTTGCCCGATCCGCTTTGCCCGATGAGACCGAGGACTTCGCCGCGCTTGATGTCGAGTTCTACCTCGCGCAGAACGGCGGGACGATCGCCATAGCGCACCGAGATGCGTGCCGAGAGCAGGAGTTCGGATTGTGCTGAATCGGGCATTCGTCGAATGTTTTTTCTATCGGTGTTTCTGATCCGTGTGAATCCGTGAAAATCCGTGGCCAGATTTCGCTTACTTGATCGAAAGCTGATCCGCGTTCCAGTATGTCTGCGGCACGAGAACCACGGGGTTGGCTCCTTGCACTTTCGCTGATACAGCCGAGAGCGCGTTGCGATTGACCAGAAAAATGAATGGCTCCTGCTCGACCGCGATTTCCTGCACACGATCGAAGGCTTCCTTGCGCTTCTTGGCGTCCGAGGACGAAGCCTGCGCGCGCATCAACCGGTCAATCTCGGCTTCCCATGTGGTTTCAGGAGCTTTTTCCGAGGGATTCCATTGATGGTTGTCGGAGGAGCTCAGCCACACGTTCATAACCCCATTCGGATCAAGGTCGACATTGGTCAATCCCAGAAGGATCGCCTCATAGTCGAAGCTTTGCGTCATGCGCTCAATGAGCGAAGGGAAGTCGAGCGTAACCACGTTGACGCGAATGCCGATTTTCTGCAGGTCTTCCTGGATCATCGTCGCCATGTGCTCGCGGTATTTGTTA
>Ga0209169_10002627_pt1 | contig 10781 bp, 8 predicted proteins | sample HubBroMetageWRM4_FD_188346 | JGI IMG/M metagenome (GOLD analysis project Ga0209169, IMG submission 188346) | Warmed soil microbial communities from the Hubbard Brook experimental Forest, New Hampshire - Hubbard Brook CCASE Soil Metagenome WRM 4... | ecosystem: Environmental > Terrestrial > Soil...
ACCTCGTCTATACCAGCAAGACCACTCGCGGGGTAGGGGGCTAACCACCACAGGGCAACCGACCGTCAGTTCCCTACCCCAAATTTCTCATCGCCGTGTCTTGTTGACTTCTCAATGAGTTTCAAAATTCAGCTTGCTGGATCGTGCTGGATTATTGCGACCATTTTGCGGAATTAGGGCAAAATTAGGCAAAAAACTCTCGGCTCATTTTTATAATTTTTATATTGCTTGAACGGTCTTTACCTTTTTGCCTCAAAACCGCACGCAGTCGGCGTCGAAAAGTAGTGCCGAATCTCCCACTGGGTTCCCATTTCCGAAGAAATCGACGCCTAACGCGATTCGCAAGTTCCAGCCGAGACCCAGTCGGCCGTTTGCCAAGTCATGAACTTTCTTCTGTAACTCCCGTACGGTCTCAATCATCCGAAAGCCCATCTTGCTCGCACTTGTTGCGACACCTATCAGGAGGGAAATTACATGGGTACAGTCACGACCAAAGACGGCGTTACGATTTACTACAAAGATTGGGGATCAGGACAGCCGATTGTTTTCTCGCACGGTTGGCCCCTTTCCGCAGACGACTGGGATAACCAGATGATGTTCTTTCTGAACCAAGGTTATCGGGTCATTGCGCATGATCGGCGAGGGCACGGGCGATCTTCGCAAACGGCTGATGGCCATGACATGGATCACTATGCCGATGACTTGGCTACTCTCACAGCCCATCTAGACCTAAAGGATGCGATTCACGTAGGGCATTCGACCGGTGGCGGTGAAGTGGTCCGCTACCTCGCACGACACGGTGAAAGCAGGGTGGCGAAGGCGGCAATCATCAGCGCAGTTCCTCCTCTGATGCTAAAGACCGCCGCCAATCCGACTGGTCAACCGAAGGAGGTGTTTGATGGGTTCCAAGCTCAGCTTGCGGCGAATCGTTCTCAGTTTTACTACGACGTCGCATCGGGACCTTTCTATGGCTACAACCGCCCTGGAGCGAAGCCATTTCAAGCGGTGATTTTGAATTGGTGGCGTCAGGGAATGAATGGAGGCGCGAAGGCGCACTACGACGGTATCGTTGCATTCTCACAGACCGATTTCACCGAAGATCTGAAAAAGATTACCGTCCCGGTGCTCGTGATGCATAGTGAGGACGATCAAATCGTGCCTTACGTTGCTGCCGGACCGCTGTCGGCGAAGTTGTTGCGGAACTCTACGTTTAAAAGCTACAAAGGCTTCCCGCACGGTATGCCGACGACTGAAGCGGAAACGATCAACAAGGATTTGCTGGCATATCTTAAAGGGACTGCGAAAGCTGCCGCATAACGAAGGTAGCTGTCTTACGGACCAAACGCGCTAGAGCGCCGTCCATTCAGTAGTGACGGAAGTTCGATGATAAGCGTGTTGGAGGCCACTCTTTCGACGGGGTGGCCTTCCTTGTTTTAGTTACGCAGCCTTCACAAAGCCGAGGTAGGTCGGTGGCAGAGCAGCCGATTCGTAAACCGGAAATCCTCACTCGCCTTATTTGGACTCAATGACTTAGAGTGGGGGCGGTGCATGATTTTTGGCTATTTTAGGCGCATCTGTCAGCGATTTGGACGTAATTTCGGACGTAAGAATTTTCAGCTGGTCTGCGTGATAGTGAAGCCAGTCGCTGGCCTCTATGTGTCCGGAAGAGTGAAATGCGCGCCGGGTCACCAACTCGGTTTTAAAGCTGGCTAAGAACAGGATTGGTACCCTATCGCGTCGTGGATGACGTTCTCTGGCGGCGAAGCGAGGAACGATGGCATTGATCAAGCTTGGCAAAAGGAACGACGCGGGCGAGGATGTGGGTCCGTTCCTGCTCAACACGGACCAGATTGTCGCGGTGGTGTCGGGCCCCAGGTCGACTGAAATTCAAACTACGGACGGGCACACGCATTGGGTGCGCGAAACACCGGATCAGGTGCTCGCTTTAGTGAACGCTCCGCCTAGTTAGGTTTTTCGCCTAGGAACTGCGAAATCGCGTCGTTCAGAAATTTGGAGTCGGCGGAGTTGGGCGCGGCGCCGGCGGTGTGTCCCCAGAGCGACGGGATGGGCTTGAGAGTGACGTTGGGGATGGATGCGGATTCGTAGCGGGCGTCGCCGACGGGGAAATAGAGGTCGGTTTCGGACGGCATATAAAGGACCGGGACCTTGATCGACTGGAGAGCGCGCTTGGTGTCGCCGTTGAAGCCGGGCGTGGTGCCGACGTCGTGGCGCTCCCAGGTGCGCATCTGCAAGATGATGTCGTTGGCGTCGCCGCCGGGGATGAAGTTGGTTTTGTATTCGTTGAGAGTTGATTCAAACGTTGTACCGGGCTTCGCGCCTTCTCGCCAGAGTTCGTCGCGCCACCACTCCTGAGAATAGAGCCATGCGGTCCAGATCAAGGCGAAGGCTTCGACGCCTTTGGTGGGCTGTTTTGCGTAGTCGCCATTGTTGAAGGTTGGATCGAGTTCGATGGCGTTGATCTGGCTTTCGAGGCGAATGAAGCCTTGCGGGTAGCACTTCGCGGTGCCGGACGTGGCGACGATGCGATCGGCGAACGTGGGATAGCTGACGGCCCACTGGAAGGCTTGCTCGGCGCCCATCGAAAAACCAATGACGGCGCGCAGGTGCGTGACTTTCAGCTCGTCGACGAGGAGATGATGGACAGCTTCGACGTTGTCGCGGATTGTCATGACCGGAAAGCGCGGGCCGTGGAATGGCTCGGGCGTGTTGCTTGGAGATGACGAGTGGCCGCTGCCGAACATTTCGGTGGTGACGAGGAAGAGTTTGTTGGGGTCGAGCGCGAGTTTTTCGCCGATAAGCCATTCGTAGCCGCGATAGTCGGCCATGTAGTGGGATGGGAGGAGGATGACGTTGTCTTTCGCGGCGTTGAGATGTCCATAGGTGCCGTAGACGATGCGGGCTTGCGGGAGGGTGACGCCGGATTCGGTTTTGAAATTCGAGATGACGAATTCGTGGCGCTCGGAGGGTGGGGCTTTGGGATTCGGCGCGTCTTGAGCGCGGACTGAATAGACCGAGGACAAGAGGGCGAGCAAGAGGAGCAGACGTTTCATTCGGGCGAGCTCCGAAGTGGATTTTGTGTTTCGCTTTTGGATTTGAGCGGCGCGTATCTTAGCACTGGTTTTCCCGGCGATTGTCGCGGAGAGAAGAGGATTCACCACAGAGGACGCAGAGGGCGCCGAGCAAGAACAGAGAGACGCTGCCGATTCGCTGTGGGATCGGACTCGAAGGACTTATAATTCGGCGCATGAGCAGCGAGCCCGGCAGCGGCGCATTGAAGCGCGATCCGCATTTGCGGATGCACTGCGTCAACGTGTATGTACGCAACCAGGATCGCAGTTTGAAGTTTTATCTCGAAAAGCTTGGGTTTCATCTGGCGTTTGATACGCGGCTGCAGGGCGGCGAGCGATGGGTGGCGGTGGCTCCGCCGGATGGATCGACGTTGCTGGCTCTGGTTACGCCATCGGCGACGTCGCCGTTGTACAAATTGATCGGGCGGAGCACGAATGTTGTCTTCATCACGGAAGACGTGACATCGAAATATTTCGAGTGGTCGAAGCGCGGCGTGGTGTTTTCGCATACGCCGAGGCTGCGGCGGATTCAGTACAGGCGCGAGGAGCGAGCAGCCGGGGCCCAGACGAATGCGGGCGAGCACGACGCGCCGATGCTCGGCGAGTACGAAAATATTTGGGGCGGGGTGTACACGCGATTTCGCGACGTCGACGGCAATACGTTTTCGCTCGTCAGCTTCGACGAGATCAGTCACGCGCTGGAGGCGCAACGCCGCGCGGATGCAGAAAAGCTGGAGACGGAACGGCGCGTCGCGCGAGAGTTGCAGATCGCAAAGGAAGTGCAGGCACGGCTGTTTCCGCAGAAGCGGCCGGCGATCGATTCGCTGGATTACGCGGGAGTTTGCCAGCAAGCGCGTCAAGTTGGCGGTGATTACTACGATTTTCTAAATCTTGGGCCGCAGCGGCTGGGAATGGTGATCGGCGACGTCGTCGGCAAAGGGATTGCGGCGGCGTTGTTGATGGCGAATTTGCAGGCGATTTTGCGGAGCCAGTGCGCGATTGCGCTGGACCGGCCGCAGGACTTGCTGCGCGCGGTGAATCGGTTGTTTTGCGAAAGCACGCTGGAGGGCGGATTCGCGACGTTGTTTTTTGCGGAGTACGACGAGGCGACGCGGCGATTGCGCTATGTGAATTGCGGGCATTTGTGTGCGCTTTTGTTGCGCGCTGATGATGAAGTTGAGCGTCTCGATGCGACCGGGACCGTCTTGGGGCTATTTGAGAAATGGGATTGCGAGATGGGCGAACGCACGATCGAGAGCGGCGATGTGTTTGCGCTCTACACCGATGGGATTACAGAGTCGTTCGACGCTAACGATGAAGAGTTTGGCGAAGAACGGTTGCTGGTTGCCCTGCGTAAGAATCGCGATTTGTCTCCGTGCGACGCGATCAACGCGGTTGTGGCGGAGGTGGGCAGGTTCAGCCCGTCAGAACAACGCGACGACATCACGATGATCGTCGCGAAGTGCCGGTAGATGTCTCGCAATTCAGAGCTACGAACTAACAGCGACAGTTGAGATGGCTCGACCTTGGCGAAAGGCGCACAGGCAAGAGTGCCTGTGCCACTTAGGCGCGAAGCTTAGCGAGGCGGTGTTCCGCGGCGGAGAGGGTTTCTTCTTTTTTGCAGAAGGTGAAGCGGACCTGGGTGGCGCCGTCGTTTGGGTTGTTGTAGAAGCTGGAGCCGGGAACGGAGGCGACGCCGATTTCTTCGACGAGATATTTTGCGAAGCGGACGTCGCGGGTGGCGGCGGGAAAGCGCTTCGGGTCGGGATCGGGGAACGCGGAGATGTCGGTCATGATGTAGTAGGCGCCACGCGGCTTGTAGACCTTGAAGCCGGAGGCGGTGAGAATTTTCAGCAGACGGGCGCGCTTTTCAGCGTACGTCGTTGCGAGTTTGTCGTAGTACTCCGGCGGCTGTTTTAAAGCGGTCGCGCCGGCTTGTTGCAGCGGGGCGGCAGCACCCACCGTCAGAAAATCGTGCACTTTGCGAATCGCGGCAGTCACTTCGGCGGGAGCGATCGCCCAGCCGACGCGCCATCCGGTGACGCTATACGTTTTGGACATGCCGTTGATGACGATGGTGCGTTCGCGCATGCCGTCGATGCGGGCCATGGTGATGTGCTCGGTGCCGTCGTAGAGGATGTGCTCGTAGATTTCGTCGGTGACGCAGTAGGCGTTCCAGCGGACGCAGAGGTCGCGGATGAATTCAAATTCGGCGCGCGTGAAAACTTTTCCGGTCGGATTGTTGGGCGTGTTGAGGATGATCGCTTTGGTTTTCGGGCCGAACGCGGCGGCGAGTTCGCCGGGATCGTAACTCCACACGTCGTTTTCGTTCGCGGGCGGCTTCATTTTGACGAAGCGCGGCGTGGCGCCGCTCAGAATCGCGTCGGGGCCGTAATTTTCGTAGTACGGCTCGAACACGACGATTTCGTCGCCGGGATTGATGATGGCCATCATGGCGGACATCATCGCTTCGGTTGAACCGCAGCAAATCGTGATTTCGCGCTCGGGATCGACGCGAATTCCCTGCGTGCGCTCGAATTTTTCGACGATCGCGTCGCGCAGAGCTTTGGCGCCCCAAGTGATCGCGTACTGGTTGATGTCGTCGGAGATCGCCTGGCGTGCGGCGTCTTTGATTTCGGCAGGCGCGGCGAAGTCCGGGAATCCCTGTGAAAGATTGACGGCGTTGTGTTTAAGGGCGAGGCGCGTCATTTCGCGGATGACGGACTCGGTGAATTTTTCGGCTTTTGCCGACAGCATGCGGCGCGCGATGTCAGTGACGGTCATGGTTTGAAGCAAAAAGTTTAGCGTTGAACGAGCGAAAAACAAACAGCCAAGGGTAGCGATCGGGCTTTCGCGAAGAGTCGCAACGGCTTCCGCGTTGGACGGTCAAGCTGGAGGGCGCGCCCGGTAGGCCCCCGGATTTCGCATAAGTGCAGATTCTGCGGGGGTTAAAAGTGCTTGTTTTCATACACATTCGTAAGTGCGGATGCTAAAGGAGTTAGATCCAGCTCGAAGTATGTGCCTGAAATAGAAAAAGCGGCAGAGGGCTGCCGCTTCGCAAGATTCAACAATAGGCATATTACCCGGAAAGTACGGCCGCGTGAAGAGCGATTTTGTAATTTTTGTGTAAGCAAAGTTTTGGGTAAACAAAGTTTTGCGTAAACAGAGGGCGACGCGGGAGATGACCTGGTTGCATCACGTTCGAATTAGCGTGGTTGTTGCGGTTTTCTGACGACCCAAGTCGTCATGCAGCGATGATTCTGCACGATGGTGGTCTTCAACGGGTCAACCAAGATGGCTTTCATGGACGCGGTCAGCGTCATCAACTGCCGCTCATCGACCAGATACCAATTTTGTCCGTCGGGCATGGCGTAAAGACCGCCGGCCAGAGGCACGAAATCCATCCCGATTCGTGAAGCGAGGCGACAAAACAACAGGCCGCCGGGACGGAGAACGCGCCAGAGTTCGCCGAGCATGGCGTGGAAGTGCGCGTCGTCTCTCGCAAAGTGAAGAACGGAGCTGCACATAACGACATCGGCAGAGTTGTCGGGATGGGGTAGCCGCTCAACGTGGCCAACCTGGAAGTTTTCTGCGGGAAGGCTGGGGTTCAGCGATTTGGAAAGCTGGCCAACATGCTCGACAGCTCTTGGGTTCGCGTCGATCGCGAAAATTTCGGCGTGTTCCCGCAAGAGATAGACGAGGTTGCGGCCGTAGCCGCAGCCGGCGTCAAGAATGCGCATGCCGGGCGCGATGTTTCCACGCAGGATTTGATCGAAGACGTAGATGTCGATCTGTCCGAATAATTCCTGGACGTTTACGTTCATCAAAAAGGAGCTCCATCGTTTCGCGAGTTGACCCTGGCGCGTTCGCGACAGCCAGATCGTGCGGCTGGCGTTTTTGCCGAGATGCAACATCGGTTGTATCATCCGGCGGTTTGCCTCGACAAAACCTTATGAAATATTTCGCGCTGAGCCTTGCGTTGGTTGTCATTTTCTCTGCGGCCGCTATGCGGCTAGCCCGGCCTCAAACGTCACACGCAAGTCCACAGGCCAATGATGTTCCTCCGGCATGGGCGTATGTCATGCCGCCGCCGGGTTACAAGCTCCCGCCGGACGACGGCGAGTTGCGGCATGTGCCGGGAAGTGCGGCGGCGTGGACGCTGACGCAAACGCGCGATCGGTTTTTTACGGCGGATTGGCATCCGGGAGAGCATGCGCCCATGCCCGAAGTGGTGGCACGCGGCAGGAAGCCGGATTTGAGCGCTTGCGGCTTTTGTCATCGAGCGGAAGGGACCGGCGGACCGGAGAATGCGAACATCGCGGGCCTGCCGGCCGCTTACATCGTGGAGCAGATGGCGGATTTCAAGAGCGGCGCGCGCAAGAGCGCGATTGCAGAGCTGGGACCGCCGAAAAACATGATCGCGGTGGCCAAAGCCGCAACGGACGAGGATGTGGCGCAAGCCGCGGCGTATTTTTCGCGATTGAAAACGAGGAAGCTCATCACGGTGATCGAAAGCGCCGAAGTGCCGAAGACGTACGTCGCCGCTTTCGTGTACGCGCCGCGGAAAGGATCGGAAAAAGAACCGATCGGCGACCGGATTATCGAGATGCCGAAGGATCTGGAGCAGTTCGAGTCTCGCGATACTCACAGCGAATTCGTGGCATATGTGCCGCCGGGCAGCATCGCGAAGGGGCGCGAACTGGCGGAGACAGGCGGAGGCGGGAAGACGATTGCGTGTGCGACGTGCCATGGAGCAGGTCTTCGCGGCGGCATTGGGACAACACCAGGCATCGCGGGACGTTCGCCGAGTTATTTGATGCGGCAGCTTTACGACATGAAGCATGGAACGCGAGCCGGCACGGGAAGCGAACCGATGAAGCTCGTGCTCAAGAATTTGAGCGAAGAGGATTTGCTGACGCTCGCGGCGTACGCCGCTTCGCGGGAACCGTAGAAACAATCAAAATCCAGATTGCATTTGAGCTAGGTTGAGGTTCGAGGCCCCTTAGCGGTTCGGGTCCGAGGTAGCGTCGGCGCTGGCCGGAGTTCCCTGCTCGGGTTGCGGGGGCGGCGGTTCCTGAACCGGTGCGACGAGCGGCGCCGAAGCAGGAGCGGCCGTGGTTGTCGCGGTGCTTGTTGCAGGAGTTTGCGGCGCGCCGGGGCCGTAGACCTGGCGATAGACGTCGGCATTGCGCATGACGATCTGGACGTAGTCGCGCGTTTCGGTGAATGGAATCGATTCGACGAGTTCGGGGATTTCTTCGTAGTTGCGTTCGGCGCGCCACGCGGCGATGCGATCTTCACCGGCGTTGAATGCGGCGAGCGCGTACTCGGGTTCACCGGTCGCCTTCAGCAGGCCGGCAATGTAAAGCATTCCGAGTTCGAGATTGTATTCGGGGTCGAAGAGCTTCGCTTTTGTGTAGCGGACTTTCAATTGTTTCGCGAGGAGCTTGCCGGTCTTGGGCAAAACCTGCATCAAGCCGACGGCGTTGGCGTGCGAGACGATGTCGGCCTGGAAGGTGGATTCCTGACGAATCAAACCGGCGGCGAGCATCGGATCGAAATCGTTGCGCTGGGCTTCGCGACGAAGAGAGGCTTCGTAGGGGAGCGGATAAAGCGTCTTCCAAACATTTGGTGGAAGATCTGAGATTTTGCGCGAGTCGAAATTCGGAACGATCAGACGGCCGTAGGACATGCCGGTGGCGAAATGTCCTTGATCGAAGGCGCACTGCGCGGCTTCGAAGAGCATGCGAGGGGAACCGGTGGCGAAGAAGCCGGCCTTCAGTTCCAATTCCGCCGACGCGTCGAACGCGATGATGCGCAATGCCTGCGCGCGGACCCAGCGATCCTTCGCGGCGTCTGGAATCGGCTCATCGATCGAATGGAGCGCGGGTGCGGGCGGAATTGCGGCGAGAAATTCTGGTGGGTCCGGATCGCCGGGAGCGAGTTTTTCGAGGCGAGCGGCGGCGGCGTGACCGAAATAGGTTTGCGGGAAGCGATTGACGTCGGCGGTGAAATACGCGCGTGCGTGGCCGGGATTTCCGCTACGTTCGGCGTTGCGGCCCAGCCAATAAAGCGCGTCGGGCGCGTCGGCGGAAGTCGGATACTTGCGCAGAAACGCGGTCAGGCGGTCGTCGGCGTACGGCTGGCGATCGAGATACGCGATCCAGGCGGTGCGCCATTCGCAGAAGAACGTGTATTTGCCCGACGGAAAATTATCGACAATGCGCTGATAATATTTGATCGCTTCGTGGCGGTTGAGCTGGACCCAGTAGTAATTCCCCACCATCATCAGCGATTCTTCGGACCACTTGCTCTGCGGATATTTCCCGACGACGGCTTCGTTCGCCGCGACCATGTCGGTCTCTTTGTTCGCTGAGCGCGCAATCTGCGCAATGACGTACATGCGCTCGGCGTCGACTTCGGGATCGGTGATGTTCAGAGACGAAACGAGAGAAGGAGAACCTTTGAGCTGGACGCGGGTTTGCGCGGCACGCAACAGCGCGTGCTGTTTGTGCGCGCTCGACGGGTCTTTGATTCCGGCAGCCAGCTTTGTGAATTCAGCCTGCGCGTCGCGATATTTTTTCTGGTTGTAGAGAATCTGCGCGCGGCCTTCCTGCAAATCCCAGCTTGGCGCGGGGTATTCGCTGCCCATCGCAGATTTCACTTGCTGGAGGCCGCTGGCCGCAGCCTTGCCTTCATCGGAAAGCGGATTTTTGTAATAAAGGAGCTGGTAGTCTTTCGCCGCGCGTCCGAATTGACGAGCCGCTTTGTATGCTTGCGCGCGGAGCAGCAACAATGCGGGTTTCGCGGTCGTACCGGTGTAGGCGTCCAGCGCATCAATCGCGGCTTGCGGCTTGCCGGCTTCGATCGCCGCCGGCGCGTAAGCTTCGAGGAATTGTTCCTTGATGCCGGTGTTCGGATATTCGGTCTGAATCGTTTGCAATTCAGCGAATGCCGGAGCGTTTTGCTTCAACACGCGCTGGGTTTGCGCGGTCCAGTACAAAACATAGTCGCCGAGGAGCGTATCGCTCTTGGCTTTCGTCAGCCAGACAAGCGCTTGCTGCGAGTGATTCTTGTTGTAGTCGTCGTAACCGAGCGCGAGCGCCGCACGAGCGCCCCAAACATTGCCTGCGTTTTTTCCGGCGAACGCGGCGAGCTTGTCATACGCACCCGGGGTCGCGTTGTGCAGAGCGCGAGCGAGCGAAGAAAGTTCACGCTGAGCGGCTTCGTCTTCCGGAGTCGCGGCGGTGATCTCGGGAGCGGAAGTGTTGGGCGTGCAGCCCGTCCGACAAGGCTTCGAGGCAGGCTTGTTTGATTTTTTCTTTTTGTGAACGGTCTGCGCGCCATTGGCAGCAGTGGCAGCAGCAGTGGCAGCGGGCAAATCCATCGGCGTCGCCGCGAGCAACGCGAACGACACAGCAATGGCTAAAGCGCGAGAGAGATAATTTGCGCGAGGACTCGCCGCCGGATTCGACGCGAGCGTGGCTTGCAACGCGCTAGCGATGCTGCGCGGTCGTGGCGTAGGGATATTCGCCGAGAGCGTGAGCATCGCCCTCTGCGAGGATCTCCACCATCCAGCGATAAAAATAGTCAACCGGGTGATCCATGATGGGTTTGAATCGCCGATCGTATTCTCGGTGAGCTTTCTCAATGTCATCCCGCAACCGGACGCAGATATCCTTGTGCTGTCGG
>Ga0209169_10002628_pt1 | contig 10774 bp, 10 predicted proteins | sample HubBroMetageWRM4_FD_188346 | JGI IMG/M metagenome (GOLD analysis project Ga0209169, IMG submission 188346) | Warmed soil microbial communities from the Hubbard Brook experimental Forest, New Hampshire - Hubbard Brook CCASE Soil Metagenome WRM 4... | ecosystem: Environmental > Terrestrial > Soil...
TGGTATCACTTTGCCATCATGTTTGAAGCGCTGTTCATTCTCACTGTTCTCGATGCCGGGACCCGCGTCGGCCGCTTCATGTTGCAGGACGCGCTTGGCCACATCTGGAAACCGCTGGGCCGCACCAGCTGGTACCCTTCGATTTTCCTGACCAGCGCCGTCATCGTCGCTGCCTGGGGAAATTTCCTCTGGCAGGGCATCAAGGATCCGCTGGGCGGCATTAATTCGCTCTGGCCGTTGTTCGGTATTTGCAATCAATTACTGGCGACGGTGGCGCTCTGCGTGGCCACCACCATCATCGTGAAAATGGGACGGGTGCGTTACGCGTTCGTAACGCTGATCACTCTGTGCTGGCTGGTGGCTGTGACCTTCACCGCATCGTGGCACAAGATGTTCGATCCCGACCCGCGCATCGGTTTCCTAACCCATGCCCGTCAACTTGCAGCCGCCGGAGGCAATCCACGGCTAATCTTCAACGATCGCCTCGACGCGATTGTCACCGGAGTGCTGGTGGTAATGGTGGCCATGATCATCGTTGAATCGGGGCTGGTCTGCCTGCGAATCATTTCTGGAAGCAAGTCTGCTGTCACGAAAGAAGCACCGTTCGTGATGACAAGGCTGGCGATCGAGGAGCAAGCATGAGCCAACTATTTTGTGGCGCGGACACTCCTGTCCGCGAAATGTCGAAAGCAAGAGTAGACCGAGCCGGAACAAACCCGATTCTAGCGGCGATTCTCCGCTTGTTTACAGTGTTTCGGGCGGTGATCAGCGAGATTTTCGACGAATCCGCCTACCAGCGCTTTTTAGACCGCAGCCAACTGCAATCGTCGGCCAACGCCTACGCGACCTTCCGAAAAGAAAACGATCAAGCGAAGTCGCGAAGACCAAGATGTTGTTAAGCTCCGTGACAATCCGAACGATAGGTTCTGAGGGTTGGGCTAAATGCCAAGTGCTAAATGCTAAATGCTGATTGCTGAGTGCTCTCCTGCTACACTTCCTCCATGCGGGTCCTCGGCATCGACTGCGGTACGGAATACACCGGATACGGCGTAGTCGACCTGCTCTCCGATAGCGGCAAGAATGATCGCCTGGTTTGCATCATCTGTGGCGCCATTAAAGTTTCTCCTCGCGATCCCATGCCCACGCGCCTATCGCTGATTTCGATCGGACTCCAGCAACTGATTGCCCGGCACTCCCCCGACCGCGTCGCCATCGAGGATGTTTTCTACTCCGCCAATGTGAAGTCCGCCTTAAAACTCGGCCAGGTGCGCGGAGTTGCCATGCTGGCGGCCGCCTCCGCCGGACTGGAAGTCGCGGAATACTCGCCACTCTCCATCAAGTCTGCCGTGGTCGGATACGGCCGCGCCGAAAAACGTCAGGTCCAGCAAATGGTGACTCGCCTGCTTAATCTTGACCAGATTCCCGAGCCTGCCGATGCCGCCGATGCGCTGGCCATCGCCATCTGCCATCTGCACACCGCCGCCACGCACGAACGCCAGAATCAGAAACCCGAAAATCAACCACGCGAGAACCTTGGTCAGGACCAGCGCCGCCTGGCAGCACGGCGCTGACAGGCAATTCTCTGGCCAGCGGACACCCGGTCCGGTTACCTCCGTCGTAGTCCTGAATCCGTTATGCACTATGCCACTCGTTAGTGCATCCGGGGCTGACTTCGGGCGCCTCTCAAGCTATCCTGATACGACTTGAAACATAACGACGCGCTTTCGCAGCAACACTGCAAGCGCGAAAAAACGCACACTGAGGAGATCAATGAGCCTTCCCCGTCTCGTGTCCGGTGTAATCGTCACGTTTCTCTCGCTCTCGGCGGTCATGCATGCCGCTCAAACTGCATCCTGCACCTTTGATACGTTTTCCGCGCCGTCGGGCTATTCCTTAAACACGGTTGACGGAGTGAGCGACGACGGCACAGTCGTTGGCCAGTTGCTCGACAACAAAACGCTGGCATTGGTGGCCTTCTCGTACTCGTCCAGTGGAGTCTTTACCGAGTACTCGGCCCCGAAATCCCAGAGCACCCAGTTTTACGGACGCAATGGCAGCGCCGCCAATGCCGGTTCTTACCAGGACGTTAAGTACCCTGGACACGTTCATGGGTTCCTGCTGACCGGCGGCCAGTTCACGGCCATCAACTATCCCAAGGCGGCCAATACCTGGCTGTTCGACGTCAACCAGGTAGGAGCCGTGGTCGGCAGCTTCAGCGCCGGCGCTTCCACCACCAAGGCATTCATGCTGGTGAATGGCCAATACACCACCATCGCCTATCCCGGTGCGCAGGCAACCTACGCCTGGGCAATCAATAACAATGGCCAGGTTGTTGGAGCCTACGGAACTGGTTTCGTCAACAACGGCTTCCTCTGGCAAAACGGCAAGTTCACGACCATCAACTATCCGAAGTCCAAATACGGAACGGTTCTGACGGGAGTGAACAATTCCGGCGTCATTGTCGGCAATCATGTGTCGGCCGATGAATCCTTTGGCGTCATCTACGAAAATGGAGCCTTCAAGAACATCGTCTATGACGGTGCCCACTACACCATGGCCGGCGGCATCAACAACAATGGCCTCGTCTCGGGACAGATCTTCTTCAAAGGCGGCAGCAGCATGGGCTACACGGCGGTCTGCAAGTAGCGCTTAACTGGATCGGGTCATCTGACCATCGGGTCCGTCGGGTCATCGAACTGCAAAAGGCCGTTGCCTTTAGGTGATCCGACACCCGATCTCGCCCGCCTCCCCTTGACACCCTTGCCGCCATCCCCAATCATTACAGCGGCCCATGCTTCGCCCATTTCAGATTGTCTGCCTGCTCGTCTTTTCTTTAACTGTTGCCCTTTCTCAAGCTCAAGCTCCAGCCCCAGCCCCAGCCGTCATCACCTTCGCGTTTGATTTTCCGACCTCCGAACCCGAGCACTATTCGATTCGGTTGCAATCGGATGGCGTGGCTCGCTACCACTCGAGCGGGCGGCTGTCCGGGGAATCCAACGGACGCGACTCGCAGGACACCGCTTCTCACGAGTCCGATTCGGGTAACCCCGATTCGAACAGCAGTAACAATAACAACGACAGCTTCGATCTTGATTTCACCGTCACCGCGGAGACGCGTCAGAAGATCTTCGATCTGGCGGCAAAGGCCGGCTATTTCAAGAAGGACCTTGCCTCGCAGCACAAGGGCATGGCTTTTACTGGACAAAAGACCCTCACCTACAAGGACGCGCAGCGCAATGGTGAGTCCACCTACATCTACTCCACCATTCCCGCCGTTCAGGAACTGACCGGCATGCTGCAGCGGCTTTCGTCCACGCTCGAATTCGGACATCGCCTGCAGTACGATCGCCACTACCAGAAGCTGGCGCTCGATGAAGAACTCAAGCGGATGGAAGAAATGTCCATCAGCAATCAACTGCTCGAGATCACTTCCATTCAGCCGATCCTCGATCAAATCATCGCCGATCCGTCCGTGATCAACGTAACCCGCGCCCGTGCTCAACGCTTGCTGGACAAGGCCGCCAGCCACTGAGCCGAAGGTTGAATGACTAGGCTTTGCATCAGGGCATCGCTTAGCGATGCCGCAAGTGCTTTTGATTCAGATGCCCCTTTAGGGGCTAGGTGCCCGCGCCCTTTCAAGACCGATCCACACCCGAAAATCCGCTTGACTTAAAGGCCGCAGGCTCGCACTGTTAGGAAAACACCATTCAAGCAAGCGGTCCTGGGAGAAGCATATGACGATCGGCAGACTCGGAAGAATGCTGGCAATGTGTGCCGTGCTGTTTGCGGCGTTTCTGGTGGTCTCGGCATCGGCCGAGTCGAGAGCGCGTATCGTTCGCTTAAGCGAAGTCCAAGGCGCGGTGCAGATTGACCGCGGTGCCGGCGACGGCTTCGATAAAGCCTTTATCAACTTGCCCGTGATCGAGGGTTCCAGGCTGAAGACGGGTAAGGATGGCCGCGCGGAAGTAGAGTTCGAAGATGGCAGCGCCCTGCGCCTCGCTCCCGGCAGCGAAGTTGATTTCACGCATCTCGCCCTCAGTGACGACGGCCGGAAGCTCAGCACCGTGCAGTTGGTCTCCGGCACCATCTATGCGAGCCTGCACCCGAAGAACGCTCGCGGCAAAGAAAAAGAAACGGGTGACGAGTTCCGGCTCGATTTCGGCCTCGAATCGGTCACCGTGCCTGAGCGCGCACATTTCCGCGTAGTACTCGATAGCGCCGGCAAAGCGACCGTGGCGCTGTTCAAAGGCAAGTTAAACGCGACCGGCCCCTCCGGCCAATTTGAAGTTGCGGAGAAACACAGCGCGACTATCGAAGCTGGAAATGAAGTTGGAAATAACGATCTCGCCAAAAACGATCCCGCCAAAAAAGATCAAGATAAAGATAAAGATACGTTCGTGATCGCCAAGAGCTATGACGCTCAACCTTCCGACGCCTGGGATCGCCAGCAGACCGACTATCAGGATCACTACGCCTCCACCGGTAGCTCTAACGCTCCATCATCGCAGTATGGCAATGCCATCAGCGACTTGAATTACTACGGCAGTTTCACGACGCTGAACGGCTATGGCAATGTCTGGCAGCCCTACTTCATCGGCGACAACTGGAGCCCGTTCCAGGATGGTGGCTGGGCCTTCTATCCCGGTGCGGGCTACATGTGGGTGTCGGGATATCCCTGGGGCTGGGCGCCATATCGCTCCGGCAGCTGGGCCTTCATTCCCGGCTTCGGATGGGGGTGGCAGCCAGGCAATTTGAATTCGTATTATGCCGTTCCGCAGGTAGCGAAGGCGCCGGCCGGAATGAAGATGCCGACCGCTCCCGTGAGCGGGCGCCAGACGGTGATGGTGGGACTCGGCCTGGTAGCAAATCCGGCCGCGGGAGCGCCGGCTCACCTGACCATCAATCCTGGCTCCGCCAGCTTCGGTGTGCCGCGAGGATCGGTCAACCACCTCGATCGCATCTCGAAAACAATGGATCGCACTTCACGTCCCATCATGGTAGCGACGGCTCCGCCAGCGTCCGCCGCTGCGCCGGCAACCGGTTTCGGCCAAGGTTCAGGCGCAGGTCCAATGAGCTCTACAAGCATGATGGGAGATCACCGTTCAGCCGCGCCGGCGTCGCGTCCTCACTAGATCTGCAATTAGCACTTAGCATTTAGCCCCCGAGTCGCGGAAAGTCGGTTTGGCTGAATGCTAATTGCTAAATGCTAAGTGCTTCTTTATTCCACAATAATTCCCGCATAACCAACCACCGACTCGTAATCGCCGGAGACTTCACCCGAGGTTGCGTACTTGACGAGCGTAGCCGCCGTCGCGCCTAGAAGCTTAGCTGAGGCAAGCATGACGATGGTCGGCCCGAATCCGCACATGGAGATGTCCTCGTTCATCACCACATCCCAAAGTCCGCGCGCATCCAGGGCCAACACGCGTTCGATCGCCTTGCGATCTTTGACGCGCGTGATCGCGTCGGACTCGTAGTGGTTCATGTCGCTGGAGGCGACGATCAGAACTTTATCTTTTCCCTCGGAGATGACATCCGCCAGCGCTTCGCCCAATCCCCGGAGCACCTCAAAGTCGCGTGTGCCGACCACGATCGGGACGATTCGCAGTTCCGGCTGTTGCGACTGCAGAAAAGGAAGCTGAACTTCGATGGCGTGCTCGCCGCGGTGCGCGGCACTATCCTCTTGCAGTTCAGGGAAGCGGCGCAGCAGTCGAGCGCCAAGGTCCGCATCCGCGGGAACGTCGCCCAGCGGAGTCTGCCAGGTTGTGTTTGCCATGACCGCAAGCGGACGTCCCTTGCCGGTGTGATTGGGACAGAGAATCACGCAGGCCTCGGGGATTTCGAGACGCGAATACACGGCGCCCGCAACACCGCCGGAGTAGATGTATCCAGCGTGGGGAGCGACGCATCCGATGGCCGCGATGCGCGCCGGCGCTTCGGCTGCGGAGGCATATTCCCGAACTTCGCGAAGCAATTCGTCGGCGTCGCCAGGATAAAATCTGCCGGCGACCGCGGGAGTTCGTATGGCCAACGTCATCAGTGGCCTCCTAGCGGAGACTCGAGCAGTGCTCGCGAACAAGAGTATCCGCGCCACTCAAGAAAATCGGATTATGAACTAGCGTCCCTGAGCGCGCGGAACAACGCAGCGGTTCGTTCCAGCGGCAGCGCTTCAGCGCGGATTGCAGGTTTCACGCCGCTCTTCGCCAACGCAGCCCGCAGCCGGTCTTCATCATATTGCGTCTTCAGATTATTCCAGAGAGTCTTGCGTTTCTGCCCAAAACAAAGTTTCAGGAACGCGATGAACTCACCCTCGGGAACTCGCAGCGACTCCAGCTTGGGCTTGATGGTTATACGAACCACGCTGGAATGAACTTTCGGCGGAGGAGAAAACGCTGCTGGCGGAAGCGTGAACAGCGACTCCACGCGACCATACAGCTGCGCTGTCGCCGAAAGCAGGCCATAGTCGCGCGTTCCGGCCGATGCCGCCAGGCGGTCGGCTACTTCTTTTTGCACCATGATGACGATAGTCGAAAAATAGCGATGATATTCCAGCAGCCGCAGCAGAATGTCAGAAGTAATGTAATACGGCAGGTTGCCGACTACTCGGGCTGGCTCGGGCGCGAAGTTGAGCCCGGTACGCAGGCTGCCGGGCTTGGCACCGAAGACGGTATCGAGCTCGATCTTCAAAATATCGCCTTCGATGATTTCAACATTGGAGTGCATGTTGAATTTCATGCGGAGCTGCGCGGAGAGAACGCGGTCCACTTCAATGGCAATCAGACGCCGCGCCTTCCGTGCCAGCAAATCGGTGAGTGCGCCGCGGCCCGGGCCGATCTCAAGCACCGTGGCTTCCGATATGTCGCCCAAGGCTTCTACAATGCGTTGAGCCGCCGCCTCGCTCGTCAGAAAATGCTGCCCCAGTTTGGGCTTGCGTGAACTCGTTGCAACGGTGGCGCCCTTGGGCACGTTGACCCTCTTTCTTTCCGGCCTTTCCGGCTTTAGACTGGCGGAGTTCTTTTCTACGGCAGCTTAATCATAACGTGAGCGAGTCCTATCGCGGTTCTCGCTCAGGAGGCTCCTTCGCAATGCATATCGCTTTCGCGGCTTCCGAGTGCGTTCCTTTTTCCAAAACTGGCGGACTGGCCGACGTGGTCGGCGCCTTGCCGCGCGCACTGGCCGCTCTGGGACATACGGTCAGCGTCTATATTCCCCGCTATCGTCAAACTAGACTCGCCGACCCCGAGACAGTGGTGCGCAGCATTACCGTTCCTTTTGACGACAAGTATCGCTTCTGCTCGGTGGTGCAGGCGGGAACGAATACGCCCGCTGGAATTAAATTTTATTTCGTAGATTACCCGCCCTACTTCGACCGCGACGGGCTTTACGGAAGCCCGGCCGGCGACTATCCCGATAACGCCGAACGCTTCGCGCTGTTCTCGCGAGCCGTGCTTGAAGCTTCCAAGATTCTGGGCGTGCCGCAAGTATTTCACTGCCATGACTGGCAGTCCGCGTTGGTGCCGGTGATGTTGCGCACGCTCTACGCTGAGGACCCAGCGTTTCGCGAAGTCGCGACAGTTTTCACCATCCACAACATGGGATATCAGGGTCTGTTCCCTCCCGACACTTTGCCGCTGCTGATGCTCCCCTGGGACTTGCTGACGATGTCGAAGATGGAATTTTTCGGACAGCTGAATTTTCTGAAGGGCGCACTCGTATTCTCGGACTACGTCACCACCGTCAGCAAGAAATACAGTCAGGAAATCCAGACCACGGAATATGGATTTGGACTAGAAGGCGTGCTGCGCGACCGGGCGGCGACGGTGAGCGGCATTCTAAATGGGGTGGACTACGACGAGTGGAATCCGCAGACCGACAAATTTATCGCAGCGAAATATTCGCCGCAGGACCTGAGCGGCAAGCGCCAATGCAAAAAAGATTTGCTGGACGCTTTCGGCATTGCGACCGCCGATGCCAACCTTAAAGTGCCGGTGATCGGCATCGTTTCGCGCTTTGCCGCGCAGAAGGGTTTCGACCTGATTGCGCAGATCGTGGACCGGCTGGCGCGCGAAGAGATGATCATGGTCGTGCTGGGATCGGGCGACAAACTGTTTGAAGAAATGTTTCAGAGGCTCAACCGGCAATTCCCGAACAAGATTGCGGCCAAAGTTGCGTTCGACAATGCCATCGCACATAAAATTGAAGCGGGCGCGGACATGTTTCTGATGCCTTCGCGCTACGAACCCTGCGGGTTGAACCAGATTTACAGCCTTAAATATGGGACCGTCCCGATAGTGCGTGCGACCGGCGGTCTGGACGACACCATCGAGCCCTGGGACGCGCGCACCGGCAAGGGCACGGGGTTCAAGTTCTCCGATTACACGGGCGAGGCGCTGCTCGGGACCGTCAAGCAAGCATTGCTCGCCTATCGGGATCCGTCGTCGTGGCAGACGCTGATGCGCAACGGTATGAGCCGTGATTTTTCCTGGAGCGCGTCGGCGCGCGAGTACGGCAAGATCTACGATCGGGTGCGGCATTTGAGGAGCGTGAGTGCGATCGCGACGCCAACAGTGGAATCGAAAAGAGAGCCGGTGCTGGGCTAGTTAGACCGCATGTCACCGGGCATCCGCGGATCGGCGTGGCAGCCACCTCGCGACTTGCACCCGGTACGCCTCGTATTCAGCGCCGAACATGCGCGCGAGGGTCGGCTCCTCATACGACACAATGAAGACGTGGGCGACGAGAAGAAACACAACTGCGTAGCCGAACAACAGCGCCGAGCGATAGAAGAGTGCTGCGCCACTGAGGGCGATTGCAGCTCCGATGTACATCGGATTGCGGACGTACCGATAAGGACCTTTCACCACCAGTTTGCGGGGCGGATCAAACGGTGCAGGGGTTCCGCGACCAACCAAAGCAAACGTCAAGATGCACCACAGCGCAATCGCTCCGCCCGCCACTGCCACGACAATACCGGCATACTCGACGGCGCCGAGTTGGGCTGGCCTGACGATTCCGGATCGATCGAGGATTTGTCCGGGCACGAAAACGAGCAGCAGGCCGATAAAGAGCGTCGCGTAGGTAACAGCCCTGGCTAGGATGAACACCGGAGCCTCCGGAATATGTTTGGCTCCCGCACTGCGTCAGGATTGAGTCGGCCGCGCATGAAACCGTTGCCCGACAACCTAACACGAAACTGCCTTGCGTTGCACTTTCCTGAGTTCCCGGAAAAATCGCGGTACACTTTTCCCAGGCATTCCGCACTCCGATGATCACCCCTTTGCCACGGACCATCTTTCACGTCGACATGGACGCCTTCTTCGTCTCCGTCGAGGAATTGTTTGACCCGTCGCTGAAAGGTAAGCCGGTGGTGGTAGGCGGGCAGCGCGACGAACGCGGAGTGGTCTCGGCCGCATCCTACGCGGCGCGAAAATTTGGCGTGCATTCAGCCATGCCGCTGCGGACGGCGGCGAAACTTTGTCCGCAGGCGATTTTTGTGGACGGGCACCCGGAGCGCTATCGCGAATATTCCGCGAAGGTGCATGAAGTGCTCGGCCACTTTTCTCCGCTGGTCGAAATGGCATCGGTGGACGAGGCTTACCTCGACATGACGGGTACCGAGCGGCTGCATGGACGGCCGCTGCGTTCTGCGCATCAGCTCCATGCGGCGATGAAGTCGGCTACACAATTGAACTGCTCGATCGGGATCGGCAGCTCGCGGCTGGTGGCGAAGGTTTCCTCCGCAAAGGCCAAACCGAATGGCGTACTCTGGGTGCTGCCCGGGCAAGAGGCAAAGTTCCTGGCACCGCTCGCCGTCGGCGATATTCCCGGGGTGGGCAAGGTGATGGAGCAGAAGCTCCACGCCATCGGCGTTAAGAAAGTGGGCGACCTGGCGCGGCTCGACGACCGTGATCTCGAAAATCGCTTTGGAAAATGGGGGCTGGCGCTGGCAGGGAAGTCGCGCGGCGAGGATGCCGGTGGATGGTTCGACAACGCCGTGGGAGAGAATGTCGATCCCAAATCGATCAGCCACGAGCACACGTTCAATGAAGACACGGGCGACGCCGAGCGCTTGCAATCGACGCTGATGCGGCTCAGCGAGATGGTGGGGCGGCGGCTGCGCGAAGGCGGGTACTTTGCGCGCACCCTTCAGTTGAAATTGCGCTACAAAGATTTTACGACCATCACGCGGGCGCATTCGCTGGAGCAGCCAACTCAAATGGATCACCAGATTTTCGAGCAGGCGCGGCGTCTGTTCTTCGACAACTGGAAGCCGGGGGCGCCGGTGCGCTTGCTGGGAGTGCAGGCGTCGAATTTTGAATCAGGTTCACCACAGCTCGATCTGCTGGAGCCCTCGCGGGACCAGCGTTGGCAGAAGGCTCTGGCGGCCGCGGATCATGTCCGCGACAAGTTCGGTGAAGCGGCCATCGGGCTGGCAAGAGGGATGAAGGGCGGATTCCGTGAGCGAGTCCACGAAAATCCGGCGGCGCTGCCGGGCAAACACCCAAAGAAGCCCGAAATTTGATGTCCGAGCGATCTCCAAAGGCCCAGATAGCCTCTGCAATCTGACCTCTCACCTCTGACCTTACGAGATATATTCGCGGATGTATTCGTCGCGCGAAGCTGCCAGTTCGTGCGCGTCGCCATCGAAAATTATCTTCCCGTCGCGCAGAATCAGAAAGCTCATCGGCACCTCGCCTCGCTGGCCTTTGGGGATCGGCACCATCTTGTTCGTCTTCGTGTCGAACTCGTGGCTGGCCATCGTGAAGGCGTCCTG
>Ga0209169_10002629_pt1 | contig 10770 bp, 11 predicted proteins | sample HubBroMetageWRM4_FD_188346 | JGI IMG/M metagenome (GOLD analysis project Ga0209169, IMG submission 188346) | Warmed soil microbial communities from the Hubbard Brook experimental Forest, New Hampshire - Hubbard Brook CCASE Soil Metagenome WRM 4... | ecosystem: Environmental > Terrestrial > Soil...
TCCGATGCGTTCTTTTGCCACTTGCAGCATTTTCGGATAGTTGCCCGAGTCGTAGATGCAACCATTCGGAGTCGTATAGGGAAATTCTTCCGGGCGAATGTAATTGCGCAAACGGATCTCGTCAGTCGGAATGCCCAATTCATGCCCGCAGATATCGATCACCCGCTCCAGAAACCACAAGTGCTGCATGCGGGAGTATCCGCGATTCGGGCCTACCGGACACTTATTCGTGACCGCTTGCGTGAAGTCAATCCGCGCATTCTTGAAGCGATAAACTCCGGGAAACACCTGCGACCAGATGACGCAGCCCAGCGGCTCGTACCGTGGATACGCCCCGCAATCGTCGATGTGCCGTGACACGAGCGCGGTGATGACACCGTTCTTATCGAGGGCAACTCGCGTGTCGCGAAAGGTCCGCTCGTTGCCGTGAGCGCTCGACGTAATGTGTTCGGTGCGTGTCTCAACCCACTTGACTGGCCGTCCCCCAGCTTTCTTAGAGGCCAGCGCGCACATGGCCATCTGCGGGTAGCTCGTAATCTTGATGCCGAAGCTGCCGCCGATATCGGATGTCTCAACGCGGATGCGGTCGATGTGAACGCCGAGGTGCGCTGACAGAAACTGAATGGCGAACGAGGGAAAGGAATTATTGCACTCGTAGTAGATGCGATCGTCTTTCGGGTTCCATTGTGCGATGACCACGTTATCTTCCAGCGGTGTGCTGGAGAAGCGATGGAAATGCATCCGGTCGATGTTGACGACGTAGGCGGCTTCACGGAAGGCGCGGTCAACGTCGCCGTACTCGAAGACGCCATTCCAGACACGGTTCGTGCCTGCTTCGCTGTGCAGAATGCTTTTGTCGGTCAAGGCTTCTTCCGCGTCCACCACGGGATCGAGCGCTTCGTATTCGATCTGTACTAATTCCGCAGCGTCATCGGCAAGGCTGGGTGATTCGGCCACGATGGCAACGACCGGCTCACCCTGGTAGCGCACTTTGGAGACGGCCAGCGGATAATCTTTGATTCGGGCGCAGGGATCCGGTCCGATCTCAATAAAGGGCTGCGTCTGTGCCGCGATCTCGGCCCCAGTCAGAGCACATACGACGCCCGCGAGGGCCTCGGCGGAGGAAACGTCGACGCTCAAAATTTTAGCGTGAGCATAAGGCGAGCGCACGAATCGCAGATACAACATTTCGCGGAGCTTGATGTCATCGGCGAACTTGCCCCGACCGCGCAGCAGACGATTCTCTTCCTTACGCGGAAGCGCCTGCCCCACCCAGGTTTTCGCGTCGCTCTTCTCGATCACGCTCACGCCGATTCCCTCATCGCAATGCCGCCTGCAATCCGTCAATCAATTTCTGGACTTGTTTCTTCCCCAAGGGCTCCAACAGACCGCCAGCCATGGACGCGAGGCCACCGAAGATTTGTGCTTCTCCTTGCCAAGCGACTTTAGTGCCGCCGTCGATCGGCGACAAATCGAATCCCGCCATCAAAGCTACGTTCCCGCCGGCCATGCTTCCCTGCCCCTTATATTGCGCACGTTTCGGACGCTCGGCCTGAGCCAATTCCATTTTTATTTCCGCCGTACCTCTGATGTAAGAGATTCCGACGTTTACTTTGATCGTGAAATGCGTGGGGTCTTGTATGGACAGCCCCTGAAAGTCTGGCAGCAGCGTCGCGAACTTGCTGGGGTCGCTCAGAAAATCGTAGACGTCCTCAGGCGTGCGCTTGACTTCGAAGTCGCCGGCAAACTTGATCGCCATGCTTTAAACACCTTTCATGTTCTGCGCCGCCATTTGAATCGCCTTCAAAATATTCTGATATCCGGTGCAGCGGCAGGTGTTTCCCGCAATTGCCCTGCGCATTTCTTTTTCGCTCGGCTGTTTGTTTCGTGACAAGAGCTGCAGCGACGAGAGCATCAAACCCGGTGTGCAGTATCCGCATTGCAGTCCGTAACAATCGCCAAAGGCCTTTTGGATGGGATGAAGTTCGCCGTCTTTTTCCAATCCCTCGACGGTAAGAATTTCTGCGCCGTCGGCCTGCACGGCGAACATGGTGCAGGATTTCACAGCCGCGCCATCCAGCAGCACCGTGCATGCGCCGCAGTAGGTGGTATCGCAGCCCACGTGCGTTCCGGTGAGATCGAGATCCTCTCGCAGCAATTCGACTAAAAGCTTGCGCGGCTCAACCGTTCGGGCATACGACTTCCCGTTGACCTTGAGATGGATCGGAATGTTTTCGATGCATCCAGGCTTGGCGCGATCAGGCATAAATGTGGCCCACCTTAACTTGCTCGCCGCGAGCCCGGCGAACCGCGATTTCGATTGCTCGCTTGACCAGAGCGCCGACAAGAGCGCGTTTGTAATCGGCTGAACCGCGCATGTCGGATTGAGGATCGGCAGCGGCACTGGCTGCTTCTGCGGCGTTTTGGATTGTTTTCTCAGTTAGCGTCTGCCCACGTAAAGCACTTTCAGCATCTTTCGCATTAATCGGAACCAGGCCGACACAGCCCAACGCGATTGCCGTATCCTTACATGTGTCCCGGTCCATCGTGATCTGTACCGCGGCACTCGCCGTCGGATAAACCGGCGCGGAGCGCTTGAACGCGAGGTAAGCGCCGCCACTTCCGGCGGGCGGCATTTTCACAGCTACTTCGCTGACCAATTCGTCATGCGCCAGGGCCGTGGTGTAAGCGTCCCTGATGAAGTCGGTGAGAGAAACTGTGCGCTCGCCGTTGGTACCAAGACAACGAACTTCAGTAGTAAGCGTGAACAGCACGGTCGCCCAGTCGCCGCTGGGATCCGCTTCGGCGAGCGAACCGCCAATCGTGCCGCGATTGCGGACTTGCACATCGGCGATGCCCGCGGCGCAGTCATGGAGAATAGATATTTTTTCGACCGCAGCGGAAGCCTCGATTTCGGCGTGACGGGTCAGCGCACCGAAGCGAAGCGTGCCATCGTCTTGCTTTACATACGATGCGCCGGAAATAAAATTCAGATCAACGAGATGAGCAGGATTCGCGAAACGCAGCTTCATCAGCGGGATAAGGCTCTGGCCGCCTGCCAGGAGTTTTGAGTCGTCTCCAAGCTGGGCCAGCATGGTTGCCGCCTCCTTTAGCGAACCAGCACGGTGATAGTGAAATGCTCGCGGATACATCGTTTCTTGACCCTTAATCTCCGTGGGCGAATAAGCTTAACAAACGTAGCCATCCCACGACTACGGATGAACGGAACAACGTCGCGCGTCGGGCTGCTGCGTCCTAACTTTCGATTCCAATCTTCCGATACTCTCCCCGAAAATACAGCAGCGGATCTCCAGCCCTGACCACAACGTCTTCGACTTCCGCGATAAAAATCGTATGGTCTCCGGCATCCTGTGCGGTGTGCAAGCGGCACTCCAGGTAAGCCAGCGCTCCGTGGAGAACTGGAGTACCGTGTTGCGTCCGATCAAAGCACGCTCCGGCGCGCTCGGCGTGCCGGTGATCAGGACTCGGGTCCGCATAGTATTCCGAAACAGCCTGCTGATTTTCGGCGAGGACATTCACTCCGAAACGCTTCCTTGCATGAAGATGAGCGTGAGTTCGCGCGTCGTGACCGACGCAAACCAGAACCAGCAACGGATCAAGGGACACCGAGGTGAATGCATTGGCGGTCATGCCGTGTACCTCGCCCTCATGGTCGACGGTGATAACGGTAACTCCTGTGGCAAAACTACCCAATGCCTTGCGGAATTCTGCCTGCGTTATACCCATAGAACACTGGGGTCCGGCTGGCGATGAAATTCTATGCGGTCTCGACCGGACCTTCTGCCCTTCAAGTTTTATCATGTCTTTCAGATTCACGATGGCTGGTCAGTGAGCAATACCTTCTTCAACGGGAACCTAATGTATGATTTTGGGAGCGTGAGCGTAGGCCAAACCACTTGGACGCGGCAGCACCCCCCGAGTTCGTATATTGACGAACTGCGCGCGGGAATGCCAGTTTCGCGAGATATGGCTTGCCAGTTGATCGGCTGCGCTGAGCAGGACCTTCCGGCATTGCTCTCTGCTGCGACGGAAGCCAGGCAACGCTTTAAGCCCGGCGTCGTAACCTATTCGCGCAAGGTTTTTATTCCGCTCACTAATCTTTGTCGCGACTACTGCGGTTATTGCACCTTCCGCCGCGATCCGGGCCAAGCGGGCGCGCACACTATGACTCCGGACGAAGTATTGGCGGTTGTGCGAAAGGGGCAGAACATGGGATGTACCGAGGCACTTTTCAGCCTCGGCGATAAACCCGAAATCGCGTTTCCTGAAATGCGCGAAACCCTGCGCCAGCTGCGATACAAATCCACTCTTCATTACCTTGAGGCCATGTGCGAACTCGTGCTTCGCGAAACCACTTTGTTGCCCCATCCGAATCCCGGATTGCTGAGTGCGGAATGGATTGCGCGCCTGGCGAAAGTTTCTCCGAGCATGGGCCTGATGCTCGAGACCACGAACACCGCGCTGCTGGCCGTCGGAGCCGCTCATGACAACGCTCCCGATAAAATTCCCGCAAGACGCCTGCGCACTATCGAGGAAGCTGGAAAACAAAATGTCCCCTTCACCACCGGCTTACTGATTGGTATTGGCGAAAGTCTGGAAGATCGCGTGGATACATTGCTCGCCATCCGCGAACTGCATCGCCGCTACGGACATATTCAGGAAGTCATCATTCAGAACTTCCGCGCCAAGCCGGAGATCCCGATGCACGACAGTCCTGAACCCACGCAGGGCGAAATGATGCGCACCATCGCGGTCGCGCGGCTGCTTATGCCAGACATCAATATTCAAGCACCGCCCAATCTTTCAGCGCCGTACTATGATGAGTTGCTCGACGCCGGCATTAACGATTGGGGAGGAATCTCGCCTCTGACACCAGATTTCATCAATCCCGAGAAACCTTGGCCGCACCTGGAACAACTGAAGTTACGAACCGAAGCGAAAGGATATGTTCTGCGCCAGCGTTTACCGGTTTATCCTGAGTTCGTGCCAGGCGTGATTAAAGAGTCGGGATTGCTAGCGGAGAAAGTTAAGGCCGCGATCGATAGCGAAGGCTATGCCCGGAGGCCCGCGTGATCGTCGTGCTCACCGGCGGCACGGGAGGCGCAAAGTTCGTCGAGGGCCTCAGGCAAGTTGCGTCTGCCGACAAACTCACCTTCATCGTAAATACTGGCGACGATCTGGAATGGTGGGGATTGTATGTTTCTCCCGACCTGGATTCGATCACCTACGCGTTGGCCGGCCTGCTCAGCAAGGAGCGCGGGTGGGGCGTAAAGGGTGACACGTTCTTCTGCCTGCAGGCGATGGGAGAATTGGCCGAGCCCATCTGGTTTCATGTAGGCGATCGCGATCTCGCGGTTCATCTGCTGCGCTCGAAATTTCTGGCGCAGGGAAAAACCCTGACCGAAGCCACGACCGCAATTTGCAACAAGCTGGCTGTACAATCTCGAATTTTGCCGATGAGCAACTCGCGAGTTGAAACCAGGATAGACACGCCCGCGGGCGATCTCAGCTTCCAGGAATATTTCGTACAGCGCTGGTATCAGGACCCGGTCAAATCGATTCGCTTCGCCGGCGCCACTGACGCTGAGCCCGCGCCCGGGGTAGTCGATTCCATCATGTCCGCCAGCGCCGTGATTCTGGCTCCAAGCAATCCCTCGACTAGCATCGGCCCCATCCTCGCTGTCGCCGATATTCGAGAAGCCTTGCGACAAACCGGCGCTACTGTAGCCGCCATCAGCCCGATTGTGAACGACGCGGCAGTGTCGGGCCCGGCCGGCGCTTTAATGGCGGCACAAGGATTGCCTGTCTCGATCGCCGGAGTAGCGAAGGCTTACGAGGATTTTCTGGATATTCTGATTGCGGACGTGCGCGATCTGGAAGCGGCCAAGAAGCTGGATCGACCAGGGCTGCGTGTACACTGCACCAACACCATCATGCGTACGGTGGACGACAAAGCCAAATTGGCGCGAACCGTTCTTGCACTTATGAGCGCGGAAAATGCTCGCGCCGCGGACCCGTCATGATCCTTGTTCCTGTCAAAAGTCTAGCGAATGCCAAGCAGCGCCTGGCGGCGGTGCTCGATCAACCGGCTCGTACCCAACTGGCGCAGGCTATGCTTTTCGACGTGCTGGAAACGCTGGGCACGTGGGCAATCCGGCCCGAGGTCGGCATCGTGACCAGCGATCCATTTGCAATCGAATTGGCACGGCGATTTGAATTTCAGGTCATTCCTGACAACGCGAATCGTAGCGAGACCGACGCAATAGAAATGGCGACGAGGTGGTGCGAGTCTCGCGGGGTAGACAGCACATTGGTCATTCCCGGTGACATTCCGCTAATTAATTCTTTGGAGCTCGAACAAATTTTGGGGGCCGCGCCGGTTGAGGGTTCCGTACTCGCTCCGGCCGCGGACGGACGTGGCACAAACGCGGCCTGGCAGCGTCCCGCGGGATTATTCCCTTTGCGTTTTGGAAACGATAGCTTCAAACCGCATTTAGCGGCGGCGCGCGCCACACAGAAACCATGCGTGGTTTTGTCGCTTCCCGGCATTGCTCTCGACATCGATAACCCTTCTGACTTGCGCCAACTCGCAGAAGCTCCCGGCGAAACCCGCGCCCAGAGGTTGGCGCGGCAGTGGGACCTGACTGACTTTTCTCGGGCAGCGAATGAGTAGCACGAAAACGCACGCAAAGTTCAGTAGCGCATTCTCAACATAAGCCTTGTGTTCAACCCATCGCCATATTTTTTCGTACACTAGCATGCATACGGTTGCGCATGGCATTCGATCAATCCCGTGAGTTGCGCATCATCCCCGTTTCTTTGGCAGATGAAATTCGCCCGGGCGATTCGCTCGCAGACAAACTTCTGCAAGCGATGCGGCATCCGAAGCTGTTGTTGAAAAAAGGCGACATCCTGATCGTGAAACACAAAATCGTATCCAAAGCGGAAGGCCAACTTGTTCCACTCGAAAAAATAAAACCTTCCGCCAGTTCTCGTACGTGGGCGCGGCGTTACAATCTCGACGCGCGCGTAACTGAAGTGGCTGTGGCGGAGAGTAAACGAGTGGTGCGCCGCAAGCGCGGAGTTCTGATCACGGAAACGCGCCACGGCTTCGTCTGTGCCAATAGCGGAGTGGACGCATCGAATGTCGATGGCGGTCGCCATGCGCTTCTGTTACCCAAGGATCCGGACCGTTCCGCAGACCAACTCCATCGTGAACTGAAAAAACGCTTGAAACTTTCTGTTCCTGTCATCATCACTGACAGTTTTGGACGTCCGTGGCGTGAGGGCCTCACGGAAGTTGCGATTGGCGTCGCCGGGATGCAAGCCTTGCATGATTATCGCGGAGATCGCGATCCTCATGGTTACCCGCTGCGGGTCACGATAGAGGCAGTCGCCGACGAATTGGCTTGTGCCGCTGGCCTGGTCTGCGGCAAGCTAGCTCGCACGCCAGCGTGTATCATTCGAGGATTCGGTTACCGGTCGGGGCCGGGGCGAGCTCGGGACTTGATTCGACCGGCGGCAACCGATTTGTTTCGTTGATGCAGCTTTTTTCGAGGAGAATTTATGGCCCGCGCTCTCACCCAGCCCGAATTGCAGAACTTTCCAGCGCTCGATTGGTCGAACATCGCGCCTCGTGTCAGTGGCGGCGTACGCACTGCGCTGGAGCAAGCGCTGGAAAGCTTGGACGGCGGCGTGCTCACGCGCGAACAGTGCTCGTTGCTGGCGAGCGCCGATGGCGACGACCTCCTCGGCTTGCTCGTTGCCGCCGATACTTTGCGCCGCGAGTTAGTGGGAAACATCGTTACGTATGTCGTAAACCGAAATATTAATTTCACCAACGTGTGCTTTGTTGGCTGCAAATTCTGCGCCTTCAGCCGCGGGGCACGCGAATCCGATGCATATTTCCTAAGCCTTGAGCAAATGGCCGAGAAGGCAACGGAAGCCTGGAAAATCGGCGCCACCGAAGTTTGCATTCAAGGCGGACTGCCGCACGGCCTGCCTCCGTTTCACTACCGCGACATTCTGCGCGCCGTAAAGCAAGCGGTTCCGGGCATACACATTCATGCTTTTTCGCCCATGGAGATCGTTTACGGCGTCGAACTGACTGGCATGCCGCTCGAAGATTATCTGAAAATGCTCCGCGACAATGGCCTCGACACGCTGCCCGGAACCGCGGCCGAAATCCTCGACGACGACGTCCGCTTCGTACTTTCGCGCAACAAGCTTTCCACCGAGCAATGGAAGCAAGTCATCCGCACAGCGCATAGGTGCGCCATTCGCAGCACTTCCACGCTGATGTATGGACACGTGGAATCTCCCGAGCACTGGGTTAATCAGCTTTTATTGTTTCGCGAAATTCAGGAGGAGACCGGCGGCTTCACCGAGTTCGTTCCGCTGGGTTTCGTCCATCAAAATACTTTGCTCTTCCAACAGGGAATCGCGCGATCTGGGCCCACGCTGGCGGAACATCTCAAGATCCACGCCTTGGCGCGAGTTCTACTCGCCGGAGCCATCAACAATATTCAAGTGTCGTGGGTGAAACTGAACCGCGAGTTGTCTCAGCTTTGCTTGCACGCCGGCGCCAATGACTATGGCGGAACGCTGATGGAAGAAAACATTTCTCGCGAAGCTGGCGCCACCGCTGGCCAGTACACCAGTCCCGAGGATTTTCAATCGCTCATTCTGGAAGCCGGACGCATCCCCGCAGAACGCAACACCGTCTACACGCGAATCAATCTCAAGCTGCAGCCCGATGCACTGACTGCGGAAGAGGCGCTGGAACCCGAGTACGCATAAAGAATCGCATGACGGCAACCTCATGAGCACACCTCGGCCCATCGCGATTCTCGGAGGCACTGGCCCCGAAGGATTCGGTCTGGCTCTGCGCTGGGCCCAAGCCGGTGAAACGGTGATCGTCGGATCGCGAGACGCGACGCGTGCCCAGGATGCGGTTGAAAAAATCAAGCAGAGAGTTCCTGGCGCGAACATTTCCGGCAGTGAAAACATTGCGGCCTGCGCCGCTGCGGATCTGCTCGTACTCACGATTCCTTTCGATGGTCACGCCGCTTTGCTGAAGCAAGTCAAGCCTGCGATTCGTCCGGGCAGCATCGTAATTGATACGACTGTGCCTTTAGCCGCAAGCGTGGGCGGCCGCGCCACGCGCACACTCGGCGTCTGGCAAGGCTCGGCCGCTCAGGAGACTGCGGAACTCGTGCCCAAAGGGATTTCGGTTGTCGCCGCTTTTCACAACGCGGGAGCTGAACTGCTCAATGGCGATGGTCCGGTAGATTGCGATGTGATTGTGTGCAGCGATGATCCGAATGCGATCAAGGTCGTGCGCAATCTGGCTGCAAAAATTCCTGGCATTCGGGCCATCGACGGCGGCAAACTGGAAAATGCGCGCATCGTGGAACAGATTACAGCCTTGCTGATCGGCCTCAACATCCGGCATAAAGGCCACTCCGGAATTCGCATCACCGGCTTGCCGCCGGCAGCATACGAAGTGTAGCGCCGGTCGTTTCAACTCATGAGCGATTCACCCGACACTCGTCCAGCCATCGAGTTCCGAAACGTCTGCTATCGCTTGGGAGGCAATGGCGACGCGGCCCGGACGCTACTCCACGATCTCAACCTCGAAGTGCAACGCGGAGAGACTTTAGTCCTGTTGGGACGCAGCGGCTCCGGCAAGACGACAACTCTCAAACTGATCAATCGCTTGCTGACGCCGAGCGAAGGCGAGCTTCGTGTCGATTCGCGACCAATTGACGAATGGGATGTCATCCGTCTTCGCCGCATGATCGGCTACGTAATTCAGGACGTTGGACTCTTTCCACATTTCACTGTCGAGCGCAACATCGGCCTGGTTCCGAAGATTGAGAAGTGGCCCGCCGATCGAATTTCTAAACGGGTTGACGAGTTGCTGCAACTGGTCGGGCTCGATCCTGAGATCGCCTTGCGTTATCCTCGCGAGCTTTCCGGAGGGCAGCGCCAGAGAGTCGGTGTGGCACGGGCTCTAGCGGCCGATCCGCCCATTCTTTTAATGGACGAACCCTTCGGCGCGCTCGACCCTATCACCCGCGCCGAACTGCAACGCGAGTTCCTCGACTTGCAGAAGCGGCTGCGCAAGACAGTCGTCTTCGTCACTCACGACTTGCGCGAGGCCCTCTTACTTGGCACACGCATCGCATTGATGGAAGCTGGCCGCCTGGTCGTCGTGCAAACGCCCAAGGAGTTTCTCGCTTCCAAGGAACCGCTGGCTTCCGCTTACAAAGACGCCTTCGGCTCCGGCTTGTGAGTTTAACGGAGGATGGACGTGCCGCCCGTCGCCGGGCGAAGCTCGGTCAGTTTTTTGAAACGAATAGCAGTTATAGAGAGCAACCATGAACCTCTACCAATTCATGCTGCAGAATCACACCGAAGTCCTCGAACTCACGCTCGAGCATTTGTGGCTGGTTGGAATCTCGACTGTGCTCGCTGTGCTCGTCGGAATTCCGCTCGGCATCCTGATCACGCGGTGGCCCGCGCTCAACAAACCGGTGCTCGGGGGCGCCAACATTATTCAAACCATTCCCAGCCTCGCTCTGTTCGGATTCCTTTTGCCTGCGCCCTGGATCGGCGAACGAGCCGACCGCATTGCGATTCTCGCGCTTGCCCTCTACGCGCTGCTGCCCATGATTCGCAACACGTATGTTGGCATCAAAGGCGTGGATCGGGCTGTCATCGAGGCTGGACGCGGCATGGGTCTGA
>Ga0209169_10002631_pt1 | contig 10768 bp, 11 predicted proteins | sample HubBroMetageWRM4_FD_188346 | JGI IMG/M metagenome (GOLD analysis project Ga0209169, IMG submission 188346) | Warmed soil microbial communities from the Hubbard Brook experimental Forest, New Hampshire - Hubbard Brook CCASE Soil Metagenome WRM 4... | ecosystem: Environmental > Terrestrial > Soil...
GGTCGACTCCGCGTCCAGCACCGGCACCGTCATCGGCTCCTCCGTCGCGGTCGTCCCGCTCACAGCATCGCGTCCGCGGGGATCGGCAGCCCGAACTCGGCGCCACCGTACAGCGACAGTGACCGCTCCGGGTCGTTTATCGCGTGCACCCGCCCCGCGTGGGCATCGCGCCAGAACCGCTGGATCGGCGTGCCCGTCTTCAGCGCCCGCCCACCCGAGTTCTCGAACAGCTTGTCCACCGCCCGGATCGACTGGCCGGTGCCGCGCACCTGATCGCGGCGCACCCGCAGGCGCAGGTCGATCGGGATCTCCTGGCCCGCGCGGGCATAGCCCATGAGCTCGGTGAAGTTCCGCTCCAGCGCCAGCCAGGCGCCATCGATCTCCGCCGCTGCCTCCGCGACCCGGACCTGGGCATGCGGGTCCTGCGCCGCCTTCTGGCCGGCGTAGGCAACCCGGACGCGCTCGCGGGTGTAGCTGACGTGCGCCTCGTACGCGCCGGTGGCCATGCCGATGATCGGCGTGGTGATGCCGTAGGGGAACACGGACCCGTAAGGCAGCCGGTACAGCGGCCCGTGATTAAGCTCCTGGCCGGGCACGACCAGCTTGGATACGTCGATGAAGCTGAGCGACCGGTGCTCGGGCACGAACACGTCGCTGACCACAATGTCGTTACTGCCGGTGCCACGCAGGCCGACGGTGTCCCAGACGTCCTCGATCACGTAGTCGGCGCGGGGGAGCAGGAAGGTGCGGAAGTCAGTCGGCCGGTTCTCCGCGTCGGTCACGATCTGGCCGAGGAAGACCCAGCTGGCGTGATCGCACCCGGAGGAGAAGCTCCACCGTCCGCTGACCGTGTGCCCGCCGTCGACCTTGACCGCCTTGCCGGTCGGAGCGTAGGAGGACGAGATCCTGGTGGCGGTGTCTGTGCCCCAGACCTCCTGCTGCGCCTCCGGTGTGAACAGGCCCAGGTGCCATGGGTGCACGCCGATGACCGAGGAGACCCAGCCGGTCGAGCCGCAGGCGCTGGCGATCAGCCGCACCGCGGTATAGAAGGTCAGCGGGTCGGCCTCGATGCCGCCGAAAGCGGCGGGCTGGAGCAGCCGGAAGAAGCCGGTCTCCGCCAGGGCCTTGATCGACTCCGCCGGAATAACCCGCCCGTCCTCGGTCTCCTGGGCGCGCTCACGCAGCGTGGGCAGGAGGTCGCGCACGCCGGCAATGACCTCGTTTCCGACCGTCTCAGTCACTCCGGAACCTCCTGGTCGCGTCGACTGCAGCGCGCTGAACGATACCCCTAGACTAGAACATGTTCTACTCTAGGGGTAGCGGCCATGGGATGAGCTGCGGGTCAGCCTCGTAGCTAGGCAGCACTGCAGGAGGAGCGGATGAACGACCGGAACGGAGTGCGGAGCATCGATGCGGGTGCGCCGCCGAGCAGGTTCGCCCGCGGCTGGCACTGCCTGGGACTGGCGGCGCCCTTTCGCGACGGCAGCCCGCATGCCGTCGAGGCGTTCGGCACCAAGCTGGTCGTATTCGGCGACGAGCGTGGTGAGCTGCACGTGCTGGACGCCTATTGCCGGCACATGGGCGGCGACCTGACCCGCGGCACCATCAAGGGGTCCTCGATCGCCTGCCCGTTCCACGACTGGCACTGGGGCCCGGACGGCAAGTGCACCAAGATCCCCTACTCGCGGCGCGTGCCGCCGACGGCCAGGACCAGGTCCTGGCTGACTCTCGAGCAGAACCAGCAGCTGTTCATCTGGCATGACCCGCAGGGCAACCTGCCGCCTGCCCACGTGACCATCCCGCGGATTGACGGCGCGTACTCCGACGAGTGGTCGGCCTGGACCTGGGACACGCTGGAAGTGACCGCGAACTGCCGCGAGGTCATCGACAACGTGGTGGACATGGCGCACTTCTTCTATATCCACTACGCGTTCCCCACCTACTTCAGGAACGTCTTCGAGGGTCACATCGCGTCGCAGTACCTGAACACCAGGTCGCGGCCCGACATCGAGGCCGAGGCCGCGCAGGCAGCCGGGCGCAGCTATCCGGAGGGCGCCAGCGAGATCGGCCTGCACTCGGAGGCCTCCTATTACGGCCCCTCGTACATGATCGACACCCTGAACTACGACTACCACGGCGTGCCCATGGACGCCGTCCTGATCAACTGCCACTACCCGGTGACGCCGGACAAGTTCATCCTCCAGTGGGGCGTGATCGTCAAGAAGCTGCCGGGACTTACCGACGAGCAGGCCGACAAGGTGGCACTCAAGTTCGCGAAGTTCGTCGGTCTTGGCTTCCAGCAGGACGTCGACATCTGGGTGCACAAGAGCCGGGTCGACAATCCGCTGCTGTGCGCGGACGACGGCCCGGTCTACCAGCTGCGGCGCTGGTACGAGCAGTTCTACCTGGACGTCGAGGAGATCCCGGCCGACATGGTCGCCCGGCACGAGTTCGAGATCGACACCACCCGGGCGGTCCAGGCATGGGAGGCCGAGGTCGCCGCGAACATGGCGGCGATGCAGCCAGAGGCTGTCGACCTGGAGGCTGGCGACCCGGGGAGTGGTGGGCTGGAGGCCGGCGAGCCGGTGCCGAGCTCGGCCGCCGCTGCCGGTCAGCCGGGAAGCGACTGAGGATGGCCGAGGTGAGGGTGGCCGGCGACTGGCAGGCCCTGCCCGGCGGCGCGGCCCGGCCCGACGAGCGGCTGTCCTGCTATCGCGAGGTGGCCTGCCGCACGTGCGGCGCGGTGGTGCTGGCGGCGAAATTCAGCGTGCAGCACACCAGCGTGCAGTGGGATGCTGCCGCCGTGAGCCAGTGTGCCGAGTTCGCGCGCCGGGCCGCCGTCGGCGAGCAGACGCCGCTGATCGAGCGCTGCGCGAGCATGCGGGCCAGCATCGATGCCGCGGCGCTTGATGGCCGGCTGCCGATCGCGCCGCCCTGGCTGACCCAGCCGTGAGCCCTGCGCGTGCCTATCACCAGCTCCGGGTGGAGGCGGTGATACCCGAGACGGACGAGGCCTGCTCGGTGGTCTTCGACGTACCGCCGGAGGCGGCGGCCGCGTTCGCCTATAAGCCGGGCCAGTTCCTGACCCTGCGGATCCCGAGCGACCAGTGCGGCTCGGTCGCGCGCTGCTACTCGCTGTCCAGCTCGCCGCTGACCGGCGATAAGCACGCGGTCACGGTCAAGCGGATGCCGGACGGGTACGCCTCGCACTGGATCGGCGACAACGTGAAGCCCGGCATGGTGCTGGACGTGCTGCCGCCGGCTGGCACGTTCACCCCGGCCAGTCTTGACGGCGACTTCCTGCTGCTGGCGGCCGGCAGCGGCATCACCCCGGTGATGTCGATCCTGAAGTCAGCGCTCGCGGCCGGCCGCGGCCGGATCGTGCTGGTGTACGCGAACCGGGATGAGGACTCGATCATCTTCGCGGCGGAGCTGCGCGAGCTGGCTGCCTCGGCCGGGTCGCGGCTGCTGGTCGTGCACTGGCTGGACTCGGTCCAGGGCACTCCTACGGCCAGGAACCTGGAGCCGCTGCTGCGCCCTTTTGCCGGATACCAGATCTTCGCCTGCGGCCCGGACCCGTACCTGACTGTGGTCAAGGACGCGGCCGCCTCGGTCGGAGTGCCGCCGCGCGGCGTCCGGGTCGAGCGGTTCCTGTCCCTGCAGGACAACCCGTTCGAGTCCCCGGCCCCGGTCGAGGGCGGGCTGGACGCCACGCTGGAAGTGACGCTCGACGGTGCGACCCGGTCGCTGCCCTGGGCGGCCGGCACCCGGATGCTGGACGTGCTGATCGACGCCGAGCTTGACCCGCCGTACTCCTGCCGTGAGGGCATCTGCGGTGCCTGCGCCTGCACGCTGGTCTCCGGTGAAGTGGAGATGGCGCACAACGAGGTGCTGGAGGACGCCGACCTCGCCGACGGCGTCATCCTGGCCTGCCAGTCCGTCGCGCTGACCCCCGAGGTCAGCGTCAGCTACGAGTAACCGGCATTCCTGTCGGGCTAGAACTGGATGGCTGCGATCCCGGCCGTGTCAACGGTGGTGAATCCGATCAGGTTCGACGCGCAGGTCACCTCGACGTCCGTACCGGCCGCCACCGTGTCGGTGGCGGTCAGCGACACCTGAACGCTGCCAAGACCCGACGGGACCGATTCGGAATCCAGGACAGTCGCGTCGCTCTCATCGACGAGCTGGCAGGTACTGGCCGGGTTCGTGAGCGAGTTAGACAGCGTGACGTTGGCGAAGAGCAGATAACTCGCGGTGTTGGGCAGCGTCAGCGTGTCGTAAGGCGCCTGAATCGGAAAGAGGATCATGCCGGGCGACGTGCTGGACGAGAAGACGTTCGCCGAGCCCGCCGGGCCAGAAGGACCGACGGGGCCGGAAGGGCCCGTGGAGCCGGCTGGACCGGAAGGGCCCGCGGATCCGTCCGCCCCGGCGGGACCGGAAGGGCCCGCGGATCCATTCACCCCGGCAGCACCCGATGGCCCGGCTGGCCCGGACGGTCCGGCCGATCCGTTCAGCCCGGCGGCACCGGAAGCCCCGGCGGGGCCTGATGGCCCTGAGGGCCCTGATGGCCCGGCCGAGCCCGCGGGGCCCGGCGCGCCCGATCCGGCCGGACCCGAAGGCCCGGCCGGGCCGCGCCGGCCGTCGTAGCCGGGCAGTCCCTGCGGGCCCTGCGCGCCGGCCGGTCCCTGCTGGTTCCACGAGATCGCGGTCTCGCCCTTCCCGCAGGTGGCGGCAATCCGCAGGACGTGGGTCTTGTTGTTCACGCAGCCGTGGATCACGGTGCCTGACCCGCTGGCCAGCGCCAGCCCGGCGGTCGTCAGTCCCGCCGTCAGCGCGACGACGGCGCCGATAATGCCGAGCCGCCTGATCGTTAAGCTGCCGCCGACCGCGCCGCCAGAACTAAGGATTCCCCGCATGACCGCCCCCGCAGTAGTCCGATGACCTGCGGATATGAACCCCGCAGCGTTGCTGAGCCTACTCAGCGCCGGCCGTCGCGGCCGCGCAAGAAGCTATCGTCCGCGGTCGGCACGATTCGCCGGGTAAGGCCTTTGCGTGCAACTCCGCACTCACGCGGTGGCTTTGCCCGCACCTTATTAACCGATTCGTGGCCACCGCGTGAGTGCTAAGTTGCGTCCGGCGGCTGGCGTCCGGCGGCCCGCCGCCTAGCCGCGTCCGGCCGCGTCCAGCATCGCCGCCAGCATGTGCCGCAGTCGCGCCTGCTCGGCTCGCGGCAGCGGGCGCAGGATCTCGCGCTCAATCTCGGCACCGACTGAGTCGAGGTCGCCGGCGACGGTGCGCCCAGCCGGCGAGAGCTCGAGCAGGCGCCTGCGCCGGTCCGCCGGATCGACCTCACGCTCGATCAGGCCGCGCTCGACCAGGGACTCGACGATCGGAACGGCATTGCGCGGATCGATATCGATCAGCTCGGCCAGCCGCTGCTGGCACAGCGCCCCGCTCTCGCCGAGCGTCATCAGCACCTTGTACTGGGTCGGGCTCACGTCAAAATCGTTGATCATCGCCGCCCAGCGCTGGTACGCCAGCGAGCCGGCCCTGGCCAGCAGGTACCAGGTACTGCCGGTAAAGGACGGCCCGCCGGGCACTGGCCGGCGAGCAGCCAGTCCGTCCGGCGCGGCTGAGATCACGTGCCCCAGCTTACGTTAGGCATACCTCATGATAGACATGAGTGATGTACGATTACCACGATCAGGCAGGCTAAGGAAGGGCAGTCGTGGCCGACCCAACGGAGCAGCAGGTAGCGGGCTCGCCCGGTACATCAGTGACGCAGCCGGCCGCAGGCGGCCGGCCACGGGTCAGCGACGGGCTCATCCTGACGCTCGCCTGCGTGGCGCAATTCATGGTCGTCCTCGACGTATCGATCGTCAATGTGGCCCTGCCGTCCATCGGCAGGGACCTGCACTACAGCGCGACGGGGCTGCAGTGGGTGGTCAATGCCTACGTGCTGACGTTCGCGGGCTTCCTGCTGCTAGGCGGACGGGCCGCTGACCTGTTCGGCCGCAGGCGCGTCTTCATTGCCGGGCTCGCCGTGTTCACGCTGGCCAGCCTGGCCGGCGGCGTGGCCGAGACCGCGGGCTGGCTGACGACCGCACGGGCGGTGCAGGGCATCGGCGGCGCGCTGCTGTCGCCCGCCACCCTCACCATCATCGTGACCACGTTCCCGCCCGAGCGCCGGGCCCGTGCGCTCGGCATCTGGAGTGCCGTGGCCGGGGCCGGCGGTGCGGCCGGATCGATCCTGGGCGGCGTGCTCACCTCGGCGCTGTCCTGGCGCTGGGTGCTGTTCGTCAACATCCCGATCGGGGTGGCGGCGATCGCTGCGGCCTTCGCCTGGCTGACCGAAGCCGCGAATGCCCGCCGCGACGCCGAGCCCGCGCCGCTGGACATAGCCGGCGCGGTGACCGTGACGGCCGGACTCGGTGCCCTCATCTACGCCATCGTCGGCACCGAAACGCGACCCTGGGGGTCAGCCCGGACGCTGGAGCTGCTGGCGGCCGCGGTCGTGCTGCTGGTGGCGTTCGCGGTCATCGAGGTACGCCTGGCCAGGGCGCCGCTGGTGCCGCTGGACATCTTCCGCTCCCGCTCGGTGTCCGGGGCCAACGCGGTGATGTTCCTGATCGGCGCGGCGTTCTTCTCGATGTGGTACTTCCTGTCGCTGTACCTGCAGAACGTGCTCGGCTACAGCGCGCTGCGCGCCGGAATGGCCTTCGTGCCGATGGCTATCATGATCATCGCCGGGGCGCAGGCGAGCTCGCGGCTGATGCCCAGGATCGGGGTCAGGCCGCTGCTGATCGCGGGAACCGTGCTCGCCGCCGCCGGCTTCGCCTGGATGTCCAGGATCGAGCCGCACTCGTCCTACCTCGGCAGCGTGCTCGGTCCTGGCTGCGTCATCGCGCTGGCCCTGGGCATCCTGTTCACCCCGCTGGCCGCGGCCGCGACCGCGGGCGTGCCGCAGAATCAGGCCGGCCTCGCGTCCGGCGTGCTGAACACGTCCCGGCAGATAGGCGGCTCGCTCGGCCTGGCGATCCTGGCCACGGTCGCGACTGACCGATCGGCGGCGCTGGTCTCCTCCGGCCAGCAGGCCGCGCTGAGCGCCGGCTACGCCCGCGCCTTCGAGCTGGCCGCCGCCGCCTGCGTGGTCGCTCTGGCGGCGTCGTTCGCGGTGCCGGGCCTGCGCCGGCGCGGCGAGCCGGCCGCCGCAAGCTCGCGGTCGGCGGCCTAGAACTGGATGGCTGCTATTCCGGCGGAGTTCGCAAATGTAGTGGTCAGGTCGCCAGCCTCGCAGGTCACCTCGATGGCCGTCCCGGCCGCGACCGTGTCGGTTGCGGTCAGCGACATCTGAACGTTGCCTGACGAGGTCGGGATCGGATCAGAAGCCAGGATCGCGTTGTCGCTTTCATCGACGAGCTGGCACGTACCCGCAACAAGCACCGGGCCGATGTTGTCGAGCTGGACGTTGGCGAAGATCAGGTAGCTGGCGGCATTCGGCAGCGTCAGGCTGTCGAGCTCGAGCTGGGTGACCGGCAGCAGCGGAAATCCCAGACTGGTGCTCGAGGAGAATACGTTCGCCGAGCCTGCGGGGCCGGACGGACCGGCGGGTCCGGACGGACCAGTGGCTCCAGACGGGCCAACGGCTCCGGAGGGGCCGGCGGATCCGGTCAGTCCCGTATCGCCCGATGGGCCGGCCGCTCCGGACGGGCCAACGGCTCCGGAGGGGCCGGTAGATCCGGTCAGGCCAGTGTCGCCCGACGGGCCGATCGGGCCGGAAGCGCCAGTGGCGCCGGGAGCGCCGGATGGCCCCGTCGATCCGGTGAGTCCAGTCGGTCCAGAGGGGCCGATCGGCCCCGATGCGCCGGTCGCTCCGGACGGTCCCCCGGATCCGGTCAGCCCGGCGGGGCCTGACGGGCCGATCGGTCCGGAGGCACCCCGAGGACCAGGGGCGCCCGAGCCCGCGGGCCCTGAAGGTCCTGTCGGCCCCGAAGGCCCGGCCGGTCCGGCCGGCCCGCGGCGGCCGTCATAGCCTGGCAGCCCGCGCACTCCCTGGGCCCCCTGCGGTCCTTGCTGGTTCCATGAGATGGCGGTTTCGCCCGCGTGACAGGTGCTGGCGATCCGCAGCAGGTGGGTCTTGTCGTTGACGCAGCCGTGGATCACCACCGAGCTGGATCCGCTGGCCAGCGCCATCCCCGCCGTGGCCAGGCCGGCGGTAAGCCCGAGCGCCGCGGCCCCGGTGAGCAGCCGCCGCACCGTGGCGCTACCGCCGACAGCGCCGCTCGAAGAAAGGATCCCTCGCGAGGAGAACAATCGCACCTTTGCCTGCCCCCTAATGCAGCACCGCAGCCCGGTGTGTCTGCACTGAAGATCTGCGCGGTGTACAGGCAGCGTTACGTGCGGCCAGGAAATGTCAGGCCGACCGGCCCGTCCGGAATCCGGTCGGCCAGATACGAGGCAAGGTCCGGCTGATCCGGTACCAGCATGTGGCGAACCCAGGCGGCGCGCTCGTGCTCCAGAGTGGCCAGCTCCCAGACACACCCGGCCAGGATCTGGTTCGTCTCGACGAAGTGGGCCGGGTCGTCATCTGGGCACCCGGCGTACGGCTCGGCGGCGGCCGCGCCGCGGACCCGGATGGCGTTGCCCCAGACCCAGTCGTACAGGCACAGGTACATCGGCCGCTTGCCTTCGTGCAGGACCAGCCAGGTAGCGGGCGGCATCTCGCCGTCGGGCGGCGTCGCCAGGTCCGCGGCTATCTCATAGGCGGCGTCGACGATCTTGGTCGCGAGCACCCCGGCCGGCTCTCTGGTGATGTGGTACGGCTTGATATGGCGCCCGGCGAGGTCGAAGACCGGCAGCGCGTGCACGTACTTGTTCTGGAATGGCATGCGCCGACCGTAGCGGCGCTTCACTGACATCTCCCGTCAGCTGACCTGTAGCCGCGCCCGTTCGACAAGGGCGCTCTTCCACCCTGGGGTGGATGAGCTGCGCGCTCGTTCCACCCGCCATTCCACCCGCCGGCCGATTCGGGCGAAGAGGCCTTCGAGCGATCGTTGACCGGTCGCTACCCGAAAGGCAGGCAGGCAATGCCCTCCAGCGTTCTCATCCTCAATCTCGCCGTTCTCTTCGCCGTCCTCGAGGCGGATCTCGGCCGCCGCAAGGTCGGGCTGTTCCGCATCCTTCGCCCGGTGCTGACCGCCGGTCTCCTGATTCCCCTGGTCATCCAGAGCCCTGCCACCCACGGCAACGGCGAGCTGCTCGAGGTGATTCTCGCCGGCGTAGGCATCGTCCTCGGCCTGATCGCGTCCACCGGCCTGATGAGCATCCACTGGGACACGGGCAAGAACCGGGTCGTCAGCAAGGCCGGCCTCGGCTACGCCCTGTTCTGGGTCGTCGTCATCGGGGCCAGGATCCTCTTTACCTACGGGGCCAGCCACTGGTACGGCTCGCAGCTCGGTCACTGGATGCTGACCAACGCGATCTCGGTCGACGCGCTCACCGACGGCCTCATCTTCATGGCCCTGGCCATGAGCCTCACCCGCACCGTCCGGCTGCTCGCCGGCCGCACGGCTACCCGCCGTCAGCTCACCGGGGCGGTGGCCTGACCATGACTGCAGCAAACGTTCTCCTGTACGTCGCGCTCATCGGGTTCATGATCTTCCAGCGGATCAAGGGCCGGCCGGTCCAGTCCTTCCGTGCCCTCCTCGCCCTGCCCGTCATCCTCAGCTTCATCGGCTGGCAGGACATCGAGCGCGTCCGGCACCTCAGCACAATCGACATGACGGCGTCGGTCATCGGCTGCGCCATCTCGCTCGCCCTTGGCGGCGTCCGCGGCTTCACCGACAAGGTGTCCGATCGCAATGGGGTCCCGTGGGTGCAGTGGAGCGTGGCCTCACTTGTCGTCTTCGCGGTCAACGTCGTGACCAAGCTTGGCCTCGACGCGGGCGCGGTCGCCCTCGGCGGGACAACCAGGGGCGTCACCAGTTCCCTGCTGCTGGCCGTCGGCCTCATGCTCATCGGCGAGTCGGTCGTCATCCTCTACCGGGTCCAGGGCTTCCAGCCCAGGCCGGCTGCCGGGCCGGCCGCTTTCGGCAGCGGCGGACCGGGCCACGCTGGCGCGGCCGGGTCGGCTACGGCGCCTCGTGCGGGCGGCAGGCTCCTGGGGAACGGCGGGCTGCTGGGCAACGGGGGCGGGCTGCTGGGCAACGGCGGAATCCTGGGCGGCGGACTTCTCAGTGGCGGCGGGCGGCCGGGCGGCCGGGACGCCTGCCAGGGTGACGACGGGCTGCCGGGCGGCCGGGACGCCTGCCAGGGTGACGGCGGGCCTGGCCGGCGCCGGTCCAGTCGTGACCGGCGTCATGGCCGTCGCTAACCGCGAGTCGGTACCGTGGCAGAGTGCGGTCGAAATGCCAGCGGATCCCGATATGAGTGCCCGCCCGAACCCCGCGTACATCATCTACGCGGGCCGGTACCGCACTCAGTTCCGGGCGCTGGTGCTCATCGTCCTGACGGCGCTCATCGCCACCAGCCGGCCCACCCCCGGTCTGCACGGCCACAGCCTCGTAATCCTGGTGTCGCTCACGGTAGCGGTCCTGGCGCAGGTCTTCTCCCTGCTCGCGCCGCACCGCTGGACACTGGGCGTCGTCGCCGTCGGGGCGGTAAGCGCCGGAGTGCTGGTGGGTTTCGACCCCGCGACGTCGGTGGCCCTGCTGATCTTCATCGGGCTCGAGGCCGGCGCCATGCTCGAGCTCTGGCCCGGCATGCTGGT
>Ga0209169_10002633_pt1 | contig 10767 bp, 8 predicted proteins | sample HubBroMetageWRM4_FD_188346 | JGI IMG/M metagenome (GOLD analysis project Ga0209169, IMG submission 188346) | Warmed soil microbial communities from the Hubbard Brook experimental Forest, New Hampshire - Hubbard Brook CCASE Soil Metagenome WRM 4... | ecosystem: Environmental > Terrestrial > Soil...
CCATTGAACGTGTACTGCCGTCCGGCCGGCAGCTCAAATGAGTCGCCTCCGGCGTTCACTTCGCCATCGCCTTCGCGGATCGTGACCGCCGTTGACGTCCCACTCGGATCCGCGAAGATCACGTACTCGCCCATCGTCGAAGGTGTGAACGCCAGATTCGGTGTATCGATCTCCACCGCGCTGCCGGGTTCAAGGCGACGCAGGTGAACTTCAATCTCACCTTGCGCCAGCTGAATCTGAATCGTGCGGTCGTCGAGATTCAAAAAAGAGATGCCGGTCTGCGGAGCAAGCCGGATCGCGGTGCTGCCGATATGAATTTCGCCGCGCGAATTCTGATCGACCCAGAGATTGTCGCCGATGGTAAGCGGCCGGTTCGGATCGGCGACGACCCAATCGTCTTCGCCAGCCAATTGATAGGAGATCGAACCCTGAACGTAATTGAGGCGCGCAACGCGGGTGGGCGGATCGCCCTCTTGCGCCACCGCTGAAGATGCCGTTCCAAATACCGCTGCCAGGGCCAGGAGCGTGAATGCAAGCGCGCACCACGACTTCTTCATCGAACGGTCTCCTTGTGGGGTTTCGTTGAAAGGAGGATAGCATCCCGCGGAAGGGAGCTGGGGTGCGGTTTTTGCAGAGTGTTTGGAGGGTAACAACAGAAGCGAGAAAAGTGAGTATTCGTACCGATTAGAAAGAGTGCCGGGTTTTTGTTTTCTTGGAGTTACAGCGATTCCTATTCGCATCGAGTACACATTAGAAAGGCGGGTTCGGCAAGATTCCGCTCACCCGGGCGAGCCGGAGAATAGCCTGCCGCGCAGGCTGTTCTCTTGCGACCTCCAGAATTCGCAGTGGGCGGAAGACTCTGACGGAACAGCGTACTCGGCGACGCGCACCGGTAGAGGCCGGTTCGCCGCTTTCGCGAAGCGGGCGCCTTCGGTTCGGACCCCGCCGCACCGCCAACTGCGCCGGCTTGCGCTTGAGCCATGCGCAACCCGCCGCTACAGGTAGCTCGGGCGTCAAAGTCGGTCCGGGATCGTTTCGATCTATCAGCAGGTTTTTCGCTCGCCAGAGAACAGCCTGCGCGGCAGGCTATTCCACCGGTGTTTTTGTGTCGATTAGAAATGGCCCCGGTGGCTTGTTTTCTTGAAGTTACGGCGATTTCTAATCGCATCCAGTGTCGATTAGAAATTGTGGTGCGGTGAGTGGAATTGCCTGCCGCGCAGGCTGTTCTGTTACGGCCTCCAAAATTCGCCGTCCGAGGAAGGCTTTGGCGGTCGGTCCGAGAACGGCTCGATCTATCAGCAGCTTTTTCGGTCGCCAGAGAACAGCCTGCGCATGCACGTTCGGAATGCCACCGGCATTCCTCAGTGCGAATTTGGGATTTCCCAAATTCGCAGGCTATTCCACCGAACACAGGCTGCGCCTCGAGTGGCATTGTATTGATCCCCGACTCACGATAGCACGTCAGTACATAAAAAGCAAGTGCATAGTGAGTACTAGGACCGGGCTGCTGTCGCGCGGGGGCGACTAGTGACCCCACCCGACCAGCTTATCTGCGCCGTACACTAGGCCCAGCGTGAGCGCGGCGATCACGATTTCACCGACGGCGCCGACGGCAAACGGCCGCCAGCCCTGCTTGCCCAGTTCACGAATATTTGTGCGCAGCCCGACTCCCGCAAAAGTGAGAAGGAACGCCCACCGCGAGAGATTCGCGAGGCTGGTGAGCTGGTCTTTGCCGAACACGCCCGCTGTCGCGATCGCGGAAATCAGCAGAAAGCCGAGGACGAACTTCGGAAACTTCTGCCACAGGAACGACGCCTTGTTTTCCACTTCCTGTGAGTGCGTCTTGCGCGCCCAGTGAATCGCGTAGCCGAGCACCACGAAGCCAATCATCGCGTTGCGCGCCGTCTTCGCCAGCACGGCTACTTTGCCGGCTGCGTCTGAATACAAATTGCCGGCGGCCGTCACTTCCGCTGTGTTGTCGATGCCGAGTCCGGCCCACAGACCGTAACTCTGATCGCTCAAGTGCAGCCAGTGCCCAATCAGCGGAAACGTGAAAAGGCTGATCGCGCCGAGCGACAAAATCGCCGCGATCGCGTACGACGCGTCTTCGTCGTCTGCATCGATCGCGCCCTGCGTGGCAATGATTGCCGACACGCCGCAGATCGACGAGCCGACGGCGAGCAGCGTCGTCAGCTTCGGACTTAACCCAAACGCACGGCCCAGAGCTGTCATGAAAAGGAGCGAGATCACAATCTCGATGGCCACCAGCACCAGGCTCACGCCGCCCAGCTTCAACACATCGCCCAGCAAAAATCGCGAACCCAGCAGTACGATGCCGGCCTTCAGCCAGAACTCGTACGTCGCAAGGCCGGGCTGAAAAATCTTCGGCACGCCCACCGTGTTTGCGATTAAAAGTCCGATCACGATCGCCCACAGTACGTACTCGATATTCGGCAGCGCCAGATGATGCGCCTTGCCGTAATTCGCGATGCCGCGCTCGATCAACTTGCCGCCGTAGCCCACCGCAAAAAGCAGCGCGACGCCCGGCAGCAGCCCTCCAAATTTTCTGAATACATTCTCCGACGAAGTCGGAACCGCTAAAGCGCTAGTCGCCATCTGGATCATCCTCCCAAAATTTGAGCAATCGTTCGCGCAGCGCCTACCACGGCACTTTCTTGATCAATCCGACCCACACCAGTGCAGACAGCCCGAGCGCGAGCAGCACGGCCCAGGTGTCCAGCGACAAAAATCCCGTCGCCTTCGTCTTCAAGTTCGGAGCATCGGTCTTTTCGCTCACTGTGAAATTCTCCTCTCCGCGGGTTTGCCAAGCAGGTCATCGAACACATTGAAATCGATCAGCCGCATCAGCGACTGCACGTACTCATCGGAATCCGGCCGCACCACCTGGTGCGCCACACGCGAACGCGCCGCAGCCGCAGCGAGTGAACGCCCAATCAACAAAATCGACGGCGGAGCGAGCGCCGGCGCGTGGCGCAGCGACGCGAGCGTGGCCCAGTGCGTCTCCTGGTCACGGCGTCCAGCTTTCGACACAATCGCGCACGTCGTATCCTGCGCGATGCCCGCCGCCGCAAGCTGCGCGCTCAATTGCTCAAGCGCTCCGCCGGGCATATAGACGATCACCGTCTCGTCGTTGCGCGAAAGCGCGGACCAGTTATACGGCTCATCCGTTCCGTTTACGTGCGCGTGATGCCCGCTCACAATCACCACGCGCGAACTCGACCGCCGGTCTGTCATCGATACGCCAAGTGACGCAGCCGCTGCCGCACTCGCCGTGATTCCCGGCACCACTTCGAACTCGACCTCTGCGGCTGCAAGCGCGTCGATCTCTTCGTTGAGCCGCCCGAAAATTGTCGGGTCGCCGCTCTTCAGCCGCAGAACCTGCAGCCCGCGCCGCGCAGATTCGACCATCAGCACGTTGATGTCTGGCTGCGTAATTTTCTTCGCGCCGCAGCGCTTGCCCACGTTGTGAACCATCGCCTGCGGACCGGCGAGCGCTACAATTTCCGCCGGCACCAGGTCGTCGTGCAGCACCACGTTCGATTCACGCAGCAACCGGTGCACTTTCAGCGTCAGCAGCTCCGGATCGCCCGGGCCCGCGCCTGCGAGAAACACTTTGCCTCTCGCACCGTGCACGCGCGGGCTCATCGCACGGCCTCCGCGGGATTTAGCGGCGACTGCTCCGCAGCGCCAGCATCCGCAATCGCGCTCAGATCGCCGCCCGCAGCCTGCTTGTGCGCCGCGCGCCGAGCAGGGCACTCATGCGCCTCGCAAACCTCCACCTGGGCGAGCCGGTGCAGCGCCCGCTTCCGCGCTTCAGACGCCGGATACGCCGCCAAAATCTCGCGCCGCAGCTCGCCCACAACGCGCAGCCACTCGCCCGTGCCCGCATCGAGCCGCGCATCGATCTCGCGCCGCAACCGCTGCACCAGTGCCGGGCTTTCTCCCGCCGACGAGATCGCCACCTGCAGCGCGCCGCGCTTCACCACCGCGCCGAAATAAAAATCGCAGTTCGGCGGATCGTCCACCGCGTTGCACAAAATGCCGCGCTCCTGCGCATCCGCGAACACGCGCCCATTCACGTGCGCGTCCGCCGTCGCCGCAATCGCGATGAACGCGCCATCGAGATCCGCCACGTCGGCGTATTCGCGTTCGAGCCATTCAATCGCGCCAAGCCGCGCAAGTTCACGCGTCTCATCTAGTGCACGCGGCGCCACTACCGTCACACGCGCGCCAGCGTCCAGCAGGGAAGCGATCTTCGCCGTCGCAATTTCTCCCGCGCCCACCACGACGCACCTGCGCCCGCTAAGCTTCAGGAACATCGGAAATAGGCCCGGCGCACTCATTTCACTCGCCCACTCCATGCGGCACCGGGCCCGCCGGCAAATCGCGCGACTGCGCGAGCACCTCGCGCCCCGCCAGCTGCCCGCGCAGCTCTTCATTCGTGTAACGCGCGAAATACTGCCGCAAATTTTCGCCGCCATTACGATTCGCGATGTACGCGCGCAACAAGCGTTCGATGGATTCGGGCACCTCGCTCGCGGCGCAGCGGTAGCCGCTCAGCCGCGCGATACTTTGATTCGCTCCCACCGCGCCGCCCAGGCAGAAGTAGTACGCGTCCACCAGGTCGCGCCCCTGTTTTACTTTCTTTCCTTCGAGGCCGATGTCTGCGATCCAGTGTTGCCCGCACGAATTCGGGCAGCCGGTGACGTGCAGCTTGAGTTGCTGATCGAAATTCGGGATGCGTTGCTCGAGTTCCTCCACCACCCAACGCGAAAATCCTTTCGTCTCGGTGATCGCGAGCTTGCAGAATTCCGTTCCGGTGCACGCGATCGCTCCCCGCCAGAAGAACGACGCTTCCACTCGCAATTCAATCGCGTTCAATTCGCGCGCGAGCTCGTTTGCACGAGCCGACGGCACATTCACGACGATCAAGTTCTGCATGTTCGTGGTGCGCAGCTCGCCGCCCGCAAACCGCTCCGCCAATTCCGCGGCCTGGCGCAGCTGATCCGCCGAAATTCGCCCGCGAAGCACCGCCGCGCCCACCGCCACAAGCCCGTGCTGCTTCTGCGGCTGAATGCCCACGTGATCGCGATACACATCCACGGGCGCGCGCTCTTCCGCGGCAGGCTCGTACGCAAATCCAGTCCGCGTCCGCAGCTCGTCGAGAAAGCGCTCCGCCGTCCACCCCTGCTTCGTGAACAAATGCTTCAGCCGCGCGCGGTCCCGGCTTTCGCGCAGCGCCTGCTGGTCGCGAAAAATCTCTACGACGCCCTGCATCGTGCGCAGCGCCTGCTCCGGCTTGATGAACGCGTCGAGTTTCACGCTTAGGTGCGGATCCGCTGAAAGACCGCCGCCAACGCGAAGCGTGAAGCCCACCTCGCGCCGTCCACGCAGCGTACGCGCCACGGCCGTGAGTCCGATGTCATTAATCTCCGGGTAAGAGCACCACACCGAGCAGCCCGTCACGGACGACTTGAATTTGCGCGGCAAATTGTAGAAGTCGCTGTTGGCCGTGAGCAGCCGCGCCGTTTCGATCGCCAGTGGGGAAGCGTCGATGATTTCGTCCGCTGCAACGCCAGCAAGCGGGCAGCCGGTCACGTTGCGAACCACATCGCCGCACGCGCCCTTGGGCGAGAGTCCGGCGGCGCCGAGCTTCTCGATCACTTCCGGCAGCGATTCAATCGTCAGCCAGTGCAGCTGAATGTTCTGCCGCACCGTGATGTCCGCGATCGACCGCGCATGCTTCTCGCAGATGTCCGCAATCGTTCGCAATTGTGCCGAAGTGAGAAATCCGTTCGGAATCCCGACGCGCAACATGAAGTACTTCGAAGCTTTGCCTTCGCCGCCAACGCCGCCCGTGGCACCAGCGCCGTCGCCCTGCGTGTAAATCCCCCACCACTTGAAATAGGTGTTCGCCCACTCCGGCAGCACCGCGTCGCGGCCCTCGCGCGCGAAGGCCTTGATCCGGTCGAACTCCAGCCACGGGTTCGTCTCGCGCTTCAGGCGCTCGACCTTCTGCGCCTTGGTTTCTTTCGGTGCCGTCGTCTCGCCCGGAATGCTCAAAATTTGCTCCCTAAAAACAAAAAACCCGCCGCCAGCTGCTGCGCTGGTGAGCGGGTATTCGAATCCGGTTATAGAATTACGCTATAGCTATTCGGATCGCACCCCCGCGCCAGCCGTGGCATTACAACAACACGGACAACACATCACGACGCAGGAATTGCGATTCATCCAGTCCATCGTACCTTGCTCGCGGTCAATTACCAAGTAAATCGTACATGAAATGAAAAGCGCCGGGTGCTGAACTGCCACCCGGCGCCGTTCAGAATGCGCCTCCCGCTGTTACTTCGTGGCGGGGAAGGTGAAGAGTTCGAACAGGTCGCTGATCGCGGGGCTGTTCGTCGGAACGTACGGGTTCGCTGCCGTCGCGACCGGGTTCGGGAAGTTATCGCGGCTGCGGCTGGTAACCGGCTGCAGGCTCCAGTTGCGCTCGATGAACTTCAGGATCGAAACGTGGTCCGAGTAGTTGTGCGTCACAGCGCCGCCCGTGGTGAAAGGCGAAACCACGATGCACGGAATACGCGTGCCGTCGCCGAAGAAGTCCAGCGGCTGAATGTAACCAGAGTCGTAGTAGCCGCCGCCTTCGTCGAACGTGATGATGATGGCCGTATCCGCCCACAGGGTCGGGTTAGCCTGCACCGCATCCACGATCTTCTTCGTGAAACCTTCGAAGAGATCCAGTTTCGACGATGCCGGGTGGCCATCGACGAAACCGCTCGGCTTGACGAACGAAACGGCCGGGAGCGCGCCGCTTGCGATGTCCGCGTAGAGGTTCGCGGTGTCTTGAATGTGCGCAGTGCGGACGGCTTCGTTAGCCATGATCGACGTGTCGTACTGGAACGGGTTGCAAATGTTGCAGTACTCGTCGCTCGCTGCGCCGAAGTCGCCGTAGTTCAGTTGGTACTTATCGGCAACGTAGTTGTTCCACTGATCGCCGTAGTACTTCCAGGAGATGCCCTTCGAGAGAAGTTCATCGCCGATGCTCGGAACGGCCGAGGGAGGAATCGTGAACACGGTGTTGTTCGAGTTGGTGTCCGTGAACGCGTTCGATCCGTCGCCGAAGTAGCCCGGGTTGTAGTTGTTCAACAGGTAGTAGTGTCCGGGTTGGCAGCGCGAAGGAATGTTGTAGGACTGGAGGTAGTTCAAAATCGCCTGCGATCCAGGCTGGTTCGCATCGCCGCAGTCGCTGTACGAGCCGCCGCCGTAGGAGGGCGAACCGAAAGAACCGCCGCCGTATCCGTCTTCCGTGTACCAGTTGTTGGTGCCGGGAGCCGGGTTGGGGTTCTCGATTTCATCCACCTTACCCGCGTTCGCCGTGCCCGCAGCTACAGTCACGTTGTGCGGCGGCACTTGAGCGTTGCCCTTGCCGTCGGTGAAGTAAATCGCGTCGCCGTGTCCGAGCATGATGTGGTTCGCGCCCGTTCCGCCGGCAACCGACTGGTGGAAGTTGTCGCTCATCGCGTAGGTCTGAGCCAGGTAGTTGAAGTAAGGAGCGTCGCCCTGTTGCACGTTGTAGAAGCCCAGGGACGTCGAACCTTCACCGGTGGTCAGCGCGGTCGGCGAGTAGTTGGTGCTGAAGTTCGCTGGGGGCAGGATGCCGTTGGCGCCCGCGCCTTCGGTCACTTCAACCCACGCGAACAAGCTGTTGGTGCACTGGTGGGCCAGGGCGCAGTCTTCCTGTTCCCACATCTGGTAGAAGCGGTGCACCGGGCTGGCCGCGTAGTCGTCGTACGAAAGACCGCGCGTCAACTGGAACGGTCCCGCGGGAAGCGCATTTACGTTGTCGATACGCGCATCGGGGATCTTCGAAGCAAGACCGGTACCGCCGGTCACGAGGTACTGATAGTAGTTCGACGCCAGGCCGTTCTCGTCGAGCTTTGCTTCGCTCAGGTTCGGAACGTACGGGGTCGTCGGGCCACCGGTGAGCGGCGCGGGTAGTTGGTCCTTCGGGAAGTACTGCTGGCCAGCCGGGTAGAGCTTGAACAGATCGCCCGAGGTGGTCGCTTGGAGCTGACGCGCCTTGGCGAAGTTCGGCCCCGGCGTACCGTCGGAGTAGATGATTCCTTCCGACCAAAGATTGTTTACCGTTTGACCTTTCTTCGGCGCGTACGTCGCGAAGACGTGGTCAAAGCTGCGGTTCTCTCCGATAATCACGATCACGTGCTTGATCGGAGTCGTCGTATTGTTGCTGGCGCTTTGCGCTTGAACGGAATTGGCGAGCGGCCCACCAACCGTGAACTGGAACAGCGCGATCGCTGCAACGCCGATCTTGAGCGTGTGCAGGGATTGTGAGACGAACTGCTTAAGCTTCATCGAAGCTCCTTGGTGACGTTTGGAATTCGACTGCGTCTAATGTGATAACCGCGCCAGTTTGCCGCTATGTTTTTCTTGTGTGAATGAACGGAGACTTTCGAAGATTTTCGTTCGCACGCGCCTCAAGATTTTTTCCTGATGAATTTCGCGCGCCCTGCCCGAGAAAAATTGCAAATTATTTCGTCCCAGAAAAAGTCCTAGTACTTTTCCCGCGCATTTCTCTCGTTTAGTTTCTGTAGCGGCGGCTCTGCGCAACGTTATGCCCCGCCAGCCTTCGAATTTGTTTCTGCGCACTCGCGAACACACGCTCACCGATCCATTTTGACTTTCCAAGTTGGGACAAATAAAAAAGCCTGCCGGGCCCGAAGGCGCGGCAGGCTCAAGGAAGGGAACTGCGTTTTGTTGCGCGTTAGCTGTTCGGGCCTAGCTGTTCGGGCCGCCGATGTGGCTGAAGAGCCAGAACAATCCCGCCGCGAGGCAAATCGACGCAGGCAGCGTCAGCACCCAAGCCAGCAGCAGGTTGCGCACCGTGGACATCTGCAAGCCCGACTTGTTTGCCGCCATCGTGCCCGCCACGCCCGAAGATAAGACGTGCGTCGTACTGACCGGTAAACCAAACCAGTCCGCCGCGCCGATCGTCACCATCGCGGTGATTTCAGCGGCGGCGCCCTGCGCGTACGTCAGGTGGTCCTTTCCGATTTTTTCACCGACCGTGACCACGATGCGCTTCCATCCGATCATCGTGCCCATGCCGAGCGCAATCGCCACAGCGACTTTCACCCATGTGGGAATGAACTTCGTCGCGTTGTCGATGTGCTTCTTGTAGTTCGCCACCACGTCCGCATCCGCCGCGGAGAGTTGCGGGTTCTTGGTCTTCGCCATCAACCGCAGCGCCTCAGCCACCACATACATGTCGTTGCGGAAGTTGCGCACCTTATCCTGCGGCACGGCCTTCAGTTCTTTGTACTGCGCCATCTCGGTGCCGATCCCGTTCACCAAAGTGCGCAGCGCCAGCATCGTGTTCGGCGTGAACTGCTTGGTGCGGATGTAGTCCGTCACTTCTTCACGTGCATCGCCAACGACTGCTGTGGGCGACACGTAGTGATCGAGAGTGTTCGCTGTTTGCGTTGAGACGGCTACGAAATCCTGCGTCTGTTGGTAGGTCACCGCGTGGTTTACCGCGTAAGCCGTCGGCACCGTCCCGATCAGAATCAACATGATCAAGCCCATGCCCTTCTGTCCGTCGTTCGAGCCGTGGAAGAAGCTCACGCCCGTGCAGGTCAGCACCAGCAGGCAACGGATCCAGAATGGCGGCGGCTCGTTGCCCTTCGGGGCTTCGTACAATTCCTTGTTGGGGATCAGCTTCTTGCAAACGATGAAGAGCAGCGCCGCGAAAACGAATCCGATGATCGGCGAAAGAATCAGCGACTTTCCGATGTTCGTCGCCTGGCCCCAATCGACGCCGCTCGTGCCCGTCTTGGTGGACATGAACTGGTTCGCCAGGCCCACTCCTATGACCGATCCGATCAAAGTGTGCGAGCTCGACGCCGGCAGACCGAACCACCAGGTGCCCATGTTCCAGATAATCGCCGCGACCAGCAGCGCGAACACCATCGCGAATCCCGCGCGCCCGCCGACCTGCAAAATCAATTCCACCGGCAGCAGCGACACGATCGTAAACGCCACCGCGCCCGACGAAACCATTACGCCGAGGAAGTTCCAGAAGCCCGACCAGACCACCGCGACGTGCGGCTCGAGAGTGTGTGTATAAATGACCGTCGCCACCGCGTTCGCCGTGTCGTGGAAGCCGTTCACAAATTCGAACGCCAGCGCCGTCAGCAGCGCTATGCCCAGCAGGAGAAAGGGAACCCAGCTCGTCGGGTGCACGTCGCGCAAGTCACCCAGCAGGTGCGCCGCCGCGTAGGCCACGCCGATCACCATCGCGCAAAGCGCAATGAGCATTCCAATCCGCCCGGGACCGGACGACGACATCTTCTTATCGAGAATCGACTTGTGTCCGTCTTCCGGCGAGGGTTTCTCGAGCGCTCGTGCAGCTGTTGCCATTCATCACCTCATGAGGGGGAAATTGCTTGGGGCGCGAAGGTACCGAGCCTATGTTACGGAATCATGACAAGCGCGTTAACACTCTCGCGCGCCGCAGCCGGATGCCGCCCGATTCGGCGTAGTTCTAGCACGCTTCCAGCCCCGAAGTCGCGCACCATATTTTTTGAGGCCGTTCCGGCTAGAGCTGCCTGTAACGGCCGGTCGTAGTCCCGTAGAGCGTCCCGCTCTTTGGGGGCCGGGACCGGGCAGCCTTTGTAGCGCTGGTTTTTAGGGGAGGTTACTCCAACCATACTGTGGCGGCATATAAAT
>Ga0209169_10002634_pt1 | contig 10764 bp, 3 predicted proteins | sample HubBroMetageWRM4_FD_188346 | JGI IMG/M metagenome (GOLD analysis project Ga0209169, IMG submission 188346) | Warmed soil microbial communities from the Hubbard Brook experimental Forest, New Hampshire - Hubbard Brook CCASE Soil Metagenome WRM 4... | ecosystem: Environmental > Terrestrial > Soil...
TCCTCGCGCACTTGTGCGGCGAGTGCCGCAATTCGCCCCGCGGTGTTTCGGTGCTCCAACGCGATCCGGTGCGCGAGCCCGCGTCCGAGCGGCCCACTCCAAAGCTCCTCGCGCTCTTCCGCGGACGGAACTTCAAGGCGCCAATCGATGATGACGCGGCCGTCCGATTCGAAGTCGCCGTCCGGTCCGGTCAGCACGACGATCGGTCCGCCGTAGCTTGGAATCGCCGGCAGCGCTTTGCGCTCTCCGGGAGCAAGCCACTGCGAGAACACCGGAATGAGCCCGCGCAAAACCAGCCACGGCGCCATACCGGTGAGGTGTTCGGCCGAGATCAGCACGGGCCGCTTCCCGGCGGCCGCAGCGACGCGCGAGGCGGCTGCGCGCGCCTCGGCCGAGTCGCCGCCTCGAAGCACCAAAACCGGCGCGCCACTGGTCCCGTCCGAAAGGCGCGCACCGATCGCGACCGCCTGTTTCTCAGACGTCTTCCCCAACGGTACCGGAAACTCGCCGCCTTGATGAATCGCGCCCGTTCCCGGCCAGAAACTTTCCATGCCGCGCAACGCCAGACTGCTCGGCAATGGAATGCGGACGTGCCGTTCGGGTAATGGCGATTCGTCGGACGAGAGCGCGAGCAAACCGCACTGCACCGCATTGCCCTGACCGAGGAAATGGATCAAACTCGGTTCGTGATCGTCGGAATAAGCCTGTGCGAGCAATCCGATCGTCGGGCGGCTATGTGCCAGCGGCTGCTGCAAGTGGGTCAAAATATGGCCGATCAGCAGATCTTCTTCTACCGCGACCGCTAACCGTACCGCAAGCGTTTCGATTGCGGTCAATCCAAAGCCATCTGCAACGGCGATCAGCGACCGATCGGCATCCTGCGGCGATCGGCAGTAGTCACGGAAAGCGGCGAGGAGCGGGATTCGGCTTCCGGCGTGCCGGCGCGCGATCGCATTCAATCTCCCGTGCACGTTTTCGTCAAGCGACGTGCACGAAACCGCCAGTCGAGCTAAGCCCGCCAGCGCGAAGCTGTAGGCGTTGACCTTCTCCTGCTCGATGCCTTCCGCGGCAAGGTTCAACATGCCAACGCCTTACCGAGAATCTTTGAGGTAGTGAAACCGCACGACGCAGCCGAGCCACGGTAGCCATCCCGGGTCGATGTCGAGTCCAATGCGCCGAATCCGCACGTCCGCGTCGTCGAGTGCAAAAGAAACGTCGACGTCGGTCCGGCTCGATAAAACGCGGCCGCTTCGATTGACGACGTCGCTGACCAAGAGGCGCCCGGCGCGCCAACACCAGCGCCGTACCGCCAGCGCCCACGTGCGCACCACTTTCGACGTTTCGAGCTGCAGCGGCGCAAACGCCTCGTTCGACCGTTCGATCTCGTCACTGATCCATGCAAGAATCGGATCGGATGGTTCCACGCCGGCGTGCGCAGCGAGATGCATCAAGACTCTCGCGGCTATCCGCGCTTGCGCGAAGCGAACGTCGGCCACAGCCTTTGCGAAGCCAAGGTGTGCCATCGGATTGAGCAGGAAGTAGAGGCCGGCTGCACTGGTTCTCGCTCCAATGTACGCAAGGCTATCCAATTCACGGTCACCCACCGCCGGCTCGCCGTACGGAACGAGCGCGAGAAAATGACGATTTTCGGTATCGTCAGCGGTCGATATCGAGTCGAGCACATCAGAAATGGTTTTGCGATGATGGCCGTCGCGCTTCTCCCGATCTCGTACTTCACGATCATCGGACGCGTGCGAATCAAATAGCTGCGGTTTAATTGGCAGCGGCTCAATTTGCCCTCGCGGTTCGTCTGCGATCGTCGTCTCGTCAAATACGATGGCCGCGCTCGTATCTCGACTCCCAACCGAAGGTTCCGCGGCGCCGGTAAGCGCCTGCGACGCCTCGATCCGGCGTAGCGTCGCGCGCGCATGCGCTACAACGGAAACGCCCGGCCGCGGCGGCAAGATCCGCAAGACTGCCAATGAAGCCAGCCATACCGCGCGCGGATCATCGCATCCAAACCGCCGCCCCGCTCGCGCCACCACGCGCTCGACGTCTTCGGACAGTGTAACGTTCGGAGCGAACGTGTCGTCAGCGCGCTCCGCTCCCAGTTCGCGCAGCCAACGTGTAACGCTCGCCAAAGGTAGGGCAGCCACTGCGTCGATGGTGCCGCCGCCTTCGTGCAACGCGAAAAGCACTTGCGCAACCCGATTCCACGAACCCGGGAGCTCGTGCAACCGCCCGACGATCGCTGCAATCTGCTCGCCCCGGCTGAAATCCGATTCGCAGCTTGTGACGAGCGGCCAAAACCATTCGGCAAACGGTTCTCGTTTCACGATCCGTCGCAGCAACAATTCGAGCGCCTCGTCATGGCTATGGAAAAAGACGGCGTCGCTCGCAACGGCACGCCGGTCGTTGCCGTGCATCGCTCGCTCGCCGAGCACGCTAAACGCGGACTGCAGCTTGTCGAGCCAGATCGCACGGCTGCCGTCGGCGGGTAAGTCCTTAACGTTAACGCGCCGGAAGTAATAAACCCGGCCTTGATCTTCTCCTGGAAGCGTCACCAGGCGCAAGGTTTCGGAGAGCGCAAACTCGACCCGGGCCCGCGCGCCGGCATGGTGCAAGCTCAACCGGCTTCGCCGGACGTGCCGGTCGTTGCGATCGAGCCGCGCTCCGAGATCGATCATCCGGCAAACGCGCGCAACGCGGTTACCTGCGGCGGCGCACTGGTAAAGTGTGCGACGTCATTGGCCTCGAGGTAGCCGCCGGGTTGCGTGACCTTAGTGATGGTCGCCGTGACGCTCGTGCTGTCCAAATCGCTCACGACCGCCTGCGCCGCTAGGTTACCTTTCGAGAAGAGCTGGACGTACATGCCGGCCGCAATGCGCGTCGACGGCAGCGTCAAGGAGATCCTACTGCCGACAACGGCTTGATTTCGTATCAGCACTGCTCCCGCAATGACGTCATTGACCGGAGCGTGGCTGGCTAACAGGATGCTGACGCGCACGACGTCGCTCATGAACGCTGCGGCTGCCGCGTTCGAGGAGTCGATCTGCGAGAATAACCAATCCACCAGCAGCTGCATCTGTTGACGATCGGTATACGGTTGCGCATTCCAGTTCGGCAAGATGGCCAGGCTTTGGAGCTGGACGGTGAGGCCGGAACCTGAGAGGAACTCGGCCCAAGCGAGCCGGTCGACCGGGAGCGCCAGGTTCGCGCGGGTATAGACACAGGTTGCGACACTGCCGACTTGTGCGACGATGCGTGCCGTCGAGTTTGCGATCTCGGTATGAACGGCTTCGGAGGCCGTCAGATCGCCGATGCCCATGATGTTCGTTAGCGTGCCGACTTGGGCGCTCCAACTCTGAGTTGCAAGCGCGGACGGCTGGAGCGAGGACCGTTGCGCTTGGAAGCCGCGAAAGACTTGTTGATTTGCCGCGTAGACGCCGGCAATCGCCGGTCCGTAGACGCTGGGCGTTGCCAGCGCCGAGGAGACTTTCAGCGGGAGCGCCAGATCCATCGCGGCTCTGGCCTGGACGTCGCTTGCAAGATTCGCCAGTTCGCTTGGCCGGCTGAGCCCGCTGACGAGCGTCGCGACGGGCGGGAACCAATTGGCCGGAGCGTCCGAGAGCAGCGCGACGACCTCGCGCAGCTCCGGCGGAATCGCCGTCGACTGCTGCAGGCACGTAGGCACAGGATTCACCACGTTGCCGGGAACGAGTTGCCGGCTCGGCACGTCTTGCATCGTCTCGAGCGTTCGAGGCCGCGTGTAAGCAATAACCTGAACGGACGTTGCCAGCACCTGCTGCCGCTGCGCGTTCACGTTTGCCACGCGCTGTTGCTCGTCGCCGAGCAGCGCCGTGGTAAAGGCCACGTCTTGGCGCGTTTGGCTCAAGTCGTTGTCGAGCCGCTGGAGCAGCGTTTGGGCCGACTGCACGTTGTTCTGAACGTTGGCCAGCGCCATGCTGCAAAGGCTCACGAAGTCGACGTAGGTTTGCACGCGGCCTTCGAGCGCACGCATCAGTTGGGAATGCTGCTCGACCACCCGAACTCCGGTCGAAAAGAGTCCGCCCTCGTCGATGTTCGCGCGTACGTACGGCGATTGAACCTTTGCGAAATACTGGCTCGCATTGGCAGCGCCGGGTTGGAGCTCGCCGAGCCAGTGGACCTCGGTCGGAATGGGTGTCGGCGAACCACCCGAACCCGGCGTCGGGACTCCGACCATTGTCCACACAAGCGTGCTGCCCGTTTCGCTCGTTGTTTGGCCGGCGATCGTCTTCCACGTAGGTTGGTTCGCGCCCGAGGGTCCGGCCGTCGTTACAACCTGAATGTTTCCATTGGAATCGACGATTGAGGTTTGAAGTGCGTAAGGCGTACTCGCCTGCCAAGCCGCGTCCACGAGAAATGGAAGGTCGGCGGTGGTGATCTCAAGCGCGGCCAGCGCCTGCATGAACGCGTAACGGTCGGCGATCGCATAAAACAGACTCTCCTGCGAGGGAGATTGCGCGAGCCGCTCGGCGATCGTCAACGTCCGCACGTCCAACTGCGCGCCGGAGATCGGCTGTTGTTGCGTGATCTGCGGCGATGGTGCTGCCGGACTAACCCCCACACCGATGCCCGCAACTGGACCTGATTGCTGGTAGATCCCCGCAGGTCCCACGTAAACTCCAGACAGGTTTGAGAACCCGGCGCCCGTCTTGGCGATCGACGCCGGTCCCAGATTCTCTCCGGACACGTTCGAGAACCCGGCGCCGGTAACGGGAGCCTGCTTGTAGATCGTTGGCGTATCGAACGCGCTCGTCACCCGCGCCGCTCCCAGATTCGCCTGCATCGCAACGGAAGATTGCAGGGTCGAGCGCTTCGGCAAGACTTGCACCGACGCGATGTCCATGCCCATCTTCGGGGTTGATGAACCTGCCGGCGCTGCAGCCTGCTCTGCCAGGGACTCCTCGGCCGCCGTGGCTTCGTCCGCCGACGAGGGCACGCCGCCGGCCGTTGCTCCAGGAATGATGGATGCGAGATAGGTCTGCAACTGCTGCGCGGTCGATGTGGCGGAATCGCCCGTCGCGATATTCGCGAGTATCGTCGAGGTTGCGAGTCGCGTCGCGTCGTCGCTCGACAGTACCCCCTGACGAAACCGGTAGATATCGGTCTGCGTCGTTAGAAACGCAAGATCGAGCATATCGTTTGCCTGCTTGATCTTCGCGTTCACGTAACTGATGAAGCTTTGGAGCCCATTGGTTCCTAAATACGTCCAGTCGTCCGAGCTGATAAGCGGAATAGTATGCGCCGTGCCGCTCGTGTCGGTGTATTGAACGACATAGGGCGGCCCCGCCGCCTGCGCTTGCAGATTCTGTAAGTCCGCGGAGGCCCAGCCGGCGCAGACCCATTTGAGGCTCGTGCCGTCTTGGGTCGTCTGTCCGGTTAACGTGCTCCATGGGGGCTGTGCGCCACCCGATGTGCCGGCCGCAACTGCCGTTTGAACGTTGCCGTTCGAATCGAAGACGAACGCGCCCACCGCATACGCCGCATTCGGCTGCCAGGTTCCGACGCCGCAGTTGGTCCAGGTGACGCCGCTGTCGGTCGTGGTTTGACCTACGTTTGCATTCCATGCCGGTGGCGCGCTTCCGGACTCGCCCGCGGTTTGCACAGTTTGCGTGTTGCCATTGGAATCGAGAACAAATTGGCCTTTCGAATACGCTTGATTCGGCTGCCAGATTCCAGGACCGGCATTGAGCCATTTGAGAGGACTTTCGCTCGTCGTTCCGGCGTCGTCGGTCGTGCTAGCCCCGGAGTTTGGGTTCCAAATGAACTGCGAAGCTCCCGACGTGCCCGCCGTCTGAACCTCTTGTATATTGTTGTTCGGATCGACGAAGCATTTATGGACCGCGTAGGCGGTGTTCGGAAGCCAAAGCGTCGGTGGACCTTCATTGATCCAGATGATGGCGCCGTCGTTATCCGACGTTCCTTCATTGATTTCGCTCGACCAAATCGGGGGCGCGCCTCCCGATTTGCCGGCCGCGGATTGCACGACTTGGAGGTTGCCGTTGGAATCGACCACGACTTGATCGACCTTGTACGGATAGCCGGCTTGCCATGCAGCGGGGCCGTCGTTGTTCCAGACAATCCCTCCATTCGCCGGCCCATCCTGCGTCGGGGCATCTACCTTGAGATTCCAAATATACTGCGAAGCTCCCGACGTGCCGTTTGCCTGCGGGATTTGAAGGCTGCCGTTAACGTCGAAAATGAATTGATTGGTTGTGTACGCGGTATTCGGCTGCCAAATGCCCGTGCCGTTATTAAGCCACGCGATCGCGTTGGGTGATGCGCCGTCTGGCGTCGTCGCACCGATGTTACTGCTCCACACGGGCGGCGCCGCGCCGGAGGTTCCTGCGGTCGCGACCTTCTGGATGTTTCCGTTACTGTCGATGATGAATTGGCCGACGACGTACGCTGTATTTGCTTGCCACGTTGAAGGCCCAAGCGTTCCAAAGGTCTGATCGAGAGTCGGATTAGGATTGGGCTGCGGAAACGCGGGCGGCAGCGCGTCGCGGCCGGCACGCTCGGCTGGAGTAAGATTAGCGTTGAGATCGACCGCGTTGGGATTGGGCGACGGTACGTTGGGACCCAACGCTGCGACGAGCGCGTTCACTTCGAGCTGTATCGCTTTGCGCGTGTGCAGCGTCGCATTGCGCGAATGCACCGCGTTGTTGATCTCGTTCTGGAAGTCGGGCGCCACGGTCTCGGTGACGAGTATGTCGGGATCGTAGAGGGTATCGGGAAGCGGCACTAAGATTTCGACGTTCTCCGCGGGAGACGATGCCGACGGTCCAGTGGTGAGCGCGGGAATGGGATCGGCCAACATCCCGGTCTGCAAAACCGCTTCCAATTCCTCAAGCAGCACCGGCGCCGCGTTAAGCGCCCAGTTGGGCGGAAACCAGACGCCGGTCGGTTGCGGTTGCGTCAAAAAGTTGACCGCCGCCACGGGTAGGATGCCGCTCGGCGGCAGCAGCGTGCAGATCTGGGCGAGATTCGTGAGCGGAGGGCTCTGTCCGAGCTGATCGGCGACTTGTTCGGCGAGTTGCTGCACGCGCGCCATTGCCAGCCCCGGCTGGACGATCGGCGGGATCGCGGTGCCGTTGTTCACCCAAGTTACGCTGTTGTCGGTTGTCTGCAGGAACGTGTCGTTCCACTGCGGCTGCGAGCCGCCGGTGATGCCGCTAACTAATACGGTCTGTGCGTTGCCGCTTGCGTCAAAGATCGACTGCCCCACGTTCATTTTCGCGTTCGGCTGCCACGCGGCGATGCCGCCGTTGACCCAGGTCACGCCGTTGTCGGCAGTCGTCGCGCCCGCTGCGGTGGCCCACTTCGGCGGCGCAGGTCCCGCGCCGGATTGGCCGGCGGTTTGCACCTTCTCGATGTTGCCGTTCGAATCGACGATCAACGTGCCGGCGAAATAAGCGTTGTTTGGCTGCCAGACCGGCGCTAGTTGTGGCAAGGCCGGAAACGAGTAGCGCCGGCGCGGAAGTCCACCGGGACGTACCACGGATGCGCAATCGAAGAAGAGCAGCTTGCCCGTCTGGTCGAACGCGGACAGCGCCACGGGAACGCCAAGCATCATCCACGGAAATTGCGTGTCGAGTCCAAATTGCGCTTCCGCCGAAAAAATTGCGTAAGCTAGCCGGTTTCTCCACGTGGCCGCGGGCGTTGGGCTCGGCAACTGGAGCAGCGTCACGCCATCTACCCATGGGAGGAAGACAAGACGCGTGCCGTCGGCAATCTGCCAATCTTCGAACGCGTACTCGGCGGGATCTTGATCGCACGATGCGCCGAGATTCCCGCTGACGATAGTCGGGGGTGGCCCGGTATCGAATGCCTGACCGCTCACCTGCGCAACGATCGGTTGCAACACGAAGAAGCCCGCGGTGCTAGTAGTCCACCGGCTTGCGAATGCCTTGAATTGCTCGATGAGCTGACCGCTTGCGGCGTCGACGACCGCGATCGTACTGAGATTCGTTTGCAGCGTGCGCAGCAGGTTGACGTCTTCGCCGGAAGCGGCGATGCCGTAACCGGGCGTGACGGTCAGCACGGGATCGGCCGTGCTTGTATCGATCGAAAGCGCGAGTCCTTTGACGACACCCGCCGTGACGGCTTGACCGAGCGTTGCGAGCAGTCCCGCGCGATAGGACTGTTCGTCGCTGAGCGAAGTCGCGGTCAGCGTGCGCCCGGTGAAGCAATTGAGACGACTGCGCCAACCGGGGTTTACCTGCTGCAGCAGTGCGGGCTCGATGCCCAGCAGGCTTTCGCCGGTAGCGGGATTCGCGATTTGAGTGGCAGGCATCTCGTGTCCTCGCGCGTTCTTCTAGCTCGGAATTGGAGGCGGTGAGGTGAAGTCGACAAACGTTGGTGAGCTGCGCCGGCGAATGTAAAATCCGTAGGTTTGACTCCCGATCACGCTCGCCCACGATGCGTTGGTTTGCGGCGTTGGCGGCACTGGCTGCGGTGCGCCTTGATAGAGACGCAGCAACGCGATCGGCGGCCGGAAGCTCAGCACTTGGGGCAGCGTCGGAGCCGGGGAGATCACGGGCAGCGAGCTGCTCAGCGCTGCGAAGCCCGAACGCGGCACCGGTATCAACGCAAAGACGGCGAGATCGGCATAGGCGCTTTGCGGCAGCGTTAAATCGATCGGCGACAGCGACATGCTATCCTCGATGAGCGCCGGAATTTCATCGGTCGGAATGATGCTCAGCCGCACGTCCATTTGCTGCGGGAAGAATACTTGCGAAAATGCCAGCGCGGTGCTCGTTCCGGTTACCGTCATCGACGCGAGCGGAAAGCGGCCCGCGGGCGGCAGCGCTTGAAAGTAGTTTCCCGCCGCAAAGTTTGCCGAGAGACCCGAAGCTCGACGCTGCGCGACCGTCTCTTGCAGTTGCCCGTCGTACTGCTGCAAGAACGCCTGCTGCGCGGCGGGATCGGTGAGTCCAAAGCGCAGGCCGCTGTACTCGGGACCTGCATCGCGCCGAACGAGGTACGGATCGATCCACTCGATGACGCCACGTTCGATGCTCACCATCGCAACCGGCAAGATTGAATCGGGAAGCTGGGATGCCGTCGCCGTGAGAAAGATCTGTCGCGCCAAGGCCGAGCGTTGCTGCGCGGCATCGTAAGTGCTCACCGGATCGGGGTAGGGAATCAGCGAGACCGCGGTCGCTTCGACGATGCTCCCGTCCTGAACCGTTCGGGTTCCCGTAACGCTCGTCGGATACGAGACGATCGGATCCGCGGTAAACTCGACCGGGCGCAACGCCAATACGTACAGGCCCGAACGCGTTCGTGCCGGAGTCTTGGGGGTCGAAGACGTACCGAACTGCACGTCCAAGTTCTCCTCATCGGGCAGGTCCGCCAGGTGCAGCGTTAGATCGTCGGTCAACAGCACGAGCTCGCCGGCCGGCGTGATGCCTTGCCCTGCCGTGATGACGACGACGTCCGCATCAGGCATCTGCGGCGACACCGGCGGCATATATGCCCAGAGACCGTGCACGACACCGAAACCGGCGGATTGGCCGAGGTCGGCTTGGCGCTGCAAAAAGTAGTCTTGCTCGCGTGCGAGATCCCGTGCCGCGAGAAAGCGGCCGTCGAACCAGAGCGGTCGCGTGCGCTGGCTGTTGAGCGCAACCGAACCGTTGCCTTGATAGACTGCCAGCTCATTCGAGAGCAGCGCGACGCGAGTGTCGCCTTGTACGTAACTAGCCATGTCGTCTCCTAAGATTCCGCCCCGGAAGTAAGGCCAATCCAGCGCGCGACCAGTGACGCCGGATAGAGAAACAATCGCGAGAAGTTATCGATTGAGATCGCCGTGAGGTTCGCAGCCGGCGCTTGGCCCGTCACGGCCGTCGCCGGAATTCTGATGCGCGCCAGAAAAACCGCCGATGGATCGAGACCGCTCTGTGGCGGAATTTCCCGCGGGTAGCTCATGCCGCCAAACGGCGCGGATGCGCCCGGACCGCTCGTCGCATCTAACAGTTGCTGCTGCAATGTCTGCGGCGAGGGACTCGGCGGGGTCGTCACCGCTCCGATTCCGTACCACGGATCTTCGGGAAGGTTCAACGCCGGCGTCGCGAGCGTGAAGTCCACGTCCGGGCGCAAAACCAGCTGCATCGCAAACGAATCGAGCAGCCGGTTCGCGCTGAAGGCGTCGGTTGCGTCGTAATCGTCCTGCGTGGCAAAGCACGGCGTCACGCCGCGCGTGCAGCCGACGAACGTGGCAAAGACATCGACCACAATGACCAACGGTGCGCCGGACGCCGCGCTCGTTGCCTTCAGCGCGCCGTTGAGATCCGCCGCCGCTTGGCTTGCAAGCCAGGCGGCAATCCCAATGCAAACCGGGCGCGGAACCTCAATGATGCGGCCGACACGATCGATCGCAACGCCGGGCGTCACCTCAATCTCCAATACCGCCGAACCGAGGCACGTCCAAGCGTTGACGCTCGCGCCGTCGGGTACGGCCGCGCCGGCGATCGAACTCCAAGCCGGCATCTCGAGACCGGTCGTGAAGGGCGTGCTCGCCGTGAGCACTTGCAGATTACCATTCGGATCGGTGATAACCGTATGTCCACTAAACGTTGTGTTCGGCGTCCATCCGGCCGCAACGATCGGCCCCTCGTTGGTCCACGTGACGTTGCCGTCAAGGATCTGCGCGCCCGAGCCGGCCGGCCAAGTGATCTCGTTCGTTCCGCTCGTGCCGCTCGTGCCGCTCGTGCGAAA
>Ga0209169_10002635_pt1 | contig 10763 bp, 6 predicted proteins | sample HubBroMetageWRM4_FD_188346 | JGI IMG/M metagenome (GOLD analysis project Ga0209169, IMG submission 188346) | Warmed soil microbial communities from the Hubbard Brook experimental Forest, New Hampshire - Hubbard Brook CCASE Soil Metagenome WRM 4... | ecosystem: Environmental > Terrestrial > Soil...
TGAGCAGAAGTCCCAGGCAAAGGCACAGCAGAAGTCTGCAGAGGCTGAGCAGAAGTCCCAGGCAAAGGCACAGCAGAAGTCTGCGGAGGCTGAGCAGAAATCCCAGGCAAAGGCACAGCAGAAGTCTGCAGAGGCTGAGCAGAAGTCCCAGGCAAAGGCACAGCAGAAGTCTGCCCAGGCTGAAGAGAAGTCTGAAGCAAAGGCCGAGCAGAAGTCGCAGACCGAAGCCAAAGCAGAAAAACCTACGGCTATGCACCAATCAAGACCCGCAACTACGCACCAGTCAAAGCCGCCAGCGGAACATGAGTCGGCACCGCACGCGGAGGCAAAACCTCCCAAGGGCTAAGCTGAGAAGAGGTCAAGAAAAAGATCGCGATTCACTCATCGCGGTCTTTTTTTTTGACCAAATCACAGTTCCAAAATGTCGCCCGGTCGGCGGATCAGAGGCGCGAAGCCTTCACGCCTTTGCGCGCGGCTAACCGCAGCGGCTCTGTGGACGCCGGTTCCACCCGGTTCCGTCCTTTATGTTTAGCTCGATAGAGAGCCTGGTCGGCGGCCTGAATCACCTGCTCGGGCTGGCGATATCGTGTGCTCGGCTCCGCGACGCCAATGCTGACCGTTACCGATAAATGATCTGATGGGCGATCGGCGAAACTATCGGGAGGTCGATCATCGGTCACCTGATCTTCAAATAAGTAACCAGACAATTGCCTGGCCTGAGCCCGGTCAGATTTTTTCTTCCTTGATTTTCGCCGGTCGGATCCGCCCGTCCGAAGATCCTTCCGAACAGCGCCGGACTTCCCAGCACTCATTTCCGCACTTCTGGCAGCTCTCCTATCCGAACCACGAAGGTGGAAACTCGATTTCTCGATGACTCGCCGCAACGCCTCCAGATGCTCAAACGCATCTTTGGCTGAAGCATTTCGAAAGACAATGGCGAACTCTTCCCCGCCACACCGAAAAGCCTGTCCGCCGCCGCTCACCTCTGACAGACGCGAAGCTACCATGCACAGCACCTGGTCGCCGACGTCGTGGCCATAGGTGTCATTAAATTTCTTGAAGTGGTCAATATCGACGATAGCAATGGCGTATTGCTGATCGAGCGAAAGTAGAGATTCATTGAACGCCCGACGTCCGCGAATGCCTGTGAGTTCGTCGTGATAGGCAAGCACATACGAGGTCTCAATTAGCGAGGCCGCGAGAATGAGAGCAGCGGTCGCAACATAGGCATCCGACATCTTGCCAACCGGAGAGAATTGGAGCCACATAAAAACCGCCGCCACCGACCAGACAAAACCTGGCTCAACCGGCTTGCGCGTCTGAAAAAAACGCCGGACAAAAACCGCGATAGCCGCAACAAAACTCAAAAGGATCCAAAGCGGAATCGCAGAATCCCCCGCATGAAGCGGAGTAGCCGGACTGTTTTCCGGGCGGCACATCACCGCAAAGACGACCGATTCGAAAAAGAGCAATCCAAAGCGCGGCGCGATTCCTGCGATAATCAGGCCGCGCTCCCTCATCGCCGCGAACACGATGAAATTCAGGGGGACCAGCAAAGCGGCAAGCGCGACCGCAGTTCGTCCCGGTTCCGCACGAAGGACGCCCGCATGAACCTGCCCGGCAGAAAAGAAATCGACGGCGCGATGCGCCAGCAACAGAGTCAGTAAAGAAAACAAAACGCGGCTGGAATTAAATCGCCACGCCAGGACCAATCCGGCAGCGAACGCGCCCACATAATAGAAGGCCAGCGATGGCGCCACCTGAACAAACAGAGAACTGTCGACAAGCGCCGCCGCCAGCGCCAATAACAAGCCGCCGGGCACCAGCCACGCCTTCCAAGTTCGAGCGTTCACTTTTTAAGAATACGGCAGTCACGCCCGCGAGGCGATTATGTTTCAGGCACAGCCTGCCGTATTCCCTATCGCTATTCCAGAGAACGCGCGGAGTGATAGTCTTCCCTGTTCATGCCGCGCACAACACATTCCGAACTTCGTTCCGAAATCCGCATAGCCATCGACACCGGAGGCACGTTCACAGATTGCGTCTGGCTCGATGACGCGGGCGCTCTCAAAACTCTCAAGGTATTTTCCACACCCGACGATCCCTCGCGAGCCATCGCCGAAGCTTTGCAAAAAATCACGGAAGCTACGAAAAAAGGCCGCGCGGGAGCTACTCTCACGCTGCTCCACGGCACAACCGTGGGCACCAACGCCCTTCTGCAAAGAAAAGGCGCCAGTGTTGCCCTCGTCACAACCGCAGGATTTGAAGACGTAATTGAGATAGGACGTCAAGCTCGCCCTCGGCTCTACGACTTCTTCTTCGACCGGATCGCCCCGTTAGTCAACCGGGAATTGCGCTTCGGCGTCAACGAGCGGACCGACGCCAACGGCCAAATCCTGCAGCGCCCGTCGAACGCGGAGTTGGCGCAACTAGCCGATACGATCCGCCGCACCAACGCAGACGCCATCGCCATCTCCCTATTATTTTCATTCGCCAATCCAGAGAACGAATTATCGATAGCAGCGGCCTTGGCCAACCTGGGCAAACCACTCTCTTTATCTCATCGAATTCTGCCGGAGTTCCGCGAATATGAACGAACCAGCACTGTGGTAGTGAACGCATATCTGCAACCGCTCATGCAGCGCTATCTGGAAAAATTGGCAGAGCGCGCCGAAGAACACGCGGCCACAACTCAGAAAAAGAACTCGCCCCGAATCTTCGTCATGCAATCAAGCGGCGGCATCACCACGCTGCAATCCGCCGCACGCGAACCGGTCCGCACCGTGCTTTCGGGCCCAGCGGGCGGGTTGGTGGGCGCAGCCGCAATGGCCGCCCAGAGCGGGTTTCCAAAGATTCTCTCCTTCGATATGGGAGGCACCTCGACTGACGTAGCAGCCGTGCAGGATGGAGTTCAGACTGGCGGCCAATCCGAAGTTGCCGGCCTTCCCGTGGGAGTTCCCATGCTTGAGATTCATACTGTGGGTGCAGGCGGCGGATCGCTGGCGCGCTTCGATGCCGGCGGCTCGCTCCGCGTGGGACCGGAATCCGCCGGCGCCGATCCCGGACCGATCTGCTATGGCCGCGGCATCGAACCCACCGTAACCGATGCGAATTTATTAATGGGACGCCTTCGCCCCAACCGGTTTCTAGGGGGCGACTTCACGCTCGACATCGAACGCGCGCAGCGCATCACCTCCGAATGGCTGAAGAAACAAGGCTCACGCCTGAGCCTCCAACAATTTACCGCCGGCATAGTCCGCGTAGTAAATGCGAACATGGAGCGCGCTCTCCGCGTAGTCTCCATCGAACGCGGGTACGATCCCCGCGAATTTGCACTGGTTGCCTTCGGAGGAGCAGGAGGTCTTCACGCCTGCGAACTGGCGGAAGCGCTGTCGATTCCGACGGTGATGATTCCAGCGCGGCCGGGTGCGCTGTCGGCATTTGGAATCCTAGTGAGCGATGTGGTCAAAGATTATTCGCGCACGCTGCTGTGGCGGCTAGCCGGTACTTTGCCGCAGGCAAAATTAGAAAAAGAATTTCGTAAGCTCGAAGCCGCCGCGCAAAAAGAATTCCACGCGGAACACTGGCTAGGCAGTCTTCGCCCCGGAATAACTCTCGAATTCGAAAGAAGCCTCGATCTGCGCTATCGCGGCCAAGGCTACGAACTCAACGTTAGCGCAACGAATGCCAATAATAATGCTGCTAATAAAGACACCGTTATCGCGCGCTTCCACAAAGAACATCAGCGCCGCTACGGATATCACCATCCAGGACGAGACATCGAACTAGTAACTGTCCGTCTACGCGCCAGATTGCGCCCCGAAAAAGTCAAATCCCATCCCACTCCAACCCAGAAGAAAACAGCGCGAAAGCCAGCATCAACCGTGGCGCCCGTTGAACGCGCGCCAGTGTTCTTCCAAAATAAAGCACTAACCACGCCTGTCTTCGAACGCGGAGACCTTCACTTCGCTCGGGAAATGGGCAGGCAAATGAAAGGTCCCGCTATCATCACGGAGTACAGCGCAACCACTGTAATTCCGCCGAGAAAGAAATTTTGGGTTGATACGACAGGAAATCTAATAATCAAAATAAAGTGAGCACGATAGGCTGAAGTCGCCGCTCACTCTTCGTCGGGATCCTTCTTCTCTTCGATCGCCATGTCCTTCAACTCGCTGGACTCGAAGACCTCTCCGCATTCCTGGCATTCCACATATTCGGATTCCTCATCGCGCGAGACAATTTGCACACGAGGATGCTTGCACTGTTCGGGGCTGACTTTCTTCTGAGGGGATTGCGACGGCTGGCTAGGCGTCATAAACTTAGCAACTGTTCATCTCACGAGCGGGGAATGCGCGTTTGTCTTGAATTGGCGATATTTTGCTGCGGTTTGGCTATGGATGTCAAGTACCCGCGCGGACATTTCCAAACTGCAAACTGGAGGTTCAGGGTGACGACCTCCGATGGAAGCCTGCAAAACGTAAAGACTGCCGGCCTACTTCTTTTGGTCCTGCGGCGAATTCATATCCTGCGGAAAACTTTTCAACGTAACCTCGCGGGAGGCAGCGGAGGCTTTGTTCGCCTCATCGGTTTTGTTTTCGACAAGAGTTCCCTTCAGCACGTAATAGGCCTCGTCGCCCGCCTTCTTGCCCTCGCCGCGCTTGATCGTCCCATGGAATTCGAATGAGACGCCGTGGACGGTATCAGTCGTAAACGCGAGTTGATTGCCTTCGAGCTTACCCGACTTAAAAAAATGATCCAGAAAAACATCGCGATCGCTTTCTGAATCACCGTAGCGCGAAACGAAACCGGTCACGCGTGCATTGTCTTCGACGGTGAGCTGCACGAATTCGCCGTCGCGCAAAAAGCTGTACATCCCCGAGTACTCGGTTGCAATGGAACTCGGGATATTCTTTCCATCTTTAGCTTTATCTTGACCTTGGCTGCTCTGATTTTGGCTGCCCTGATGATTATTATTTTGAGCATCTTTGTTTTGACCATCCGGACTCGCCTGCGCGCCGGCTAGCATCCAAGTCAGGAGAACGACGCCCACGACTTGCAGTGCACGACAACGAATGGTGTCGATTTCAATCAATACTCACCTCGGAGTAGTCAGTATAGCGGGCGTGACTTGGAGATGTGGGTGAAACCCGGTTCTCGAGGGTCAGTACTCAAGGGCCAGTACTTCGAGGTCAGTTATAATGCTGTTAATAGAAGCAGCCATCCGAAGGCGTGCCAGCAAAGCCCCGGATCCCGCCTTCCGGGGACCGTCGAAACAGAATAAGAAGTGCTGGCCAGATCGCAACTGGGAGTCATAGATAGATGGAATCCCCGTGGGAAAAAGGAAAAAGACTGTTGAAGCTGTTGGTGGAACGCGATCCTGCGAGCGCGGAATTTCGCAGCGAAGTTCGTAACGCTCTTCACCCGCCGGATTTGGCAGAGAAAGACAAATTCGCCCTGTGGCAGGATGTGTTCGTCGAGCAAGAACTGCCGTGGCGGCGCTTCGTGCAATCCGCCGTATTGCACACGGCCGCGGTTGCTCTTATTTGGACGATTTCACTCGCATGGATACGGCAGCAAAAGATTCTGGAACGCGCGGCTTTTGATCGTTCATCGCTGGTAACTTATTTGCCGCAGGAATATTTAAAGCCGCTCGACACCGGCGCATCGGAAGCTCCGAAGACACAAAAGGGCGACCCGGTGTACGCGAAGCAGCCGATCATTTCCGTTCCTCGCGAAGCCGACAATCGCGAGCAAACCATCGTCGCGCCGCCCGATCTCAAGCTCAACAAAGATGTTCCCCTTCCCAACATCGTTGCTACTGGAGCCATCGCTCCAGCCGTCCCGCTGGATGCGACCCGCACTCCATTGAGTCGTATCAACGCGCCAGAAACGCAGGTGGTAGCGCCGGCTCCAGAGGTGGAGTTTGCGCCCGACCGCGTGGTTCGTACCGCCATGAAATCGGATGTGATCGCGCCGCCTCCTGAGCTGATGCAGTCAACAAAAGGAAATGTTGGGCTCATGAACATCAGTCCCAGTGACGTGGTGGCGCCGGCCCCACAGCTCACACTCACTGAGCAACACACGCTGGCGCGCGGCAAAGGACGTCTGCCTGGAGGTAGCATCCAACCAGTCGCGCCTCCGCCAAGCGTGGCGGCGTCGGGCGGCGGCAATGCCGGAGGCCGGCTGATCGCGTTAGGGATTCATCCGGTAACAGCGACCGGACCGGTCGCTGTTCCTGCGGGCAATCGCCGCGGAACGTTCGCCGCGACTCCGCAGGGTAAGCCTGGCGCTTCGGGAACTCCGGAGTTGACCGGATCGAAATCGCAGGGAAAAGGTTTGGGAAATCGGGGAGACAGCACCGGTCTCTACGCACGCAACGGATCATTGCCATCCGGGCTGCATGTGGGCGCAGCGGGTGAGAATACGGCTCGCGCGCATGACGCGTCCGTCGTTCCCGACGAAAAACTCACCGATATAGATCGCCAGGTTTTTGGTGGCAAGCCGGTCCATTCGATGACATTGAACATGCCGAATCTGAATTCCGCGACCGGCAGCTGGGTAATAAAGTTTGCTGAACTCGACGAGGGACACAAAGAAGGCTCATTGACGCCGCCTGAGTCCATGGAAAAACTTGACCCCGGTTATCCGCTGGCATTGATTCGAGCCAATGTACACGGAATGGTCACGCTCTACGCGGTTATTAAGCCCGATGGAAACGTAGGCAGCGTTCGCGTGCTCAACAGCCCTGACGACCGTTTGGATTCCTATGCGGCCAAAGCCTTGGCCAGCTGCAAATTCCAACCTGCAGTCCGGGGCGGGAAGCCCGTGGCGCTTGAGGCCGTGGTAATAATTCCGTTCCGAGTTCACTCGAGTAATTTCTAAATTTTCAATTTATCGGGTAGCCGACGCGGATTTTTCTCCCGGCAGGGCAGCATATACAGCAGGATTCGCGCAGACTTCATAGTAGTACCTGTCGGTCCAGTGCAAGATGGACAGGTCGCGAACATCGACTTGAGCAATGCGGCTCTTGCGGATGGCAATCTTGCGGAATATTCCGCTCGCAATCGGAACGGTGCCGATGAAGAATTCGCACTGTTCATCCACCCAAGGCCCGGCAAACCCCGGCAGCCGCGAATTCGCCGTCCAGGAAGCAAGCGAAATCTCCTGCTGTAATTTTTGGAAGGCGGCTTCACTCAGACAAATGCCGCCGACGTTGTAGTTGAGGCGCATCTCTTCCGCGCCGACTTCAACGCTCACATTATCTCTGTCATTATTATTACCGGCGCCGCCGACCAGAACCGAATACACCTGAAACACTCCCGCATCGGGTGCGAGTTTCTTGCGGACGGGTTTACTGCATGAAGATAGACGATCACTATCATTGATGGCGTCGGAAATCATGATGCGATGCTCGCCATCCATTAGATAAAGAGGCGCCGAATCCTGATAAGCGATGCCGAGCCCAACCTCCATCTGCGGTAGTCCCGAGCGTTGCAGAAGTTGGTTGTACTCGCGCAGCAGATTCACAATCTCCCATGCCAGAACGCAGGTCCGTCCCACGCCCAGCATCGCTTCGCCCTCGCGCTCCAGCAGCGCCACGATAATGGCATCGCCTTCGAGAAAAACTTTGGTGGCGCCGTACTTCGCCAGCAACTTATTTACGGGGTCATAAAAATTCAGGCTGAAATATGACGCCGGGTTCATGCCTTTTTCCATCATGGAACGCGTGAGCCGCGAAGAATCCCGCACATCCGCCTTAAGAATCACATGATGAAGCACGCGATCCTCGGCAGGACGCTGATCTTCCGGCGGCAAGAACTCGTAGAGCATGCCGTTCAGTGTGGAGAGCTTGCGCACCTTCTCGTCGCTGACCAGATTGATGCGATCAAAGCCCGCAGTCAGCGCCTCCAGCCCGCGCAGGTCGCGGTGATAGCAAAATAAGTCTTGCAGAAGTCGCGCGGCAAAACGGTTGCGTTCCGAACCGCGACAAGAGCCTACACGTCCGACCGCGGCAAACAGCCGGTCAGCGCTCAGTCGGCTCTCGCCAATAATTCTCTCCACCCGGGCCGCTTCTTCGCGAGAGATCAACGCATTTTTTAGCTGCTGCGGATTCACCCGCGGCGCATATTCCGCCAGCAGCGGAACCGCTTCATAGGAAGCCACCACATGCGAAAGAATTCCTTCCCGCTGCAGCACGCGGGTCCATATATCGAGACGGTCTTGTCGATTGCGATCTTCCGGCGTCAAATCTTCGCCATTACCCGCGCCTACCAGCGTGAGTGCATTTTCGGGAACATTCAGCGCCTGCTCCAGATGCTCATCGTCAATCGCGTCCCCGTATCCAATCTCACGCAGAAAATTCAGGGCCAATTGGCGGAGAATCGGAAAACGGTCGGGATCTTTGTCAAAATTGCCGAACATGTAATAGTGCTCGGCGCAGAGATAGTCGTCGCGCCCGTCCTCAGTGAGAATCAGCGGATTGAGGAACAAACGATAGCAATCGGCGGGCAGCTCACCGAGTAGCGAGCGTCGTGTGCGAGCCAGCGTTTCTTTTTCGATTTCGCGTAGCAAACGAAACACTTCCTGGCCGGCGCGGCGAAGGATAATTTTCTTACGCACCTGGAACGATGAGACCAGTTCCTGCGTCTGCATCAATTTCAACTGCCGCACGCCCTCGAGAGATTTCGACTTCAAGCGGCATTGTTCGAGAGTCTTCACAAACTGCGCTTGCAGTTCCGTGCGTATGAATTTGACGACGGCCAGGCGTCCCAGCAAATCAACGGATGGATTACCTTCAGCCTTGGCGCGATTCAGAATCGCAAGATGAAGAGAGACCAGCAGAGTTTTCAGGTCGGCGGGCTCGGCCTTACGCAACTTGGTGGTGCCTTCGGCGGCACGCACAAATTTGGTTTGAGTCGCGGAGGGAACGTCCATTTCCTGGAGCGATTCCACCTCGCCGAATCGGCAGATGTAACGGGCGATATGAAAACTTAAATCCGCAGTGATGCGAGGGCTGAGAAACACGTCGTAGCGGAGATTGTCGACGCCGAGCTGCAAATCGTTGAACGCGAGCGTGAGCCCGTAGTATTGAAGATCGGGCCGGCTGGGCGGTTCCGAATTACGCAGCCGGAAAATGGGGAGCTTGGGCATTGGAGCTCGTCTCGCAGGCGCGTGCAAATGGCTGAAACTGCGGTACTAAGCAGCAGCCTAGCATGGTACCGTGTGACTCCAAAAGTTACGCTGGTGCGAACTGAAAATCACGGCAGTAACGCGAAACTCTGCTTGCGAAAAAGCGAGCTTCCGGGTGGTGGCTCAGTTTGGAAATTGCATACCTTCAGCGGCTTAAAGCCGCTATTGATTTTGCGTGAGTTACGGTGCGGCTGAAACCGCGGCCTTCCCGTTCATGCTCACAAACAATTCTCGGATCGCGGCAAGACGGGGCAAGGCCCGTCCCCACCATGGGCTTTTCCGCAGGCTGTAAAGCCTTTACCGGGAGTTTGGCCATTACCCCATCGCAAACAAGTGCGCGAACGGGCGCTTGGCAATCGATCGAGCGGTGCTTTGCTATGGAGCAGCAGTGCTCGAAGGGGGACTGGGCTTCTTGCAGTTCTTCTGGGACCGCGCGACCGAATGTGCGCCCTAGATCGCCTCGCAGAAACGATCGTGGTGGATGTGAGAAGAGGCTCGCAGCCGCATTCGAAGCAGACTTATTCGAAACAAGTAAAGGCGCGCAATCAATTTGAAGCCGCACGTTGTATCCGCTATCCGCACCAGCGTCTCGTGACTCCCGTAACCCTTTCGCGCACACGCCTGCATAGTAAGATTTAACCAATGTCGCCCCATCCAGTGCTCGCCGCCGCAAGTCGCGCGGCCCAGCTTGAACAGTCCTTGCGGCGTGTGATCCGCGGCAAAGATGATGTGCTACGTCTGGCCTTGGTTTCTATTTTCGCTAAGGGTCATTTGCTGATCGAAGGAGTTCCTGGAGTCGGCAAGACCACGCTCGGCCAGGCCCTTGCACGCGCCATCGACTGCACGTTTCAGCGCATACAGTTCACCAGCGATTTGTTGCCGTCGGACGTGTTGGGCATCTCGATCTATTCATCTCTGGAGCAGAAATTCGAATTCAAACGCGGACCCGTTTTCGCAAACGTACTATTAGCCGACGAAATCAACCGCACTACTCCGAAGACGCAATCTGCTCTGCTCGAAGCTATGAACGAGGGCCAGGTCACCATTGACGCGCACTCTTATCAACTGCCGCAACCGTTTCTGGTTCTCGCCACGCAGAACCCCATCGAGCACCATGGCACGTATCCTCTGCCCGAGTCCCAGCTTGACCGCTTCCTGATGCGAGTTCGCATGGGATATCCCGAGGGCAACGCCGAGCGCGAAATCTTGCGCGCCGAAGCCGGAGTTGCGCAGCTGGAAAACCTGCGTCCCGTGCTTAATGCCGCCGACGTGGTAGAAATCCAGCAAGCTGTGGCCCAGGTCCATGTGGACGAATCGCTTATTACTTACTTGCTGAATATCGTTAGCAGAACGCGCGATTCCGAATATCTATCTCTTGGAGTATCTCCCCGAGGTTCGCAGATGCTTTACCGCGCCGCCCAAGCCATGGCCTTTCTCGAAGGCCGCGATTACTGCACGCCTGAGGATTTCAAACCGTTAGTCGTTTCCGTTTTCGCCCATCGCGTCGTTGTAAGTTCGCTCTACACCTCCACGCTGAAAAAATCTGAGCAAGCTGAGCAAGTGCTGCGCGAGAT
>Ga0209169_10002636_pt1 | contig 10759 bp, 9 predicted proteins | sample HubBroMetageWRM4_FD_188346 | JGI IMG/M metagenome (GOLD analysis project Ga0209169, IMG submission 188346) | Warmed soil microbial communities from the Hubbard Brook experimental Forest, New Hampshire - Hubbard Brook CCASE Soil Metagenome WRM 4... | ecosystem: Environmental > Terrestrial > Soil...
ATCGCCTGGGTGCTGACCGACGCGCTGTACCTGGACGCGGACTGGTCTGCGCCGTTCCCGGCCAGCCAGACCAGGCCGGGGCAATTCACCACGGCGACGGGGCGGCAGGTCAGTGCCGAATTCCTGCACGGCGGCGCGTTCCGGATGGTCAACGGGGGCGGGTGGACTGCCGTGTCACTGCCGTACCGCGGCGGGAAGCTGGCGATGACGGCGCTGCTGCCCGACTCCGGCTCCGGCGGCTGCCCGGCGCTGCCGGCGCACACCCTGAGCGGCATCGCGGCGGCGTTCGCGATGCCGAGGGCCGGTGGCGGGCTGACCGGCATCGCGCTGCCAAAGGTCAGCCTGCGCTCCTCGGCGAGCCTGGGGAACCTGCTGGCCGGCCTGGGCATGAGCGTGGCGTTCAGCAGCGGCGCCGACTTCACCGGCCTGTCGCCGCAGGCCTGCTGCATCGGTCTCGTGCAGCACGCGGCGACGCTGGCCGTGACCGGGAAGGGCACCGTGGGCAGCGCCGCCACGGCGGTCGGCATCGCCCCGACCGCGATATCCGTGCCGCGGGGCGATGTCGCGTTCGACCGGCCGTACGTGCTGCTGGTGACCGACACGCAGACCGGGGAGCCGCTCTTCCTGGCCCGGGTGGCCGACCCAGCCGTTTGAGAGACTGAGCACCTCACCGCTAACCGCCCGGGAGGATGCATGCTGCCCTGGTCCGGAGAACTGGCCGGCCGGCTCGAAGAACACGTGATCGCCAGCGAGCTGCTGCGGGGCAACCCCCTCGGCGACCCGTGCGAACGGCCGCTGTGGGTGTACCTGCCGCCCGGCTACGACGCCGACCCGGATCGCCGTTACCCGGCGGTCTACGTGATCCAGGGGTACACCGGGCACGTGGCGATGTGGCGCAACCGCTCCCCGTTCCGGCAGCCGTTCACCGAGACCGCCGACGCGGTGTTCGCCCGTGGCGAGGCGCCGCCCGCCCTGGTCGTCTACGTCGACGCGTGGACGTCCTACGGCGGCAGCCAGTTCGTCGACTCGCCAGGCACCGGCCGCTACCACTCCTACCTGTGCGAGGAGATCGTGCCCTGGGTCGACCAGCACTACCGGACGCTGGCCGGCGCGCCGCACCGGGCGATCGCCGGCAAGTCAAGCGGCGGGTTCGGCGCGATGATCACCCCGATGCTGCGGCCCGACCTGTTCGGCGCGCTGGCCACGCACGCCGGCGACGCGCTCTACGAGCTTTGCTACATCCCCGACTTCGGCCCGGCGGCGCGGCTGCTGCGGGACTACGACGGCGACATCTGGCGGTGGTGGGACGACTTCGGGTCCCGGGTCTCGTTCACCAAGGCCGCCGACCAGGTCCTGCTCGGGCTGCTGGGGGTGGCCGCCTGCTTCTCCGCGCACGAGGACGGGACAGTGGACCTTCCGTTCGACGCGAGAACCGGCGCGCTGCGCCCCGAGGTGTGGGAGCGGTGGCTGGACTGGGACCCGGTCCGGATGGCCCCCAGGTATGCCGGGGCGCTCCGGTCGCTGCGCGGGATCTGGATCGACGCCGGCACCAGGGACGAGCACTACCTCGACCTGGGCGCGGAGGCGTTCCGGCAGGCGCTGCGCGAGGTCGGCGTCACCGATGAAGTGGTCCGCTTCGAGCTGTTCGACGCGACCCACGCCGGCATCGACTACCGGTACCCGCTGTCGCTGGCCTGGCTGTGCCAGCGCATCGCCGGCTGAGTTCGTCGAAAAACCATTGAACTACTCCGCCCGGCCTTACGTGATCCCGTGTGAACGCGGAGCGGGTAACCGTAGCGAATGGAGTAAACAAGATGCGTAATCGATGGTTGGCGGCCTCTGTACTCGCCGCAGCCGCCGTCGTCGGGCTTGCGGCGTGCGGCGGTTCGTCCTCAAGCACCCCCACCGCGGCGAGCACCGGGAACACCAACACGGGCAGTAACACCAGCAGCAACACGGCCACGGCGACCGGGATCAAGACCTCGGTCATCAACGGTCACACCGTGCTCACCGACTCGTCAGGGTTCGTGCTGTACTGGTACGCGCCCGACACCCCGACCGCGTCGAAGTGCAGCGGCACCTGCGCGACCTACTGGCCGCCGCTCATCGGAAGCCCGAGCCTGGCCTCGGGCGTCACGCTGGCCGGCAAGCTCGGCACGATCAAGCGGACCAATGGCCAGCTTCAGGCCACCTACGACGGCCATCCGCTCTACCTGTTCAAGAGCGACACCAGCGCCGGCCAGTGGGCCGGCAACAACCTCAACGCCTCCGGCGGCCTCTGGTGGATGATGACCTCCACGGGCAAGAAGGACATGCACAAGGACACAGCCTCCTCGTCGTCGAGCGGCAGCAGCGGCGGCTCCAGTGGCGGCTCCAGTGGCGGCAGCTCCGGCAGCGGCGGCTACGGCTACTGATCGCCGCGCCGCGTGATCGTGGCGGCGCCTCCCGTACCGGGCGAGGAGGCGCCGCCACTGCTGCGCGCCGTTGGAACGCAGCAGGAACGTCCAGCGCAGCGGGGGAGAGCGCACGCGGCGATGGGTAGATAACGTCGCATGCACCCCGCCCCCGAGACCGACGGGTCTGTCGCGCGCCCCCGCGGTGGCCTGGTTATCATCTACGCCGCGCTGATGCTGGCGATCCTGCTGGCCGCGCTCGACCAGACGATCGTCGCCACGGCGCTGCCGACGATCGTCGGTGACCTCGGCGGGCTGAGCCACCTGTCCTGGGTGATCACCGCGTACCTGCTGGCCACCACCGTGTCGGCGCCGCTGTGGGGAAAGCTCGGCGACCAGTACGGGCGCAAGCGGCTGTTCCAGGCCGCGATCGTGATCTTCCTGATCGGCTCGGCGCTGTGCGGGCTGTCGCGCAACATGTTCGAGCTGATCGGCTTCCGGGCTCTGCAGGGCCTGGGCGGCGGTGGCCTGATAGTGCTGGCCCAGGCCATCGTCGGCGACGTCGTCTCACCCCGGGAACGCGGCAAGTACCAGGGCGCGTTCGGCGCGGTGTTCGGGGTGGCCAGCGTGGCCGGCCCGCTGATCGGCGGGTTCTTCGTGGACAACCTGGGCTGGCGCTGGGTGTTCTACATCAACCTGCCAATCGGGATCCTCGCGCTGGTCGTCATCGCGGTCGCGCTGCCAGCGAGCGCGGCCACCCAGGCACACAAGATCGACTATGCCGGCACCGCGCTGCTCGCGGCGGCGGCGACCTGCGTGGTGCTGCTGACCTCCTGGGGCGGCACCACCTACCCGTGGCTGTCCCCGGAGATCTTCGGGCTCGGCGCCGCGGCGGTGATCCTGGCCGTGGGCTGGTGGCTGTCGGCCGGGCGGGCTGCGGAGCCGGTGCTGCCGCGGAAGCTGTTCCGGAACCCGGTGTTCTCGGTCGGCGCGGGCATCAGCTTCGGCGCCGGGTTCGCGCTGTTCGGCGCTACCGCGTTCCTGCCGCTGTACCTGCAGGTCGTGCGTGGAGTCTCGCCGACGATCTCCGGCGTGTACCTGCTGCCGATGGTGCTCGGCCTGCTGGTTACGTCGATTGCCAGCGGTCAGCTGATCTCCAAGTTCGGCCGGTACAAGGTGTACCCGATCGTGGGTACGGCGGCCATGACCGTCGCGCTGTACCTGCTGTCTACGCTCACCGAGACGACCACGTCCGTGGTCCTTGACGTCTACTTCGCGGTGCTCGGATTCGGGCTTGGCCTGATCCTGCAGGTGCTCGTCATCGCCGTGCAGAACTCGGCGGACTACGCGGACCTTGGCGTCGCCACGTCCAGCGTCACGTTCTTCCGCACGATCGGCGGATCGTTCGGCGTGGCCATCTTCGGGTCGATCTTCTCCAGCCGCCTGGCGGCCAACCTGGCTGCGGCGCTGCACGGGACGCCGCTGCCGCGGGGATTCAGCCCGGCCTCGGCCCAGGCCAACCCGGCCGCGCTGAAGCGGCTGCCCACCGCGCTGCGCGGCGACATCCTGCACGCGTACGTGCTGTCGTTCCACACGGTGTTCCTGGGCGCCGTACCGGTGGCGGCGGCCACGTTCGTGCTCACCTGGTTCCTGCGCGAGGTGCCGCTGCGCGCCACGTCCGCCGCCCCCGACATCGGCGAGGGCATCGGCGCGGCCTCGGCCCAGCGGTCGTCGGCAGCGGAGCTCGAGCGCGCGCTGCTCCGGCTGGCCGACGTCGACCTGCGACGGCAGGGCTACACCCGGCTCGCCCAGCTGTGCGGGCTCGGCCTGCCCGCCGGCAGCTGCTGGATCCTGGCCCGGATGGCTAAGGACGGCGGCCGGGTGGTGGGGGCGGACCTGGCCCGTGAGGCGGGCGTCAGCGTTGAGCATGGGCGCCCGTACGCCGACAAGCTGGTCGAGGCGGGGTACGTGCGCCGTGACAACGGCTCGCTCGAGCTGACCCCGGATGGCAGCGCGGCCGCGGACCGGCTGTTCGCGGCCGGCCGCGACGGCCTGGCCCGGCTGCTGTCCGACTGGTCGCCGGAGCAGCACGCCGAGCTGGCCCAGATGCTCGACAAACTGTCCCGCGCGCTGCTCGGCGAGCGCGCCGACGAGCACATCATCACCAGGTGACGCCGGCGGCCCGGACGGGGGACACTGGCCTGATGAAGGCCGACATTGTGGTTATCGGGGCCGGAGCGCTCGGGCTGAGCACCGCGCTGCAGTGCGCGCTGCTCGGCCGGACCGTGGTCGTGGTCGAGCGGGACACGGTCGGCTCCCAGGCCTCGGGGCGGGCGGCCGGGCTGTTCAAGTCCGTGCAGGCCGATGAGCCGCGCACCATGCTGGCCCGGCGCAGCATCGAGCTGGCGGTGAGCTTCGGCGACTGGGCCGGGGCCGAACTCGAGGTGGCCCGCAGCGGCAGCTTCCTGGTCGCGCGGACCGACAAGCACCGCGACTACCTGCTGGCCGAGGCCACCCAGTCCCGCGGCTGGGGCGCTGACGTGCAGCAGGCCAGCCCCTCCGACCTGGCGGGCCGGGTGTCTTACTACCGCGGCACGGACTCGGGCGAGGAACTCGCGCTGTGGTGCCCGGAGGACATCTACATCGAGGAGCCGATCAGCCTGGTGCACGCCTACGCGGCGGCCTGCCGGGCCCGCGGCGTCGAAATACTCGAGGCCGAGGCCGTGGTCGGCATCCCGCTGCGCGGCGGCCGGGTGGCCGGTGTCGAAACCGAGGCCAGGTCCATCGACGCGGCAGCCGCCGTGGTGGACGCGGCGGGCGCATGGGTGCGGCAGGTAGCCGGGCTCGCCGGGGCGGACGGCCGGGTGGCGATCGCGCCGGTCCGGCACCAGCTGCTCATCACCGAGCCGTCCGCCGAGGTCGACCCGGCGCAACCGATCATCCGGGTCGTCGACGCCGCGGTGTACCTGCGCCCGGCGCGGGGCGGCCTGATGTTCGGCGGGTTCGAGGCCGCGCCGCTGCCGGTCGATCCCATCCAGGAGCGGCCGTCGTTCCGCACCGGCGACATGCCGCTGGACCTCGGCGTGCTGCGGGACATGGCCCGTCAGGTCGCCGACGAGGCCCCGCTGGCCGGCTCCGCCCCGGTCGCCGAGCACCGCGGCGGGATGTTCACGATGAGCCCGGACGGCCGTTTCGTCGTCGGGCCGGTGCCCGACGTGCCCGGGCTCTGGGTGGCGAGCGGCTGCAACGGCTCCGGGTTCTCCTCGTCCCCGGCCCTCGGCGAGGCGCTGGCCCGCTGGATCACCGGCGGCGACGCGGCCGGGCTCACGACGCTGTCGCCGGACCGGTTCCCGGCCATGACCGAAGAGCTGCTGATCAAGAACGGGACCTGGCAGTACGCGCACTACTACGACCCGGTCGGGCAGCCCGGGCAATGATCCGCGCGTCTTGGTGGGCGCAGCAGGGCGCACCGGAGGGATCGCGGGGTGCACAGCGCGGAAGTTCCGAACCGCTGTGGCGAGCGCTCGCGGTCTTCCGGTTCGCCAGCCTCGGTTATGCAGCGCTGCGGCTTGCCGTCATAGACCGCGCCGACTACTCGCGGCCGGACTGGGCGTGGGTGGTCATCGCGGTGATGACGGCGTGGACGGTCGGCACCACCATCGCCTACTCGCGGCCGGAGCGCCGCACCAGGCTCCTGCTCGGCGTCGACTTCGCGGTCACCGCCTGCCTGCTGCTCAGTACGGCGGCGCTGCAGTACCCGCAGTCGCCGCGGCACGGCGTGGCGCCGATCACCGCGACCTGGCTGGCCGGGCCCGTGCTGGCCTGGGCGGTCCGGTACGGCAGGCGGGCCGGCGCGATCGCAGCCCTCGTCATGTGTGGCTGCGAAGTGGTGCTGGTGCGGGGGGCGGTGTTCGGCCAGGCGCTCAACGGCCTGGTGCTGTTGCTGCTGGCCGGCGTCATTGTCGGGCACGTGTCCCGGCTCGCCGCCGAGCTGGAGGCGGAGCGGCAGCGCGTCATCGAGGTTGAGGCGGCCAGCCGGGAGCGGGAACGCCTGGCCCGCGACATCCACGACTCGGTGCTTCAGGTTCTGGCGCTGGTGCAGCGGCGGGGGACCGCGGCGGGCGGAGCTGCGGCCGAACTCGGCCGGCTGGCAGGCCAGCAGGAAGCCGCGCTCCGTGCCCTCGTGGGCAGCGGGACCGGGGGCACCGCAGCCGGTGCGGCGCCGGGCCCGCCGGGAAACATGGACCTGCGCTCGATGATGCTGCCCGCCCAGACGGACCGGGTGACCGTATCCGTGCCGGCCCAGCCCGTGGTGGTCTCGAAGGCCGCTGCGGACGAGCTGACCTCGGCGATGCACGCGGCGCTGGACAACGTGCGGCGGCACTGCGGGGAACAGGCCCGCGCGTGGGTGCTGGTCGAGGACGAGCCGGGATTAGTCACGGTGACGATCAGGGACGACGGCCCTGGTATCCCGGACGGGCGGCTGGCCGAGGCGGCGGCCGCCGGCCGGCTCGGGGTCAGCCATTCCATCCACGGCCGGCTGCGCGATCTGGGCGGCTCCGCCAGCATCAGCTCGGTCCCCGGCGAGGGCACCGAAGTTGAGCTCCGCCTGCCGCGCGGAGCGGGTGTGCCGGTGGCGCGGTCACCGGAACGGGCTTAAGGTGCGGACGTGGAGCGCAGCGGCCCGATCCGGGTCATGGTGGTTGATGACCACCCGATGTGGCGCGATGCCGTCGCCCGGGATCTGGCCGAAGCCGGGTACGACGTCGTCGCGACCGCTGCCGACGGCGCGCAGGCGCTGCGCGTCGCCGGTGCCGCCCGGCCGGACGTCGTCGTGCTCGATCTGCAGCTGCCGGACGCCTCCGGCGTCGACGTGACGCGCGGCCTGCGCGCGGCCTGTCCCGCGGCGCGCGTCCTCGTCCTGTCCGCGAGCGGCGAGCAGCAGGACGTGCTGGACGCGGTGAAGGCGGGTGCGGTCGGCTACCTGCTGAAGTCCGCGGCACTCCCGGAATTCCTTGACGCGGTGCGGCGCACGGCCGACGGCGACCCAGTATTCACCCCCGGTCTCGCCGCGCTGGTCCTCGGCGAGTTCCGGCGGCTGGCGTCCGCGCCCGCGGCGAGCGACGGGGATGCCCCGAGGCTGACCGAGCGGGAGACCGAAATCCTCCGCATGGTCGCGACCGGCATGTCGTACAAGCAGATCGCCAGCAGGCTCGTGCTGTCCCACCGCACCGTGCAGAACCATGTGCAGAACTCGCTCGGCAAGCTGCATCTGCACAACCGGGTGGAACTGGTCCGGTACGCCATCGAGCACGGCCTGGCGGACGCGTCCGAACCGGGCGGATCTCAGTAAGCCTCAGCCGCCGCGCCTAAGCTACTCCTGAGTAGCTTAGGCATGCCAATTGAGTACCAGCCCCGATGCCGTGCAGGCCGCCAGCCCGGAGGCTGATGGCCATGAACAATTCCACGCACGCCGCCGCGGGCGGCCTGTACAGCTTCAAATCCTGGTACGCACGCCGTCTGGCGCCGGTGCGCCGGTGGCTCGTGGCCGCGAACGTGCCGCCCGCCGTCATCACGATGACCGGGATCGGTTTCGGCGCCGGCGCCGGCGGCGTCCTGGCGCTGATGCGGCCGGGGCCAGCCGCCGGCGCGGCGGTGGCCGCGCTGCTGGCCGCCCGGCTCGCCTGCGCCAACCTCGACGGCGGGGTGGCCCGAGACGGGGACCGGGCCACCCCGTTCGGCTCAGTGCTCAACGAGCTCGGCGACCGCATGGCCGAACTGGCCGTGCTGGCCGGGTGCCTCGCGCTCGCCCCGGCGGCAGTTGTGCTCGCGGCGGCGTTCGCGGCGACGCTGCCCTCGTGGGTTGCGCTGGCTGGCGCGGCGGCCGGGCTGGGCCGGATACAGGGCGGCCCGGTCGGCAAGACCGAACGCTGCCTGCTGCTCGCGCTGATCGCGGCCGTCGGGTGGCCGGTCGCGTTCCTCTGCGTGCTGGCGGCCGGCTCCGCGCTGACCGCCGTCGTCAGGGCGGCCCGGCTGGCCAGGGTCGCCCGGCTGGCCCGAGCCGCCAGGCCAACCCGAGCCGCCAGGCCGGCCCGGGTTGCCCGGCCAGAGCGGGTCGCGCGAGGCTCACGGTGAGCGGGCTGGCCGGCCCGGCGGCCATCATGGCCGGCGTGCTGACGCTGGGCGGGATCGGCGCGCTGGCGTCGGGGAACGCCGACGTGATCCGCAAGTGGCGCACCTGGATGGTGTCCGCCCCGCTGGTTGCGGGGTGCCTGTGGCTGGGCACGCCGGGCGCGGTCCTGCTTGCCGCGGGCCTGGGCGTGACCGGCGCGGTCGAGTACGGCCGGCTGGCCAGGCTCCGGCCGGGCGACTCGGCGCTGATCGCGGCGACCGCGGTGATCCTGCCGCTGGTCGCCTGGCGGATGCCGGCCGAGCTGAGCCGTGTGCTCGCGGCCGCGCTGCTCGCGGCCGCCCTGGTCCCCGTGATCGGCGGCGATACCGTCGCGGGAGCGCGCCGGGCCGCAGCCGCGGTGTTCGGCGCAGGCTGGCTCGCGGCGCTGACCGGACTCGTGCTGCTCCGCGCTGCCGCGCTGCCGCTGATCATGGCGGTGGCGGTCGCGGACGTCGGCGCGTGGTGCAGCGGACGCCTGCTGGGTGGCCCTGCGCTGTCGCCGCTGTCGCCCGCCAAACGCTGGACCGGGGTGGCCGGAGGGGCGCTGGCCGGGTCGGCGGCGCTGGCACTGGCGGGAGCGGTGAGCGGTCCTGGGGTGTTCACCCCCGTGCACGTGATAGCGGTCATCGTCGGCCCGCCAGCCGGCGACCTGCTGGAATCGATGGTCAAGCGCGGCGCGGGCGCAAAGGACGCGGGCCGGTGGCTGCCCGGGTTCGGCGGGCTGCTGGACCGGATCGACTCGCTGCTCGTCGCGCTGGCCCTGGCGGTGATCCTGTGAACCGGCGCGCCTGCCCGGCCGCCGCGGCGCGGAGGGCACTATGGCGCATCGTTCTCACGCTGATGGGTGGGCTGCGGGTACAGGGCGTCCCCGGCCTGCCAGCCGGCCCATGCGTGATCGTGGCCAACCACCGTTCGCACGCGGATACGGCCGCGCTGATCGCGGCGCTGCCCGCCGGGCGCAGGCCCGCCGTTGCCGCGGCGGCGGACTACTGGTTCCGCGGTGCGCTGCGGCCGGGGATCTGCCGGGTGCTGTGCGCGGCGTTTCCGGTGCGGCGCACCGGCGGCGGCAGCGCCGACCTTGCCGCCGCCGCCCGGCTGCTCGCGGCCGGGCACGACGTCATCGTGTTCCCGGAGGGAACCCGGTCACGGGATGGGCGGACCGGGCGGTTCCACCGCGGCGCCGCATGCCTCGCCGCGTCGGCGGGGGTACCGCTCGTGCCGGCCGGGATCGGCGGCACGGGAACGCTGCTGCCGCCCGATGGAGCCGCCCGCGGGCCGCGGCGCGGGGTGGTGGTCGTGCGCATCGGCGCCCCGGTGAACGTCGCGGAGATGGCCGAGAGGCTGGTCAGCGCCGGGGGAGATGCCGTGGCCGACGCGACCGACGAGGCTCGCGCACGGGTCGTGGCGCTGATGGGCGCTCTTGATCAAGGGCATTGATGCCGCGGCGCGGGCCGACACGTTAGTACATGTGTCCATTAGACGCTATCGCCCCGCTTCATCACACAGTACGGTCAAGGTACGTTCCGGCTGCGGGAGATGAGATTGGGCTACCTGGCGACGGCCGTCATTGTTGCGGCGGCTGTCATGATCGGCATAGGCGTCATGTTCGTACGCCACGAGAGCCGGCCTGACCCCGCGGCCGTGCGGAGAGCCGCGCGTCGGCACCGGAGCGTCCAGGCCGGGGAGCTGTGTGTCTGCGGCGGCACGGTCGGCAGAACGGGCCGGACCTCACCCAAGTTCGGGGAACTCCTGGGCTGCACGGGCTGCGATCGCACGTGGACCATGGACGGACGGAGAGTCCTCCGGCGTGTAATCCGCCGTCCGTCCGGCCGCCGCCCGGCTGCGGGCAGCCCGGACTGAACTGCGCTTGGCGATCTGGCCCGTCGCCAAGACGCTTCATGATCGTGGTGAGTTTTTGCCGTATCGCAGCACCAAGTCGCCACGATCATGGCCGAGAGCCCTCGGGTGCGACGGTGGGTGGGACCGGGCGGCGCGGCGGCTGCGGATCGCGCCGTTACGGCGCGTTGATGGTTTTTTATCAGAATATTTCTGCCAATCCTTTCATCTCGGTATTGGCATCGGCCCTGCCCGGGACTTGACTGTTCAGCGCCCAGCGAGCAGGAGGCCCTCGATGAAGCTGTTCCGTTCTGCCAGCATTCCGAGCAGTCCGCGTGCCAGGCGCCGTTTCCCGCGG
>Ga0209169_10002637_pt1 | contig 10759 bp, 5 predicted proteins | sample HubBroMetageWRM4_FD_188346 | JGI IMG/M metagenome (GOLD analysis project Ga0209169, IMG submission 188346) | Warmed soil microbial communities from the Hubbard Brook experimental Forest, New Hampshire - Hubbard Brook CCASE Soil Metagenome WRM 4... | ecosystem: Environmental > Terrestrial > Soil...
GGCGACGCAGCGCGGGGCGCGCACGATGGCGCTCGACCCAACCACACACAACGTCTATTTGGTGACAGCGGAGTTTGGCGCGACACCGGCAGCGACCACTGAGAATCCGCGGCCGCGACCGGCGATGGTGCCTGACACGTTTACGGTGCTAGTCCTCAGTAAATAGCTCGACGCCTAACGCGTTGCGTTACCAGAGACGACAGCGCAGCGTATCGCTGCGAACCATCGACGAATCCGGCGCGCATCCCCAAGCCTTAGCGAAGATCGGCATATTGGAAACGGGCGCGTTGGTGCGAAACACGCCGAGCGGGTGAGGATCGGTGGCAACGAGCACGCGAGCGTACTCCGGCCGTGCGGCGCCGGCCCAGATCTGAGCCCAGGCCAGGAAGAAGCGCTGGTCGGGCGTGAAGCCGTCGATTACAGCGGGAGCGGGTTTTGTAGCGAGCGCTTTTTCAAGCGCCGCGTGCGAGATGGTGAGGCCGCCGAGATCAGCGATGCTCTCGCCTTCGACGAGCTTGCCGTTTTCGTGCAGCCCAGCCTCGACTTCGAATGAATCAAACTGTTTCTGAATGCAGTCGCCGCGTTCGGTGAAATTCTTCAGGTCTTCCGGCGTCCACCAGTTGCGCAGATTTCCTTGTGCGTCGTACTTCGCGCCTTTGTCGTCGAAGCCGTGTGTGAGTTCGTGACCGATGACGGCGCCCATCCCGCCGTAGTTCATCGCGTCGTCGCGTTTGAAGTCGTAGAACGGCGGCTGCATGATGCCGGCGGGGAAGACGATTTCGTTCATCGGCGCGCTGTAATAAGCGTTGACTGTGGGCGGCGTCATGCCGAAGAGCGTGCGATCGACGGGCTTGCCGATCTGCGACATTTCGAAAGCGTTGGCAAACGTGCCGCCGCGAACGATATTAGTGACGTAGTTGTCGCGGACGACGTTGTACGTAGAGTAGTCGCGCCATTTATCGGGGTAGCCGACTTTGATCTGAATGGCGTCGAGTTTTACGAGCGCTTGTTTGCGCGTTTCGGGGCTCATCCAATCGAGCGTGGTGATGTCTTCGCGCAGAGCGGCGATCAAATTGTGGACCATCTGTGTGGCGGCGACTTTTGCTTCCGGTGGGAAAGCGCGTTCGACGTAGAACTGGCCGAGCGCTTCGCCGAGGTTGCGGTCTGTGGCCTGAACGCAGCGGCGCCAGCGCGGGAGAAGCTCCTGCGTGCCGGAGAGCGTCTTGCCGTAAAAATTGAAATTCTCATTCACGAACGCGCTTGAGAGCGACGGAGCTGCGGCGTGAATCATGTGCCAGCGGAAATAGCTCTTCCAGGAATCGAGCGGCGTCGCGACGAGCGCGCCGTCGAGGGCCTTGAAGAAATCTGGCTGTGCGACGTTGAGCGAAGCGACAGCCGGCGCGCCGGTGCCTTCGAAGAAACGCGTCCACTGGATATGCGGCGTGATGGCGTTGAAATCGGCGACCGACATTTTGTGGTACGTGGCGTCGGGGTCGCGGCGCTGCACGCGCGTCATGGAGGCGTTCGCGAGGCCAGTTTCAATGTCGAGCACGGCTTTGGCTTCGGCGGCGGCTTTGGCGTCATCGTCGCCGACGAGCTTAAACATCGCGGCGACATGCTGCTGGTAGGCGGCGCGCATCTTTACGGATTTCTCATCGTCCTTGATGTAATAGTCGCGATCGGGAAGACCGAGGCCGCCCTGGCTAGCGGCGGCAATCACTTGCGTGCTGTCCTTCGCGTCCTGATCAGCGCTGAAGCTGAAGAGAACCGGGAAGCCAGCGTGGTGTGAGAGCGCGACCCAGTCCTGCAGCGTCGCGAAATCGTGAATGGCGGCGATCTTTTCGAAATCGGGATCGAGGGGCTTCGAGCCGGCGACTTCGATGGCGGGCTCGTTCATGCAGCTGGCGTAGAAGTCGGCAATCTTCTGGAGATTCGAGCCGGGCGTGACGTTCTTGTTCGCGGCGGCGTCTTCGAGAATCTGGTGGAGGACAGCTTCGTTCGCGGCGCGGAGTTCGTCGAAGGTACCCCAGCGCGGATACGCAGCGGGGATTGGATGAGCTGCGACCCAGCCGCCATCGGCAAACTTGAAGAAGTCGTCGCAGGGCTTCACGGAGCGGTCGAGATTATCGAGATTGAAGCCGTGGCCGGTGCCAGCTTTCGGTGTGGAAGCCTGAGCGGGCGCGGCGACGCATTCACCAGCGGCTGGGGCCGCGTCTGCGCCGGTGTCAGCGTTGGGAAGGAAAGTTGAGACTCGCGCGAGATTTGGTGATTGCCCGGATGCGAGCGACGCAAAGGCGAGGGAGGCGACTACAGACGCGGCGAAAAGAAAATGGCGAATCATGCGAGTCTCCGGTGAATGGGGTGCGCGAGGTCGGGGGCTAAGTACGAGAGCGAGAGGCGCTGGCAAAACGCACGTATTTTGCTGGCGTCGCGGGGCGAAGTCAAATTCACGATGCTATTGAGACGCAATAGCGCGAAGCTGGTTACGAGCGTTGTCATCGTCCCAATTCATCTCGCCAGTCCACTTAAAGACCGCTACGCCGTGGGCGTTTAACAAGTAGGTCGTGGGGATGCCAATAACTTTGAGTGGCGCAGGTGGTGTTCCTCTTCGCAAGTAGATCGGGATTTTCATCGATCGCGTCGTCAGAAACGCGCGCACCTGGGACTCGGGTTCATCGGAAACAGCGGCGAACGCCACTGGAGCGTCAGTAAGCGAGGCTCGAAGGCGTTCGATCGCGGGCATTTCGGCGAGGCAAGGCCCACACGATGTTTCCCAAAAGTTGAGAAACATCGCTTTGCCGCGGAACGACGACAGCGGTACAGGTGATCCGCCAAGCGGAGTCATTGTCCAATCTCCATCAACCGGATGATTCACATCCGGGAACCATGGGCGCGGGAAGTTGTAGCTTTCGATCGAAGGGGATTGAGCCGCTGCGTTTTGCAATGGCCGGAGAACGTGAGCTTGACTGTTGATACCGATCTGATTCTCGACGTGTAGGCTCCAGAGCTGGAAGGCTATGCTTGCGGCTGCGGTGCCGACCCCAAGGCCGAACAGAAATCCTTTCAGAGCTGCGTTCACGCGGACGCTCCTTCGATGTCATGTTTTCCGAAAAAAGTGATTCAGGATGGCCCGGAGTTTCTAGTTCGTTAGACGTGCGGCGAAGAAAAGGCGTTCGACAATTATTTTCTGGTGCGCGAGAATTGAGGTTTGGAGTAGGGCGTAACCATTCACACGGCAGTTGGGGCCTGCGGAGGAGACGCGCTGGTGAAGGTGGAACACGGCGAAGCGAAGCCGCGAAGGTTTGCGGCGGTGCTGGGGCTCGCGGTACTCATCGTTGTACTTCTAACTACATTTTCCGAATTCAGCGAGGCGAAGGGGACAGCGGCCGTCGAAGGTCTCGAGGTGAGCACGATGGCCGGGAAGCTCCAGGGCGTGCCGCGCCTGAGCGGAGGCGCGGAATTTTTGGGCGTACCGTACGCGCAGCCGCCGGTGGGCGAATTGCGCTGGCGCGAGCCGCTGCCCGTGAAGCCGTGGGGCGGCGTTCGCGACGCGACGCATTTTGGGGCTCCGTGCGCGCAGCCGGTGCTGGGCGACTGGAATAAGCATGACGCGGCGGGTGGCATGGAGGACTGCCTCTACCTGAACGTGATTACGCCGGTGTGGCCGCCGAAGAAGGTGCTGCCGGTGATGTTCTGGATTCACGGGGGGTCGAATACGGGCGGTACAGCGTCAGGACGCTTATATAAGGATGGGACGCTGATCAACCACGGCGTCTTGCTCGTGACGGTGAATTACCGGCTCGGCGTGTTTGGTTTCTTGGCGCATCCGGAGCTTTCGAAGGAGACGCCGCGACGCGCTTCGGGGAACTACGGGTTGATGGATCAGATTGCGGCGCTGCACTGGGTGCGCGCGAATATTTCGAGATTTGGAGGAGATCCTTCGAACATCACGGTGTTTGGACAGTCGGCGGGAGCGGAAGATACGAGCTTGCTGATGGCGTCGCCGTTGACGCGCGGATTTTTTCAACGAGCCATTGCGCAGAGTGGATCGGCGATGATCGGGCCGATGCCGACGCTGACCGAGGCGCAAAATCAAGGAGTGAATCTTGCGGGCACTTTGCATGCTCCGCTAAACGGAAGCGCGATCGGGTATATGCGCGGGCTTACGACGCAGCAGGTGATCGATGGCATTCCGAAGACGGAAGCGGAAGGTCTCGAAGGGTTCGTGCCGAATATCGACGGGTACGTGATTCCGCGAAAGCCGGTGGAAGCTTTTGAGGCGGGCCAGCAGGCAGGCGTGTCACTGATGATCGGGACGACGACGAAGGAATTCACGTTCGACGGGACGCCGGACGACGCGCGGAAAATGATTCGCGAGACGACTGGCGCTTCGTCGGATCGCGCGCTGGCTTTATACGGGTTGGACGCCGCAGGCGATGGAAAGAAAGATCCGCTGTACGGATCGGCGAGCGACCAGTGGTTTGCGGATTTGCTCTTCCGGTGCCCGGCGACGACGCAGGCGATGTGGCAGACGGCGACGAAACATTCCGTCTATCAGTACGAATTGCAGCACGCGATTCCCGGGCAGGAAAAACAGGGCGCGATTCACTCGACGGACTTGCCGTTTGTATTTGGATTTTATCCGGCGACGGGGAACCTGGGCGGCACGTATGGGCCGCTGGATAACGACATCACGGCACTGATCGAGACGTACTGGACGAATTTCGCGAAGAAGGGAAACCCGAACGGCTTCGGTGTGCCGAGTTGGCCGGAATTCGGCGACACGCAGGCGTACATCGAGATCACGCAGGCGGGGAAAGTGGTGCAGAAGACCGAGCTGCGCAAGAAGCAGTGTGACTTATTTCGGGATGTGCTGAAGCAGCGGCAGACAGTGGCGCACTAACTCGATAGTGCGATCGTAGCCGCGCTTATTCTCCAGAACGGTTGGTGATCGAGACGCGGAATTGCGGCAGCGTTTTTTCGACGGGATCGATCGTGAACGTCTCCGAAGTTTTTGCCGGGTCGTAACCTCTCCAGAGCCAAATCATTTCTTCCGGGAATTCGGTGGCGCCGTGGGCGGAGCTATGCGAGCCCGTGCCGAAGCTGAGATGAAAATCGTAATCGTGCATCTTCAGAGCGTTGGCCATGCGGATGTTGTTGAGCGCCCAACTGCCGTAATTCGGATTTTCGAGATCGTTCGAGCCGTCTTCGAGCCACACGCGAACGTTGTGATGCGGCTCGCGTAGAATTTTGTCCGGGTAGTCCTGCCCGCCGTCGGGATTCGACGGATCTTCCTTCCACTGAATGCTGTCGTAGCTTCCGATCCAGCTAATCACGCGCGAGAAAAGTTCGGGCATCTGCCAGGCAGCGTTGAACGAGCAGATCGCGCCGGAGGAGAGTCCGGTGATGGCGTGGCTGTACGCGTCTTTGCGCAGGTTGTACTTGGCTGCGACGTCGGCGAGGATTTCGTCGCGAAGAAAACGATCGTAGCGGTCGCTGACAGTGTCGTAGAGCGTGCTGCGCGTCGAATCGTCGAGCGTGCGGTGCCATTTGTCTGAGTAGGCTTTGACGAAATTGTAGGTGGGCGTGCCGGGCGCGCCTTCGACGCTGCCAGGCTTGATGAAGACGACGATCATCACGGGGATTTTCTTTTGCGCGATGAGGTTGTCGATCACGTTGAGCGCAGGATTTTCGCCGTCGCGGTCGGTGTACCACTCGCCGTCCTGAAAGACCATGAGCGCGGCGGGAGTTTTTGGATCGTATTGCTCGGGGACGTAGATCCAGTAGTCGCTCTTCATCCCGTCGTAGATTTTGCTGGTGTGCGTAATCTTGTCGGAGAGGGTGCCGCTTGGTGTGCCGGGCTGGAGGTAGGAGAGCGGGCCAAGAGCGGGAAGGTTCACGCTGCCTCCGAATTTTTCGTTGTTGATGAGGTAGTCGAAGGAGTGGAGTTTGCTGACGGGTTCGACGTGCGCGACGGCGTACCACAGCGTGGTGCTTGGAATGTTTTGCATCGTGGAGCCGAGCTTGTCGTCGATGCGGAGAGTGGGTTGCGATGCGGCGTCGATGGCGAAGAAGAAATCGGGGCCGTGGCCGGATTGAGCGGTGCCAGCTTTGAGGTCTTTCGTGTCGAAGGCGGCGGAGATGGCGGTTGCGAGCGAGGGATCGTGTGCGTTCGCGAGCGCGATGAGTTTTAGAGCGGTGGATTTTTTCGGAGCGGTGGCTTGCGTGGATTGTGGCGCGGCGTTCGTCGGCTGCGCGCAGGCGTACGCGACGGCTAGCAGTGCTGAAGCGAGTGTGCGGAAGACGTGGCGCATGGAACGGACTCCTGGGAATCACGAAATGGTGATTCGAGCGTCCGCACGATAGCACCGTCGGGGATGGTGATGCGACGCAGAACTGGGGAGCGACGGAGGACAGCCTGCGCGGCAGGCTATCCCACCTCCGTATGCGCCGAGAATGTGCGCCAGCGCGAGTTTGAAACGCACGGATTTAGTCCACGACGAGCGTGAACGAAGTGGTGGCTGTAGGCGTGCCGGTGGAGGTGGCGCCCGTTACGGTAACGGTATAGCTGGTGCTCGTGGTGCCTCCGCCGCCTCCGACACTGGAGGTGCTGCCTCCGCCTCCGCACGCGGAGGTGATTACAAGCAGCGCACCGAGCGCGAGAAGGGCAAACGCAGGCGCTACGACTTGGCGGCGCGGCTTGGCGTAGAGCGCGATGAATGATCCGAACGTGAGGAGCACGACGAGCGCCGGCGCCAATGCGCTTGCGCGGGCGAGCGATGCGGGGGACGACGGACGATTCGACGACGGCCTCGCGAGCGGCTGCAGATGGCTCGCGGCCGAGGCGAGCGTGATCGTGAGCGTGGTTGAGCCGGCGGTGCCCGCGCCGCTAAGGCTGATTGCGCCGGATGCTGCGCAGGTGGCGCCGGAAGGAAGCCCGGTGCAGGTGAACGTCGCGACGTTGCCGGTGAAAGCTCCCAGAGCCGACGCGTCAATCGTGACCGTGCCCGTGCTGCTGCCGGACGGAATCGTGATCGACGTAGTGCCTGCCGCGAGCGTAAAGCTGGGAGTGCCGATGGCTGCAGCGAGGTTAGCGAAGTTCAAAGTGCCGAGACCCGTTGCGAGGTCGAAGCCCGTTCCTGCCGCATAGCCGCTCAAAACGCCGATCGGATCGCTGTTCGTCGCTCCCGAGCAGTTCAGAGAACCTTGAGCGCACGGCATCGCGTTTGTGCCGACGGTTACGTCGTGGAAAATACAGGAACTCGCGGTCGAGGTCGAGGAGCAACTCGACGCGGATTCCGAATTCGCCAGAGCATAGAGCGTCGGATTGAAATTGCCTAGCCGACCATTGGCTTGAACTAGCAGCGCGACGCCGCCCGCGAATACCTGCGCGGATGCGGAGGTGCCGCCGACGCCTTCGAGGACGACATACTTTTCGCCAGAGCTGCCTTGCACTGTGGTGCTGCACGCCTGCCCGCTTACGCCGACTTCCTCCGACTCGAGGTCAGCTTCGCACTCGGCGTAATACGTGCTTGAGATTTCTCCATCGGCTGCGAACAAAGAAACGTCTGGAATGTCGCGAACGCCGTCACTCGGAACGCCAGTGCCGGTTTGCCACGTCGGTTTTTTGTAGCCGCCGGTGCAACCTGTCGGTCCGTTTGGGTTGTCGTCGGTCGGCGCGGAGATGCAGTTGCTTGCGCCGCCAGAACTGCCAACGGTACCGACCACGTCGGCATTCTGATATTCGCCGTTATTGCAAGCTGCGACGGCGGTTCCTGGATCGGGCAATCCCGAGATGAGACCCTGATACAGGACGAAGTTTGTGCAGCTGTCGTTCCAGACCATTTCCGGGATGTAACCGAGCGCGGATAGTGTGGAGGTGGTGCCGCTGGCGGAGTTGGTGGCAGACCAGTATTGCGACGGATTATTGAAATTCGCGTAGTCGAAATCGGTGCCGCCGACGGCGATGTTGTATGGCGTGGAAGCCGTGCCGTTGACGGCCAAGCCGTCTTCGGCGGGTTGAACGTCGTCGGAACCCGACTCTTCATAAAAGTCGCAACCGGCGGCGCCGCTATCGCCCGATGCGACGGAAACGGTGATGCCTTCGCCGGCAGCTTGTTGCCAGAGGCTGTTGTAGAAAGCGTTTTCGGCGGTGCCGAGGCCATATTCGCACTCGCCGTAGCTATCGCTCAAGATCGGCGCGGTATTATTGTCCACCACGTACTGGGCGGAATAATCTCCGCCGAAATCGAAGCCGGATTCGCCGGCGACATTGGTGCAGCTGTGGCCGCCGGTGGGCGAGATAACCAGGTCGATCGTCGCGCCGGGAGCGACGGCGCCGGCCCACTCGACGTCGAGGATGGCTTCCTCTTCATCGGAATTCTCTTCACAATTCTGCACGCCCGGATTGGTGTTGGTGGGCAGAACGCGATTCATCGTGAGCGCAGGCAATCCGAAGATCGAGCGAAACTGGGTGTAGTCCGAGGTGACCACGTCGCTATCGCTGACGATCGCGATGGTTTGGCCCGTGCCGGTGGTGCCGGCGTTCCACAGCGGCGTCACGTTATAAATTTTCGCGAAGTCGTAGGGACCTACCACGTAGCAATTCGTATTGCCTTCGTAGCATTCGTCCACGCCGGCTTCCGTGAATTGGCCTTTCTGTCCAGCGCTGTGAACTTTGTTGCTGTTCATCTCTTTGAGGTAAGTTCCGCGGTGATGAGACATCGCCTTGGGCCGAAAATTGTTCAGGCGGTTGACGCCGACAATGGCGGACGCGAGCGCGGTGGGGATCTGCGGGTCGGTTGAGTTCGCCCAATGCATTCTGCCGTTGGGGTAAAGGTATTTGTGGATGCTGGTGTGAAACGCGGCTTGGACCGAGCCGGCGTTGCCGGAAAAGTCGATCATGGTGCGGCCGTTCGAGACGCCGTTCACGGTGAAGCCCTGTGAAGAAAGCCACGCTTCGATTTTTTGGACGTCGGCTTCGGACGCGCCGTACTGAACGCCGTATTGCTCGGGCGTGAGCCACTTGTGATAGTTCGGCGATTTTTTATCCTGCTGCTGCTCGAGCAGAGTGTCTAGCGCCGATTCCTGCGAGGGGCTGCGCTTGAGCACGAGGAACAGGTGATTCATCACGAGAGAAGAGGGCGCGGCGCCTTGATCGTATTTGGCGAGCGCGAGCGGGTGGGTGTTTCCGGCGAGGCGCGTAAGGTGCGTGGGATCGACGGGCTGCGTAATCAGGGAGCGTTCCTGTGCCCGCGTGGAGCAGGTAAGCACAAGAATTGCAGCAAGGATGGCGGTTCCAGCGAAGGAAGGTTGAACGACGCGAATCATAAAATTAAGGCTCCGGTGATTAGGGTCCGCGGAAACGGTTTTCTGCAATTTGATTCGCGGCCTGCGGGGCGAAAGTTCCGTAGAGTTCCGGACGGATTCAAGAGTCTTTGACGCTCTGGCCCGCTGGAAGGGCAGACACGTGCCGCACCACTAAGATGCATGAGATCGCTGCGGGGTGGCCAGACGAATTCAGATGGCGCGCCGCCGATGGGGCACTGTCCGGTGGTTCATGCGAATGGATTGCGAAAGCTACTCGTAGCGCAGTGCGATGATTGGATCGGTTCGCATAGCGCGGCGAGCGGGGACGTACGCGGCGACGAGAGCGACGACGAGAAGCAGTCCGCCGACCCCGATGTAGGTGAGTGGATCGTTGGGATGCACGCCGAAAAGAAGACCAGCCATCAAGCGCGAGAGAAGTAGAGCACCGATAAGCCCGATGCCGAGACCGATCCCGGCGAGCGTAAGGCCTTGGCGTAGGACGAGCAGAAGGACTTGCCAGCGGCTTGCGCCGAGAGACATGCGAACGCCGATCTCGTGGGTGCGGCGCGTGACGGAGTAACTCATCACGCCGTAAATGCCGACGGCCGCGAGCGTCAGCGCAACGGCCGCAAAAACAGCGAGCAGCAACATTTCGAAGCGCGGCTGGGCATTTGCTTCGGCCACTACGCCGTCCATGGTCACAACCTCAGAGATGGGTAGGTTGTGATCGAAGCTCCACACCGCGGATTTGACCGAGTTCGTCAGCGCTGCCGGATCGCTAGTCGCGCGGACCACCAGCGTGATATAGGAAACAGCGGAGTTCTTCTCGCCGAGGAATTTCGGATCCTGAAGAGCGGCTCGATAGACTTCGGGCTCGATCTGCGCGGCCCAGTCGGACTGGGCTGCGTTTTTCGAAACGCCAACAACGGTGAGCCAGTCCTGGTTGGCACGATCGGTATCAAAGGTGAGGCGTTTGCCAACTGGGTCTTCGTTCGGCCACACGTCGTGCGCGAAGCGCTGGTTTACCACCGCGACGTGCGGCATCGCCATGGTGTCTGTAGCTTCAATCGCGCGTCCCTCCAAAATCGGGAGTCGCATCGTTTCGAAGTAGCCGGGAGCTGCCTCGCGGTAAACGGCCGACGGCATGTCTTGCGGCGCAGGTACGGGACGTCCGCCAACGAGATAGCCGACGCCCCACTGGTCGCCGTCGAGCGGAAGGTGATTGATGGCGCCGACGGATTCCACGCCGGGGAGGGCTCGGACGCGTTCGAGAAGATTGCGGTAGAAAGCTTCGCGCGCGGTTTGCGGCTCTTCTGCTGAGCCGGCGACGGAAACGACCATGATTTCGCGGTCTGGGACAATCCGCGCTTGGTCGCCGCGGGCCGTCCGGACCTGGCGTTGCGCGACGTGCGAGGGGCTGTCAACACACTGATGGCAGCTCGCGAGAAGG
>Ga0209169_10002639_pt1 | contig 10757 bp, 8 predicted proteins | sample HubBroMetageWRM4_FD_188346 | JGI IMG/M metagenome (GOLD analysis project Ga0209169, IMG submission 188346) | Warmed soil microbial communities from the Hubbard Brook experimental Forest, New Hampshire - Hubbard Brook CCASE Soil Metagenome WRM 4... | ecosystem: Environmental > Terrestrial > Soil...
CCGCGGCTGCTGAGCAGGTGGTAGGCCAGCAGCAGCACTGCCGCGCCGGCGATGGCGGTCAGCCAGGTGGAGAGGTTGAAGAACCCGTGCAGGGTGTGGATGTGAAACAGTTTGGTGGCCAGCCAGCCGCCGCCCAGCGCCCCGGCCACCCCGATCAGGCAGGTCAGGATGAGGCCTTGTGATCTTCTGCCGGGGATCAGCATATTGGCCAGCAGGCCTGCACCGAGACCGAGAATGATCCATGCGATGATGCCCATAACCGACTCCTCAGTCAGAGACGAAATTGACATACGGGGGTAGCCGGTCCTGCGCGACAGGTCGCGGTGGGAGAAATGATCTCCCGCGGGCTCTTGCCCATTTCTGGGCCGCTGCGCCATTTCTGGCACCGGGCCCGAACACCAAACCAAAAAACTCCGGGTCCTGCACTGCTCCCCGAATTCGGGTGCAGCTGCCGGGGTCCGGAGCAATTAATTTCATATTACCCCGGCCGCGGCACTCGTGTCCATCGACGGCCAGTTCCCGGGTAGGGCAGGCCCTCGAGCGTGAGGCCGAACCCGTGTCCTGCTGCTCAGGCCCGGTGGGCCTGCTGCTGGCTGCGTAATGCTCTATGCGCGCCGGTCAGGGCGTAGTATCAAAGTGTTGCTCCGGACCCCGGCAGCCGCACACCCGCAATAGCTGCGGATGCGGCAGCAGGACCGGAGCCTTTTGCTTGCACTCAGGCTATGTCGGCAAGACGCCGCGGTCTTCCCATGCAGGCCCGCAACTCACCATTCAGATTCCCGGAGTGTGTCATGATCATAATTATCGGGCTCGTCATCCTGGTCGCGGCGGTGGTCGCCGGAGTGGCCGGCGTCCTTGGCAACGGCGGCAGCGGGCATGCGGTCACCCATTTCGCGGTGTTCGGCTATCACGTGACCGGCTCGACCGGCACTTTGTTCCTGTACGGCATCGTGGTCGGGGCACTCGGCCTGTTCGGGCTGAGCCTGTTGCTGGCCGGCGCGCGCCGCACCTCCCGGCGCGGCAGCGCGGCTCGTCGCCGCCTGCGGGAGTCCCGCCGCGAGACCGCCGCCGTCAGCCAGGACCGCGACGACCTCATCAGCCAGCGCGAGGCCGCCCGCGCCTACACCTCGAGCACGCTGGGTAACGGCGCCACTAGCGGCGGACGCCACGCCGGCGAAGACGGCGGCGGCCCGCGCAGTATGCGGCATCCATTCGGGCGCCGGCACGCCTCCCCGCAGGCTGCCGCCCCGCCCGCACATGCGGTAAACGGCCAGGCCGGCTCCGATATCCCTGCCGGTGATGTTCCCGCCGACGCGTCCGCCCCGGCGGAGTGACCAGTGAAATGGCACCCTGCTGTGAGTGTGTTCAAGAAGACCGCTCATTAAGGCCGAAGCGCTCAACAGCGGCGCCGGGAAGACAACCGCCCGGGTTACTGGCAGCCGGCGGCTGCCAGTAACCCGGGCCACGAAGGCCTGTCCCAGGCCATGGCAAGCCCTTCGCGTCCCAGGCCGGCGGTCGGCTGCCGTGGCGCGGCCATTCCAGCCCTCAGCAGGGTGGACCTCGACGTCGCGCAGGTGGCGGCAGGGGCCGCCAGCCGCACGCCACCGTTGAGCAGGATCTGATCGGCATCACCGATCGTTCCGGTCTCGCGGCGGTCCGTCACCGGCTGGATGGCCGCCGTTCAGGATCGTGGTTTTGTGGGTCCGGGTGCGGGGGCCTGCCGAAACTGACGTCGATGTTCTGGAAGCTCTTATGCCGTTCGGTCCTAGCGTAGGAGGTGTAGGCGCGCTGGTCTGCGGGCGTGAGGTCGACGTTGTCGGTGAAAGGTGTGAGCAGGCTGCGCGGCCATAGCTGCCTGACGTGCACAGCGTTGTATTCCGCGCAGATCACCGTGGTGATGGCGCCGAGGTAGATCCAGGCCAGCAGGCCCAGGACGAGCGCGAACAGGCCGTAGGTGGCGGTCGCGCCCTTGAGGTGGTGCCCTAGCAGCAGCGCCCCGGCCAGCTGCAGGGCCTGCCAGATGACCGCGGCGGCGACCGCGCCGGCGCGGGTCTGCCGGATGGTGAGGGGGCGGGCGGTCAGTACCTTGAACGCCACGATGAACAGCGTCACGTTCAGCGCGATGGCCGCGACGGTCACCAGCGCCCGCACGCTGCCGCCCAGGCTGGCACCGTAGCTGCCGGCGGCAGCGCCCAGCGCGGACAGCACCGTGGTGACGATGACGCTGACGCCGCCGAAGGCCAGCAGCAGCAGGCTCCGCAGCCGGGCCCGGACCGGGTTCGGGCGGGAGTTACGCGGCACGCCCCACACCTTGTTCAGCATGGTCTGGGCGGCCTGGACGATGCCCAGACCGCCGTAGACACAGCCCAGCATCCCGATGACCAAGCCAGCGATGCTGCCGTGGAAGGACTGGATGTTCGTGACAATCTGATCGCCGATAACGGGGAACTGGGCAAGCGCGGAATCCAGCACCTGCCGCTGCAGGTGCGGGTTACCGTGCAGCGCGTAGCCCAGGATCGTGGACAGCAGCAGCAGTAGCGGGAACAGCGCCACGAAGCCGTAGTAGGTGATCTGCGCGGCGAGGTAGGTTCCCTGATCGTCGGCGAACTTGTACAGCACCGCCAGCGGCAGCCCCGCCCATTGGTGCCGCCGCTGGTAGGCATCGGCCCGGCTGACCATGCTCATCGCGGCTCCTTGATCCCCGGTTGTCCTGCGGCTCTCGGGCCGGCAGCAGCCATCCGCCGGGCCTGACCCAGGTCACGCCTGTTCGGCTCCTTCCTCCATCTCTTGAAGCTCCTCCAGCACATCCTGCGTCGCCTGTGCCATCCGGTTCGCCTGGTCAGTGGTCGCCTCAGCCTGCTCCCCTGCGGACTGAGAAGCCTCTTCAAGGGCAGCATTCTCGGCCGTTATCCCCGCAGCCATAGCCTTCGCCTCGTCAGTCTGCAAATTCATGCCCGCCGGTTCCGTCTGAGCCGATGAGTCCAGGTATTCGCTCGATCTCGCCATTGCTGCCTCCGAGGATCTCGTTCATTAGGGGTGGTGGTATCTGACGGCTACCTCGTGATCCGCGGTCAACGGTGGGAGGTCCGCGGCCGTAGCCGCCGGTTCCCTGGCCTAAGGTGGCCGGGCTCGGCTGAGCGCCGCCAGATCAGGTGCAGCCAGCCGCGCAGCACCGGCTTCGTGTAATAGACACTGCGCCGGGCGTCGTACAGCGCATCCGCCGCCGGTTACTTGCACGAGTCACCATCAGCGCTTGAGCCTAGTCAGCGTTTGAGAGCGTCCTGTGCTTTGTGTCCTTTGAGTTTGAGCTTGCCGGCTACCTCGCCGGCTTTCCCTTTGGCTCTGAGCCGCTTGTTTCCGGTGGCCTTGCCGACGTGCTTCCTGGCCTTGCCCTTCATTATTTTGACCCTGTCCTTGGCCTTCTTGCCCAGGCTCATGGCCGGCCCCTTTCGTCTCAAGCCAGCGGCGCTGCCCGTTACCGGCCGCGTACTGCTCAGCGCCCCGGCAATGCGGCGATCTTGTGGCCAGCCAGGTCCGGCTGGATGCGGCACATCACCGTCTAGGCATCACCGGCCGGCCTCTGCTCGTGTCTGGGGGTCGGCGCATGAAAAAACTCCGGACCCTCGCAGCGCAGCCGCGGTATCCCGCGGACGCACCAGCCACCGGGGTCTGGAGCAACACGCTCAATCTACCCCGCGCGGGCTCGCGCGTACAGGGCGTCGCCGCCCGATACCAGCGGCTAACCACCGGCGATGCATCGAGCTGGGGCAGTTGGCTGCGGCGTGCAACCCGGCGCCTTGTCGATAGCGGGCGATCACATCGTCACGAGGCAGCCAGCATCGTGCACCACGAGGAGGCGGGCGATGGCAAATGCAGCGGTGAGCATACGCACCCAGCGGCCGGAATCCGGAACGGTCCGGGAGCGCGTTGCCCAGCCACAATTGCCGGTCATCGCGTCGCGGAACCGGTAAAGCTCGTTTTCAGCCGCGGGAAGACATGAAGGGCGGCCCGGGCGCGGGGCATCAGCGGACGGCTGGCCGCCGCCCTGCGCCCGGGTGTGCGGTCAGCTCACTGGCTTGGTGGCCTCGAACGCGCCCGAGGAGGTGTTCGACACGAGTGTGGCTTGCCCTGGGGCGATATTGAGGTCGAAGTTGTCGAGCAGGGTGACGGGAAAGGGCGCTAGACGGTCGGAGGCGGAGCCTCACTGGTACACCGGTGCGCGGAGTCTGTCGCTGAACGACGGGCCGCTAGCGCTACCCCTCGAGGCTGATGACGACATTGCCGGTTTTCTGCCCGGCCTCGACGTACCTGTAAGCCTCGACGATCTGGTCCAGCGGATACGTCCGGTCGATGACCGGCCTGAACTCTCCGGACTCGATCAGCTTTCTGAAATGACCCATCATCAGCTGGTCGTGCTTCGGAATGGGGAACATGATCTTCTTGCCGCCATGCAGCGCGCCGATTAGCGCACGGAACGGATTCTGGGCCAGAGGACCCAACTCCGACGAGATGTAGATTCCGTCCTGCTTGAGAAGCCGTTTGCACTGGCTGAAGGAGCTCTTGCCAACGGAGTCGAGGATCACGTCGTATCTCTGCTCGTCCTTGGTGAAATCCTCGGCGGTGTAGTCGATGACTCTGTCGGCGCCCAAGCCCTTGACGAGCTCCATGTGGTCGGTGTCGCAGACGGCGGTCACGTTGGCGTCGAGATCCTTCAGCAGCTGGACTGCTGCTGAGCCGATGCCACCGGTTGCGCCGTAGACGAGGATGTTCTGCCCGCTGCGGATCTTAGCCGCCCTGATATGCGCTAAGGCATAATGCGCGCCCTCGGTACTGGGAGCGGCCTGCTGGTAGGTCACGTTGCCCGGCATGGTCGTGACCGAGCCGTCCTCGGAAACCGACAGGTACTCAGCATGAGCGCCGAACGGACCCTCGTTGTACCCGAACACCTTGTCGCCGACCCCGAACGACGTCACGCCGCTGCCGATCGCCTCGATCACGCCCGCAAACTCAGTCCCCAGGACCGTCAACCGTGGCCTGCCCAGGCCGGTGAGGAATCTCATGAAGAAGGGCTTGCCAGCCCGGTAGGCGCAGTCCGTCCGATTCACGGTGGTCGCGTGGATCTTGACGAGCAGTCCGTTGTCACCCGTAGCCGGTTTCTCCACTTCTGAGATCACAACTACTTCGGGCGGGCCGTACCTCGTGCAGACCGCGGCTTTCATAGCCGGAGTGTAGCTACCCGACATGGGACCGGAACGTCACTGACCTGGCCAACCCCAAGCCGGGCCTCCGTTATGCTCATCTTGCAATCCCATCTTGCTGGCTGTGCACGGCGCGCAAAATGGCCGTTCTGCCGGCACTTTCCATCGGGTTCTGGCAGCAGTCGCGGCAACACGGCGGGTGCCAGGTCAGGTGGAGGCTATGAACCTGTTAATAGCCGCGGCGACCTTGGCTGGTTGCTCTTCGGCAACCCAGTGTCCGCTGTCCGCGATAATGCTGGTGGCCACGTACCGGCTGCCGGCTTCGCCCAGACCGACTGCCACCTCGGGCAACACGGTGGCGTGACAGTACTCGGCGAACGCGAGCTGGATCGGGGCGTCCACGGTGCCGGTGTGGCGCTCGTTGCTGGCGATGTCGAGCGGGATCGCCCGGTACAAAGCGAACCCCGCGGCCAGGCGCCGCGGCCCGTTGTATCCATGCGCGTAAATCGCCACGTCGGCATCGCTGATCGCGTCCGGGTGCGCGGCGAAGCGGTCAATGTGGCTGCGGAAGTAGCGGTGCTCCCGGCCGGCGATCAGCAGCTCCGCCAGGCCGGTGTCGCCGGACATGGTCTGGTGAAATCCGATGTGCCAGAACGCCGATGATGTAAACCGGTCCTCGCAACCGCCGACTCCTGCGATCGGGGTATCCAGCAGCATCACACCGCGTACCTGTGTGGGGTAGCGACGCAGGTAGGCGTATGCGACTTGAGCTCCCATGCCATGGCCCACGAGCAATGGGCGCTGAACGCCGCGCTGACCCAGGCTGGCATGCAGATCCCCGCTGATCGACCACTTATCGAACCGGTCGATCGCTGGCTCAGAGGAGCCGATGCCGGGCAGGTCGTAGGCGAGCGTGTGGCAGTCCGAAGCGAGCAGAGGTGTCACGTGCCGCCACGCGTACGAGGTCTGCGGCCACCCGTGCAGCAGGACCAGCGGGACCGTCCCGCGGCCGTACTCGACCACGCCGAGCCGCCGAGCGGACGCCTGCCGGTGGCTGGCATCGTCCCTGTCGGCGCCGCTCTGGCCGTGATCGCTGACCACATTGCCGACTGTAGCCATGTCGCCGCGTCGGACGCGCTCACCTATTCAGGTGAGAATTGAGGTCTGCGCAGGCTGCGCACGATCGAGTGGGCAAAACGCCTATCTTCGCCACAGTTTCGACAATATGAGAATCAAGTCCGCGGTCGCCCTGACGAGCCTGGCGCCGACCGCACATTAGGCATCGCACGAACAGGTGATGCGCCGGCGCCGCGCACGGCACGAACGGGCGATGCGTGGCGGCACGGCACCTGTCACCGTTGCCAGGAGAAATGCCGTTCCTTAGGGGGTGCCTTGCGGACGACACCGTTGCGAGGTCGTAGCGAGCCGATGGCCAGCGCGCTGTCTGCGTTGCGCAGTTCCTGCCAGCACGGAACCAGTGCCAACGTGCTGATCTCCGGCCCGGCCGGTATCGGCAAGACCGCGCTCCTCGCGGAGATCTGTGAGCAGGCCACCCGTATGAGGATCCGAGTCGGCTGGAGTAAGTGCGACCCGATCGAGCAGGTCTGGCCCGGTGCCCCGGTGATCGCGGCGCTGCGCGCGGGGCGGGACCCGATCATCACTGCGGAACAATACGAGCAGATCGCCGCGCTGGTCAGCGAACCGCTGCTGCTCGCCGACCGCATTGCGTCCCGCCTAGAGGAACTCGCCGCCGCACAGCCGTTGCTTATCGCGATCGATGATCTCCAGTGGGCCGACCGGGTCAGCCGGTTCCTTGTGCGCAGCCTGATGTCCCGGCTGGCCGGGCAGGCCGTGGTGTGGGTGTTCGCCAGCCGCGATGACCTCACGGGGATCGATCTGGCCGGCCACGACGTCGTCCGCCGTGAGTATCTTCAGCTTGTGCCGCTGACCGTGTCAGACCTGGCGGCGATGGCCCTGGACCGGCTCGGGCGGGTCCCGGACGAGCGGACCCGCCGCTACCTGGATGCCACCGGTGGCAACCCGTTCCTGGCCACTCAGATCATCGACAGCCTGGCTCGCTCGGCCGCAGGAGGGGAACGCGACGCCGTGGCGGGCGAGTTCGCAACGGCCATGGCGCGCCGGCTCGCCAAGCTTTCCAGTTCCGCACGCGAAATGGTGGAGCTGGTCGCGGCCGCCGGACGGCCGTTGCCGGTACGCGACGCATTCGCGCTGCTGCCCGGCCTTGGCAGCTGTGACGGTGCGGACGGTCTCGCCGGTGCCCTCGAGTCCGGGCTGATCACCGTGGCCGCAGATGCCCTGACCTTCCGCCATGACCTGGTCCGGGAGACGATCTACGCCATCCTCGCCGCCGATCGCGCCCGTCAGCTGCACGCCCACCTGGGCGACTACCACCTCAGAGTGCTCGGTGAGCCCCTGGTCGCCGCCGCCCACGCCCGCGCCGCCGCGACGACGGGAGACCTTGCCAGTGCCCTGATCCTGGTCTCCGCGGCGGAAACCCTGGCCAGCACCAATGCCGATGACGCGGGTGAACTCGCTGCGCTCGCCTTCGCTACAGTGCGCCCCGCTCAGCCGGAGTGGCTGGACCTCAGCCGTCGCTGCCTGGCCGTATTGTGCGGCGCCCAGCACGCCGCCCAGGCGATCACCGTCGCCGACCAGATCCTCGCCCGCGTCGACGACGCTAACCTCGCGGCGCAGCTTGAGACCGAGGCCGCCCGTGCGCTGTGGCTCAGCGGACGCGTCCATGACCTGATCTCCAGGATCGAGCGGACCCTGCGCAGTAGCGACCTGGACGCGGCAGTCACCGTACGGCTGCAGGCGGTATACGCGCTGGCCCGCACCCGGACGCTACCCGGCGAGGCAGCCGCCAAAGAAGCGGCCAGCGCGGTCGAGCAGGCCCGCGACAGTGGCGACCGGGAAGCGCTCACGCTGGCGGTGCAGGCCGCTGGCGAGGCATCCCGCAACCAAGGGTGCCACCAAGTGGCCTTGCGGCATTTCCGTGAGCTGCGTGCTCTCACTGGCGCACCGTACCTCGCCGAGGAGATCACCGCGCTGCAGTTCGTGGACCGCTACGAACACGCCCAAGCCCTGCTCGATCAAGCTTGCGCCAGCTGCGCCACCACCGGGGCTTTGCTGCCGGGCATCTCCTGCGCGCAGATGTGGCAGGACTTCAATCTCGGGCGCCTCGATGACGCCGACGCTGGCGCTCGCACGCTGACCGAGCTTGGCCGCCAGCTGGGCACCAGTCTGCATCTTCTGGACGCGATCACTATCCGCACCGCGGTCGCGCTCCTGCGCGGAGAGACCGAGATCGCCGTGGCCCAGCTGCGGCTCGCCGATAGGCTCACCAACGCCGACGAGGCCATTCGCAACCCCGGCATCGCCGTGATGCGCGGCTGGCTCGCCGCAAGCCGCGGCGATCTGCCTGCAGCACGCGACATACTGCGACCGGTCCTGCAGGGCGCAGAACAGGGCCGCAGCTACTGGCCGCTGTGGCCGTGCTGGAACGGGCTGTTCTACCAAATCGGCACCGCTACCGGCGATGACACCTTCACCGCCTCCTGCCTTGAGGTCGCCGAAGCGAACGCCGTCCGCAACCCCGGCGTGGCCAGCTTCGAAGGCGTCGCCCTCAACTTGCGTGGACTACGCAAACAGGACCTCAACATCCTCGCCCAGGCCGCAGAAGTCCTCGACCGCAGCCCCCGGCCAGTCCTGCGCGCCGTCGGCGCCGAGTCCTACGGACGCGCCCTGCTCGCCGCCGACCGCCGCTCCGAAGCGCTTACACAACTTGACCGAGCCTGGGACGAATACCACCACATGGGAGCCCGAGCCTTCCGCAGCGAGGTGCAGCGCGCCATGCGCCAGGCCGGCGCCCGCCGCACCAAATGGTCCACCGCAGCCGCCGCCCCGGCGACCGGGTGGGCTTCCCTCACCGAGGCCGAACGGCGCGTCGCCACCCTGATCAGTGAGGGAAACACAAACAAGTCCGCAGCATCCGCCCTAGGCGTGTCCATTAACACCGTGAGCACCCACCTCCGCGCCGTATTCGCCAAACTCGGCGTGCAATCTCGCGTGCACCTGGCTAACTGCCTGGCTGGCCATGCCAGCCAGACGCCGCCTGCGCACGATGACGGCCACAAACGCACGCCGCCGACCCCCGATCGAAAAGGCACGGACATGGTGTTTCGCGTTGGCACCAATGGCCACCAGATGGCTGGTCTGTACGCTCCTCGGCCGGGCTGATTGCACGTCTGCTGCGCTGAGCCGCCATGCCTGATCAGTCATCCAGCGAGCGCCTGACATAAACGGTCGGCGTGCGGATCACTTGGCAATTCGGGCGATCGGTCCGCAGCAAGCCTCGTCAGGTGAACACGGGAATTGATTCCGAGCTTCTCGAAGACGTGGCGAACATGAGAATGCACAGTGTGCGGAGAGATGAAGAGCTTGTCGGCGATCTCCCGGTTGGTGCATCCGCGTGCGGCAAGGTTGGCGACCACAGCCTCGGCTTCGGTCAGTGCCTCCCACCCGATCCTCGGCCGGTCGATCTTGACTGTTCGCCGGCGCACGCCCAGACGGCGAAGCCGGCCCCGAACACGCGCAGCGTCCCAGCTCGCCCCTGCGCGCGTCGATATCGTCAGCGCCTCGTCGAGCGCTGCGATAGCGGATGCCTTGCCGCCATGTTGCGCAAGCACTCGGCCGAGATCTTCGAGCGCGGACGCGTGGGCAAGAGGGCGAGGTCCACCTCGATAGAGCGAAACCGCGCGCCCGAGATCCTCCGCGGATTCGCTCCAGATGCCTCGCGCATGCGCCGCTGCTGCAGCGCACGAAGGGACATCTGGATTCAGGCTCGCGCGCCGTTCAGCGATCGATATTCCGTGTTCTGCGAGTTGCTCGTCACCGACCGCCGAGGCGATGCGCACCCGTTCGGCGTCGCAGGCGACCTCGTGCGGGTAAAGCGGGTACATCGACAGCCGCTCCTCGTATCCGTAGGAGCAGAGCCACCCGTGCGCCTGCATCGGGTCTCCCTGGGACAGCGCGAGAAACGCGAGATACCACATCGCATGATGTCGAACCCCAGGTGCCTTCGCCTGCAACATGATCTTCGCGATCTCGGCAACCTCCAGCGCGCCGGACTTGTCTCCGGTGTGGATCTTCAGTGTGCCGAGCGCGACAACCGAGGGCGCGTGGAGCGCTCCGGCAACGAGATGGGCCTCCTCACGACTGAACCTGCCTTCAAGCGCGAGCGCAGCTTCGGCGAGGTTCCCCATCTGCAGCATCTGCCGGCCGCGTGTCGTCTCGAAGACGCGCAGCGCCCAGTTCTGCCGGTCCCGCTGAGCCGCGATCACCCCGGAGTCGATAGCCTGAAGCGCATCCTCGTACCGGTCGCTTGCAGCGAGAACCCACGCTCGGAGCATGTGAGCGAGACGAGCTCGCGGGTCGCCTTGGCCATCGAGCTGACGGCGTTCTGCCGCCAAGAGAATCTCGAGCGAGCGCCCGAAGTCGAGTAGCTGGTACGCCAGTCCCGACTCCGGGACCTCAAAC
>Ga0209169_10002641_pt1 | contig 10746 bp, 6 predicted proteins | sample HubBroMetageWRM4_FD_188346 | JGI IMG/M metagenome (GOLD analysis project Ga0209169, IMG submission 188346) | Warmed soil microbial communities from the Hubbard Brook experimental Forest, New Hampshire - Hubbard Brook CCASE Soil Metagenome WRM 4... | ecosystem: Environmental > Terrestrial > Soil...
GCGCAGCTGCGCGAGGCCGGCATCCGCACGGTGAACATGCGGATTGGGCTGGTGTTGAGCGCCACGGGCGGGGCACTCCCGAACGTGCTGCGGCCATTCAGGTTGGGGTTGGGCGGTCGCATCGGATCGGGGCAGCAGTGGTGGAGCTGGATTCATGTGGACGATATCGTCGGAGGAATTCATCATGCGCTGCGCACGAAGTCGCTAGCTGGGCCGGTGAATCTGGTAGCGCCGAGCCCGGTGCGCAATGCTGAATTCACCAAAGTGCTGGCGTCGGTTCTCGGGCGGCCTGCGTTCTTTCCGGTGCCCGAGTTCGCGCTGCGACTGGCGTTTGGCAAGATGGCAGCGGAGGAATTGCTGCTCGCCAGCCAACGGGTTGAGCCTGGAAAACTGGAGGCGAGCGGATATAGGTTTCAGTTTCCCGAGCTGCGGGCCGCGCTGGCGAATCTGGTCTGAGGGGGGGGAAGGAATGCAGGCGAAGCTCTCCTGATCGGCAGAAAAAATGGCCGGACGGTTTTCTCGTCCGGCCAACTTTGCGTCTCACGAGATCACTTGATGGTTACGCTCACCGGATTCGAGGCAATGCCATTGGTCACGACCTCGATCTGGCTGGCCCCCAATTCCGTTTCAGCGGGAACCGTGATGTGAGCGGTGACCACGAGCGAACCCGTCGCCACTCCCATCGAGCTGGGCTTGTCGGTGAAGCAATAGAACACATGCCCGGTTGCGTTGTTGATGATGCGCACCATCGGATAGTTGCTGGCAGCCTGCACGTCATCTCCGTAAGCCGCGCCCTGTGAGAGTCCATTCAACTGCGTTCCCTGCACAGTGGAGCTCTTGCCGTGAGTGAGCGTCTTGGCAACCTTGGTGATGGCGGGAGCCCAGGATGGCTCCGGGCTGCCGGTGGAGTTGTAGAGCTCCACGTCGCCGGAGAAATCGGTGAGCAAAATCTGTCCGGTCGGCAACACCAGCATATTGCCGTAGAAGGAGCTATCATTCGGCGCGTTCGGCGTCCCCGGCACTGCATTGAAGGCGGAGCCGTTCCACTCGAAGAATTCCGCGCCGACGTTATACACGCCGGGACTGGTCATGACCAGCACGTTTCCGTCCGGCAGAAGAGCGGCCGGACCGTCGGCGATGTCCAGTTGTTGACCGCCGACCTTGGGAAAGTCCGGCGCCTTGGTCCAGGTTCCGGTCAGAGAGTTGTAAACAGCGTTGTGGCCGGTCGCGCCCGTGGCCAAAACGGTGCCGTCGGGGCGAAGAATCGCCGGCCCGAGTTCGTGGGAGCCTGGATCCTCAAGTTGCACGATGGTGCTGCCGGCGGTGGACCACGATCCAGTGCTGAAATTGTAGATCTCGGAGTTTGTATTGTCTTCGTTGGCATCTACCGTCAGCACATCGCCGCTGGCCAGTAGGGTCCAACCTTCTTCATCATTAACGTCACTTTTGCCGGTGCCCGTGGCAGTCCAAGTCAGGTTCTTCGCATCCAGCAACGCTTCCTGCGTGGTGCAGCAGTCGGCAACCATAAAGGTGCCGTCGGCAAGAATAACGCTCTGCGCATCGCCAACGCTGGTCCAACCCGCTGGAGCCTTGAGTTTCTTCCATTTATTGGTTTTCGGTGTATAGATGGCGCCGAGGTTCGTCCAGGCGCCATTGCCAAAATTGTATTCTCCGCCAAGAACAACCACGCGCGAGTCCGGCAGCACCGCCGAAGCAAAGTAGGTAGGAGCATATCCCGCGGGGAGCGATGCCAGCTGAGACCACGTGCCGTTCTGATAACTTCCAGTGATATCGGGAGTGAGGGCCCACCAGTTCTGGCTATTGTTTGCGTCGAGCACCATTACTCTGCCGTCGCTGAGGAGCAGAGGATTGCTTGCCCCGATGTTTGGTTGGTTGTTCAGTGGAGTCCAGGTCTGGGCGCTAACGATGCCAAGCCCAACCAGCAGAATCACACAGGTCACAGCGACTGCGCGCAATACCTTCATGTTTTTCCTCATCCTTAGGGTCTTAGGGATTTTCAGGTTGCCTTCTATTTACAGGTATGTGGCCGGGCCTGGCGGGGGGCGGAACCCGAAACCTGATTAGCGGAGTTTACCACCGAACATAAAAACCGCAATACGAGATTCGCTCCCGAAGGCCGATATTAGCCGCACTAGTAGAGAAATGTGAAACTCTTTTCATCTTATGGGTGGAAACCTACCGCTCGACGCCTGCGACAGCTTCGCGAAGATCGTCTGCTCAAGAATTCGCTTGCTCTCGGGCTCCCAATTGCACGTGGGTACGGGTAATGCGGTCGTGCCAGCACAACCCATTCTGGTCAAGAATGCACCAGAAATAACCAAGTCCAGCGGAAAACGCGGAGAGAAACGACGCCAGCACCCGCCATCGGCGCAAACGGCGATTGAGTGGTGCGCCGTCAAATCCCGCCAGCCGCAAGCGGGTGATACGAAGTCCAGGAGTCGAGCCCGTATACACCACAAACAGGAATTCGTAGCTGGCCCAAAGAAGAATTGTGACCACAACCACCGCGCCGGCAAGCATCAAGAGAAGCGGTCCGTTGATGTTATTGATCGGTAGCATGCTCAGGTTAATGTGCAGCGGCTTCATGTGCCGCAGGCTCAGGCCGGGATTCAAACTGGGATTCAAGCGAAGAAAGATTGCCGCAGAGACCGCCGCAAAGACCGCCACGGAAGTTGCCACGACCACACCATCCACGAGGGCGGCAAACGTGCGCCGAACTATCGAGGCTGACGATAACGAGGATGGGAACGCGGAGAACAAATCCGCTCGCCGGTCGGCAGACTCCTGCTGGGCAGGTTCGATCAGCATTCCACCCAACGCGGGCGGCGGCGGCAAAATCTCCGGAGCTTCCACGATGCGCGGACGATCACGATCGAAGACAGGGTCAGCCAGATTGCTCGGCTGAAACACCGGAATTGCGGCGGAACGTGGAAACTCGATCACCTTGGCCGATGTCTCCAGCGCTTGCTGCGGGGCTGGCTCAGGCTGCACGGCTGGCTCAGGAAGACACCGAGGTGCGCCGCGTTCGGGCTCGGTTCTCGCAGTATTAACTGCCGTCGACTCAGACCCCGGCGATGCAGAACGCGACCAGCTCTCGGGCGCATCAAAGGGCAAGAGGAGCGACGGGTAGCGCGGACTTCGAGGCTTGCGCCGCGTGCGAAAGCGTTCGAGGCGAACGGCGACCTCTTCGCGCCAGGAACCCGAATTCGGCCCAGACCCCGCGCCAGCGTCCGTGTCGGTATTCCGATCCATGCCCGCTTGGGAGGGCGCGGTCGCCACGGATTCCTGCGTGGCAGCGCAAAGTTGCCCTTGCAGGGTTGGGTCGTCGCCGGGCACAGTGTTTGTCAATCCGGTCATCATCGGTGGTATCGGTCTCGCGTGGAAACCGTTGTTGGAGATCATAAAAATGCGGAGTTTTGCTTCGCCTGCCGCTCGCGTGCTAAGGTCAGTTGGTTCCCGTTGGCAGACCGGTTGGCGCGGCGCATGCGCGGTTGCACGTCGCCCGCTCGATCACCCGCTCGATCATCCGCTAATGATCACCCGCTCTCGAATCTTTATCACGGCCGCATGGCTCTGTCATCTGCTTCTAGCCTCCGCGATAGTAACCAGCCAGACCCTGCCCCCTGATGCCACACCAGTTTCCGCCCACCAGAGCATCCCAGCGGCGACCGACTCATCCCTTCCGGCAGCCCCTGCAAGCCAGACGGAAGAACAAGTCTTGATCCGGGCCGTGCACCAGGAAAAAGATGGTTCCATCTACCATCTGCGCGATAAGGCAGAAATTTACTACCGAAACTACATCCTTCGCGCCGATCAAATCACCTACAACTCGGACACAGGAGACAGCGAACCGGAGGGCCACGTCGTGCTCGACGGCGGCCCTTACGATGAGCACATCGAGTCCAGTCACGGCACCTACAACATCCGCACGCAAGTCGGAACATTTTATAGCGTGATCGGAACGGTGGGATTCCGCATGCGGAATTCCCGCTACGTGCTGACCACGACCAATCCCTTTGCCTTTACCGGAAAGATTGTGGAGAAACACGGACCCGACCACTATCTGGTGCGCTATGGAACGGTCACCACCTGTCAACTGCCGCATCCAAAGTGGCAATTCAACGCGAAACACATGTGGGTGGATGTCGATGGCACCGCCAAGATCTACAACAGCGACTTCCGGCTGATGGGCATACCGGTGTTCTATTTTCCGTTTGTGACACACCCCGTGCAGAAGGAACAGCGTCAGACGGGTCTCTTGATTCCAAGCTTCGGCAACTCATCCACCAAAGGACTGATTGCCGGCGATTCCGTGTACTGGGTCCTGAACCGCAGCATGGACGCGCTTCTAGGCGTTGAATACTATTCCAAGCGTGGATGGTTTCAGCACGACGAATTCCGGGCTCGGCCGAGCGACGACTCTTATGTGTTCTTCAACTATGTTGGCATTCAGGATCGCGGCATCGGCTACCCACCGGAGAATCAAGGAGGCGAGGATGCGCGCTTTCTTGCCGAGCGTCCCTTCGGGACCTTCCGCGGTGTGGCGAATATCGATTACTTGAGTTCGTTCGTTTTCCGCATCGCCTTCACCGACGTGTACTCCCAGGCAATCGACTCAGAAGTGAGATCGCAGATTTTTCTCTCCAATACCACCAGCGGATTTCACTTCAATCTGCTGGCCGAGCGCTACCAGAACTTCGAAGTATGCAATCCGGAAACGGAAACCAACGCGGGCTGCTCCGAACTCACGCAGACCGAACTGGTTCGGATTCTGCATACTCCTAGTTTCTTCATCTCAAGCGAGGAGCAGCAGATAGGAAATACACCGCTCTACTGGTCTTTTCAGAGTGCTGCGGAAGGTTTGCAGCGGCGCCAGGCTCCCGAAAATTCGCAGCCTGGGTTCCACACCGGTCCTCTGGTCGGCCGGTTCGACCTCGCGCCCTCGCTTAGCCTCCCCCTGCAATGGGAGGGCTGGTCATTTCGTTCCGAACTTACGTTACGCGACACGCTCTACACCGAGCAGTTCAGTCCGGGATTGGCCGCGGCGACGGGAGCAGCTTCCGACGATGTTCTGAATCGCAAATCGCTGGAGGCATCGGTCGAGATCCGTCCGCCGGCATTGTCGCGGATCTTCGATCATCCCTGGCTCGGACGCAAGTGGAAGCACGTCATCGAACCCCGGATGAAATATGACTACGTTACGGGCATTAACAACTTCGCCAACATTTTGCGTTTCGACGCCACCGACGTGCTCACCGACACCAGTGAAGTGGAGTATTCGCTGGTGAATCGTATTTACGCCAAGCGTCTGGATCCGAACGAAAAGGATTGCGATGTGCTGGCCATGAGCACGCTCACCATCGGCGGTGTGCCTCAGGTTGGCGCGGTTCCGTGGGAAGCCCCTCCCATCTCCGACACTCAAACCTGCGCCTCGGGACCGCGCGAGATCCTGAGTTGGGAGATCGGACAGAAATATTTCTTTGATCCCACGTTTGGCAATGCACTGGAGAGCGGACAGCGCAACGTATTTACGACGACGGCGGATTTTACCGGTACTGCTTTCTTGGATGAAGCGCGGCGCTTTGCTCCCATCATTTCCCGCTTGCGCATCGAGACCAGCCCGCGCACCAACACGGAGTGGGACTTGGACTACGACTTCAAGGCCGGCCGCATCAATTCCAGCATGGCGCTGGTGAACTATCACTACGGCCCATTCACCATCGGCGGCGGCGATGCCTTCCTGCGAGTGATTGACAATGGAACCGGAACGACGATGACCACGCCCAGCGAATTCCACCAGTTTCGGATTCTGTTTGGGTACGGCCAGCTCAACAAGCGCGGCTTGAGCACCGCTACCAGCTTCGGCTTTGACGCTGACAATGGATCGCTGCAGTATGCATCGGCACAGACCAGCTACAACTGGGACTGCTGCGGCCTGAGCCTCGAATACCGGCGCTTTGCGCTGGGATCAGTGCGTAACGAAAATCAATATCGTTTCTCGTTTACGCTGGCGAACGTGGGAGCGTTCGGCAACCTCAGACGGCAGGAACGGTTGTATTAGATTGTGAATTCCAAGTCCGTGGATAATCAGGTTCGGAGATAATGGAGTTGTGAGCACCGCACCCACGCTCGATCAAAAGGCTGAGCACCTGCGCCAGATTCTCGCAAGCCACGGTTCTTTGCTCGTCGCCTACTCCGGTGGCGTTGACTCCGCCTTTCTTGCCTGGATGGCGCTCCAGGTGCTCGGCAGCCAGATGCGCGCCGTTATTGCCGACTCCGCCAGCCTGGCGCGGACTCACCTAGAAGACGCGCTCGCCTTTGCGCGCGAACACGAAATACCGGTCGAGGTGGTGGAAACTCAGGAACTGAAAAACCCCGCATACACACGCAACGACGCCATGCGCTGCTTTCACTGCAAGGACGAACTGTTCACCGTCCTCGAACGCAGCCGCGAAAACGGCGGATTCGACGCCATCGCTTACGGAGTCAACGCCGACGACGAGGGCGACTTTCGCCCCGGACAGCAAGCCGCGCGCGAGCATCATGTTTTGGCTCCGCTGCTCGAAGCCGGCCTCGACAAAGCTGATGTTCGGGAACTGGCGCAGCAGGCCGGCTTGCGCGTGTGGGACAAGCCCGCCTCCGCATGCCTTTCGTCGCGTCTGGAATATGGACGCGAGGTCACGCCCGAAGCACTCAGCGTAATCGAGCGCGGCGAAGATGCACTGCGCGCTCTGGGTTTCCGGCAATTCCGCGTACGGCATCACGGAGAAATCGTGCGCATTGAGATAGCGCGCGAAGAACTTCCGCGCGCCTTGACCGCCGACATGGCTCGCGAGCTCACCGCCGTGTTCAAAGCACTCGGATTCAAGTTCGTCACGCTCGACCTTGAAGGATTTCGCTCCGGGTCGATGAATCAGCTGCTGACTGCCGAAGAGTTGCTGCGCGGACGCGTCTGAAGATGCTTTCTGCTCGAGACGAGGCTTGCCGCGTCTTCCCTGGCGTGACCTGCGCCGGCCTTCCTGCCATGAGATAATCAAGCGTTTGCTCATGTTCAGGCGGTTTCTATTGATGATGGTGCGACGCGCGTTTTTCGTTCTGCTGGCGATTTGTTTGGGCTGCTCGGCGCAGTCTTCCCCCTCTTCTTCCGCTCCTTCAACTCCGGCAACTCCGGCCGCTCCCTTCGACGTCGTGCGTGTGGTCGAACGGCACGTTCGGGCGCAGTATTCGCTCCCACCCGACGTAAAAGTGATTGTGGGAGCGCTCCGGTCGAGTGAGTTTGCCAACTATGACGCGCTGACGGTCACCTTCGTCAGTCCCGACAAAAAGCAGGACTTCGAATTTCTGCTTTCCCGTGACCACAAGACTCTGCTCCGTATGACGAAGCTCGATCTGACCAGCGATCCCTACGCCGCGATCATGAAGAAGATCGACATCACCGGACGTCCGACACGGGGCAACAAAGATGCCAAAGTAACGGTCGTCAACTATGACGATTTCGAATGCCCGTTCTGCTCGCGCATGCACCAGGCGCTTTTTCCGGGGCTGTTCAAGGAATACGGCGATCGCGTCCTTTTCGTCTACAAAGATTATCCGATCGAAGATATTCACCCCTGGGCAATGCATGCGGCCGTGAATGCCAATTGTTTGGCCGCGCTAAACGTTGACGCCTACTGGGATTATGCTGATTACCTGCATGCTAATCAGCATGCCATCAGCGGAGAAAAAGGCCGCGAAGGTCAGAATGCGGAACTCGACAGGCTGGCCACTTTGCAAGCCCAGAAGCATAACCTTGATGTCGCGCAGCTGCAGGCATGTCTCAAGGCTCAGGATGAAAAGTCCGTGCGCGCCTCGTTGCACGAAGGCGACAACCTTGGAGTGGACGCAACCCCGACGCTGTTCGTTAACGGACAGAAACTCGATGGGGCCGTCCCGGCGGAGGATGTTCGACTCGCGCTCGACCAGGCGCTGAAGGATGCCGGGGTCGCGCCTCCCGAGCACAAGAACTGAATTTGCCATTTGTAATCGGCAATTGCTGGACCGAAATTCGCAGTGGTGGCGGTGGCGGAGTAGTGGAGGAAAGAAACTTGAAAAATCGTAACTGCTTTGGGCGGCCGGCCCGCGTCATGGTTGCGGCAATGATCTGCGCATGTCTGTTGGGGCTGGCGGCTTGCAACCGCGGCGGCAGCGGCGGCGACGTCGTAGCTTCGGTCAACGGGCGGAAGATTTATCGCAGCGAACTCGACAAGTACTACGCCAACGGGACGGCGGGATCCGATCAGCAGCCCACCGGCGAGCAGGCGGTGAGCCTTCGTCTGAGCATTCTGAATGAGCTGATCGAAACGGAAATACTCATGCAGCGTGCGGAAAAGCTCGGTCTATTGGCCACCGACGAGGAAGTGGACCGCAAGCTGAACGAAATCAAATCGCCCTACACCGCCGAAGAATTCAACAAGCGGCTCCAGGATAAAAAGATTACCCTCGATGACTTCAAGCGCGATCTACGGCGCTCGCTCACCCGCGACAAAGTATTGAACAAGGAAATCACCTCGCGCATCAACGTCACCGACCAGGACGTCACTAACTATTACAACGATCACAAGGCCGAATTCAATCTGATCGAAGCGCGGTACCATTTGGCGAAAATTCTGGTGTCCGGCATCGGCAATGCTCAGGTGCACAACCTCCAAAACAGCAAAGCACAAAATGATGCCGAGGCACGGAAGAAAATCGAGATGATTTCCAACCACCTCGACAGTGGTGACGATTTCGCTACCCTGGCCATGAATTATTCCGAGGACCCGGAGACCAGCAACAACGGCGGCGATCTGGGAATGGCCCCCGAATCCGCGCTCAAGAACGCCGATCCGGCAACTCGCGACGCTGTGCTGAAGCTCAAGCCCGGGCAGTATACGCCGGTGATTCCCATGATCAATCCGACCAATCATGAAACCTTCGGCTACATGATCGTCAAGCTTCTTTCGAAGGAGCCGGCGGGGCAGCGGGACTTGAACGATCCGCGGGTGCAACAGGATATCCGCCAGCAACTGCGGGACCGGCGCGAGCAGCTATTGAAAGCGGCCTACTACGAGATCCTCCGCGATGACGCTAAAGTCACGAATTACTATGCCGACGAAGTGTTGAAGAATCTGGGAGCGGCGAAATAGTCTTGCTACGCTCGTTAGAACAAACGATAGAACAATTTCCCCGCAGAGACGGGCTCCCCCATCCCTGCGGGAAATCAGGTCCCTAGTGCAGGCGAAGGCTGGCCTAGCCTTCCAGCTTCTTGACCAGGATTTCATTCACCAACTGGGGGTTGGCTTGGCCCTTCGAGGCCTTCATTACCTGGCCTACGAAGAATCCGATCACGGTTTTTTTGCCGGCGCGATATTGCTCGACCTGCTTCGGATTCGCGGCGATCAACTCATCCGCAAGTTTCTCCAGGACCGACGTGTCGCGCGACTGCTCGGGCCGGCCCTCGGCTTCGTAAATGGCGGGGAAGTCTTGATTGCGCTCGAAGCTGAGGTCGTAAAGATCTTTCAGCATTTTGCCAGAGATGGCGCCCGACTCGACCAGATCGGCGGAAGCCGTGACCCCAGCCATCGAAATTGGCGATTGCTCAAGCTCGATGCCCTGAGCCTTCAGGCGTCCCAGTAATTCGCTCTGAACGAGATTTGCGACGCGCTTCGGATTCTTCGCCGTGCGCGCTGCCGACTCGAACTGATCCGCCAGCGCTCGTGTGAGGGTCAGGGTGTGGGCGTCGCCCGCGGTGATGCCATACTCCTTTATCATGCGTTCGCGGCGCGCTTCCGGAAGCTCGGGCAGGCCGGCGCGGATTGCAGCTTGCCACTTTTCATCGACCACCAACGGAAGTAAGTCGGGCTCCGGAAAATAGCGGTAGTCGTGCGCCTGCTCTTTTGAGCGCATGCCGTACGTCTTTCCTTCGTGCGCGTTGTAGAGGCGTGTTTCCTGCGTGATTGCGCCGCCGGATTCGATGATGCCGATGTGGCGCTCGATTTCATACTCCAGCGCCTGCTTGATGAAGCGAAATGAATTGACGTTCTTGACCTCGGTCTTCGTGCCGAATTCTTTCTGTCCCCGAGGACGCACACTGATGTTGGCGTCGCAGCGCAGCGAACCTTCCTCCATATTGCAATCGCTGACGCCGGTGTAGAGAATGATTTCCTTAAGGCGCGTCAGGTACTCGTGCGCTTCCTCGGGCGAGCGCATATCCGGCTCGCTGACGATCTCGGCCAAAGGCACGCCGGTGCGGTTCAGATCAATGGCAGTCTTAGTGGCAGCGTCGGCAAAGCCTTCGTGCAGGCTCTTGCCTGCGTCTTCTTCGAGGTGCAGACGCGTGATGCCGATTCTCTTCTTGCCACCGCGATCGCCGTTGAGATCGATTTCGATGAATCCGTGTTCAGCGAGCGGCTTATCGTATTGTGAGATCTGGTACCCCTTCGGCAGGTCGGGGTAGAAGTAATTCTTCCGCGCGAAGATGGAAACTTCGTTGATGCGGCACCCCAAGGCCATCGCGGCCAGTACCGCGAATTCCACTGCCTTCCGGTTAAGCACCGGCAAGGCTCCGGGAAGCCCGAGACACACCGGGCAGACATTCGTGTTTGGAGGATCGCCGAAACGAGTCGAGCAGGAGCAGAAGATTTTCGAAACGGTCAGCAGCTGTACGTGGACTTCGAGTCCGATGACCGGCTCGTATTTTGCGAGGAT